>BFBZ01001443.1_pt1 | contig 15744 bp, 13 predicted proteins | sample 1888401 | NCBI WGS metagenome assembly BFBZ01 (sample SAMD00112614, study PRJDB3348) | symbiont metagenome | host: Chara braunii | reverse complement strand
TTCGGTGGTGGGAACTTCGGTGGCGGCGGATTCGGTGGTGGGAACTTCGGTGGCGGTGGGTTCGGTGGTGGGAACTTCGGTGGCGGCGGGTTCGGTGGCGGGAAGCAGTTCGGATTCAGCGGTGGAACGGGCTACTAACGCCGCAACTATCGTCTGATCCACTTTCCTCGACTCTCTCCGCCGCTCGGAATCACCGAGCGGCGGACCTTTTTTTACGCTCATATTTTCCCGGATCATCGCGACTTTTTGCCACTCATGAGCCCGTGAAGCGGGCACATTTCGATTTCCGTGGCGACACGAGAGCCGTTTCGTGGGCATCGCCACCGGTCTTGTCATCAAAGAATTCAGAAAAGTTCATACCAATCGCGCAAGAGCGACCGTGATCTGCGTTCTTTCCTGAAACGCAGGCGCGGGGGGCCGATCGGCGTCACTCACCTTCCCTGCGTGCTTGCGAGACCGGGTGGTCGGAAACCGCTGCGAAATCACCTATTGACGTGAGGCTCTTATGATGTTCCGATCTTTTACCGGACCGATGATGTACCTGACGTTCGGCCTCGGTGCGCTTGCGCTGTTGCCGCTGGCCGGGGTGATCCAAGCGCAACCGGTCGGTCGGTACCGTGTTGCTGCGGGCGGATTCACCTACATTCCGTCTGGAGCCATTGCCCAACAGGGCAACGGTCAAATGGGCCAAAACGGAGGGGGCCAACTCGGACAGAACGGCGGCGGTCAACTCGGTCAGGGGGGTCAACTCGGTCAACTCGGGCAGGGGGGCCAACTCGGCCAACTCGGGCAGAACGGTGGCGGGCAACTCGGCCAGCTCGGCCAGTTGGGACAGGGCGGTGGCGGGCAACTCGGGCAACTCGGCCAACTCGGGCAGGGAGGCGCGGGCGGGCTCGGTCAAACGGGGGGGAACGTCATGTTCTTCCCGTCGATCGGAAGCTATCTTGGCGCGGGCGGTGCCCTGGGCCAGGGCGGTCAGCTCGGCCAACTCGGGGGCCAGTTCGGGCAGTTCGGCAACGGCGGGCAATTCGGCCAGCTCGGGCAGTTCGGGGGTCAGTTCGGGCAATTCGGTAACGGCGGGCAGTTCGGACAATTCGGTAATGGCGGGCAATTCGGCCAGCTCGGGCAGTTCGGTAACGGCGGGCAATTCGGCCAGCTCGGCAACCTCGGGGGCCAGTTCGGACAACGCGGTCAATTCGGTAATATGGGCGGCCAATTCGGCCAGTTCGGAAATATCGGCGCCCAATTCGGTAACGGCGGGGCTCAATTCGGACAGGTCGGTTTCTCGGGTCTGCCGTTCGGAGGGAAGGGGTTTGGCTTCAGTGGTGGAACGGGGTACTGACGCCGCGGGCGGCGTTCGGCCCATTTCGCATCCTGACACACCCGTTTGAACTCTCTGAACAGCGGGGAGTCGGAAAAGCCGACGCCGTTCGATAACGGTGGGGTTGCAGGTTCGAGCGGGTGCGTATAACGGTGAACAAGACGCGGTCCCGTGGCTCCGGTCGCGGGCCGCGTCGTTTCGTGCATCTGCCGGGCGGCGCGGGGCGAACGTCTTGTCACCACCGCCGCGGCTGAACGACGGGCCGGTGACCGTGACCGAGTACGTACTCCCGCGGATCGCGGCCGGTGATCCGGCGGCGGTGACGAACTGCATCGCCCGCTACGGCGGGCTGGTGTGGGCGCTCGCACGCCGCTTCCTCGGGAACTCCCCCGACACCGAAGACGCGGTCCAGGACGTGTTCATCGAACTGTGGAAGAGTGCGGCCCGCTTCGACCCCGCGCGCTCTTCCGAAGCGACGTACATCACCATGATCGCCCGCCGCCGGCTCATCGACCGCAAGCGCAAGGCCGGCCGGGTGCCCGCCCAACAGGCGCTCCCTGACGAACCGATCGGCCCCCCACAAGAGCGGGTCCGGATCGAAATCGAAGAAGAAGCCGCCAAGGCGGCCGCCGTGCTGGGCGAGTTGCGGGACGACGAGCAGCGGGTGATCCGGATGGCCGTGTACGAGGGGCTGACGCACGAGGAGATCGCCGCCGCGACCGGGTTCCCGGTAGGCACGGTGAAGACGCACATCCGCCGCGGGCTGATCCGGGTGCGCGAACGGCTGTCGGCCGGGGAGGGGGCGAAATGACTCTCGACCGTTCCCACGACCGGCTCGAAGAGCTGTTGGCGACGGAAGCGACGCAACGGCTCACGCCGGCCGAGGAGTCCGAACTGGACGCGCTGCTCTCCGCGCACCCGGGACCCGACTCGGAGGGGTTCGGGTTGGCCGCCGCCGCGCTTCACCTGGCGCTGGCCGGTCCGCCCGAGCCGCTCCCGGCCGCTCTGGCCGAGAAGTTGCGCCGGGCGGCCGAGCGGACCGTACCGGTCCCGGCCCCCCCCCGGGCGGCGCGCCGGGGCGCCTGGATCGCGTGGTCCGGCTGGGCGGTGGGCGCCGTACTGGCGTGGCTCCTGCTGTACACCAACTGGCCGAAACCCGCTCAGAAAGTTCCGGAGCCGACCTTCGCCGAACTGTGCGAAGTGCTGCGACGGGACCGAAGTGCGGAGACCTCGCTCGGCGAGGACGCGACAACGGGCTGTTCGGCCACGATCGTGTGGAGCACCGCAAAGCAAGAGGGGTTCTTGGAGGTCCGCGGGCTCCCGCCGAACGATCCGACGAAGGAGCAGTACCAGCTTTGGATCGTGGACCCGTCTCAGAAGCACCCGGTGGACGGGGGCGTGTTCGACGTCCCGTCCGATGGTGCGGTCCTGGTGCGGGTGCGGAACCCGATTCGGGTGAAGAAGGCCGCGGCGTTTGCGATCACGAAGGAAGGGACCGGCGGAGTGGTGGTCAGTGCCGGGCCGCACCTCCTCGTGCTGAAACCGAAGCCGGGCTGATCGGAACGGAGTCGCGGTCCGATTCCACCCCGCTTCGAGCCTCACGGCGCGCCCGGCGGTCGGTGCTTCACTTGTTCACGTTCTCTCCCGCCTCGTTCAGCGCCAGAACGCAGAACGCGGTGCCCGCGTCGGCGATGTAGTGGGCCTTGTCGTTGTTCAGCGAGCGCGTGTACCACCGACCGCTCGCGCGCTGGTTCGCCTTCAGCCACTTCACGCCGTTTGCCACAACGGGGTCGGTGGGCTTCGCGCCGGCCCGCAGGAGTACGAACGTGACGAACCCGGTCCCGTAGCCGTCGCTCTCCGTGTTCGGGTCGTTCGCCATTTGCGGGTCGTCGCGGCGCTTGTAGTCGCCCAGCGACGGGAGGCACCACCCGCCGTCTTTGCGCTGCTTCGCGGTCAGGCGCTCCACCGCCTTCTTCTGCTCGTCCCGGGTCATCAGGCCGTCCATCTTGGTCGACGCCCACAGCAGCATCGCCGTGTGGTGCAGGTCCGGGGCCGGGGTCTTCTTGAGATACGCCTTCAGGTTCTCGATCCCGATCTTGGCCTTTTCGGTCGCGGCGTAGTCACCGGGCGCGTACCCGGCGGCCAGCGCCCCGAGTACGGCCCCGTAATAGTCGTCGTGTTCGAGCGGCGGCCAGTCGCACTTGATCCAGTTCCACGCCCCGGCCTTGGTCTGCGTGCCCCACATCCGGTCGAGCGCGGCTCGTGTGGCGGCGTGCAGCGTACCGGTCTGTTGCGCGTCGTTGTACGCGAGGGCGAAAGCGGTGACCACGACGTACGCGTCGCCTCGGGGCTTCCCGCCCGCGGACCAGGACGCGACATCTTTTTCGAGGAACGCGCGGACCTCTTTCCAGCCCTCGTCGCCCTTGAGGAGCGGCCGGGCGGCCAGGTACGGCATGTTGGTGTGACAGGTGACGCACTGGTGGTCGCGGGTCCAGTTCACGCCGACGCCGTCGAGGTACTCGGCGGCCCGGGCGGCGGAAAACTGTTTGGCGAGCGGTTCCGTGCCCTTCGTCGGCGCCGGTTTCGGAAAGTCCGTGGCCGCGAGCGGCGCCACGAGGAGCGGGAGGACGAGGACGAGGGGCACGAATCGCATGGGGCACCTCGGCGGCAAAAGCGGCCGGGGCGGCGCCCCGGTACGCGCGGAGTCTTGTACCCGCATTGGACACCCTTTGCGGGCCGCGAGCAAGAAGGAAGTCGCCCGCGCGGTCAGTGCGGCCGCGGCTGCGGCCCCCCCTCGGGTTCGGCGAATTCAACCGGATCGAGCCCGGTCACGGCACCGGCCATCACAATGTAGATGGGTACCACCAGTCCGTTCGGCAAGCAGTCGATGGCCCAGAGCGCCACGACCACGACGCAGGCCGCGGCCGGGGCGACGGACCGGGTGGACCAGGTTGCGGGCGGAAAAAGGACCGCGAACCGCACGACCGGTATCAGGAGGACGCCCCCCAGCGCGATCAGCCCGACCAGCCCGCGGTCCCCCAGCATGATGATCCAGAGCCCGTCGGTGATCGTGGTGTCCTTGCCGCTCTCGTCGTCGTACMCCCGGTTGCGGCCCCMCCCGCCCCAGCCGAACAGGGGGCGCTCGAGGGCCTTTGCCACGAGTGCGTTTTCGTTCACGAACCGGAACTCCAGCGACTGGGCGCGGTCCTCGCCGATGTACTCGCCAACGGCGGTCACCAGCGATTCGCCGCTCCAGGCGCCCGTCGCCCGGACCGCCACGTACACCGGCGGCAGCAGCGCCAGCGCCMCCAGCCACACGCGCGAGCCGGTCCGGCGCCCGAGTGCGAGGACGGCGCCACCGACGAGCCCGAGACCGAGCGCCCCGGTCGATTTCAGCAGGACGGTCGTCGGACCGAGGAGGAGCGGGAGGCGCTCGAGGCGCCTGTCGGCCTCCTGGCCCGCGCCGGCCGGCGAGCGGAGCGCGCCGGACCACCACATCCAGCAGGCGATCAGGGTCGCCGACGTCATAAACATGGCGAGCGCCAGGCCGTGGGGCATGAACACCATCGGGCGGTACCCGCCGAACCGGACCGTTTGGGCAAAGGAGTGCTGGGCGAACCCGTAGACCATGGCGTGAAGCTGCGGGCTCATGCGCGCTTCGAACAGGCACAGCGGGGCGTAAACGGCGGCGGCCAGAACCATCCCGAGCGCGAGATCGCGCAGGTGCGCGCGTTCGGTGAAGTACACCCGTCCGAGCAGGTAGGGGATCCCGTAACCGACGATCTGGGCCCACGTTTGCGATAACGCGTCGCGCATCGACGAGCTCCCGTCCGGGGGCGGGTCGTTGGTCAGAACCGAGGGCAACGGGCACAGGCACCAGACCAGCATCGCGGTGTCGAACCACCGGGGGCGCCCGGACAAAACCCGTTCCGAGTCGTACAGGAGGGCGCCGAAAAGGGCCGCATAGCTGATCGCGTGGAACTTGTTGAAGTGGAGCGGTCCGAGTGCGATTTCCTCGCGGAGCTGGGGCAGGAAGAGGGTGCCACTGAGAACGACAAAGAGAACCCCCCGGTGGGGCGCGAAGGACGGGAACACCCCGAGCATCACGACCACCCAGATGACGACCAAAATTGGTGTAAAGTCGCTCATAACTCCTTCGCGGTGCCCCCGCCCGGAACGGTACTCGGATCGGCTCGGGCCCCGATCCCGAACCGGTATTCTATGGCCCGTGCAATCGCGCCCGCGCCGCCCGTGCGGTCACGTCGACTTCTTTTCTCCAAACTCTGCCGGAAGCAGCGGGGCTTTTCCGACGGCCGCCATCAGCGCGCGCTCGAACCGGTCGGTCGCGTCTTCCCAGGTGTACTTCGTCGCCGTGGCGTATGCGGCGTCGGACATGCGCCGCCAGTCCGCGTCGGACTGAGAGCAGACCCGCACGATGGCGGCGGCCATGGCCGCCGGGTCCTCGGGCTCGACCAGGCACCCGCCGCCGCCGGCGAGCAGCTCCGGGGCCGCACCGGCCGGCGTCCCGATCACCGGGGTGCGACAGGCCATCGCTTCCAGAATCGGCAGCCCGAAGCCCTCGATGCGGGTTCCGAAGAGCCAGGCGTCGCACCGGGCGTAGAGCCCCTTCAACTCGCTGTTGGGCGCCCGGTAGTGGAACTCGTGCGGTTCGGGGAGCGGCAGCTCCGGTGCGGGGCGGCTCGCCCCGAAGGCGACGAACCGCAGATCCGGGAGCCGCTGTCGGGCCAGGTTGTAGGCCGCGATGCTGATGTCGCAACCTTTGTTCCGAAACGTGGTGTACGTCAGTCCGATGGTGGGGCGGTCCTGCTTCCCGCGCGGAGGGGCGTCGAAGAGCGCGGTGTCGACGCTGCACGGAACGAGCATCGCGCCGGGGAAATTGAACCGCTGGGCCAACAGTTCGCCGACCCAGCGGGCGATGATGATCTTGGGAACCGGCAGCGCGCACGTCGCGTCGACCCGCTCGCGGGCCCCGTTCCAGATCTCGTAGTCCTGCATGTAATGAACCTTGACCCCCTTCGCCAGCGAGAGGGTCATCATCCACTCGGCGGTCTCCCACCACGTCGCGATCACAATGTCCGCGTCCGGCACGTCGGCATCCGTCACGGGGCGGGACCGGTCCAGCGTGCGGTGCTCCACAGTGGTGGTGCCGATGTGGGACTCGGTCGGTCGAACCGGCCACCGGCGCCGCCGCAGCAGCGAGCGGACGATCTCGCGGGTGCTCGGCTTCCGGCGCGACGGGGCCACCACGAGAACGCGGTGCCCGCGCTGCTGTAAGCGTTCCGCGTACGTCGCAATGACCCGCTGACCGCCGCTGAGATCGAATGGCGGACAAATGAACGTGATCCTCATCATGACCCTGCAGTAAAGTTGAGCCGCGGCCCCTACAAGCAAGAACGGGGCCGTTCGAGGCAAACCCGAGCGCCTCCTCCGACCCGGTGATCTCTCGAATATCGATTTTTTCGCGGGTTGCCGTCCCCTTCAGTGGACGAAGTGAACGGCCCCGGACACGAGGCGCGCAGCAATTCGACTGTAGCACGAGAAGTCCGACGGGTTGAAACGAGCACTTCTCGTGCGGCTTTCAAGAACCGGGCTCCTTCAATTCGACAAATCCGCCTCACGGGACGGTAATCTCAGACACGAAGCGGCTCCGGCCGAGGCGACACGCCTCGGCCGGAGCCGGATGTTACGGACGTAACACCTTCAGTCCTCCAGACCCGTTGGTTCGGTCGGGTTGTCGGTCGCGCTCGACTATCTGTGAATACGTGCCGCCGGTGTCTCGACTTCCCGGCGTGCGCCCCCGCCCTTCCCGCCACTACACCGGAGTACGGACGGACGGCGTCGGCGGCCGAGCGTCGGCCTTGAGAGTGGCCACGTCCCGGCGGGGKGATTCGCCGAACATCCGCCGATACTCCCGACCGAACTGGGAGGGGCTCTCGTACCCGACACGGAACGCCGCCTCGGCCGCGTCGAGCCGAGCGACCAGCATCAGCCGCCGGGCCTCCTGGAGCCGGAGCCGCTTCTGGTACTGGAGCGGGCTCAACCCCGTCMCCCCCTTGAAGTGCAGGTGGAACGCCGACGGGCTCAGCCCCACCCGCCGCGCGAGCGCCGCGACCCGCAGGGTGTCGCTGAAGTGATCCTTCAGCCACCGGATGGCCCGGGCGATGCGCTGGGACGGGGCACCGACCGCGGCGATCTGCCTCAACCGCGGCCCCTGCGGCCCGGTGAGCACCCGATAGGTGATCTCGCGGAGCAGGAGCGGTGCCAGCGGCTCGACGTCCTGCGGGGCGTCGAGCAGGGCGACGAACCGGTTCACCGCATCGAGGAGCAGCGGGTCGGCCGGGCTCACGCCCAGCCCGCGCCCCGGGGCGCCGGGAGTGAGTCCGGTCGGACAAATGGCCAGGAGTTCGCCAACCACCCCCAGGTCGAGCGAGATGCGAACCACCAGACACGGGTGGTTCGGCGACGCCTCGACCACCCGTGCCGTGACGGGGAGATCGACCGACACGAGAAGCGCCTGAGCGGGGTCGTAGCGGTACGCCTCACCCGCCAGGAGCACCTCCTTCGAGCCCTGGGCGACGATTACCAGGGACGGCTCGTACACGACGGCGTCGTGCTTGGACGTGACCGCGGACCGGTACAAAGCGAGGCCCGGTACGTTCGTCTCGAACGCGCCCTCCGCGACCGTGTGCCGATCAATCGCCGCCGCAAGTTTTGCCAGGTCACTCGTTGCCATGTCCGCCTCGTCCCCGCTCCGCACGGCCCGTCTCGCTTATCGCCAATCTACCCCTCCCCTCACGCGCGGTCACGGGCATTCCCCCGGGCCGCGGAGGATTGGGCTAGAGTTCGGGACTATCGAGATACCGGCCCCCCGCCGCCCCGGCCTACCATCTCTTCGTCGATAACCGCCGCCGGGGCCGCGGCCCCGGCGGGCGGCGCAAACGGTCGATGCACTTCGCCCCTCCACGAACTGGCGCACCCGTGCCGTATCAACCCGTAACGGCGATGAGGAACCGGATATGAACATCACGTTCGAAAACAAAGTCGCGCTCGTTACCGGCGCCGCCTCCGGCATGGGTCTCGCGACCGCGAAAGCGTTTGCGGAGTCCGGCGCCGCGGTGGCACTCGCGGACTGGAACGAAGGAGCGGTGCGTGCGGCCGCGAACGGGCTGGCCGCATCGGGTCACAAGGTCCTCGCCGTCCGCTGTGACGTGTCCGACGACGCGCAGGTGGAGGCGATGGTCGAGCAAACCGTAGCCGCCTTCGGCCGCCTGGACGCGGCGTTCAACAACGCGGGGGTCCAGAACGTCCTGGCGGAAACGGCCGACTCCCCGCGTGACGACTACGACCGGGTGATGGCGATCAACCTCCGCGGCGTTTGGAGCTGCATGAAGTTCGAACTGCGCCAGATGCGGAAACAGGGCGGCGGCGCGATCGTGAACTGCTCGTCGCTCGGCGGGCTCGTCGGCGGCGCCCAGCGCGGCGTGTACCACGCGGCGAAGCACGGCGTACTCGGCCTGACCAAGAGCGCGGCGCTCGAGTACGCGACCAAGGGCATCCGGATCAACGCGGTCTGCCCGGGGCTCATCGACACGCCCATGGCCCAGAAGATGATCGCGGAGGGGCAAAAAGAAGCGCTCGAACAAATACTGAAACTGGTTCCGATTGGCCGCCACGGCCGCCCCGAGGAGATTGCGGACGCGGTGCTCTGGCTGTGCAGCGATCGGTCGAGCTTCGTTGTCGGCCAATCCGTCTCGGTCGACGGCGGGTTCACGATGCGATGAGGGCGGCCCCTCCGGGGTAAAACGCGCCGCTACGTCGGCAGCGGATGTGCGGCACAGCGACTGCCGCGCAAGAGGTACGGCTTCACGGTTGGAGTGCTCCCGGAGTCGAAGGTGTCACCATGAAACGGCTCGTTGCGCTGTCTCTTATGCTCGCCGTACTCTCAGCGGCCGCATCGCTGTCCTTGGTGGTGTGGGCCGTTACCAAGTCGGACGGGACCGAAGCCGCGCGAGGGCAGCGGCTCACCAACAATCCACGACGACGGAGGATGTCTCAATGGTTGCCCCCGCCCTTGAGCGTTACACGAACGGCCCGGTCCGGGTCGACCTGTGGAAGCGGCCCGACCTGTCCCCGCGGGACCGGAGCATCGTCACGCTCGCGGCACTCATCGCGCGGAACCACACGATCGAGATGCCCTACTACCTGAACCGTGCACTCGACAGCGGGGTGAAGCCGGCCGAGGTCTCCGAGATCATCACGCACCTCGCGTTCTACGCCGGCTGGGGAAGCGCCATGTCGGCGGCGGCGGTCGCGAAGGAGATCTTCGCGACGCGCGGCATCGGCGGCGATCAGCTCCCCGCGGCGGCACCCCAACTGCTTCCGATTGATCGGGCCGCGGAGGAGCGCCGGGCCGCCGCGGTTCACGAGAGCGTCGGACCGGTGTCCGAGGGGCTCGTGCAATACACCGGGGATCTGCTGTTCAAGGACCTGTGGCTGCGCCCGGACCTTGCGCCGCGGGACCGCAGCCTGGTCACGGTCAGCGCCCTGATCGCCGCGGGCCAGGTCACGCAGATCCCGTTTCACCTCAACCGGGCGATGGACCACGGCCTGACACGAGCGCAAGCCTCGGAAGTCATTACTCACCTCGCGTTCTACGCCGGCTGGCCCAACGCCATGTCGGCGGTTCCCGTCGCCAAAGGCGTTTTTGACGGTCGTCCGAAATAACCGTTTCAGCACCCGAACGGAGAGACTCACGTGCCAGATCACGATTCAAACCGGGAAGCCCGCGCCGCCGCGCCGGGGCGGCGAGAAGTCATCACGGCGGGGCTGGCCGCGGCCCCYCTGCTGATGGGGCCGGCCGCTCGTGCCCGGGCCGATGAACCGAAGCCGGCTGGCGACAACGGTCCGTACGCCGCTCGGGCCTATGGCACCCCCAAGGCCGATGCCCCACTGGGGCCGATCGCCATCGAGCGCCGCGCCCTCGGCGCCAACGATGTGTTGCTCGAAGTGATGTACTGCGGCATCTGCCACTCCGACATCCACCAGGCACGCGACGAGTGGAGGTCCTGGGGACCGACCGCCTATCCCTGTGTTCCGGGCCACGAGATCATCGGGCGCGTGCAGGCCATAGGCAAGGCGGTCACAAAGTTTCGGGTCGGCGACATCGGTGGCGTGGGCTGCGTGGTCAACTCCTGCCGCACCTGCGAAAACTGCGCGGCGGACCGCGAACAGAACTGCACCCGGGGCGCCACGTTCACCTACAACTCGCCCGACCCCGACAAGAAGGGCGCGCACACCTACGGCGGGKACTCGGACAAGATGGTTGTCGCCGAGCACTTCGTGATCCGGATCCCGCCGGGGATGGATCTGGCGGCCACAGCGCCGCTCCTGTGTGCCGGGATCACGACCTTCTCACCCATGCAGCACTGGAAGCTCGGGGCCAAACAGCGCGTGGGTGTCATCGGACTCGGTGGCTTGGGCCACGTGGCGGTGAAACTGGCCGTGGCCCGCAAGGCAGAAGTCACCGTGTTCACGACCTCACCGGGGAAGATCGACGACGCCAAGAAGATGGGCGCCCGAGAAGCCGTTCTCTGGAGCGACACCGACGCACTGAAGCGGTTGGCCAACCACTTCGATCTGCTGATCTCGACCGTTCCGAAAGCCTACCCCATGCAACCGTTTGTGAACGTCCTCAAGCTGGACGCCACCCTCGTCAACGTCGGGGCTATGGAGCCGATTCAGGGCGTTACGGGCATCGACCTCGTGTTCGGGCGGAAGAGCATCGCGGGTTCGATGATCGGCGGGATCGCCGAAACGCAGGAGGTCATCGACTACTGTGCGGCCCGCAAGATCGGAGCGGACGTCGAACGAATCGGCCCCGCGGACATCAACAAAGCCTTTGATCGAGTCGTGAAGAAGGACGTGCGGTACCGCTTCGTCATCGACATGGCAAAGAAGTGACCGGGCCCTCAGCGCGCCGCACCGGACTCGAACTCTCCAAGACGCAACGGGAGACAAACGTGGATCGATAAGGCGCCACGGGGGCGCGAACGCCCATTGCGAGGCGGATCAGGTGAGCCGCCGCGGCCTCCTGAAGACGGGAAACGCACCCGACTCGACGCCAAGAACGACAACCGCGCCACGTGACCGCGCTTCACGCCGGAGGCGCGGAAGGCGAACCGGGTGATCGTGGACCGGCTCACGGAATTCGGGCGCTCCCGAACGGCGACCTCGGCCAGGTGGCGCTGGCGTGGCTGCTTGCCAAGAAGCCCTGGATCGTTCCCATTCCGGGTACGACCCGGTCGGAGCACCTGAACGAGAACTCGAAGGCGCCGTCTCGAAGATCCCGATCGTGGGGGACCGGTCCCCCGCGGATCAGCAGAAACAGGTGGAGAAATGACAATGAAACCGCTCTCCGCGATGGCCGTGTCGCTTTCCTTGCTCGCAGCGGGGTGTGCCAGAGAAAACCCGGGGAACACGCCCGCGGGGGCGGACGCTCCCCCGGCCGTTGTCGGTAAAGACGCGCCGACCATCACCATTACGCGAGGCGGAACGCAGGCCCCCAGTGAGGGCCGAGCCGAATACTTCACCGGCTCGGTCCGCATCGATCCGCTGTTCTCGGCGAACGGTCCGCCCGACGTGTCTGGCGGCACGGTCACGTTCCAGCCCGGCGCCCGCTCGGCCTGGCACACCCACCCGCGCGGTCAGACCCTGATCGTGACGGCCGGAACCGGTTGGGTTCAACAGTGGGGCGGCCCGGCCCAGGAAATCCGGCCCGGAGACGTCGTTTGGATTCCGCCGGGCGTAAAGCACTGGCACGGGGCCACGGCCACGACGGCCATGACGCACATCGCCGTTCAGGAGCAACTCGACGGCAAGGTGGTGGACTGGATGGAACACGTCACCGACGAGCAGTACAAGGCCCACGGAAAGTGACCCCGCGCGTTCGCGAAGTTAAGGGGAACGAGGTTCTCGAGCCGGTGTTCGCCGACCCGGACCCGAACACGAAGTGCGAGACGATCGCGGCCCCAGGTCGACCCGAGAATCCCGCCTGACCGATGCGGAAGCGGGTGAATAGGTTAGCAGCGCACACCCGGGTGCCGTCCGAGTACCCGCAACGTCCCGCCTTCATCCGTCGTAAGGGGGTTTCATGTACAAGCTCTCCCCGTTCATCCTGGCTGCGGCCCTCACCGGCCCCGTTTTGCTGGCGGCGCCGGAGCGCAAGTACGACGACAAGGGCGCTCCCCCCTTCAAGGTGCTGAAAGAAGGAGAGAACCCGCCGCTCGACGCCTACGACAATTTCGTCATCGGGCCGAAGTATGTGCCCGCCCCGGAGCGCAAAAAGACCGACGGCGTGCCCGAGGGAAAGGTCGAGCAGTTCGTGATCGACTCGAAGGAAACCAAGCTCTTCAACCCCGGCATCGCCCGCAAGGAGTTCGGTAAAGTCGATCCGAAAAACCCGAAGACGCTGATCGTCGAGACCCACACCATCGATTACAAGCGCAAGGTCGGGGTGTACATTCCCGCCCAATACAAGGACGGCACCGAAGCGCCGTTCATGGTGGTCCACGACGGCCCCGGGCTGGGCATGAAGACCGTTCTCGATAACCTGATCGCCCAAAAGCGGATCCCGCCCATCGTCGTGATCTCCGTCGCCAACGGCGGCGGCGACGCCCAGGGCCACGAGCGCGGCAAAGAGTACGACAACATGAACGGCGACTATGCCGAGTACATCGAAACGGAAGTGCTGCCGCGCGTGGAGAAGAACTACAAGGTGAAGCTGACGAAAGACCCCGACGGCCGCGCGGCGATGGGCAACAGTTCCGGCGGCTCGGCGGCGCTCATCATGGCCTGGTTCCGCACCGACCTTTACCACCGCGTGCTGACGACCTCGGGCACGTTCGTGAACCAGGCGTGGCCGTTCGATCCCAAGATCCCCAACGGGGCCTGGGACTTCCACGAGACGCTCGTTCCCAACGGCCCCAAGAAGCCGCTCCGCATTTTCCTGTCCGTTGGCGACTCGGACCTGCTCAACCCCAACGTGATGCGCGACGACATGCACGACTGGGTGGAGGCCAATCACCGCATGGCCAAGGTGCTGAAGGCGAAAGGTTACGAGTACCAGTACCTCTTCTGCCGCGGGTCCGGCCACGGTGTCGGCAACGCCCAGGCGCAGTTCCTCCCGCACGCCCTTGAATGGGTCTGGAAAGGTTACGCAGCGAAGGAAGGGAAGTAGCTTCACGTCTGACTTCCCCAACTTCCTCGCACGCGCCGATCAGGTCGGACCGCCCCGCCCGGATCGGCGCCGCGCGCCGCGAAGTCGTTCTCCGAAGAACGGCACCCGCTGCCGCTGCCGGTCGCGCCGCTGCTTCGCCGTCCGCCTTCTACTACTCTCCTGGCCGCGTGGTGCCCGTGCACGTCGGCCCCAGCCGGCCCTCCTCAAGCGAGACGATCGGGTGCAGCGGAACCACGTGTTGCCACAAGCGCCTTCATTCCCTTCGGAATCACGGCTCTTTATGAGGAAAATGTAGCCGAGCCAATACTGCACGAATGCGATCAGAAAAAACGCCTTGCGATGGAAAATCATTACGGATAATTTATTGGGAAAAGCAAATGCCCCCTGAAATCGATCTGTTGGACCGGGAGGATGGGCATCTGGGACAGAACGACTCATTGGCAGTTCCGACTTGGCCGCACTCGAACGTGCCTATCTTTTGAGTATTTTGCGTCTTTCCCAAAACTCAAACTATCAGCCAGGCGAATCGGACATGCTCAACGAAATTCGAATGAACCGGTTTCATGCGCCAATGCTTGGTGCGGTGTTGGCTGGCCTGGTGCTTTGCGGTCAACCTTACGCGAAGGATGATCCTGATAAAGACGAGGAGGCGCGTCAGGAACAGCGACTTAAAAAAATGACTCGTTTTGCAGAGAAGTACACAGTTTTCTCGGCAGAGGACCGAAAAAAACAATTCAAATTTCACGAGAACGCGCTCTTTCGGTTCAACAATCCCGTTACCGGGAGCGGGACAAAAGACGGCGCCCTTTACATGTGGTCGGAGCACGGCCGGCCGCAAGCAATACTCAAATTCTATACTTTCAACAACGAAAGCTATGCACAGATCTTTCTCTCGTTGTCGGAACGCGCTCTCGTCGCCGAGCGAGAGGGTAATGTGAAATGGAACCCGACAGAACCAGGGATTACATTTCGCGAACTCACCGATGCCCCCAAGCCCGCGGATTCCGCTCAAGCGCGATTGCGGCAGATGAAATTGTTTGCGGATCGATTTAGCGCCACTATTGATAAATTTCCAGGTGACGCAAAACCGGTAGAATTGCAGCTCCTCAGCAAGCCGCTGTTCCGCTACGAGACCGGCAACGAGAAAGATTTTTTGGACGGAGCTGTTTTCTCCTTCGCCATGGGCACGGCGCCTCAAGTTCTCTTATTACTCGAGGCTCGTCCAATGGGCGACAGCTGCAAATGGTACTACGCATGTGCCCGATTGAGCTATTGGCCGATGTCGGCCAAGTATCGTGGGAAGGAGGTATCGGTTTTTGAAAACCTCGAATACATCGTGGACCCGAAACGGACAGTTCAATGGTTGCCGGCACAACGCATTGCTAAAGACTGACAGCCCTCTTTCCTACTGGGCGGCCAATGTCACGAGTGGCAATGGTCTGTCACAGCAAGAAGCCTGTTCGCACAAACCTCTCAGTTCCGCCAATGCTCTGTTGAATCCTTCGGATGGGTGAAGGGCTCCTCCAATGTGACATGAAGAGCCCAACCCCGTGACCCAATCCCCTCGTGCGGTGGCCCAGGAGACGTTGCCCGGGCTTCACGAAGGCCCTTCTCGCGACTTCCGCTGGCCTCTGCCGATCGACTCCTGTGCGTTGACTACGGTCGGCCGGGAGCTCGGTTCCAACTGCGCCACATTGGCGGACCGAATCATCAGGCCGTGTACGTCCGCGGTGATGTGGACCGCGACGAATGAGGCTTCACTTCCTGGCGTAGATCGTCTTTCTTCCCCCCTCGTCGGCGACCACCAGTTCCGTATCGGATACCGATCGGATCGTCATGGTTCGCGGTTTCGGTTCGCCCGGTTGCTTCGGCTTGGTGTCCTTCGTTGCCTTGTCACTTTTGCCGCCCCCGGCCTTCCCGTTCCAGTTGCCCCAATCGCCCCACCCGCCATCCTTTCCGTCCCAGTTGCCCCAATCACCACCTGGGACGAGCATTTGGATCGTGTCGCCCCTCACCGTGTACGTTCCCTCGAAGTCGTACGTCTCGCGGTCCCATCGTGTAGTCGTCTTCACTTTCCCGTCTTCGGCGAACGTCAGGGCCGTCTCGCCCCAACCGCTCCCGCTGACGAAGGTCCAGGTTCCGATGAGCCGCTTCTTGTTCGTTCCGG
>BFBZ01001452.1_pt1 | contig 15746 bp, 13 predicted proteins | sample 1888401 | NCBI WGS metagenome assembly BFBZ01 (sample SAMD00112614, study PRJDB3348) | symbiont metagenome | host: Chara braunii | reverse complement strand
ATCTTCCTGGTCAATGGCGTGAAACTGCAGGGGATTGTCACATGGTTCGACAATTTCTGCCTGCTGCTCCGGCGCGACGGTCACTCGCAGCTCGTCTACAAGCATGCGATCTCTACCATCATGCCGGGCGCGCCGATCCAGTTGTTCGAGGGCGGCGAGGACGCGTCTGCGTGAGTGTGACCTGACGTGAGAGTGACCTGATTGGAACCCCGCGATCGCGAAGGGACCATCGGCCTGTCGAGGCCGGATGACAATAAGGGGACCGGGCTCGTCATCGTGGTCGGCCCCTACTTGCGAGCGCGCCGCGGCGACGATGGCGCGCAAGCAGGCCAATCCGACATGCGTGATTTCGAGGCACGGATCGACGAGGCGGCGGGCCTCGCGCGGGCCATCGACCTGACGGTGGCCGAGGCTATTCTCGCGCCGATCGGGCAAATCCGCCCTGCGACCTATCTCGGCAAGGGCAAGGTCGAAGAGATTGCCGGCGTGATCGCCGGCCATGGCGTCGAGCTGGTGGTGATGGATTGCGCGCTCTCGCCGATCCAGCAGCGAAACCTCGAGAAGGCCTGGAACACCAAGGTGCTCGACCGCACCGGCTTGATCCTGGAGATCTTCGGCCGCCGCGCCAAGACGAAGGAGGGCGCGCTGCAGGTCGAGCTCGCGCATCTCAACTATCAGCGCAGCCGTCTGGTGCGGTCTTGGACCCATCTCGAACGCCAGCGCGGCGGCTTCGGCTTCATGGGCGGTCCCGGCGAGACCCAGATCGAGGCCGACCGCCGCCTGATCGGCGACCGCATCACGCGGCTCGAGAACGAGTTGAAGAAGGTCCAGGCGACGCGGCGGCTGCATCGCGCCGGACGCCAGCGCGTGCCGTATCGCGTCGTGGCGCTGGTCGGCTACACCAATGCCGGCAAGTCGACGCTGTTCAATCGCCTGACGCGCGCCGACGTCCAGGCCGCCGACATGCTGTTCGCGACGCTCGATCCGACCTTGCGCGCGATCACGCTGCCGCATGGCGGCAAGGCGATGCTGTCGGACACCGTGGGCTTCATCTCCAACCTGCCGACGCAGCTCGTCGCCGCCTTCCGCGCCACGCTCGAGGAGGTGCTGGAGGCCGACGTGATCCTGCACGTCCGCGACATGTCGCACGAGGATGCCGAGGCGCAGCAGCACGATGTCGAGCTGGTGCTCAGCCAGCTCGGCATCGATCCCGAGGCCACCGACACCATCATCGAGGTTTGGAACAAGATCGACCGTCTCGACCAGGCAGCGCGCGAGAACCTCGCCAACATCGCCGGGCGTCGGCCGCCGGAGCGGCCATGCCTGCTGGTCTCGGCCCAGACCGGGGACGGCGTCGACGCGCTCCTGCAGACGATCGAGGACCGTCTCGCGGCGGCGCGGACCACGCTCGATCTCACCATCGACGCGGCCGACGGCGCCGGCATCTCCTGGCTGCATCGCAACGCCGAGGTGCTGGCCAAGGAGCTGAACGAAGGCCGCTACGACATGACCGTGCGCGTCGACGCCACCAAGCGCGACATCGTGGTCGAGCGCTATCACGGCGTGCCGCGGGTGGCGTAAAACAGTAAAGGTACCCGACCACTATCGATTGCCCCGCGATCGAGCGGCAATCATCCAAATCAGCTGATTTGAGCGCTTATTCTCTATATTCTTTGAGCGTCTCCGGCGGTCGCCTAGTAAGCCACATCAGCATCATCGCGCAGCAGAATCAAATGGATGGCAGCCGATTGAACGGCTCTCACAGCCATCTCGGCTCATAGACGCAGATGACTTTACACATGGAAAACTTACAACTAAAACGTGTTAATTCTCAATATTGCCTTGTATCAAGAGCTGCCAACAGCCACGCCGTTCAGAAGCGCCTTTCGTCTAAATCAGATTATTTTGTCGAGCGACATGCGGGTTACGCGTATGGCCTCAAGAGAAAAAATCCGACAGAGTGTCCGAACCTCGATCTTTATGAGATCGATTGGCCGCTGTGAGTACGGGGCTTGTGGGGAAATCGCAGCAAGATGGTCCAATGGGCACATCGAGATGATCGGCGAACTCTGTCACATCCTGCCGGTGAATGAGGGTAGTCGATCCGAATTCAAGGCGTCGTTTCCGCACGTCGATCTCGATTCTGAAAACAACTTGATGTTGCTTTGCCGAAAGCACCATCACCTGATCGATCAAGAGAAGCCGAGCGAATACCCGCCGGCGATTCTTTTCCAGATGGTCATTAACAAGGCTCGTCACGTCGCCAGATTCGTGGACGACTTGTTTCAGAGTAGTCCATTTAGGTTCGACCACCACGAGTTGGCGCAAGATGTCAGGGTCGGTCGAATATATGACCTGATGAATGAGGCGACCCTGAGTGGACCAAAAGAGGGGCGCAGTCTTCTCCGGCAGGCAGAGCGTGTCCTGGGCGACATTGCGCTCAATCCCTTGGTTGAAACTGCCGTGCAATGGGTGGAGCTGGCGCGACTTGAGCTCAAAACTACGTCGTTGGAGAACGACTATTCCTCGTCTCGATGGGAGAAGGGGCTGCAGGCGAGCATCGCTATACTGAAAACGATAGTAGACCCGCGAAAAGTGCCCGTCGCGGTTTCGCTTATGCTGCTTTTCTTAAGGGATGAATACGGTGTATTCGATGCACAGAAAAAGCTAACGCTGGCGAAGTCGCTGAACGACAAGCTCGATTCCGTCAGTAGTTCAGCTGACGATCGTGACGCATTGGCGTATAGTTTAATTGTAAAGTCATCCGTGGTCAGGTGGCGAGGTCGCTTGCAGCGACTTCAATCACATCAAGAACGCTCGTTCAGCGAAGCTGAACGCTGCGCGAAACGCAGCCTTTCTCTCGTTAGATCCTCGTCGGCGTTGCTGCAGTCTTTGCTCGTGGAATACTCGAAAGCAAGATTGCTCCCCCTGAGGTCGGTCGCGGAGTACGATGAACGAATAGCCGCTATAGGCCAAACCTTAGAAAGCCCCGAGCTTTTAGAGTACGGCGCGGCTGCGAAATATCGTCCAATCTTCTATCGACAAACATTTCAATATACCAAGTCGATAGACGCATTTTGGACGGGCATCGATTTCGGATTTCGTCCTGCGTTGAGCCGTGTGGCACACGTCATAGGCGAGGCTTCGACTGCTGCATATTCGCAAGATCGAAGCAGAGGATTGACCATTGTGAATGATGCACTCTCGTTTCTTTCGGAGGCATTGCGTCAGGGATTCGATCATGCCCACAATTTCAAGGCTTGGATTGCTTGCAGGTCCATTGTGGATGAAAAGTGGTTCGATATTAATCTGTTATCCAAGTTTGAGACTGATCTCGAAGCTCCGAACCAACTCGCGAACATCTTGACGGATGCGCGGCGGCGCTTTTTTGGACAAGACGCGTTCGGCCACGACGTGCTCTTCGGTGTCGATGAAGCAGAGTTCTGGACGATGCTAGGCACTTTGACTGCTCGTTGTAGATCTGATCTGGATCTCGCAATGCGGTTTTTCGAACGCGCCAGTCGCTATGGAGGGCATAGGTTTCCGATACATGCTGCCCGTGTGCGGGCCTGCTTGCATGTGAAGCGTCTGGAGGAAGCGCGGGCGCACCTGCTTAGGGCCCGGAGCGTGGCAAGCGCGCGATATGGGAGCGCAATCGCTGATCTAGAAGCGTCCCTAGCCAGATTGGAAAATCTACCTGGTCTGTCTCGAAGCTCGGCATGATGCATTCCACAGCTGTCGACACCTTCAGGCAAGACAACGTCCAGAGTGACCTCGTTTGCAGGGACGAGTTCGATGTAGGCAAGGAGGTGTTGTAGATCGTCGTTGGTACCGCTCGACTGTCAAGAAGCGTGGCCTCGATCCCTCTGGGCTTCTTGCCAATCGTCACAGGTACTGCGCAGAAGGAGCAGTACGCGCTGATAGCGTCAAACGTGATGTCGTGGCGGAGCGGATTGTTGTTTGCTGCTGTGGGTAGGCCGCACTGGTCGTCTACATCTCTGCACAACTGACCATCGCGCCGGATCAGACCGCGCCATTTGGTCGCGATCGATCGAACTAAAGCGGCGTGATGTCGACGTGCAGCACCGCGGCGCGCCCGCCGTCGAGGGCTGCGATGCAGCGTTCGATGGCTTTATCGAGCGCCTCGGGATCGTCGACCCGCTCGCCATGGGCGCCGAATGCGCAGGCGATGTCGGCGAGACGACGCTGCTCGTCCTGACGGCCGGTGCAGAGCCGGGAAAGAAATGAGTCGGTCTGCTGTGCCGCGCCGTCCGGATAGACGCGCTGAACCGAAGCCTTCACCGCCTGCCAGCCGTTGTTGTCGAGGATCACGGTCAGGATCGGAAGCTGATATTGCTGCGCTACGGCGTAGACGGAATCCGGCGCGGCGAAATGATAGGCGCCGTCGCCGACGATCTGTACCACGCGCGCTGAGGGATTGGCGAGCTTGAGTCCGAGCGCCATGCCGCCGCTGAAGCCGAGGCCGCCGCCCGCCAGGCCCACATAGGTCATCGGCCTGGTGCGGCGAAGCTGCTGCTGCAGGACCGGCGCGTTGCGGACCGCCTCGTTGACAACGATGTCGTGCTCCGACAGATGCGCCTGCAGCCGCGCGAACAAATGGGCCGGGTTGATCGCGCCGATTGAGCCTTTCTGCGCGGCCGCCGACGTATGTCTCGCATGCGCGGCCTTGCGGGTTGGCTGCCAGCTCGCGATCCGGTCGCGCACCTTCCTCAAATATGTATCGTCGGCACGTGCGACGACGAGCTCCAGGACCTGCCGAAGAATGACGGCCGAATCGCCCTGAATGCGGAGGTCGGTGGCAAATCCCCACATCGGGATGTCCGCCTTCAGGGCGTCGATGTCGATCTGGATCCAGCGCAGCCGATCGGCCGCCTTCAGCATCTGCGGAATGAAGGGGACGTCGATGTCGATGAGCAGTCCGAGATCGGCGCCAGCAATAAGCGCGGCAGGATCGGCGCCCGCAAAGCAAGGGGAGTCCTGGCAGATGTTCATCGTGATGGGATTGAACTCGGCGACCCGGATTCCGCAGACCAGCGCCAGTCGCTCCAGCACAGAAACCGCCTCGGCGCTGCGTCCGAGATATGCGGTCACCGCGATCGGATTGTCCGCCTTCATCAGCGCGTCCGCGATCGCCTGCGCGCGTTCCGGCTCGATGCCTCCCGCTTTGACGCTGCCATAGCGCGCGGCCGGGTAGGCCGGCATCGCCTGTTCGTCCCAGGTCTCGGCAAGGGTTTCTCGCGGCAGCATCATGTAGACCGGGCCGGGCGGATCGCTGTGCATGAACGCGGCAGCGCGGGCCACCGCCTCCTTGACGACGACGCCCGACGGCAGGGTGTATTCCCATTTGACATAGGGCCGCACGATGCTGCCCTGATCGAAGCTCTCCTGCACGAAGTGGACGTAGGTGTCACGTCCTCCCGGCAGCTCGCCATGCAGCGCGAACGGAGCCCGCCCAGCGAACAGCAGCACCGGCAGCCGGTAGCGAAAGGCGTTCTGAATGGCCATGCACGCGTTCGCCGTGCCGGCATCGACGTGGACGAACACGGCCTGACCGCGGCCGGTCGCGCTCGCATAGCCCATCGCCATGTGCACCGCGACCACCTCGTGGGGGCACAGGATCACCTCGGGGTGCCGTCGACCTTCGCTGTCCCAGCGTGCAAGTTCCTCGATCAGCGAGACATGATCGGTGCCGAGATTGGCAAAGATGTAGTCGATGCCGCTCTCGACGAGCGCCTCGAGGAAGTAGTGCGCGGTGGTGTGGCGTGTCATGGCGCGCTGGCGAGGATCAGGCGACGACGGCATTGTCACGGCGCACGGCCTCAGCCTGGGTTGTGAGGCCGCGCAGGCGGTCCAACAGGTCGTCGGGCTCCTGAGGTGCGGCCGCGCCGCGCCAGGCGATGTGCGAATCCGGTCGCACCACGAGCAGGCTGTCAGCGAAGTCGTAGCCGCCCTTGGCCCGGTCGACGTCGACGAGCGTCAAGGGAACGCCCTGGCGGGCTGCGGCCTCGACCAGCGCCTCGGTATTGATGGTTGGATCGAACCGGACCAGCGTATAGGCCGGGCCGAGCGCGTCGAGCAGCGAGCGGCCATCGGCGAGCCACACATGCGGGGAGCGTGCGCCCGGCACGGTCGACGCGGTGAAATGGCCCATGCCGTAGGGCGGCGGCGTCTCGCCATCGTACGAAATGGCCGGTGACCGGTCGTAGTAGTAGCCGAAGTTCAGGCCGGAGCAGCAATATTGCTGCACGTTGAGGTCGTAGGCGGCCTGTCCCACCTTGCGGCGCGCCTCATCGCCCACGGGGCCGTCCATTTCGACTTCGGCAGGCACGCTGCGTCGCTGGCTCATCACGGCGAGCGCATGGTTCATCGCGAAGTGCGACACCTGCTCGGTGATCGGCTGCCGCTCCGCCTCATAGGCGTCCAGCAGGGCAGGGGCAGCCCAGCCGTGCAGCACGCCGGCGAGCATCCAGCACAGGTCGACCGCATCGGCGATCCCGGCATTCATGCCGTAGCCCGCATAGGGAATCCACAGATGCGCCGCATCGCCACAGATGAAGGCACGGCGATCGCGAAAGCGATCCGCCACCAGGCGGCGTCCGATCCAGTCCTCCTTGCTGATGACCTCGTACTCGAAACGGTCGTCGACACCGAGAATGGTGCGCAACGCCCAATCGCGATCGACACTGTCGAATTCGACTTCCTCGGCCGCGAGGTGGTTGTGGATCAGCCAGTTGTCGCGGCCGTCGATGGAGACGGTGGTGCCGCAGCGCCGCGGGTTGAGCGACATCGTCATCCAGGCCGGCTTCTGGGTGATCAGGTCCTTCAGCGCAGGGGCATGGATGTAGGTCGACTGCACCCGCTGCACGACATCGGTGCCGCTGAGCCGCGCGCCGATCAGCTTGCGCACCGCGGAGCGGCCACCGTCGCAGCCAATCAGATAATCGGCCGAAATGGTGATGTCTCGGCCGGCGTCGAGATCGCGTGCCCGCGCGATCACGCCGTTTTCATCCTGGTCGAACCGATCGACCTCGACGCGGTTCAGGATCGTGATGCCGCGTTGCGCCTCGGCGCAAGCGAACAGGATGGGCTCGAGATAGATCTGGTTGATGCGATGGGGCGGCTCGGGCGTCGGCCAATCGGTGTCGGGTCCACCGGTCGCCGTATAGCGGTCCTTGCGGGACGGAATCGGGATGCGCGTCAGCTCGCGGCCGACGACCGTGGTGCGATAGGCGCAGTCGTTGGGAAAGTCGGCCGGCAGGCCGCCTTCGCGCACTTGTTGGACGATGCCAAGGCGGCGGAACACCTCCATCGAGCGCGCGGAGACGTGGTTGCACTTCACGTTGGGCGGCTCTCCGGCGCGCCTGATCTCCGCGACCACGACGTCGATGCCGCGCGAGGCAAGATCCATGGCGGCGGTCAGTCCGACCGGGCCGGCGCCCACGATGAGCACCTGGGTTTGAATCGTCTTCATGTCAGTTCTCTTCTGCTTTGAACCTAGGCACGCTCGGCTGTCGAAAGCGCATCCCGCTGTGTGTCGTCGGCGGTCGGAAGACTGCCGCGCATGCCGAGGACGGCAAGGCCCAGGATCACCAGTGCCGAGAACAGTTGCGGCACCGCGCTGGCCTGAAACAGCGAGGACACGTCCCATTTCGCTGCGAGCATCAACCCGCCGATCGTGACGCCGAGGATCGAGCCGAAGCGGCCGATGCCCAGTGCCCAGCCGATGCCGGTGCCGCGGATGTAGGTCGGATAGATGCGCGCCGCGTAGGCGTTGCAGCCGATCTGTCCGCCGATCACCGCGACGCCGGCAATGAAGACGGCCGGCACGAGAATCGGCAACGAGGCTCCCGCGATACCGATGGTGATGATCGAGAGGAAGCCGGCAACGTAGGTCGCGAACAGGACGCGATCGAAGCCGAACTTTTCGATCAGCAGGCCGAGCCCGACGGTGCCAAGCATGCCGCCGAGCTGGAAGGCGATGCCGACGGCGATCGCCGCCTGGACGTCAAGCCCGACACCATGTGTGAGCGTCGGCAGCCAGCTGTTGAGGAAATAGATGTCCATCATGTTCATGAAGAACATCACCCACAGCAGCAGGGTCGGGAGCAGGCGCCGCTTGGTGAACAACTGCGGCAGCAGGAAGCCCTTGCCGCTCTCCTCGATGATCGTAAAGCGCGCGTCGGCGGGGAGGCGGTCCGACGGATCGATCCGGCTCAGCAGCGCGCGCACGCGATCATTCTTGTTGTCGTCGAGAGCCAGCAGCGAGAGCGATTCCGGCAGCCAGATAATGAGAACCGGACAGAGGATGAGCGGCAGAATGCCGCCGATGAGAAAGATGATCTGCCAGCCATAGGCGGTGATGAGCTTCGCCGCGACCGCTCCGCCGATCGCCGATCCGAGCGACACCGTCATGAACATCAGCATGATCAACAGGGTCCTGCGACGCTGCGGCGAATATTCGCCGGTCAGAGCGATCGTGTTGGGCAGGACGCCGCCGAGCCCGAGGCCGGTGAGGAACCGAATGATGACGAGGTCGGATACGCTGGTGGCCTGGGTGGTCGCCAGCGATCCAAGCGCGAACACGAGAACCCCGGCGACGACGAGCCATTTGCGCCCGAGATAGTCGGCCAGCGCGCCGAACACCAGCGAGCCGATCATCACGCCGAACAGGGACGCACCGAACACGGGCCCCAACGCGCCCGGCGCCAGATGCAGGTCCTTGCTGAGGGCAGGGGCGACGAAGCCGAGCGCCTGGGCATCGAAGCCGTCGAGCCCGACGACCAGCGCGCACAGGCAGATCACCCTGATCTGGAAGCCCGACAGCGGCCGATCGTCGACGTAGCGCGTGAGATTGATCGCTTGCGTCAAATGTCCCTCCCCATGTGCTTGTTGTTGCCTGGCGCGCTTCGCAGCAGCCGCCGGCTGTTTGCAAATATGTTGCATGATCAAACTCTTTCGATTAGCCACAAAATTCTCATTCATTCATGAGGAAAGCTAATGCCCCCGACCTTGCGGCAATTGGAGGCCCTGGTCCTGGTGTATCGGCTCGGCAGCATCACCAGGGCCGCCGCCGAGCTGCGCGTCACGCAGTCGGCGATCAGCCTGCTGATCCGGCAGATCGAGGAGAACTTTCAGCTCAAGCTGTTCGATCGCACGACGCGGGCGCTGCACCCGACGGCGGCCTGCCGTGAGGCGATCACCGCCGCGGAACGCATCCTGGCGGGGACGCAGGGGCTGTCGCAGCGGATGCGCGACCTTGCCGAGATCAAGGCCGGCCGAATTTCCATCGCGGTCTCAGCGGGCGTCGCGTCGGCGCTGCTTCCACGCGTGTTTGCGACGTTTCGATCGCGCCATCCCGAGGTGAGGATCGATCTGCGTGATGTCGCGCCCGACGAACTCCTCGCGATCGTGATGGCCGGGCACGCGGAGTTCGGCCTCGGCAGCGTCGAGGACGACGGCGTGCCGGAGGTCAGGATCGATACACTGATGCAAAGTCCGCTCTCGGCGATCGGCATCAAGGACGGCCGGTTCGAGAAGCACCGCCGTCTGACCTGGGACGGCATCATGAGCTCCGATCTGATCACGATGCGTCACGGCACGCGCATCCGCCGTCAGATCGACGAAGCGCTGGCGCAGACGGGGCGGGCGCTGAAGCCGGCGTGGGAGGTGTCGCTGATCACGACCGCGCTGGCGCTCACGGCGGAGGGCGCCGGCATCAGCATCCTGCCCGCGCACATGCTGCCGAAGGCACAATTTCCGACGCTTGCCGCGATCCCGCTGTCGCAGCCGACGATCCATCGGCATGTCTCGCTGCTGAGCCGCGCCGACTTTGGATTGTCGCCGGCCGCGCAGCGCTTCGTCGAGATCGCAAAGGCCGTGCTGTCGCGGAAGGGCGGCTGATCACGGCTTCGGAGACGGGGACGCTACTTCTCCAGTCGCTTCGCCTCGTTCCACAATTCGTCCATCTCGTCGAGCGACGCTTGTTCGAGTGTACGGCCCTTGGCCGTCAGCGCCTGTTCGATGTGCGCAAAACGGCGCTCGAACTTGGCGTTGGTGCCCCGCAACGCGGTCTCCGGATCCACCTCGGCATGGCGGGCAAGATTGACCAGCGCGAACAGGAGATCGCCGGTCTCCTCGGTCAGCTCGGTCGCATCCTTGTTGTCGAGCGCGGCCTCGATCTCGTCGGCTTCCTCGCGGATCTTCTGCAACACCGCGCGCGGATCGTTCCAGTCGAAACCGACGGTCGCGGCCTTGCGCTGCAGCTCCATCGCGCGGACCAGCGCAGGCTGTCCGGCCTTGATGCCTGACAGCAGCGAGGACTTGCCCGTCTGCGCCTCGGGCGGCCGCCGCGCGGCGCGCTCGGCCTTCTCCTCGGCCTTGATGCGGTCCCATGTGCCTTTGGTGGGCTGGGTGACGTTGCCGTCCTTGTCCGGGAACACATGCGGATGGCGGCGGATCATCTTCTTCGTGATGCCCTCGACGACGTCGCCGAATGCAAACGCGCCTTGTTCTTCGGCGATGCGGGCGTGATAGACCACCTGCAGCAGGAGATCGCCGAGCTCCTCGCGCAGATCGTCGAGATCGTCGCGCGTGATCGCATCGGCCACCTCATAGGCTTCCTCGATGGTGTAGGGCGCGATGGTCCGGAACGTCTGCTCGATATCCCACGGGCAGCCGGTGACCGGCGTGCGCAGCGCCGCCATGATCTCGATCAGGCGTGAGATGTCGCGGGAGGGGATCATGGGCAGGTCCTGACAGCATCGTTCGATCGTGTCCTGTATGCCCCAAGCCGCGCGCGGCTCCCAGCAAAAAGGGCGATTACGCGGGATCGCTCCGCGGGTTGGCCCGACCCGTCGATGATGCTAAGCGGGGGGCCATGAGTGAGCAGGACATGACAGCCCTGGTGCTGTTCTCGGGCGGGCAGGATTCCACGACGTGCCTGGCCTGGGCGCTCGACCGCTTCGCGCGCGTCGAGACGATCGGATTCGCCTACGGCCAGCGCCATGCGATCGAGCTCGCCTGCCGCGACCGGCTGGTCGAGGGCATCGCGCGCCTGCGTCCCGACTGGGCGGCCAAGCTCGGTGACAGCCACACGCTGGACATTCCAACGCTGGCTGCGATCTCCGAGACGGCGCTGACGCGCGACGTCGCGATCGAGATGGGCGCTGACGGCCTGCCCAACACCTTCGTGCCGGGCCGCAATCTGGTGTTCCTGACCTTTGCGGCGGCGCTCGCCTATCGCCGCGGCATCCGCCACATCGTCGGCGGCATGTGCGAGACGGACTATTCGGGCTATCCGGACTGCCGCGACGAGACCATCAAGGCGCTGCAGAGCGCGCTGAGCCTGGGCATGGCGCGCGCGTTCGAGCTGCACACGCCGCTGATGTGGCTGTCGAAGGCCGCGACCTGGCAGTTGGCGCATGATCTCGGCGGCACCGGGCTCGTGGACCTGATCCGCGACCGGTCGCACACCTGTTATCTCGGCGAGCGCGGCGCGCGGCACGATTGGGGGCACGGCTGCGGACAGTGTCCCGCCTGCGAGCTGCGCGCCAAAGGATGGCGCGAATACATCGCGGCGGGCGGGCCATCCTGAATCGGAAGCGGGGCCTTCGGGCCCCGCGGAGAGTTGCGCGACAGGCGAGCGCTCAGGCGGCTTCGTTGTCCGACGGCTCACGCTGGCTGACGATGACGAGATCCGCATCGGCGAGGTCGTGGCCGTCATCGGCCTCACTGGCTGCGGCGGAGGCCGCCTGCGCGACGAGGCGCGCGGTGATGTCGTGATTGGCGTCCTTGCCGCTCTTCTCCCAGGCAGGCGCGTTCAGCACCACGATGTCGTCGTCGTGGGCGGCACCGTCGTGATCGGCGGGCACGATCGACGGCGACTTCACCGGCTTGTCGACGATACGCAGGGTCGGGGCCTCGGCCTCGACCGGCTCCGCTGCGGCCGGTTCGTCCTCGGCCATTTCTGCCTGCTCCGGCGCCGGGTCGACGGCCTCTTCGGCGGGAGCATCCGTGTCGGCGCTCGCAGCGCTGGCCACCGCCTCGGCGGCTTCGGCAGGCTGTTCGGCGGCCGCGGCAAGGCTCTCTGTGGCCGGCGCATCATCATGCGGCGCGAGGCCGAGATGCTGCGAGATCTCCTTGATCACGCGGTCGATCGCCACCAGCACGCGATATTCCGGGATCGAGGCCATGTGCTGCTCGAACCGGTTGCGCGCATATTGCAGCGAGTCGATCACGTCGGTGGCGATGGAGGAGCCCGACGCTTCGGTGCCGTGCAGGGCTCCGGCGGCCTTCTCGGTCGAGCTCTCGATCAGCAGGAAGGCCTCGTATTGCGGAATCGATTTGAGCTTCTCGTGATAGTCCTGACGCACGCCGGCGAGCGTGTCGACGATGGTGGCGAACTCTGGCGCGGGCATTTTCAACGTCCCCTCAACTTCGGCAAAGAAGATGCGGGACGCTACGGACGCACTGATGAATGTTCAATTTCGAACGAATACGGCTGTTCGCGGCATGAATAGCCGGCCGTTAAGACCGCACCATCAAAAGCAGGATCGCCCGCTCACCGGGCATTAAGCATCCTCGCGACCCTTGCGAAACGCTCAGCCGGCAAAATCCTCGGGCCGGAGCTCGATGGGCTTGCCATGTGGGGTGCGATCGGCCGCGTGATCCCAGGCGTCGCGGTAGCGCACGAGCGCATCGGCGGAGGTGACGCCCTTCTCGGCGACCAGACGTTCGAGCGTCGCCAGCCAGTGTCGATAATACGTATCGCCGCAATCGGCGTCGCCGGCCGCTTGCGCGCGTGAAATCTCCTGGGCGAGCGCGGCGGCCCATTCGGGCCAGGTGAACAGCCCGCGGGCGTGCAGCGTGACGGCCATCGCGAAGGCGTGCGCTTCCCACGGCTCGCGAAATACGGGCCCGCTGTCATCGACGGGAATGCCGGGCAGGGCGCGCGTCGCCGCGACCGCCGCCTCACGGTCGGGTGTCATCGGGCTGGCTCCAGATAGGGCTCGAAAGCGTCGACCGTAACCTCCAGCAGCGGATCGGGCGCATCGGCCCACAGCTCGGCACCGCTGAACGCCACCGTGTAGAGCCATTGCGGATCTTCGCCGCCGCCATGGGCGTTGCTGTCCGGAAACACGTGCATGCCTCTGACCGCCGCGACGCGGCCGAGATGGCCCCGCACGTAGCGCGGCAGCCGCGTGTGCGTCGACGGATGGATGTCCTTGGCCCGTACACTGTCGCCGACGGCGAACAGCGCCGGCTGCGTCGCCACGCGTTCGGTCGGGCCACCGCGACGCAGTGTCGGCGCGACGGCATCTGCAGTGAGGATCTTGGCGACGGGCTTGGCCGGATGCAGCACCTTGCCGGCGGCGATCTCATCGGCGTCGACCAGATGCCGCTCCTGCATCAGCCGTTCCAGGCCCGCGAGCCAGATCTGGTAGTAGCTCATGCCGAGGTAGTCGTCCGGCGGACGGTTCTCGCGCGCGAACCGCGACATGTCGATGTTCCAGCCGCCGGGGGTCGCCATCGCCAGCGTCATGGCGAACGCGCGGCGCTCCCATTCGGCGTGAAACACCGGCTCGTTCGGCTCGGGGCGGACCGGACCGAAGCCGGCGACGCCGCCCATGTCATGCGCACCATCCATCAGCGGCCTACCTCGTTCGGTTGCTTCGGCAGGCCGGTGCCGATCATACTGTCGCGCGTGACGAGCTCGGCGAGCCGCTCCGCGCTCCAGCCGTCGGTCCCCGCGGGACGCATCGGCAGCACGAAATAGCGGACCTCGGCCGTCGAATCCCACACCCGGATCTTCGTCGTCGGCGGCAAGTCGAAGCCGAAATCCTTTAGGACGCCGCGCGGATCCTTCACCGCCTTGGCGCGATAGGGCGCCGCCTTGTACCAGACCGGCGGCAGGCCGAGCACGGGCCACGGATAACAGGAGCACAGCGTGCACACGACCATGTTGTGCAGATCCGGCGTGTTCTCGACCGCCACGATGTGCTCGCCCTGGCGGCCGGCATAGCCGAGCTCGCCGATCGCCGGCGTGGCGTCGGCAAGAAGGCGTGCCCGATAGGCCGGGTCGGTCCAGGCACGCGCCACGACCTGGGCGCCGTTGCGGGGACCGACCTTGCTCTCATAGGTCTCGATGAGCACGTCGAGCGCAGCGGGATCGATATATCCCTTCTCGGTCAAGATGCTTTCGAGCGCGCGGACCCGCAGATCGGTCTCGGACAGGTCCGAGTGATCGTGCGGATGGTCGTGATGGTGGTCGTGATCCGTCATGGCACAACCATAGGCGTAATCCGGCACCGCTGTCGAGCCGAGGACGTTACAAACCGACGGTGCGAGCAGTCGCGTTTCAACGCCGCCGCAGCCGTGCGGCGGTCACAATGCCGAGCGCGGCGCCGTCGGTCTTTGACGCGCCGATTCCGGACGCAGATGTGATCGAGGCCGCTCCCTTGCCGCCACCTCGGGCTGTTCAAATCGGAGCGCAGATATGGTTCGTAATGCTTTCGCCGTCCCGATCGGGCACGATAGCAACAGAGGTTTGAGGTTCATCAATGCCGAACGACGTCTCCCGCCGTGATCTTGCAAAGCTGGCCGGGCTGGCCGCCCTCGGGGCGGCCAATGGCCCGGCGCAAGCGGAGGAGGGCGCGGTGAAGGAGGATGCCGGGCGGCGGTTTCCCGCCGATTTCGTGTGGGGGACGGCGACGTCGTCGTACCAGATCGAGGGCGGGGCCACGGCCGATGGCCGTGGGCCGTCGATCTGGGACGTGTTCACGCATTTGCAGGGCAACATCGAGGACGGCAGCACCGGCGACGTCGCCTGCGATCACTACAACCGCTACAAGGACGACGTGCGGCTGATCAAGGAGCTCGGCTGCCGGGCCTATCGGTTCTCGATCGCCTGGCCCCGGCTGTTTCCCGACGGGGGGCTGACTCCCAATCCGAAGGGCCTCGACTTCTACAACCGCCTCGTCGACGAGCTCCTGGCCAACGGCATCACGCCGTACGCAACGCTGTATCATTGGGATCTGCCGCAGGCGCTGCAGGACCGGGTCGGCGGCTGGCTCTCGGTCGACACGGCCAGGGCCTTTGCGCACTATGCGGGCTACGTCGCCGAGCATCTCGGCGACCGTGTGAAGACCATCTTCACCATCAACGAATGCGGCCGCTTCGTTCCGTTCGGCTATGGCCTCGGCGTCGACGCGCCCGGGCTGAAGCTGCCGCAGCAGCAGGTCAACCAGGCGCGCCATCACGTGGCGCTGGCGCACGGTCTCGCCGTCCAGGCCATCCGCTCCGGCGGGCGCGCCGGCATGCGCGTCGGCATGGCCGAGAACATCACGGCCTGCCTGCCGGCGATCGACACGCCGGAGAACATCCGCGCCGCCGAGATCGCGACGCGCGAATTGAATGCCGGCTTCCTCAACGTCATCCTCGAGGGGCGCTACACGGAGGGTTTCCTGGCGTGGTCCGGCAAGGATGCGCCGAAATTCACCGCCGACGAACTGAAGATCATTTCGGCGCCGGTCGATTTCGTCGGCCTCAACATCTACGCGCCGCAAGCCTATGTCGTCGCGTCGGACCGCGCGGCCGGATTCGACGTGCTGCCGATGCCGTCCTCGTTCCCGCACATGAGCTCACCCTGGCTGCTGGTCGGTCCGGAGACGGCCTATTGGGTGCCGAAGCTCGCCGCCAAGATCTGGAATCTCCAGACCATCTACATC
>BFBZ01001449.1_pt1 | contig 15748 bp, 17 predicted proteins | sample 1888401 | NCBI WGS metagenome assembly BFBZ01 (sample SAMD00112614, study PRJDB3348) | symbiont metagenome | host: Chara braunii | reverse complement strand
CCTTCGCCGCCGGTACCGCCGAGGGCCCGAAGCCGATGACCACCGACGACATCTTCGCCGGCAAGACCGTCGCCCTCTTCGCCGTGCCCGGCGCCTTCACCCCCACCTGCTCGGCGCGCCACCTGCCGGGCTTCAAGGACAACGCCGGCGTCTTCAAGGCCAAGGGCGTCGACTCCATCGTCTGCCTGTCGGTGAACGACGCCTTCGTGATGAAGGCCTGGGGCGAAAGCCAGAGCGTCGGCGAGGACATCCTCATGCTGGCCGACGGCAACGGCGACTTCACCAAGGCCATCGGCCTGGAGATGGACGGCTCGAAGTTCGGCATGGGCCAGCGCTCGCAGCGCTACTCCATGATCGTCGAGGACGGCGTCGTCCAGGAGCTCAACGTCGAAGCCCCCGGCGAATTCAAGGTCTCCGCCGCCGACTACATGCTGGCTCAGCTCTAGCAGGCTTGGCGTCCTCTCCCGCCTGCGGGGGAGGACGCGCCTCAGCCCGTGCGGCCGATCTCGCCGCGGGCCATGGCCGCCGTCACCGCGGCGGTCATCAGCAGGTCCCCGCCCAGCGCCGCGGCGCTGGGGCCGGTGTCCCGCACCAGATAGCTCGCGATCTCTTCGGGGATGGAGCCGTCCGGCGCCATCGGCTCCTGGCCGATGATCTCCAGATAGGTCGCCTCGTCGGCTTCGGCGTCGCCGGTCAGGTCGCCGACCCGGTCCAGGATCGTCGGATAGAGGGTCGGCGTGCGCGCCACGTCCAGACCCGCCCCCACCATCAGTCCGTTCATCGACAGCGCGCGGGACTGCTGCACGCCGTTATAGACCCCGAACAGCGGCGTCTGGGCCACGATGTCGAAGACGATGGTGAACAGCTTGCCCTCCAGCGGCAGCAGCCAGCCTTCGCCGGCATAGCCCGCGCAGCCCATGCGGATCTCGACCAAGCCGTTGGCGGTCCGGCGGAACATGCCGAACTCGTGCCGGAAGCGTCCGGGCATGATCGCCGAGGGGCGGGTGGTCCGCCAGAAGCCCTCATAGGCCGCGGCCCGCTGCTCGCTCCCCCGCCGGGCGGCCTCAAGGAACGGCAGCGGCAGTCCGTCCAGAGGCGCTGGGCTCGCCGCGCTCTTCGGCGTCGCCACCCCCAGCCGCTCGGCGAGCTCCGGCAGCTCCCGCTCCCAGTCGAGCATGTTGAAGCCCGGATGGTGCGACGCGATCAGCCTGGTCAGGTGCTCCAGGTTCAGCGAGGACGGCGTCATCGCCCCCGACGCCCAGCGGCTCGCCACCGACTTGTCGATCCCCAGCTCGGCGGCCAGCCGGCCACGGCTCAGCGACAGGGCTTTCAACACCAGGTCGAGTTTGGCGGCGAAGGGGCTGACGGCGGTCATCCCCAATGATCACACGGGCGAAACGGCTCGCGCAACGCCGTTACGCGCAACGGTGCGCATCGCGACGCCTGCCGTGACAACTGAGAGGTGCGTCCGGCCCCGGCTAGAGAACCGCCATCAAAAACCCGCGGACCTCCGCGAGATCGGGAGAAACACCATGAAGTCGGTTCTGACCCTGGGGGCCATCGTCGCCGCCCTGTCCTTCGCCACCGTCACGCCGTCGCAAGCCGGCGTCACCCTGAACGGCGTCACCCTCAATGGCGCGCGCCTCAATGGCCTCGCCACAAACGACGTCAAATGGAACGGCGTGAAGTCCAACGAGCTGAAGTGGAACGGCAGGACCGCCACGGGCGCCCACGCCGACGCGGTCTGCGCCAAGGCTGACTGCCTGCCGACGCCGCGGGCCATCGTCCTCCCGTCCGGCGAGCGCATCCAGCTCCGGTGATCCGGCTTGTGCTGATCCTGCTGCTTGCAGCGTCCGCGATGGCGGGCGCTGCGGCGGCCTCGCCGAAGGGCGCGCTCACGGTCGAGGGCACGCGGTTCGTCGTGACCACTCCGGCGGGCGCTCGGCTGACCTCCCGCGACTTGATCGGCGCGGTGCTGGAAATGGACACCGGCCAGGGCGCAGTCGCGCCCGTCCGCATCGACGCTGTCGAAATCGCCCGCGAGAGCCCCGCGACCCTGCTGCACGCCCTGTCTGGCAAGGATCCCACCACCAAGGCCTGGAGCCCGATGTGCGAGGCCGACGCCTATGGCCGCGCCATGGGCTTTCCACTGCGCGGCCGCTGGGAGGGCAAACACTATGTGGCCGATCCGGCGACCTGGTTTCTGACCTGCAGTTCCGGCTCCCAAGGCAAGTGCGTGCTCTGGGGCTACGACCCCTGGGCAAGCACGCCTGCCGGCGTGGCCCTGCTCGACTACTATCGCACCTGCCAGCAACTGGTTCGCGCCGACTATCTGGGCGATGGCCAGCCCCATACCCGCAGCGGCACAGCGGTTGACGTGGCCGACGCCGCCGGCGTCCAGGCGTTCGAGACCCTCGCTGATCCGGCCTACGTGTTCGAAGCCGGCTGGGGGCCGGATGGCGCGGTCTGCGTGGCCGCCACCCGTTGGCCGGACCTGCTCACTCGCGATGCTCTGCTGGCTCAGGCGCCGGCCCTCGGTGGCGTGTGCGACGAAGCCACGGCCAGGGCCAGGGGCGCCTTGATGTTCACCCGCGTGAAGCGCCGCTAGGCGCTAGCCCGCCGCCTTGGAATAGGCCGCCATGCCCGCCGCCAACTGCGCCCGTGGCGAGGCTTCGAACGGCGGGGCGGGGGCTGGGGTCACCGCCGGGGCTTCGGCCGCGGCCATGCGCGTCTGGGCCTCGTTGGAGAGGGTGACCGTGTCGCGGATCGGCGCATTGGGCCGCGCCTCGTCCAGGTCGGCCTGCAGCTTGGCGCGATAGTCGTCGCCCGAGGCGAAGGCCGGCGAGCCCGCGCTGTCCACCTGCATCCCCGCCACGATCTCGCGGTCGGTCTCCGACAGATTGTCGAAGGCCTTGAGGATCTGCGCCTGGGGCTCGGGCGGCATGGCGTTGGGACCGGCCCAGGCGGCGCGGGTGAAGGCGTTCAGGGTGGCCTGGACCTTCTGGGCGAAGGGCGACTCGGTCAGCGCCTGGGCCAGGCCCGCCCGCTGGTTCTGCGGCGCGTCCCGCCATTGGCTGGAAAGTTCCCGATAGGCCTGCAGCTGCTCGCTCACCTTGGCGGTGTTGGTCGGCGCGTTCAGCACGCTGGCCACGATCGCCACGCCGCCCGCGTACATGTACGCGTTCGGGTTCGGCTCGGTCGCGGGGAGGCTGGAAATCTGCATGGGCGTGAGCACCCTGCAAAGCCGCGCTGAATTCGACGTGAAGAATCGTTGCTAAGGCAGGGTTAGGGACGTTTTCCGCAGGTGGCTTTCCCGCGCCGCGCGAAGAGCTAGCCCTGGGCGGGAAATCCCCGGCTCAGGTGCGGCGAGCCCTTCAGCCCGAACCGCCAGGGCGTCGCCACCCCCTTGGTGATCCCGATGCGCGGGCCGATCACGATGTCCGGCGTCTCCGACCGGTCCGTAAGCGCGAAGGGCGGCGCATCCAGCGGCAGGCCGTCGTGGGCCTTTGTCACTCCCAGCGCCTGGCACAGCCGCCCCGGTCCGGAGGTCAGCAGCCGGTCGGCCACCGGCCCTCGCCGCTCGCGCATGATCTCCAGCCCCGCGGTCGGCGCCAGGGCGCGGATCAGCACCGCATTGCCCGGCTCCTCCCCGCAGACGAAGTTCAGGCACCAGTGGATGCCGTAGGACCGATAGACATAGGCGCGGGCCACCTCGCCGAACATCGCCGCGTTGCGCGGCGTCGGCCCCGCGAACGCGTGCGAGGCCGGATCCTCGTGGTGATAGGCCTCGGTCTCGACGATCACGCCCCCGACCCCGTCCACCTCCACGGTCACCCCGATCAGGTCCGCCGCCACGATCGCCGGGTGGCGTTCGAAAAAGCCCCTAGCCTTGACGTGGGCATTCCGAAGGTTCGAACTGTCGGGAAAAGAAGACGCCATCAGGGAAGGAATGCACATGCCTTACGTCGAGGGCCAGACCATCCATGACGCCGACAGCCACGTCATGGAGTTGCCCGGAACCCTGCACCGCTATCTCGACCCCAAGATCCGCGGCGCCTTCATCGAGAAGACCGGGACCAAGGACGTCCTGCCCGAGTGGTTCGCCAAGGCCGACGCCCTGCACGACGACCCCGAGTTCCGGGCCGGCGACGAGGCCAACCTGCTGCTGCGCAAGAACTACCAGGCCCTCGGCGCCTTCCGGAACCAGGACCGGCCTAAGGCGCTGGACCTGTTCGGGTTCGCCAGCCAGCTTGTTTTCACCACCGCCTCTCTCAGCAACTATGGGCTGGAGGAGATGGGCGAGGCCGACCTCGCCGTGGAGGCCGCCCGCGCCCACAACCGCATGATGGCGGAGTTCTGCTCGGTGGATCGCCGCCTGCTGGCCACCGGCTATGTGCCGCTGATCGACATGGCCCGCGCGCCGGAGATCGCCCGCGAGGCCATAGCCCTGGGCTGCAAGGCCCTCGTCATCCCCTCGCGCCATCCCAACGGCCATTCCCCCAGCCACGCGGGCCTCGATCCCCTGTGGGCGGTGGCCCAAGAGGCGGGTATCCCGATCCTGTTCCACGTCGGCGGCGAGGAGAAGATGCACAAGGACTACCTGGTCAACGGCGGTCCCCAGGTGCTCGACTTCCACGGCGGCGCAGAGAACTTCACCTCGCTCACCTTCATGACCATCCCGATCTCCATCTGGCAGACCCTGTCGGCCCTGGTGATCGACGGCGTCTTCGACCGCTTCCCGAACCTGAAGTTCGGCGCCATCGAGCTCGGCGCCTCCTGGCTGCCCAGCCTCATGCGGTTCATGGACTCCGGCGCCGCGGCCTTCGGCAAGGAGGAGCGGCTGCAGCGGCTCTCCGCCAAGCCCAGCGAGATCCTCCGCCGCCAGTTCCGCGTCACCCCCTATCCCCACGAGGACACCCGCTGGATCATCGAGAACAGCGGCGAGGAGATGTGCCTGTTCTCCTCCGACTTCCCCCACATCGAAGGCGGCCGAAACCCCCTCAAACGCTTCAACGACGCCCTCGCCGGCGCCACCGAAACCGCCAAACGCCGCTTCTACCGCGACAACTTCATCGACCTGATGGGGAAGGGCCTGGACCCCGCGTTGCACGACGCGCCAGGGCTCGCGGCGGCTTAGGTAGATTCAAGCAAGTTGACTCCCATAACTCAAGAGTTATACATCAACTCATAGCCTGAGAGTTATGAGTTGATCGAAGCGCCGCACGACATCCTGTTCCGAACCCTCGGCGACCCGACCCGGCGGGCGCTGTTCGAACGGCTGTGCCGGGAGGGGGAGCAGACGGTGGGGGCGCTGACGGCGCGGGCCGGGGTGTCGCAGCCGGCGGTGTCGAAGCATCTCGGCGTCCTGAAGCGCGCGGGGCTGGTGCTCGACCGGCAGGAGGGGCGCCAGACCCACTACAGCGCCCAGCTCGGCGCCCTGGGCCCGCTGGTGGACTGGACACGGGAGATGGCCAGCTTCTGGGAAACCCGCTTCGACAGCCTGGAAGACCTGCTCAAGAGGATGGACCAGTGACCGACGCCGCAGCCCAGACCAAGACCGTGGTGGTCGAGCGCGAGATGCCTCATCCGCCGGAAAAGCTCTGGCGGGCGCTCACCCAGCCGCACCTCATCGAGGCCTGGCTGATGAGCAACGACTTTGCGCCCGTCGTCGGACATCGCTTCAATCTGCGGGGCGGCTGGGGCGGGGTCCTCGACTGCGAGGTCCTGGCCATCGAGCCGGAGCGCAGCCTCTCCTACACCTGGGATTTCAAGCACGAGGACGCCGCCTACGACCTGAAGAGCGTGGTGACCTTCACCCTCACCCCCACCGGCGGCGGGACCCACCTGCGCATGGAGCAGTCGGGCTTCCGGCCGAACCAGAAGCAGGCCTTTGGCGGCGCCATGGCCGGCTGGCGCACCTTCCTCGAAAAACTGGACCAGCTGCTGGCTGACGGACGGGGCGATTGACCATGAGCGCCGACGGCGAACCCAAGCTGCTTTCGGGCGGCAATCCGCAGATCCCCAAGGGCTATGGCGACCCCCCGGTCCAGGCCTACATCGCCGCCATGCCCGGCTGGAAAAGCGAGCTCGGCCGGCGGCTGGACGCCCTGATCGTCGCCGCGGTCCCTGGCGTCAGCAAAGCCGTGAAGTGGAACTCTCCGCTCTATGGCGTGGAGGGGGAGGGCTGGTTCCTCGGCCTCCACTGCTTCGCCAAGTACGTGAAGGTGTCGTTCTTCCGCGGAGCGGCCCTGAACCCCCTACCGCCGGGAACGTCGAAGCAGGCCCATGTCCGCTATCTCGACATCCGCGAGCAGGACGCTCTGGACGAGGCGCAGTTCACCGACTGGGTTCGGCAGGCCAGCCTGCTGCCCGGCGAACGCATGTAGAGGCGACCACCATGCAGAAGACCCCCGGCGCTCCGGACCAGCCGTTGGCGGGCGACGCCGCCTCCCAGGCCATCGACGCCAAGATCCGGTCCCTGGGCGACTGGCGCGGCGAGACCCTGGCCCGCATTCGCGCCCTGATCAAACGCGCCGATCCCGACGTGGTCGAAGAGGTGAAGTGGCGGGGCGTCCCGGTCTGGTCCCACGCCGGCATCCTCTGCACCGGCGAGACCTACAAGGCCGCGGTGAAGATGACCTTCGCCAAGGGGGCGTCCCTGGACGACCCGTCAGGCCTGTTCAATTCCAGCCTCGAGGGAAACACCCGACGCGCCATCGACATCCATCAGGGCGAGCAGATCAACGAGCCGGCCTTGGAGGCGCTGATCCGGGCGGCGGTGGCGCTCAACACCGCCAAGAAGAAGCCGAAGAGCGGCTGAGGCCGCCTACGACTTCAATAATCTCGACACGATCTTGCGGCGATCACGCGCCCAGCGCCTGGGCGCTGACGCTCTCCAGGTCGCCGGCGCCGTCCAGCACGCCGTCGGCCAGGCCCGGCGCCTGGGCCAGGACCTGGGCGGCGTAGAACCGGGCGATGGCCGACTTGCTCTGCGACCAGTCGTCGGTCGCCGCAGCCGTGGCCAAGGCCTGCTTGGCCAGCACCCAGCCGCCGATCACGTCGCCCGCCAGCCTCAGGTAAGGGGTCGCCGCCGACAGGGCGTTGGGACCCTTGTTGGCCAGGATCCAGTCGGTGGCCCGCTCCAGCGCCGCAATGGCTGGTTCCAGGCGGTCGGCCACGGGCGCAAGTCCGGCCACGCCGCGCAGCTCGCCCACGGCCTCGTGCATCTCCGCGCACAGGGCGTCCATCACCGAGCCGTCGTCCATCGGGACCTTGCGGCCCACCAGGTCGATGGCCTGGATGCCGTTGGTGCCTTCATAGATCGGGGCGATGCGGGCGTCGCGATAGTGCTGGGCCGCGCCGGTCTCCTCGATGAAGCCCATGCCGCCGTGGACCTGCACGCCCAGGGACGCCACCTCGACGCCCACGTCCGTGGACCAGGCCTTGGCGATGGGGGTCAGCAGTTCCTGGCGCTGGCGGGCGGTGGTGCGCTCAGCGTCCGAGCCGGCCAGTCTCGCCAGGTCCGACTGCACCCCGGTCAGCAGGCAGATGCCCCGCGCGGCCTCGATCTTGGCCTTCATCAGCAGCAGCATCCGGCGCACGTCCGGGTGGCCGTAGATCGTGCCGTCGGCGCCCCAGGCGGCCCGGCCCTGCTTGCGCTCCTGGCTGAACGCCAGGGCCTGCTGGAAGGCGCGTTCGGCGATGGCCACGCCCTGGACGCCGACCTGCAGCCGGGCGGCGTTCATCATCGTGAACATGTGGGCGATGCCGTTGTTGGCCTGGCCCACCAGCTCGGCCTTGGCGCCCTCGAACAGCATGACGCAGGTGGGAGAGCCGTGGATGCCCAGCTTGTGCTCGATGGAGCCGGCCCGCAGGTCGTTGGCCGCCCCCAGGTTTCCGGCCTCGTCCACCAGTTGCTTGGGGGCCAGGAACAGCGAGATGCCCTTCACGCCCGGAGGGGCGTCGGGCAGGCGCGCCAGGATCAGGTGGCAGATGTTCTCCGCCGCATCGTGGTCGCCCCAGGTGATGAAGATCTTCTGGCCGGTGATCAGATAGCCGCCCTGGCCATCGGGCTCGGCGCGGGTGGTCACCGCCGCCAGGTCCGACCCGGCCTGCGGCTCGGTCAGGTTCATGGTCCCGGTCCATTCGCCGGACACCAGCTTGGGCAGGAAGACGCTCTTCTGCCGCTCGGTGCCGTGCAGGTCCAAGGCCTCGATGGCGCCCTGGGTCAGCATGGGGCAGAGACCGAACGCCATGTTGGACGCGTGGACCATCTCGAACACCGCCAGCTCCATGGCCTTGGTCAGGCCCTGGCCGCCATGCTCGGGATCGGCCGACAGCGAGTTCCAGCCCCCGGCCACGAAGGCCTGATAGGCGTCGGCGAACCCTGGCGCGGCGCGGACCTTGCCGTTCTCGAACTTCGCGCCGACCTGGTCGCCCTTGCGGTTCAACGGGGCCAGCTCATTCTCGGTGAAGGCGCCGGCGGCCTCCAGCACGGCGATCACCGTATTGTCGTCCAGCTCGGGGAAGCCGACCCCCAGCAGGGTCGGGTGACCTGCGGTCTGCAGGGCCAGGGCGAGGTCGCGAACCGGGGCGCGGAAGGTCATGGGGTCGGCTCCAGCCTGACAGGGACGTCAGGGGGGTGTAACGAGCCGCGACCGGAGGGCCAAGTGGACGTGGCGGAAACATCGACGATCGCGCAAGCGACAGAGGCCCTGCGGCGCGGCGGTCTGGTCATCCTGCCGACCGAGACGGTCTATGGCCTGGCCGGCGACGCTTCGAACCCGGAGGCGGTGGCGGCGATCTTCGAGGCCAAGGGCCGTCCGAAGTTCAACCCGCTGATCAGCCACGTCGCCGACCTCGCCGCCGCCGAAGCCATCGCCATCTTCGACGACCGGGCGCGGGCCTTGGCCCAGGCCTTTTGGCCCGGTCCCCTGACCCTCGTCCTGCCGATCCGCCCTGACACTCCGGTCTGCGACCTGGCCAGGGCAGGCCTCGACACCGTGGCCCTGCGGGTCCCGGCCCACCCTCTGGCGCGTGAGCTGCTGGCCGGCTTCGGCGGGCCGGTGGTCGCCCCCTCGGCCAATCGCTCCGGCCGACCCAGCCCCACCACCTTCGCCGACGCGGTGGAGGAGACCGGGGTCAGCGCCGCCGCCGCCCTGGACGGCGGCCCCTGCGACGTCGGCCTGGAGTCCACCGTCGTCGCCCTGCTGGACCAGCCGCGGCTGCTGCGCCCCGGCGCCGTCACTCGCGCCGAGATCGAGGCCCTGATCGGTCCGCTGGCCGAGGCGGAGGATGACGCCAAGCGCTCACCCGGCCGTCTGGCCCGTCACTATTCTCCGAAAGCACCGGTCCGCCTGAACGCCGAGGGCGCAGAGCCCGGCGAAGCCTATCTCGCCTTCGGCCCGGGTGATCATCGCTGGAATCTCAGCCCTACGGCCGACTTGCGCGAGGCCGCCGCCCGGCTGTTCGCCTATCTCCGCGACGCCGACCGGACCGACCCTATCGCCATCGCCGTCGCGCCGATCCCTGACCAAGGCCTGGGCGAAGCCATCAACGACCGCCTCAAGCGTGCGGCGGGCTTTGTGGGTTAGCGGCGGAGGTTTAGAGTTCCCCCATGACCATCTCAGTCCCCGCCGACGTGCTGTCCCGCCTGAAGTCCGTGCTGGGCGAGGGCGGCTGGAGCCAGGACCCTGCGCGGCTGGCGCCCAAGCTGCTGGAGTGGCGCGATCGCTGGAGCGGCGAGACCCCGTTCCTCGCCCTGCCCAAGTCGACGGCCGAGGTCTCGGCCATCGTCGGCATCTGCGCCGAGGCCGGCGCGCCGATCACCACCCAGGGCGGCAACACCGGCCTGGTAGGCGGTCAGATCCCGCAGGGCGAGATCCTGCTGTCGACCGAGCGCCTGCGGACCATCCGCGACATCGACGCCTTCGATGACGTGATCGTGGCCGAGGCCGGCGTGACCCTGGCGGCGGTGCATGAGGCGGCCTTCGAGAAGCGCCGCAGGTTCCCGCTAGGCCTGGCGTCCGAGGGCTCGGCCACCGTCGGCGGCGTGGTCTCCACCAATGCCGGCGGCACCTCGGTCCTGCGCTACGGCAACACCCGCGAACTGGTGCTGGGCCTGGAGGCCGTGCTGCCCAATGGCGAGATCTGGAACGGCCTGAAGCGCCTGCGCAAGGACAACACCGGCTACGATCTGAAGCAGCTCTTCATCGGCGGGGAGGGCACGCTGGGCGTCGTCMCCGCCGCCAGCCTGAAGCTGTTCCCGATCCTGGCGTCACGAGCGACCGCCATCGCCGCCGTCGACAATCCCGAGGCCGCCATCCAGCTCTTGGTGCGGGCCAAGGACGAGGCCGGCGGCGCGGTGGAGGCCTTCGAACTGATGGGCCGCCGCGGCGTGGAGTTCGTGCTGAAGAACATTCCCGACCAGCGCGATCCGCTGGACGCCGCCCATCCCTGGTACGTGCTGATCGAGATCGCGTCCGGCGAACCTGGCGCGGCGGAATCGGCCCTGGAGCGCCTGCTAGCGAAGGCGCTGGAGGACGGCCTGGTCCGTGACGCCACCATCGCCCAGACCGAGGCCCAGGCGAAGGCGCTGTGGGGTGTCCGGGAGCACCAGTCGGCAGGCCAGAAGCCCGAGGGCGCCACCTGGAAGCACGACGTCTCCGTGCCGGTCAGCCAGGTCGCGGCCTTCATCGCCGAAGCCACCGCCGCCATGGAGGCCCTGGTCCCAGGGGCTCGGGTCACCGCCTTCGGCCACGTGGGCGACGGCAACATCCACTACGACGTGATCCGCCCGGACGGCGCGCCGGATGCGCCCCATGCGGCCCGCCGCAACGACGGCTCCCGGATCGTCCATGACATCGTCGCGCGTATGGGCGGCTCGATTTCCGCCGAGCACGGCCTGGGCGTGATGAAGACCGAGGAGGCGAGGCGCTACAAAAGCCCGGTCGAGGTTGCGGCGCTCACCGCCATCAGGCAGAGCCTGGACCCCAAGCGGATCATGAATCCGCGAGTCTTCTTCTGACCGGATAGCCCATGTTGATCGCCCTCTCGCCGGCCAAGGCGATGGACTTCMCCCGGCCTGAACAGCCCCTGCCGATGACCACGCCGGAATTGGCCGAGGACATCGCCGAGCTGGACCAGACCACCCGGAAGCTGCGGGTCGTCGACCTTAAGAAGATGATGGACCTTTCCGACAACCTGGCGAAGCTGAACCGCGAGCGGTTCCAGGCCTTCGACCCGGCGATGGAGGATGGCCTGCAGGCGGCCTTCGCCTTCAACGGCGACGTCTATTCCGGCCTCAAGGCCCGGGAGCTGGACAAGAAGGCCCTGACCTATGCGCAGAAGCACGTGCGGATCCTGTCGGGCCTCTACGGCGTGCTGCGGCCGCTGGACGCCATCCAGCCCTACCGCCTGGAGATGGGCGTCTCGCTGAAAACCAAGCGCGGCAAGACCCTCTACGCCTTCTGGGGCGACCGGCTGGCCAAGACCCTCAACGAGGCGGCCCACGGACAGAAGGACAAGACCCTGGTGAACTGCGCCAGCCAGGAATATTTCGGCGCCGTGGACGTGAAGGCCCTGACCCTGCCGCTGGTGAGCTGCAAGTTCCTGGAAGAGAAGGACGGCGAGGCGAAGATCATCTCGTTCTACGCCAAGAAGGCGCGGGGCCTGATGGCCCGCTACGCCATCGACAACCGCATCGACCAAGCCGTGGCGCTGAAGGATTTCGACGTCGACGGCTACCGGTTCCAGGCCAAGGCCTCCACCGACACCGAGTGGGTGTTCCAGCGGCCCCAGCCGCCGCCGGTCTCGGCCAAGAAGAAGGCCTGAGCCTGGCCGCTTGACCTCGGCCCGTCTGGGTCTGACAGTTCTTTTCTAGGGCGCGGTACGACGCCGAGGGAGAACGTCATGGGTGAAGCGACGACGCGGGATGCGGTCCAGACCACGGCTGGCCGGGTCGAGGGTCTGCAGCGGGGTGGCCATCAGGCCTTCTACGGCATCCCCTACGCCGCCTGTCCCACCGGGGAAGGCCGCTTCCGTGCGCCCACGCCCGCCGAACCCTGGGCCGGGGTCAGGCTGGCCCATGACAAGGGCTTCGCCGCCCTGCAGACCAGCCATTTCATCCCCGGTTTCGCGGCCACTGGACCGCAGGATGAGGACTGCCTCAACCTGAACGTCTTCACCCCCGCCGCCGACGCCGCCAAGCGACCGGTCATGGTGTGGATCCACGGCGGCGGCTTCACCCACGGCGCCAGCTATGAAGAGCTCTATGACGGTGGTCCGTTGGCCGAGCGGGGCGATCTGGTGGTCGTCTCTCTCAACTACCGTCTGGGGGCGCTGGGCTTCCTGTCGATCCCCGAGGCGGGCGTTCCGGGCAATGCCGGGCTGTTGGACATGGTCGCGGCCCTGGGCTGGGTTCGCGACAATATCGCCGCGTTCGGCGGTGATCCGGGCCAGGTGACGATCTTCGGCGAGTCCGCCGGGTCCGCCGCCGTCGCCTGCCTGGTGGCCATGCCCGCCGCCAAGGGCCTGTTCCGCCGGGCCATCCTGCAGAGCGGCGTCGGTCGCGCAGGCGCGCCTGAGGTCGCCGCCAAGGCCGCGGACGCCCTGCTGGCCAAGCTCGGTCTCGACCGCACCCGCACGTCTGAGCTCTTCACCCTGCCGGGCTCGGCGATCCTCGAGGCCCAGGCAGGCGCCAGTCTTCCGCCGGGTATGGGCTTCGGACCGGTGCGTGACCCCGGATCGCTGCCGGAAGACCCGATCAAGGTCGCCCGCGACGGCGGCGCGGCCGATATCGACCTGCTGATCGGCTCCAATCGCGACGAGGTGAAGCTGTTCATGCCCGGCAAGCGGGATCCGTTGAGCGATCAGGCGCTGCTGGCCTCGGTTCGCGCTCGCCTGCCCAAGGCCAGCGACGGCCAGGCGCTTGATCTCATCGAGGTCTACCGCGCCTCCCGCCAGACAAAGGGCCTGCCGGTCGAGAACCTGGACGTCATCGACGCCATCGCCAGCGACATGCAGTTCCGCATCGCCTCCACCCGGCTGGCGGCGGCGCAGACGCCCCATCGTCCGGCCTATCTCTACCTCTTCACCCACGTGTCGCCGGCGCGGCGTGGGGCGCTGGGCGCCTGCCACGCCCTGGAGATGCCCTTCGTCTTCGGGACCACCAAGGCCCCGACCCAGGTGAAGTTCGCCGGCGAGGGGGCGGACGTCGAGCGGCTGGAGGGCGAGATCATGGACGCCTGGATCGCCTTTGCCAGGACGGGCTCGCCCAGCCACCCAGGCCTGGGCGACTGGCCCGCCCACGATGCGGCCGGCCGGGCGACCATGGTGTTCGGCACCAGCGGTTCGCAGGTGGAGGCCGATCCGTTCGGCGAGGAACGCCGCGCCCTCGACGCCCTGCTTTGAGCAACCCGCCCCAAGGCTTCTCGCAGGAAGCCGTGTAAAAGGCGGCGACGGCCGACCTGGGGAGGGGTGCTTGATCGACTTGGATGTCCTGGACACGGCGGTGCGTCTGGCGGCGGCCGGAGCGCTGGCGGTCATTGCGGTCGCGATGCGGGCGTCGCGATTGCAGGGCGCCCTGGCGTGGGTCGGGCCGATCTTCTTTCTCAGCGCGATGGGGCATGCGCTCTTCAACTGCGCCCTGCTGCGCGATGTCGGCGACCATTCGGCGCTGTTCGTGACGATCACGTGGGCGCTGGGCACGCTCGGGGTATGTTTCTTCTGGTTCCTGGTCCTCGCCCTGTTCGAAGACCAGGGGCGGGTCCGCCCCTGGCGGCTGGCCGTGATGCTCGTGCAGTTCAGCCTGGGCTGGATTGGCAGGKTTTYGGCTGCTCCGATCGACAAGATCGCCTGGACAGCCTTCCACCTGATCTCTCTCGCTGTGATCGTCATGACCTTCGCCGCGATCTGGCGTAGCGGGCGCGACGATCTGGTGGAGCCGCGCCGCCGACTACGCGCGCCGGTGATGGCCGCGGCGGCGGCTTACATCCTGCTGATCGTCGCCACCGACCTCGCCGGCACCTACGGAGTCGCCATCCGGGGCTTGAGGCTTGGGGAAGCGGTGGCGTTGTTCCTGCTGGCCATGGCTGCGGCCTTGGCGCTTCTACGGCTCGACCCGGCCATGGTGTCGACCTCGACTCCGACTCGCGCCCGTAGCGCCACCCCGGACCAGCTCGACAGAGCGCCGCTGCTCCGTCTCATTCGAGCGATGGATGAGGAGCAGGTCTGGCGGCGAGAGGACCTGACAGTCGGCGCCCTGGCCGCGCATGTTGGCCTGCCTGAGCACCGCCTGCGGCGGTTGATCAACGGCGAGCTCGGGCATCGAAACTTCGCGGCCTTCGTCAATTCCCGACGGATCGAGGCCGCCAAGCTGGCCTTGAGAGATCCAGCCCAGGCCAGAGATTCGGTGTCGACGATCGCCTTCGCTTTGGGTTTTGCGTCGCTGGGCCCCTTTAACCGCGCGTTCAAGGACGCGACGGGGGTCACGCCAAGCGCCTGGCGGGCCTTGCCGATTTCGGAAAGCCTCGCCGAAATCTGAAAACCTGCGTCGATTTCCGCAAATGGCGAGACATCGGGTGGGCGGCTGAGTTGGGCTTGGCGGATCGAGACGCCCAACAGGACCCGAGCCCAATGATCGAGACAGATCTGCCCCCCATCATCATGCAGTGGCTCGCCAACATGCGCGCCGACGTCACGCGCTACGCCGTGTTCTCCATAGGTGTATGGCTGGTGCTCTGGGTCGCGCTCGCGCCGGTTCTGCGCGGACGGAAAATCCGCGAGGCCACGCCGCCGGGCCGCCAGTTGCTCAGCGAGTTCGGCTTTTCGATCCGTTCAATCGCCGTCTTCTCGACCGTCGGCTTGGCGACCTTCTTTCTGGCCAGGATCGGCCTGCTGCCCGGACCGAAGCTCGCAGCCACCTGGGGGCCTGTCTGGTTCTGGGCCAGCTTGCTGATGATGATCGTGGCGCACGACGCTTGGTTCTACTGGACCCACCGGTTGATCCACGATCCACGCCTGTTCCGCCGCTTCCATCGGCGGCACCACAGGTCGAACAATCCCTCCCCCTTCACCGCCTACAGCTTCGATCTGGGCGAGGCGGCCATCAACGCGCTCTTCGTGCCGCTGTGGATGTGCGTCGTGCCCACCCGCTGGGAAGTCGTCGGCCTGTTCATGCTGCATCAGATCGTGCGCAACACCATCGGTCACTCCGGATATGAGCTGTTCCCGGCCAACCGGCACGGCAAGCCGCTGTTGCCGTTCCTGACCGCGGTCACCCATCACGACCTGCACCACGCCCAGGCGGGTTGGAACTACGGCCTCTATTTCACCTTCTGGGACAAGGTGATGGGCACGGAGCATCCCGAGTACGAGGCCCGGTTCGCCGAAACTGTCCGTCGTCAGAAGCGCGCGGCCCAATCGGCTTGACGGCCGCCGCGTCAGCCGCTCCTTGTCGGCCCAAAGCAACGACGACGAGGAAACGCCATGGCCTACAAACCCTTCGATCTGACCGGCAAGGTGGCTCTGGTCACCGGCGGCAATGGCGGCATCGGCTTCGGCATGGCTGAGGCCATGGCCCAGGCGGGCGCGGATATCGTGATCTGGGGCTCCAACCCCAAGAAGAACGCCGACGCCGAGGCCGCGCTGAAGGCCACCGGCGTCCGCGTCCTGACCCAGGTGGTCAATGTCGCCGACGAGGCCGCGGTGGACGCGGGCTTTACGGAAGCCGTCTCCAAGATGGGGCGGG
>BFBZ01001448.1_pt1 | contig 15756 bp, 10 predicted proteins | sample 1888401 | NCBI WGS metagenome assembly BFBZ01 (sample SAMD00112614, study PRJDB3348) | symbiont metagenome | host: Chara braunii | reverse complement strand
TTCAGCTGGTCGACGCCCATCGTGCGGATCTGCTCGACGGGAAAGCGCCTCGGGCCGCGGTTGTCGTTGCCGGCGGGGGCCGCCGGTTCCGACCCTTTGACTTCCGCCTCGGGAGCGGCCTTTGCCTTGGATGCGTTGTTGGCCATGGTTCAACCCTTTCCGGGGAAACGTCCTTGGTCAGGCAGAAGACAAGCCTCTTCCCGAACATGACTGTAATTAACGGATAGACCCGCTCGTCATCGAGTCGAACGACGCGACACAACAGACGCTATATCGATTCATCGAAACGTCAAGTCACTTCAACAGTCATCGCTTCAAAAATTGATTGATGAGATTGGACGCGCCCGAACGCAATGACAGTGCCGGCGATTCCGGCTTCAGATCGCCCGGCAGCAAAATCATTCCCCGATAGAGCGGACCAGGCGCGGAAACATCAAGCAGTCGCCAGGCATCGTCATCCGACAGCATGTCGGCTCTTAGGGTACCGGCATCAGCCGCAACCTGGCCGCCAACGAGCAAAAACTTGACGTCGTGGAAACTAGACGCCACGGCCTCGTCGAGCACATCCTTCAGGACCAACTTGATGTCGACGGTTCGCATTCGCGAGCCCTCGACAACAAGGGACGGCGAGCCATTGCTGACCTCTAGCCGATAGGTAGCGCCATTGCCGTCAATCGGAATGATCAGCGTACGCTTCGTTTGGCGGCCGGCCACCGTCTCGTAAATGAAGCAGCGCTCGCCCGTGTGCCGCTCATAGGACCTTAGCAGCGGAAACCGTTGAGGATCCTGGCCGGCCGGTGTCTGGAGGAAAGCTTCCAATACCCGCCCGAAGCCCTGCAGACTGCCCTTCAGCCTCTCAACATCGAGATTCATGACCTGTCTAGAGAGCAACTCCTTCTCGTCCGTCATGGTCTTCAATTCGGCCGTGCGCTTATCGAGCAAGGCCAAGGGATCAACGGCAGTCCCGGTTGTCGCCCTGATATAGCCGTCCAAGAGACTGGGCTTGTACGCAGCGACAATGCGCGCGACATCGTCMCCCGCMCCGGCGCCCGCCGGCAAAGGATACTTCGTGACGCTCTTGCCGAAGGTCAACGGAATGCGATCGGCGATCATCTCCCGAATTGTCTGAACGACCCCAACACAGGCGTCCGAGAACCGCGCCAGACGGCTTTCCTCCCGTTCGATCCCCAACATTGTCGCGTCGTTGACAACCGTGCGCTCCACGGCTTCATAGGTGCTTGCAACTGTCGCGAGCAAATCCAAGCTTAATCCAACATCCGCCGGTAGCTTTGTTGCCATGACCTTCCGGGCCATGTTCGCAAGCGCTGACTCCGCCCCGTGCTCACGAACGGTGCCGTCGGCCAGCTCGCGCGCAAGCTCATCCAGCACGGCGGATGCCGCGGCGTATTCGGCCGTCATCCCCTCGGCACCCGAAAACAGGTCGATGATCTCTTCCCAAACCTGAGAGCACCGATGTGCTCCCCCGGTCGATCGATTGCGTCGATAAGCTTCAAGCTCGGCGTTCGCTCTTGCCAGGTACGAGCGGAGAAACATAACGGTCGCTTTGCGGACAAGGCGATCACGATCGATATCGAGACCTGCCGTCACCGCCGCGTCCAGTGTCATGACCGACAACGCCACCATAAAGGTGTCAACCGCCTTCAAGTCCGCGTCCAGCGAACAGAACTTGAAAAGCCTACCGAACGGAGACGATCCGTTGAAATACAGGCCTTCATCCATCGGTGTGTCGGCCAGCCATTTGCTGATCGCCAGCAGTAGCTCCTCGTCCGACATGCCCAAGACATCCGATAGCATCGGAATTGCCTTTTCAAGACGCGCTGCGCTCGGCAAATCCCTTTCGGCGGCGTCACGAACCGTGGCCGCCAAGAACCGCTCCGTTTCAAACTCCGAAGCGTTCCATGTCGCAATTCGTTCCGCCCAAAAACTCATCGACACACCTTCCGCGGACAATTCCGCCTCGTTCTCGGGGGCAATGCTCGGCCCGTTCACAAACTGGATTTCAACCGGGGCCTCAGGAATGATCTCGCCCTCGGAGGCCATATCTCTGACCTCAGACGCGTCACTCATCGACGCTCCGCCCGGCGAACTCCCTGGATCCTCGTCATCATGATCAAAAAGTTGATCAAAAGCGTCCCGACCAGGTCCCGGATCACCGTCTTCTTGGGCAAAGACGTCGACGCTGTCGTTTGCCTCAATCCATGACCCATTCTCGGTACTATCCTCGGTCGCCTCGTCGGCGTCATCGCTTGCCAATTGAGCAAGCCTCGCCGCCACATCCCCTGTGAAGAAGGCATTCGCCACCACCGCTCCCGTCTCCGCGGCAGCCGGTGTTTCGTCAGGCTCGTCGATTAGCGCGCCGTTGCCGATAGTCAGGAGATGGTCCGGCAGCGGTCCGACCTGCTCGGTGTCATCGTCGCTCCCCGACGGGCCGTCGTCGTCGTCCGCCGGCGAGATAGAACCCTCGATCAGCAAACGATCCTCGCCGACTTCTCCCAATTCGGCCGCCGAACGGGGAACCGGATCCTCCTCAACGAACTCTACTTCCTCCTCTGGCGACGGCGGCAAGAAAATTCCAACGCGAGGGATCAGTGCATTGATCTCGTCGAGATCCAGCCCCTCACCCGTCTCCCGAGCGGGCCTCGCCTGATCAACGCGCCTCTGTTCAGCCCAGGCATCAATCCGGCCTTGAACGTCATGATCGTTCAGACCCTCGCGGAACCAGCCATCCAGAAGCCTGATCGGTGCTTCATCAGCGAGCTTCGAGAGAAAGTCTTGCTTGTGGGCCGAGAGCCTTTCCAGGCCAAGACGAACGGCAGATAAAACCGTATGCGCGCGGCCGTTCATGGCCATGTCCGCCTGGCGACAGACAATATTGAACCGGTGCTGAAGATCCTCAGCGTTCTCGCCCGATGCGGACGAAACCGGCACCAGGACCTCACGCTGCTCGCCGGCGCCGGTATCGACCATCACCTTGACCAGCACAGGCGGCTTAACCATCGACTGAACCGGAATGGCCTTCGGAGCCGATTTAAACCCCGACAGCACGAGTATCCGCTCAAGCCATTGGTCAGGCTCCGGAAGGCCTAGGCCGGCGGACGCGAGGCCGGCTACTACCACCAATGACAGGCGAATGAGCCCACCAGGAAAGCCGACGGCATCCAGGACGGCACTAACCGACAGCGCCGCGGTCAGCGCCATCATAAGGGAGCCCTTCAGGGACAAATTGAATTTGGCATAAGCGTTCAGATCGTCGGGCAACCGTGCTGGCACCCGATGCGCAAGCAGGAAGACAAAGATCCACGCAAAAAAGCGAGACCACGACAGCCCGTCGCTGGAAGACAGCGAAAGTATCGCACCAATGAGGGCGGTCCCGCCAACATCGGACGAGCTCACCAGTTCCCAGACCGCCGGCAGAAATCGATCGGGCCCCTCGACAGCGATCGAAGAGGCAAGGCCAAGCAATTCGATCGCGTAGCCGCCGAATGACATGATGCCAAGGATCAAGACCACCACGCGGTAGCCTTCGGTGACCAGGCGAAGGCCCAAATAGACGGCGATCCCGGTCCAGGCCGTGATGGATGGGCCTAGTGCCATCCCAGAACCCGCGAGATGAATGCAGATAGAGGCCAACAGGGCGATGAGGAGCCGCCCCTGGCCCGTCATAGCTAGCCGAAGGCCCGCCTGGCCACCATGGTTAAGAACAACGTTAATCAAGAGCCTTCGCCGTGACTGTCGTCCGCTACGAATCATCAATGCAGATGATAGCTTCTCCGAATGACGACAGAAACTTTTCGCGGGCTCGCGCTTGGAACCCTCGCGCTTGTCACTGCTTTTGCAGCGACCGCAAACTCCCGTCCTCTAGGACCAGACGATATTCCGGCAGACACCGTCTCCGTGCCGATCTCGATCCCGGTTATCCAGGAAGAAGCCATTCATCGCGAAATCGATCGCTGGAGCCGGCACCTCTGCCGAGCGATGGCGCCGCGCCGCGCCGAGCGCTGCCGGAATCCATCAATCGCATCTGCTATCGTCGAGACGCACGTGCTTGGATCGACCGATCGGCACCTGCTCACTATTCATCTGGACGAAAGAAAGCTTCGGTCCATCTTCGGCCTCGACACCCACGTGCCAGTCGCACTATTCCGCTTTCGCATTTGCAGAACATCAGCCGTCGCCCAGAACGGCGAACGCATCTCGCAATCAGTCGCAACCATCAATCCTCGCGCGCCGTGCTTCGATCCAATTGCCTACCTCAATGCGGTCGCCCAGCGTCTTGATCCGCAAAATCGCCCACAGGCGATTACGCTTGCCAAGATGGAACTGATCCGTCGGGTAGTGATCACCGAATCCGACGAGGACTTCCAAACAGACGATCAAGGCGACTCCGGAGACGACGAAGCGCTTCAACAACTGCCAGGAAATGGCAGTCCCGCGGCCGAAGCTGAACCGAACGGAGAGCCGGCCGAGCGCACGCGCCGACCGAACAGGGCGGAACAGAATCGCGACAAATTCGTGCCGCGTTCGATGCAATAGCAACAAAAAGGGGACCCAAAACCGGTCCCCTTCAGAATCCATTGGTGACGTTTCAAATCGTCGAGCCTACCGTCGGCCGGACCAGGCTCTATCGGCCAAAGGTATAGTTCACGCCGAGCCGCACGAGATGGCGAGCTCCGTCGTTTTGAGCGCCGAACCCAATCGGGCTGTTGAATGCCCGACGATATTCGTATTCGGCCTTGAGATGGATGTTGCCGAAGGCGGCCCACTCGACGCCGGTGCCGATGCCCCAGGTCGCCGGCGCTGCGGAGGAATAGCCCCAAACCGGGGTGTTGATGCGAACGCCCTGGTTCTGATAGCGGAACTTCATGAAGTCGACGCCGAGACCGCCAAAGCCGTACAGCAGCCAAGCCGGCGATACGACATAGCCGAAACGCGCACGTGCCTGAAGCGCCGCGTCGACACCAGCGGCGTAGCGAGCCGTCGTCGACGCGGGGATGCCGCCGGAAAACCCGTTCGCCGCACCCGACCAGTGATGGCCATGGGAATACTCGCCGAGAAACTCGCTGCCGACCACATAGGGCCCGGCCTGCCAATTGTATCCCGCCGACAGACCGGCGATGAGCGATGATCCGTTTCGGCCGGGAAACACATAGTAGTTGCTCGAGAGCCCGGCCAACCCCGGATTGACGACAGTGACGCTCCGGTTGGTCGAGAAGGCATTGCCGACGTGCCCGCCGACAAACCAACCTTCGAAGGAACCATAGTCGGTCCGGGTCATCGGCACGGAAGCTGGACCCTCCAGAACCGGCACATCGCTTGCCAGCGCCGATACCGACGTCGAGACGAACAAGATGGCGGCGAACGCCTTCAGATAAGACTTCATGATGATACTCACTCCTGACAGAAGCGCGCCGCCAGCGGCCAGCTCCAAAGTGCGGCTTCTTCCGAACCCGTCCTACGACTGTTCACGAATCACTCCGCGATGACATCAATAGCTTGCTGCTGTTAGCTCACGTCTAGCAACAGTCTTGATTGTGCCGCCCGGGTGATCATCTGTTATCTTTCAGGCAGTGAAGGCAACTCGTCGATTCGTCAGGCAGCGTGCGCCAACTATGACAAGTCCCGTTCCACGGACAGTTCGTTCCATTCCCGGTCAATTGCCGATGACTGCGGTCCGGTACCGCCTGGGAGAGCCCGTGACCTCGCCCCGGTGGCGGCAAGCTCAGGATTTTGCCGTTGCAGCCAGCACCGATACGCAAGGTCCAAAAGCTGAAGCCGATGAATCAACTGATCGGCCTCAGCCGGTCGACCTCGACCAGGCACACGAAGCAAGGAGGCGACTGCCGTCGGACACAAGCAATGCCTCCGGCCCTCAGCCCAACCTGGTCGAAGATCATTCCTTGAACGTGGAAGCACCAGAAAAGCCCGCCCGTGGCCGCCGGCTCGTCGCCGCAACCGCGCTCATCGCCCTAGCTGCAGGTGGTCTCTTTCTGACCAAACGGCCGTCGATGGAGCCATCCATCGCCCCCCAAGGGCTTGGCCTTACCATCGAGAGCGCCGCCCGGGCCAATCCGAACAATCATGTGCCCAGTTTCATGAACCCTGCCTTGACGCAATCGGGCGTCGCTGGCGAAAGAAGCTCCACCAGTCCGCCCGCAGATCACGACAGGGCAAGTGCACCTGCCGAAGCGATCTCGGCGACGATCACCGCCGACGGCCAGACACTGGTTGCTCCACAAGCCCAGGCGGAACACCTGACGACCCGACAAAACGCGTTGCCTGGAGGCGCCCCGTCCAGCGCAGTGACGCTCGCGCCTTCGCTACGCCTGGGACCGGTTTCCACCCGGATCGCGCAGCTAAGCTGCCGCGATGTTCAGCCGGTCCTATTCTCCGTCGCGGTTTTCAACGAAGCGGTCAACTTCGACCGCACAATCGGGTCCTTTGCTGATTGGACCGGACGACAAAATGGAATGGTTCTCTTCGATACAAAATCCCGACCCGACGCAGTCCGCCTTGCGGACACCGCGAAGGCCAATGGCCTTGTCGTGCTGACCTTCTCAGGTCCGGACACCATGGTGTCGAGCATTGAGGACGAAAGCGCTATGAGTTGGTTCGTGTTCTCAGCTCACGATGCCGGCCCGATCGCAGGAAAGACCTGCGTCGTCCGGCTGTTTGTCAGATAGGCGGTGTGGGCTTCAGGTCAATTTTTTTACGAAAAAGGAAGGTGTGGTCGCCAAAATGCGACCATGAACAGACAGGAAGCGGACCGTCTTATCCAAAACTCTGCGCCCTTTTGCGGGAGCGTCAGTGCTCATCCCCCACTTAGCGCTGTCTCTGCCCATTCTTTTCCTCCCCAGGAAATAGAAACCCCAGCCGCGGCGCCTGCCCTCAAACGTCTGTTCCCTGCCATGACCATTACCTACCCCCAAGAAATCCTCCCCGTTGGCCAAATGTTCGCCAACTTCGCAATCCGCATCATCCCTGCGGTGCTTGCTGGCAACCAGCTTTCGCGCAAGCTTGCCTTCGTGACGATCGTCACGACAGCTGCAAGCCTCTATCTGCGCTGACCTGCAGAACAAATGAAGTCGAGTTTCATCTCGACTTCACCGTGCGACAACGACACTTGGCTGTTGCTCGGCAGTCACACGATCGCAGTCAAATAGGCTCGATTTCGCGGCCTAGTCTCCTATTGAACAAATCAGCCCTCCATCGGCGACTATCATTGCACTCGAAGCAACGCCTCGCGCCGCAACGTTTTCACGCCTCCGCCATGGCGCATTTCGAGCGGTAGCCCTCAAGGGCAAGATTTACCGTAAATCGCATGTCGACTGTTTTGATTCGTGCGCCTTGCCGAATTGGATTGACGAAAATGAAGCCGTCATGCTCTTTAACAGTCGCGCAGACGCGGACCGCCACCCGCGGCTTACGCGCAGTGACGCAAGACAGCGGAGCCCTTATGTCGACAATGCAACAGGCGGCGGCGCCAGCAGATCAACAGTTCAGCGCGCTTCTGGTTCCCACGGACCAATCACCAGCCCTCGCGCCGACCATGCAGGGCAGTTTCTGGCCGGAAGTGAAGAGCGGCTCAAAGGCCTCGCCGAAATCGAGCCCCTGGTCAAACAAGCAGCTCGCCGAGCGCCTAGAGGAAATGATTGCGAAGGAGGAGGCCTCTGCCAGCGTTATCGCCAGCGCCCTCAACCTCGAATTCAATCTCGGCAACGCGATTACACGCAGCGCCGTTATCGGAAGAGCCTGGCGCTTAGGCCAGAAGCTTCGGGCCAAACCGGCCGTCCGTATCAAGGATCCCAGCGAGCGCCGTCCACGAAAAGCGCGCAAAGCTGCCAGTTCTTCGCGTCATGAACCGACGCCGCCGCCAACGCCCCGGATACCAGCCGGGGAAATGAACATTCTCTCGGACGCCTATAATAAATGGTGCGCCGATCTCGGTCAGAACGCTGAACTTGCCATCGAGGCATTGGCCGATGCGTCCGTTTCGCTACCGTTCGTGCGCCCTGAAGGCATTCGTGCCATCCATTTCGAAGCCAATCCGCCAGTACCCTATGGCTTGGCGGAGAACAGCAACTGCAAATACATCGTCACCGATACCACCGACAGCCGCGCTATGGTCTGCGGTAATTTTCGCCGAAACGACGACGCATACTGCAGCTTTCATTCGAAAATTTGCTATCAACCCGCGGCCACTTCGCGTTTACGCGCCAAGTCCTCGACTTGGGCGAAGAACAATTGACGCCGCTGAACAAGCATGGTGTCGACGTCAACAAGGGTCCCAGGTCGGGGCCCTTTTTGTTTGATTGATTCGCGATACGATTGTTGGCGAAGTCAGCGTGATTCGAGATCAACTGTTATTAAGGCGCAAATCCGCGCGACTGAGCCACGTTCGACAGACAAACGCTGTTGCCCCCTATTTGGCTAAACACACCTGCAACCATGACGGGATTGGACATGACGGACGGCCTTCAGGAAGACGCTGCAACCCTTGAACGGGTCGACGTCGCAACGACCGATGCACCCGGCCTGGCTCCTTCGCTCACGCTGATCGGCGACGACGTAGCCACTCGCATCCGCGCGCACCTCAAGCGCATCATCGCGATCGCCGAACTCACCGAGGACCGAAGCAAGCTCTTCGATGTCGTCCACCCGGTTACCCGGGTCGTCTCCAAGGTCAAAGCTCCCGCCCATTGGTCGCAGATCGCCGTTGGCATCCTTGCTGACAAATACCTCCGCAAGGCTGGCGTTCCCGATCATGTCTGCGAGATCGACGACGGGAAGCCCTATCCGGCTTCACGGCCCGTCGCCGGCACGTCCTTTGGCGCCGAGACGCAAGCAGATCAGCTATTTCATCGCCTCGCCGGCGCCTGGACCCATCATGCCAGCCGCCAGCCGCGGCCGCTCTTTGGCGACCGTGAGACAGCCGATCTCTTCTACAGGGCCGTCCATCACTGCCTCCGCCTGCAGTGGATGGCACCAAACTCCCCGCAGTGGTTCAATACCGGTCTTCATTGGGCCTACGGCATCACCAAACCGGGCGCCGGCCATTACATCATCGACCCCGCGACCCAGGATATCCTGCTCTCGGAAGACAGCTACGCCAACCCGCAGGCCCATGCCTGCTTCATCCAGGGCGTCGACGACGATCTGATCCGCGAGGGCGGCATCCTCGATCTCTGGCTTCGCGAAGCCCGCGTCTTCAAGATGGGCTCGGGATCTGGCGCGAACTACTCCAAGCTTCGCGGACCGGGCGAAAAGCTCTCCGGTGGCGGCAAATCCTCTGGGATGATGAGCTTCCTGCATACCGGAGACCGCAACGCCGGCTCAATCAAATCTGGCGGCACAACGCGCCGGGCCGCGCGAATGATCGTGGTCGACATCGATCATCCCGAGACGGAATCCTTCATCGTCTGGAAGTCGCAGGAAGAGCGCAAAGTTGCCGCTCTCATCACGGGCTCCAAGGTCAATTCTCGCTATGCCAAGGCAATAGTCGAAGCGAAGGCGGCCGGCGAGCCTATCGAGAAAATCGTACGCCGAGCCCGCCGCGACGGCGTCGAGCCTGGCTTCATCGCGCAGATCATCGACGCCATCGACAACGGGCTTGACGTCTCAGTCGAGACGTTCGACACGCACTGGGAGGGCGAAGCCTACACCACCATTTCCGGACAGAATGCCAACAACACCATCCGTGTGTTGCCGGGCTTCATGGAAGCCGTCGAAGCCGACGGCGACTGGCACCTCACGGCGCGGACGGACGGGAGCGCCGTCAAGACGATCAAGGCCCGTGAACTCTGGGCCAAGATCGCTCAGGCCGCTTGGCGGTGCGCCGATCCCGGCCTCCACTTTTCTGAGACCATCAACCACTGGCACACGTGCCTTGCCGACGGCGAAATCCGAGCGTCCAATCCGTGCGTCACGGGCGACACGCTCGTGACGACGACGGAAGGTCTCGTCCGGATCGACCGTATGATGGATCGTCACTGGGCGGTCAAAGGATCCGACGGAGAATTCCATCGGATCAAGCCCGCCTTCATCACGGGCAAGAAATCTGTCTTCGAACTTACCACCAAAGCCGGCTATCGCCTCAAGCTGACCGCCGACCATCTGGTTTCCACCGAACGAGGCGACGTCAAGGCAAGCGATCTCATCGAAGGCGACAGGGTTCTTCTCAGCCCGACCAGCTTTGGATCACAGCGAATCGATCCTCGGATCGCGGAATTCGCCGGCTTGATGGTCGGAGATGGCTGTCTGATGGGACAGCAAGAGAAGGCCATTGTCACGCTGTCCAAGGACGAACGCGCCGTCGCTGAAAAGGTTACGCAAGATCTCTCGTCGTTCCGCGACGACTTCGGTGCCGATGGACGCGCGAAGCGCGGCAATGGCATAAACTCGACCGCATCGAACACCATTACTGTGGCAACAAGCGCGCGATGCGTAGTCGATGCCATCAAGGAAATCGCCGTCGTCAACGAGGGTAGCCAACGCCAGCGCTTCAATGACACCATGCGTCAATTCGATCGGGAATCGATCGCGGCTATCCTTCGCGGACTATTCACGGCAGACGGCACAGTCGTGGATTCGACCGACAAGGCCCAATATGTCGGTCTCGACAGCAGCTCGCCGGAATTGATCCGGCAGGTGCAAAGCATGCTTCTTCAGTTCGGGATCAAGTCCAAGATCTATTCCGAACGTCGAGCCGGTCTGCTCATCTCCAGTTTGCCCAACGGCAAGGGCGGGTACGCCGATTATCCAGTCTCGGAAATCACCTCGCTTCGGATCACTCGCTCTTCGCGTGTCGCTTTCGCGAACGAAATTGGCTTTATTGCCGGCTCAGCCAAAGCAGAGAAGCTTGCCGCGCTGAACGAGCGCGTCGGAACGTACCTCGATCCGATGAGCGACAAGTTCGCGTCACTCACACCACTGGGCGAACAGATCGTCTACGATCTGACCGAACCGAACACGCACCATTTCATCGCCAATGGCATCGTAGTTCACAACTGCTCGGAATATCTCTTTCTCGATGACACCGGCTGCAACCTCGCATCGATGCGCCTCACCGCATTCCTCGAGGACACCGGTGATGGCTGGCGCTATGACGCAAGGACCTACGAGGCGGTCTCCTACGTGACCGCCTTCATCCTCGAGACGACGGTTTCGATGGCGCAATACCCCTCGGAGCGCATCGCCGAACGCACCCGTGACTATCGCACCCTCGGACTCGGATATGCCGATATCGGCGGCTTGCTGATGCTCCTCGGCCTCCCCTATGATTCCGAGGAGGGCCGCTTGATCGCCGCTGGCCTAGCCTCAGTCATGACAGCAACAGGCTATGTGATGTCCGCGGACATGGCGCGTGTCACCGGCGCCTTCAACGGATACCAGCGAAACAAGTCGCATGTCACTCGCGTCATGCGGCAGCATCGTCAGGCCAATGACAATCTCACCAAGCAAAGCCAATCCAGCCGGACCGCAAGCGGCATGCTGGGCGAACTGCTGGTGATCGCCGGAAAGCGATGGAACCAGGTTGTAAAAGCCTGCGAGACCGGCGAGGGCCTGCGCAATGCCCAGACGAGTGTATTGGCACCCACTGGGACGATTGGCATGGTGATGGACTGCGCCACGACCGGCGTGGAGCCGGACTATTCACTGAAAAAATTCAAGACTCTAGCCGGCGGCGGTTTCCTCGAAATGGCCAATCCACTGATCGGCCGCTCCCTCGCCAAGCTTGGCTACGACGCCGTGAAGACGAAGGAGATCGAGGAATTCGTCGTCAAGACCGGCGAAATGCAGGGCGCCCCCCACATCCGGAGCGAGCACCTGGCAATATTCGATTGCGCCAATTCCAACGCCGAAGGCCGAACGATCGCGCCTGAAGGCCACGTCCTGATGATGGGCATGATTCAGCCTTTCATATCCGGCGCCATCTCCAAGACCGTGAATATGCCGAACAAGGCCCGCTACCAGGATGTCATTGCGATCCACGATCTGGCCTTCAAGTCCGGCGTCAAGGCCATTGCCATCTTCCGGGACGGCTGCAAGCTTTCGCAGCCCCTTCAGAGCGTCCTCCTCACGCAGGCGCTCGGCGAGGACGATGCCGACGAGATGGAAGTCGCAGTAGCTGCGAAAAACGTCGAGAAGGTCGCCGAAATCCTGGCAACCAACGTCATTCGCAGGAAGTTGCCGGCAAAGCGAAGCGGTTATACCCAGAAAGCCACTGTCGGCGGCCATAAACTGTTCCTGCGCACCGGTGAATTCGAAGACGGCACGCTCGGCGAGATCTTCATCGACATGCATAAGGAAGGCTCCGCCTTCCGCTCACTGCTCAACGCCTTCGCGATGGCCATCTCGCTCGGGCTGCAGTCCGGCGTGAAGCTCGAAAAATTTGTGGAGGTCTTCATCTTCACGCGCTTCGAGCCGGGTGGCTTCGTCCAGGGTCATGACCGCATCAAAAACGCGACCTCGCTGATCGATTACATCTTCCGCGATCTCGCCCTCAACTATCTCGGACGCGACGATCTAGCCCATGTGCATCCCCCGACCAGCATCCACACGGAACTCGGCCAGGGCTCGTCCGAAGGCCACATGATCGACGACGATTTCGCCGAGGCTCACATGCCCAACGCAGTCGAGTTCAAGCCCGAGGCCGTCGATGCCCCGTCGCCGAGCTCGGCGCCCTCGCAATCGACGGGGTATACCGGCGAAGTCTGTGACAACTGCGGGGGCTCGCGCGTTATCAAGACCGGCACGTGCAGCACCTGTACCCAGTGCGCTCATAGCGTCGGCGGATGCGTGTAATTTTCCAGGTTTGTTGTTGTGGCGTGCCCAAAAGTCGCGCCGCAATTTCCCAATGTCGCGCCGCAACTGGAACCATAGTTTGGCTTTTGACCGCGCCTTGGGTAACAGCGCGCCAAGATACAAACAGCCGCCGGCTCGCGCCGGCGGCTGTTTTCGTTTCGAGATCTCGATCAATTGGAAGCGCGAAGCCGTCCGGTCAGCTCAGCCTGACGGTTCATTCCGGTTTTCGCGCGCACTGCCATCACATGGGTCTTGCTCGTCTCGCGGGAGAAGCCGAGGGAGGCCGCGACTTCGTTCGCGGTGTCGGTATACCCAAAGGCCCTGGCAACGCGTGCCTCCGCCCGGGGGCCGGTCGAACAGCACCCGGTATCTCGGCCTCAAGCTGATCTATGAGCCTATCGTCGCGACCTTCATTGAAATCCGCCCATTCTGACGCTATATTGCGTCACAATAGATGGCATCTGGAATGGGGTTCAGAGTCATGGGCCTCGCCCAGTATGCGGACAATGGCGTCTTCGCCCCGCGCAGGATCGCGGAGGCTCTCCGCACCACCAGCGAGGAGATCGCCCGCACGGCCGGGCTCGGCAAGGACGCCGTCCAGCGCAAGGATCGGGTTCAGTCCGACAGGACGCAACGGCGCCTCCGGGAGATGGTCGAGGTCATCAACAAGGTTGAGCCGCGCTTCGGATCGGCGCTCATGGCCTATGCCTGGTATCGCTCCGAACCACTGGCGGGCTTCTCCGGGCAGACCGCAATGCAGCTCGTTCGCAGCGGACGCAACGACGAGGTGCTTGACTATATCGACGCCGTCGACGCCGGCGTCCACGCCTAACCGTGCCGCTTCGTCACGAAGGAAAGCTCTACCGGGCGCTGAACCCTGCCTATGCGAGCGAGCCGCTGTCGGGAAGCGGCGCCAAGCTCTACGGAGGACGCTTCAATCCAAAGGGCACGGCGGCGCTCTACACGTCGCTTTCCGTGATGACAGCCCTGAGGGAAGCCAACCAGGTCGGCAACCTTCAAGCGACGACACTGGTCTGCTATGACGCGGTGGTCGAGAGACTCTTCGATTGCCGCGGCGAAACGGCGCTCTCGGCCGAAGGAAGGGATGCCACCGCGCTCGCGGACGACACTTGGCGCGACCACATGAAGGCCGGTGGCGAAGCGAGAACCCAAGCCCTTGCGCGGCGGCTCATCGCCGCCGGCTACAACGGTCTGTTGGTGAGAGGCTACGCCCCGGGCTCAACCGCTGAGGACCTGAACCTCGTGCTTTGGAGATGTGGCAAGGACGCCCCAGCTCGTCTCGTTCTGATCGACGATGAGAACCGTCTGTCACGATAGAAACATCACGCGGCGATGCGGTCAGACCGGCGCGCCGGTCTCGTTGACGAACGCGGCCTCAATCTTGACCAACTGTCCACACTTCGCCGCGAGTTCCCCCCGCGAACGCGATCCAACGTGATGACCGTGGGGGTTTCAATGCCCCGCTCAAGCCTGCCCACGTATGACCGATCAAGCCCCGCGTCGACCGCCAGCGCCGCTTGGCTTGGCTGAGGCCGCGTGCCACGCGCAGCCTCCGCAAGTTCCAGGCTAAGAGCACCGCACCAAACATCGCGCGATAGGAGGGCTTGGCGGCTCATGAAAACACGGACTATCCATCCCCAATTAGAAACTTCCGCGCGGCTCTACCGTATCGTTCGGGGCCCCTGGCCAGTTTGGGCAGTAGCGCGGTCCAGAACGTCTCCGCCTTCGACGGGTGGATCGGAGAAGCCAAACGGTTCCACGATCAGATAATGCGAACGAGACGCACGCCCAAGCGCTTCTCCCGAGATCGCCGGCTAGGTCCTCAATCTCATTGACTGGCGGCTTGCCAACCACAGCCTGCGCCAAGCCGGCGATGCGGCGCGACTTCATGGTCCGGCTTGTCCTTATTCTCGAGGCGCACGCCATAGAGCTCCAGGCGATAACCGACGAGGCGGAAGCCAAGCTGCCGGGCGATCTCAACCTGCAGGCGCTCGATCTCGGGGCTGCGGAACTCGATCACCTTGCCCTTTGCGAGGTCGATGAGGTGGTCGTGATGTTTCTTCGAAGCCTTTTCATAGCAGGCGCGCCCATGGTGGAACCTGTGCCGCTCCAGGATACCCGCTTGCTCCAGGAGCTTGACCGTCCTGTAGACGGTCGCAAGCGAAATGCGCTTGTCCCGCCCCGCGACGCGCCGATGGAGTTCGGCGACATCGGGGTGGTCATGGGCCTCGGCCAGGACCTGGGCGATCACGATGCGCTGGCCGGTCAGCCGCATCCCGCTCGCGCGGCATTGCTGTTCGATCTGGTTCGACATCACGCACCACCCATGACCGAAGGAGCCAAGCTTGACGATGGTCAGCCAAAGACGAAATCGATCAACAGCTTCACATTCAGGACTGCAATCACCACCGCGATAAGGCCGGCAAATGTGGTCAGCCAGCGTGGGGCCACGAGTTCACCCATCTTCGCCCGGCTCGCCGTGAACATGACAAGCGGGAACACGGCGAACGACAGCTGCAAGCTCAACACGACCTGCGTCAGGATCAACAGGCGCGCCGTGCCGCTCTCACCATACCAGATGGTCACGATGGCCGCCGGAATGATGGCGATCGCGCGGGTAATCAGCCGGCGCAGCCAGGGCGGCAATTTGATCTTGAGGAAGCCCTCCATCACGATCTGGCCCGCGAGCGTTGCCGTGACCGTGGAGTTGATGCCGCAGCACAAGAGCGCGATCCCGAACAGGGTCGGCGCGATGGCGAGGCCAAGTAGCGGCGCGAGCAGGGCATGCGCCTCGCCCAGTTCCGCGACGTCGACACGTCCCGTCTTGTTGAAGGTCGCGGCGGCGAGGATCAGGATCGACGCGTTGATGGTCAGCGCGAACATGAGCGCAACCGTCGAGTCGATGGTCGCGAA
>BFBZ01001447.1_pt1 | contig 15761 bp, 14 predicted proteins | sample 1888401 | NCBI WGS metagenome assembly BFBZ01 (sample SAMD00112614, study PRJDB3348) | symbiont metagenome | host: Chara braunii | reverse complement strand
GGCGGCTACTTCGTCTGACAAGATCGATGTTCTGATCTATGGGCCGCTGCGGCCGATCCTGGAGAAAGGGTTCCCGGACGGCTTCACCGTGCACCATGCGACGACGCAGGCCGATCTCGAAGCGCTGCCGGCGGACGTGAAAGGGCGGATCCGCGGCGTCGCCGTGACCTTCCACACCGTGAAGACCGATGCCGCCGTGATGGCGATGCTGCCGAAGCTGGAGATGATCGCAAGCTTCGGCGTCGGCTATGACCATATCGCGGCCGCCCATGCCGGCCAGCGCGGCATCATCGTCACCAACACGCCGGACGTGCTGACCGAGGAGGTCGCCGACGTCGCGCTCGGCCTGCTGATCGCCACCTGCCGCGAGTTCATCAAGGCCGATCGCTTCGTGCGCTCCGGCGAGTGGATGTCGAAGCCCTATCCGCTGAGCGTCGGCTCGCTGCGCGACCGCACCGTCGGCATGGTCGGCATGGGCCGCATCGGCCAGGCGATCGCGCGCCGGCTCGAAGCCTCGCTGGTGCCGGTGGTCTATCACTCGCGCAACCCGGCGGCGGGCGTCACCAACAAGCACTATCCCGACCTGCTCGCGATGGCCAGGGACGTCGACACGCTCATCGTGATCGTGCCCGGCGGCGCCGGCACCAACAAAATCGTCAACGCCGAGGTGCTGAAGGCGCTGGGGCCGCGGGGCGTCGTCGTCAACGTCGCCCGCGGCTCGGTGATCGACGAGCAGGCTTTGGTCGCGGCGCTGAAGTCCGGCACGATTCTCGGGGCCGGCCTCGACGTGTTCGAGAAGGAGCCGGCGGTACCCGACGAGCTCAAGGCGATGGACAATGTCGTGCTGCTGCCACACATCGGCTCGGCTGCCATCGTAACCCGCAACGCGATGGATCAGCTGGTGGTCGACAATCTCAAGGTCTGGTTTGCCGGCAAGCCGCCGCTGACGCCCGTTCCGGAAACGCCGGTGAAAGGCCGCTGATGAAACGCTCGCTCCCAATGCTGATCGCGCTGCTGTCGTCAGTGGCGAGCGTCCCTGCCGTCGCGCAGGACGCCGCCGGCCTGAAGAAAGCGATGATCGGGCAGTGGGAGCTTGCGACCACCGAGCGCAGCAAGACCTGCGTCGTGACGTTGAAGCCGGACGCGGCGCCGCGCGGGCAGAAGCTCGAGCTGGAGCCGAGCTGCGCCGCCGCGCTGCCCTTCACCAAGGACATCGCCGGCTGGAACGTGAAGGGCCTCGACATCGTCAGTCTCCAGGCCGCCAATGGCGAAGCGGTGATCGACTTCACCGAGGTCGAGGCCGGCATCTTCGAGGGACTGCGCCAGGGCGAAGGCGTCTACATCCTGCAGAACCTGGCGGCGGCGCGGTCGCTGGCGAAATCGATGGACCAGATGATCGGCGACTGGGCGATGGTCCGCGGCAATGGCGCCACGATCTGCAGCCTGGTGCTGACCAACAACGACGCCGGCCACGACAATTTCCAAGTGTTCGTGAAGCCGAAATGCGACCCCATGATCGCAGCGTTCGCGCCGAGCCAGTGGCGGCTCGAGCACGGCCAGATGATGCTGATGTCGGACCGCGGCGAGACCTGGCGGTTCGAGGCGGACGACAATGCGCAGTGGCGGCTGGTGCCCGACAGCGCCAATCCGCTGATCATGCTCAGGCAGTAGGACGAGACGCGCGCCGTTGAGCGCCCTTGCCGCGCGGCGGGCAAGCTTCTTCCGGCATCGGATTTGGTTAACGGCCGGTTACACGCCTGTTCCACTGATTGGAACTTGTTGTTTACGCATCTTGCGTCTGATGGTTGTACTCCATCGAGGGGGACCGCCATGCGTGAGTTGTTGCGCCGGTTCAACAGGTCGCTGCCGTCGTTCAGCCTCAACGACAAGATCTCTGCGGCTGCGGCCGCGTTCGCCGTCCTGGTGATGCTGTCGACACTGGGCGCGCTGTCGGCGCTGCGCGAGCAGCGCCTGTTCTACGATCGGCTCGAAGCGCTTTCCATTGCAGCCCGCAACATCGAGCGCACCAACGCGCTGATCTACGCGGTCGTGATGGAATCGCGCGGCATCTACATGTCGTTGGACCGCACCGTCGCGCGGCGCTACGCCGATTCGCAGCTTGCGAAGATCGCGCAGCTGAGCAAGGTGGTCGACGAATGGGAAAGCCGGGTCACAGATGACGACGCCGCGCTGTTCGCCCCGTTCAGGAAGCGGATCGATCAGTTCGTCGCATTCCGCACCGAGATGGCGCGGCAGACGATCTCGGTCGGATCGTCGGCGGCGCGCGAGCTCGGCGACAATGACGAGAATCGCGCGGTGCGCACCGCGCTCAACGAGGACCTCGAGAAATTGTCGCGGCTCTATGCCGACCGCACCCGCGAGCTCGGCGAGGCGGCCGACGCGCGCGGCATGGCCGCGTTCTATCTGGGCGCGCTCGGGGCGGTGATCATCGTGCTGATCGCGGCCGCGGCGCTGGCGCTGCGCTGGGGCGTGCTGATGCCGCTGCTGGACATCGCCCGCGTCACCGACCGCATCGCCGCCGGCCGCATCAAGCTCAAGATTCCCCATGCGCGGCGCCATGACGAGATCGGACGGGTCGCCCATGCGGTGGAGACTTTCCAGAACGGCGCCTTCCGGATTCAGGAGCTCGAGCAGCACGAGGTCGAGATCGAGCGCCAGCACGCCGACATCCTGCGCGAGCACGAGCGGCTGGAGCAGGGCGCGCTCAGCAACCAGCAGCGTCTGGATGCCGCGGTCGCCAACATGGCCCAGGGCCTGATCATGCTCGACAGCTTCGGCTACGTGCTGATCGTCAACGAGCAGTACCGCATGCTCTACGGCCTTCCTGCCTCGGTTGCGAAGCCCGGTGCGCATGTACGCGAGATTCTCGCACATCGCGCCAAGCTGGGCCTGCTGCGCGAGAAGCCGTCGGAGTTCCTCGCCGCGCTACGGGAGCGCATGAAGGCGCGACGGGCCGAGATCGTCGAGGTCGAGCTCGCCGACGGCCGCATCATCCGCATCTCGGAGCGTCCGATGGACGGCGGCGGCTGGATCGCCACTCATGAGGATTTCACCGCGCAGCGCCGTGCCGAGCGCAAGCTCGCGCGCGCCGAATATTTCCTCGCCGCATTGCTGGAGAACATCCCGCAGGCGGTGCTGGCCAAGGATGCGCAGTCGCTGCGCTACATGTTCGTCAATCGCGCCGCCGAGCGCCTGTTCGGCGTGCCACGCACCGACATCATCGGCCGCACGCCGGGCGAACTGTTCTCCGCGCCGACCGGCGCAATCCTCGAGGAAGCCGCCCGCGACCAGCTCGCAGGGCGCGGCGACGATGAGCCGCGAGCCCATAGCATCCTCACACCCGGGAACGGTCCGCGCGACATCGTCGTGCGCCGGCTGCCGGTCTCGATCGGCGAGGGCGAGCCGAAATATCTCCTCAGCATCATCGAGGACCGCACCCAGGATCAGCGCGTGGCGGCATGATGCGTCACGTGGCAAGGCCGTGGATTGCCCTGCCTTGACGTCGCCTTGATCTGCATCAAGAACGGCCACGCCGGGCGGACTAGCGTGCCCGGAACGGAGGCCTGTCCATGATCCGACGTCTGGGGATTCCCTTTGCTACCCGCCTCGGCGCTGCGGCGCTGCTCACGCTCGCCGTCGTCGCGCCGGTGCATCAGGCTGCCGCGCAGGACGTACTCGGCGGAGCGATCCTCGGCGGCGCCGGCGGAGCGATCCTGGGCGGCGCGATCGGCGGCGGCCGGGGCGCTGCGATCGGCGCCGTGATCGGGGCCGGTACCGGAGCTGCAATCGCGGCCGATGGCGAGCGCCGTCGTGGCGGCTATTATTCCTATCGCAATGGCTGCTATTTGCAGCGCGGCGACGGCTCATGGGTCCGCGCACACCCGCGCTACTGCTACTAAGCCTTATCCGCCGGTCGAATCGGCCGCTTGGCGGCGCAACGAACGCGCGGCCGGTGGCTTTGTCGCGCGCTCCAGCGCGTTGATGACGCGCGGATCCTCGCAATGCGCGACGTTGAAGCGCATCATCGTCGCGGCGGATTGCGCCGCGCTGAAGACGTCGCCGGGCGCGAGCACCACGTGTTCATCGAGCGCGGCCTGGGCCACCTCGATTGCCGTACAGCCGTCCGGCAACCTGCACCACAGATGAAAGCCGCCGCGCGGCATCAGCCATGGGGCGATACCGATGCGCTGCAGCCGTGCCGCCACGCGCGGCCGTGCTCGCCCAAGCCGTGCGCGCAGTTCCTCGACGTGCTTGCGGTAGCTGCCGCTGGTCAGCACCTGGGTCAGGGTCTCCGCGGCGAATTGTCCGGGACCGCCGAAGCCGGTCGCGATCTGCAGGTCGATCAGCGGTTCGATCCAGTCCGCGCGCGCCGCGATGTATCCGCAGCGCACCGAGGCCGACAGTGTCTTGGAGAAGCTGCCGACCAGGATCACCCGCGTCAGCCCGTCGAGTGCGGCGAGCCGCGGCGACGGCTCGGGTTCGAAATCGCCGTAGATGTCGTCCTCGACGATGATCGTGTCATGCGCCGACGCGGCGTTGAGCAGCCGGTGCGCCGTCTGCAGCGACAGCGTCGCCCCAGTCGGATTGTGCAGGCCGGAATTGGTGATGTAGAGCCGCGGGCGCTCGGCCGCGAGTATCGCCTCGAACTGCGCGATGTCGGGTCCGCCCGGCGTCATCGGCACGCTGATGATCCGCGCCTGATGCGCGCGCAGCAGCGCGAGGAAGTTGAAATAGCAGGGATCGTCGACCAGCACGGCGTCGCCGGCACGCAGCAGCATGCGGCAGATCAGGTCGATCGCCTGCGTGCCGGACGAGGTCAGCACCAACTGCTCGCTGAACGCGTCGATGCCGATGCCGGCAAGGCGGCCCTGCAGCAGCCGTCGTAGCGCCGGCGATCCTCGCGCTCCGCCATAATCGCTCAGAACAGGGCCGGCGCTGCGCGCCAGCGCGCGGACCGCGCGCCGCAGCGCGTCCTGCGGCATCCACTCGGCCGGCAGCCAGCCGCAGCCGGGCGTCAGCGTTCCCGGTCCGGCGTCGAGCGACTGCCGCGACACCCAGAACGGGTCGACCGCGCGCGGGCGGCGCGGCTCGCGATCGGCGAGGGCCAGCGGCGGCAGCGCCGTGTCGGCGACATAGAAGCCGGAGCAGCGCCGGGCACGGATCACGCCCTCGGCGGCGAGCCGGTCATAGGCCTCGACCACCGTGGCCGGCGACACGCCCATCGCCGCGGCGAAGGCGCGGATCGAGGGCAGGCGCTGGCCGGCGCTGAGCGCGCGCGTCGCCAGACGCTGGCGGATCGCATCGACCACGGCGATGGTCCGCGAGCCGCCTCGGCGGGAGTCGGGCGTCCCTGGTCCCAAGTGTGTTGCCCTTTGCATCAGTACAGATTGTGGAAATTGTATCGGTTTGTCGCTGCCGCAACAAGCCTGATCGGGCTATGGGATCTGCGAGGAGGAGCCGTGCATGAAGGGTTCGATCGAAGGCTGGGGGAACGGCATCATCGGCATGACGATCTTCAGCGGCTCGCTGCCGGCGACGCGGGTGGCACTGGAGGGCTTTTCGCCGCTGTTCCTGACGGGCGCACGCGCGACGCTCGCGGCCGTGCTGGCCGCGCTTTGTCTCATGCTGTTGCGGCAGCCGCTTCCCGGCCGACGCGACCTGGTGTCGCTGGCGGTCGTGTCGCTCGGTGTCGTCGTCGGCTTTCCGCTGCTCACCGCCCTGGCGCTCCAGCACATCACCTCGGCCCATGCGATCGTGTTCGTCGGTCTGCTGCCGTTGTCGACCGCCTTGTTCGGCGTGCTGCGCGGCGGCGAGCGGCCGCGGCCGTTGTTCTGGCTGTTCGCAGCACTTGGCGCTGCGGCGGTCTCGGGCTTCGCCCTGTCGCGGGACGGCGTCGCGGCGCCGATCGGCGATCTCGCGATGATCGCTGCGATCGTCGTCTGCGGCCTGGGCTATGCCGAGGGCGCCATGCTCACGCGCCGGCTCGGCGGCTGGCAGGTGATCTCGTGGGCGCTGCTGTTGTCTGCACCGCTGATGCTGTCGATGGCGGTGCTGACGCTGCCCGGCGCGTCACACGACATCACGGCCGCAGCGTGGCTGGGCCTCGCCTATGTCTCCGTCTTCAGCATGTTCGTCGGCTTCGCCTTCTGGTACCGCGGGCTCGCGCGCGGCGGCACTGCGACGGTGGGCCAACTGCAACTGCTGCAGCCCTTCCTCGGCCTCGGCTTCGCGAGCCTGCTGCTGCATGAGCCGGTGTCGGCAACGATGATTGCCGCAGCCGGAATCGTCGTCCTCTGTGTGGCAATGGCGCGCCGCTGGGCATGAGCCGTCGGCGGCTATTTGCGATGATAGAGTCCAGTGAAGCTGACGCCGGCACCGCCGCAATCATTGTTGTCCTCGACCAGCAGAAGCGCGCCGATTCGCTGCAGGCGCACGCGGCACTCGTCGCCGGCATTCGGCCGCTCGAACGGTGTGCTGCCGTCGTCGACGAAGGCGATCAGGCCGCCCTTGGGCTCTGCCGTCGCGCCGAGCGATCCGTTGCGCAACTCGCGCCCGGCCGGCAACACCTGATCGCCTTCGATCCTGAGCCGGTTGCCGGCCTCTTTCCTGATCGTCAGTCCCCCTCCAGGGTGCTCCCAGCTTCCGGCCCAGTCGGACATTGCCGGCGCGGCCATTGGCGCGACGGTGGTGAGGGCTGCGCGCGGCAGCCAGCCGGTGGTCCAGATCTGGGCCTTCGCACGCGGCGCCTGGTAGCTGACGCAGACGAAATCGCCGTGGGTCCTGCCGACCAGCACGAGGTCGTCGCCGACGAGGTAAGCCTTCTTCCGGCAGGCCTCGGTCGCGGCCGGACAGCCTGCGGCCTTGAAGTCATCGTCATAGGGACTCTTGACGAAATTCACGCGCGGCTGGCCGCTCACTTTGGCGACGACGAGCGGCCGCGCATCGTCCCAGCCGATGCCATTGCAATTGGCGGGATCGTTGGCGTCGTAGGCAGCCGCCGCCGTGACGGTCAGGACGCCGAGGATCAGTCCGATGAAGGCCGCGCGCATCCGTCATTCCTCTCCACGCTTCGCCAGCATTAGCCGACGTGGGAAGACGGCCGGTTCAAACCGGCCCGACGTTTCGTCCATCCCGCGGCGATCTTTTGGCAGCTCCGACCGCAGCACGCTGCATGCGTCGTCTCGTCGGCGTCGCGCCTTCACATCACCCCGATGCTCTTCAGGCTGGTATGGCCGTTCTTGCCGACGATGATGTGATCGTGAACCGTGATGCCGAGCGGCTTGGCGATCTCCACGATCGTCTTGGTCATCCGGATGTCGGCCTGCGACGGCGTCGGATCGCCCGAAGGGTGATTGTGCACCAGGATGATCGCAGTGGCCGACAATTCGAGCGCGCGCTTGATCACCTCGCGCGGATAGACCGGCGTGTGATCGACGGTGCCGGTCTGCTGCACCTCGTCGGCGATCAGCTGGTTGCGCTTGTCGAGAAACAACAGCCTGAACTGCTCCTTGTCGGCGAACGCCATGCTGGTGCGGCAATAGGTGATGACGTCCTGCCATGACGCCAGCGCGTGCTTCTGCCGCACCTCGCCCTTGGCGATGCGGTGCGCGGCGGCGGCGATCAGCTTGAGCTGGGTGATCGAGGCGTCGCCGACGCCGTCGATCTCGCGCAGCCGCGGCTCCGGCGCGTGGATCACCTCGGCGAACGATCCGAACGTCTTGAGCAGCGCCTTCGCCAGCGGCTTGACGTCGCGCCGCGGCAGCGCGGCGAACAGCACCATCTCCAGCAGCTCGTAGTCGTTGAGGGCGTCGGGACCGGCGCTGTGAAAGCGTTCGCGCAGCCGCTGCCGATGGCCGTGATAGTGCGGCGTGTCCGGCGGCGTATCGTTGGGAGGAGGGGCTTTCTCGGGCATCGGCGTCAGCATGCCGTGACGCCGCATTTTTGCAACCTCGAAGTGCTCGCGCCCCGCAGGGCGCGCCTTGCTAGGCCGCGCGTCCGGTCAACACGATGGCGAAGCCGACGATGAGCGAAAATGCTGTGGGGTAGAAGGTGAGCGCAAAACCGAAGGCGCGGCCCGCGGCGCCGCTGGCATAGCCGAGCCAGAACAGCAGCGGCCCGAGGCCGAACAGGATCACGAGCGTGAGCAGCACCGGACGACGTCCTTCTCGTCCGTCGGGCGATCCTGCTTATGGCTGCAGACTGCCGATGAAGGCCTCGATGCTGGCGAGGGCCGGCCTCTGGTCGCCGGCGAACATCCAATGGTCGGCGCCGTCGAGCTCGACGAAGCGCGCGTGACGGATATGGCTGGCGAGATGCCGCCCGGCCCCGACGAGCACGGCGCGATCGTGGCGACGGTGCAGCACCAGGGTCGGTGCAGCGACCCGGGCGAGCAGGTGGCGGACGTCCGTATCCCTGAAGGCTTCGAGCAGGCCCTTGATGGCGCCGGGGCTGGATGCCGCGCGAAGCAGTCCGGCCCACCAGGCGCGCGCCTGGGGATCGCCAGCCAGACTCGGAGCGAATGTCTCGATGCCGGCGGGGCCGCCCCATTCGGCCACCAGCTGCCGCAGCCAGATGCCGTACTGGCTGGCCTGCAGCGCATGCGGATAGCCGGGCGCGGCGCTGCCCTTGGCGAGCGAGGCGAACAGGATCAGCCCGGCGACACGTTCGGGATGGTCGGCCGCGAAGGTGATGCAGGCCGGTCCGCCCTCGGAGGCGCCGAGCAGCACCGTGCGCCGGCTGCCGGCGGCGTCGAGCACGGTCGCGATGTCGCGCGCCGTCGCCTCCACGCTGGGGCTGAAACCGACCCGGTCGGAGAGCCCGATGCCGCGGCGATCGAGCAGGATCAGGCGGCCGATTCTGGCGAGCGCGGACAGCAAGGCCCGACAGTGCGGCTCCTCCCAGATCCGCTCGACATGCGAGACGAAGCCGGGCAGCAGCAGAATGTCCTGCGAACCTGTGCCGTAGGTCTGATAGGCGAGATGAACGCCGCCGCCCAGGACATAGCGCGTCGGCGGTGCGCTGTCGCCTGGCGCCGCAACGCCCTGCGCCAGCAGCGCCAGCGTCTCCGCTTCGGGAGCGACACCGAGCTCGTCGCGCAGGCGCTGCGTCAGGGCGTCGAGATGGCGCTGGGCGGCGGCGCGGTCGCCGGCCAGCATCAGGCTGCGGATCAGGGCGCGGCCATAGACCTCGCTGAGCGGGTCGAACGCGACGAGGCGTCCGGCGTGGACCGCAGCCGCGGCATGGTCGCCGGCCGCGCTGCGATCCCGCACCACGCGCTCCAGCGCCTGGACCGCCCGGCCGCGCAAGGCTTCACGCCGGAAGAACGCCCATTCCTCGAACTGCGGACAGTCGCCGGGCGCGAAGCCGTCCAGGAAGTCACTGGAATAGAGGCGGCAGGCCAGCTCGAATTCGCCGTGGTCGCACGCCGTTTCGAACAGCGCCGATTGGACCTCCAGCTCGACCGCTTCCGCCCACCGAATCGTCGCGCGATCGATGGTGAGGCAGCCGTCGCCGAGTGTGAGCTGGAGCCGGTGCAGCAGGCGGCGCAGCCGCGCCCGCGCGACCTCCTCGGAACACTCCGGCCAGAGCATCGTCGCCAGGACGTCCCGCGCGACAGGGCCTTTGGCCTCCGCCAGATAGACCAGCAGAGCGAGGCCCTTGCGCAGCGCCAGCGGGCACGGCTGGCCGTCGCGATGCAGCTCGGGAAAGCCTAATGTCCGGACGCGGAACTGAACCATCGGGGGTGCGACCTGGGTGGCTGCGTCCGGGGGACGCTCGGGGGACGGTCGATTGGTAAGGGCTCAGGCTCGCGCGAGACGCGACCGATCCCAGGATCTGGCGTCTCGATCACGGCCACGCCGTCCTCGCAGCAACAAGGAAACCTTCATGTCCGGGCGTCTCCTCATCATGCTCTACGCCGTCGCGAGCTATGCCGTCTTTCTTGGGTCGTTCGTGTGGGCGGTCGGTTTCGTCGGCAATTACAACTATCTCACGGCCAAGTCGATCGACGTGGGCGTGTCCAGCGCCGTGACCGAGGCCGTCGTCGTCGACGCGCTGCTGCTGGCGCTGTTCGCGATCCAGCACAGCGTGATGGCGCGGCCGGCGTTCAAGCGCGCGTTGACGCGCATCATTCCGGCGGCGGCCGAGCGCAGCACCTATGTGCTGCTGTCCAGCCTGATCCTGCTGCTGCTGTTCTGGCAATGGCGTCCGATCCCGAGTCCGGTCTGGCACGTCGAGGGTGTCGCAGCGGGCGTGCTGACCGGCGTGCATTGGCTCGGCTGGCTGATCGCGCTCTCCTCGACCTACATGATCGATCATTTCGATCTGTTCGGCCTCCGCCAGGCCGTGCTCGCCCTCCGCGGCAGCGCCGGGACGGCGCAGCCTTTCAGAACGCCGCTGCTGTATCGGCTGGTGCGCCACCCGCTGATGCTGGGCTTCCTGCTCGCCTTCTGGGCCACGCCGGAGATGTCGGTCGGCCACCTGCTGTTCGCCGCCCTCAGCACAGCCTACATCCTGGTCGGGCTGCAGCTCGAGGAGCGCGATCTGATCGCCCAGTTCGGCGACACCTACCAGCGCTACCGCCGGCGGGTGCCGATGCTGCTGCCGCGACTGATCGGCGGCCGGCGGACCGCCGAGACGGAGACGGAGGCGGAGGCGCGCGGCGCGCAGTAGCCGGCGCCGGCTCGACGTCCGCAGGGCTCGTCGGGCACGCTCGCTTTTGATCACGGCTTGCCCGGTGCCGCGCCCACGCAGACGTGAATTGGTGCGGGGACCTCAGCACCTATGTCGGGCTTGAATGCTGCGATGCAAAATCACAGCTCGACAGCCTCCGTTCTCATAAGGCCCTATGGCCTGCCTGTTCAGTCCGAGAGAGATCCGCGTTGACCACCATCACGTCCGATTCCGGCGACTCGCTGTCGGCCTGGATCACGCTGTTATTGGCCTTTTCCTGCGGGCTGATCGTCGCCAACATCTATTACGCGCAGCCGCTGATCGGGCCGATCAGCGCCGACCTCGGGCTGCGGCCGGCGCTCGCGGGACTGCTGGTGACGATGAGCCAGATCGGATACGGCGCAGGTCTCTTGTTCGTGGTGCCGCTCGGCGATCTCATCGAGAACCGCAAGCTCGTCATCATGACCATCATCGTCGGCGCGGCCGCGCTCGGTTGTGCGGCCCTGGCGACGAGCCCGTCGACATTCCTGCTCTCGGCGCTGCTGATCGGCTTCGGCTCGGTCGCGGTGCAGATCCTGATCCCCTATGCCGGGCATATGGCGCCGGAGGCGATCCGCGGCCGCACCGTCGGCAACGTCACCACCGGCCTGATGCTCGGCATCATGCTGGCACGGCCGCTTGCGAGTTTCGTCGCGGCGCATGCCTCCTGGCACGTGATCTATGCGGCCTCGGCGCTTGCCATGGTGATCCTGGCCGGGGTGTTGCGCCTCGCCCTGCCGCCGCGTGAGCCGCAGGCGCGGCTGAGCTACGGCCAGCTGCTCGGCTCGATGGTCGAGCTCTATCGCGACACGCCGGCGCTGCGCCGCCGCGCGCTCTACCAGGCCGCGCTGTTCGGCGGCTTCAGCGTGTTCTGGACCACGTCCCCGCTGCTGCTGGCCGGGTCCGATTTCCGGATGTCGCAGACCGGCATCGCCCTGTTCGCGCTGGCCGGCGTCGCCGGCGCGATCATGGCGCCGGTCGCCGGCCGCATCGCCGATCGCGGCTGGACGCGACCGGCGACCGTCGCATCGATGCTGATGTGCGCGATCGGCTTCGCGTTGACGCTTTCGGTTCCACTCGGAACGAACGGGTCGCTGGCCACGCTGGTGATCGCCGCCATCGCCATCGATTGCGGCGCGCAGCTCAGTCTCATCCTCGGCTATCGCGTGCTGTTCGTGCTCGGCGCCGGCCAGCGCAGCCGGCTGAACGGGCTCTATATGACCACCTTCTTCGTCGCCGGGGCGGCGGGCTCCGGGATCGGTGCCTGGGCATATGCGCATGGCGGCTGGACGGCCGCCGCCGCGCTCGGCACGGCGCTGCCGCTCGCGGCGCTGGCCTATCAGTTCACCGAGCCGAAATGATCAGAACGGGCTGCGCTTGAGCCCGGGCACCAGCGCCGCCAGCCGGTCCTTGATCCAGGGTGCGGGCGGCAACTTGCCAGTGGGCATCTCGACCGCGGCGGCCGGGTTGCGGCTTACGGCCAACCTGAGGGTCGCCAGATAGTGATCGCGCTCCTCCTTCACCGCGCAATGCGCGCGGTGTTCGGGATCGGCCTCGGTCGCGACGCGGTCGTTGGCATTGATGACGAGCCGTTGCTTCGGCCGTCCCGTGTAGTCGGGCACGTTGGTGTAGATGAACTCGTTCAGCGCCTCGGGAAAGAAGGTTTGTCCGGTCAGCACCGTGGCCTCGTCGACAAACACCCTGAAGTGGATGTGGGTGGCGCGGCCGGCATACCAGCCGGGATAGATGGTCCTGAAGCCGGCCCAGCCGGCGGCGTCGGCCATCTGCGTGCCGCGCAGGAACGTCTTTCCGCTCTGGTCGAGCTTGTGAGTGTCGCTCTGGCCGGGATAGCCCGAATAGATGCCGCGGGCATCGCAGTGCCAGATGTCGACGCGCGCGCCGGGGAGTGGCGCGCAGGAGCCGGCCTCGATGACGCGAAGGCGCAGCCTGAGCGGCACGCCCGGCCGGTCCTCGGCGATCTCGGCGCGCACCAGCTTGGGATCGAGATAATAGGGACCGGATTCCGACTGCGGCGTCAGGATGCAGGCGTCGTCGGCATTCGCCGATGCGGGAGCTGTCTCCGACGCGGCGCGCGCCGGCGGCGTCAGCAGCGCTGCGCCCGCCGAGAGCAGGCCGAGAACGCCACGGCGTGTTGCGTTGGTCAGAGCAGCCTCCCGCAGTCGAATGCGACGGAAGCGGCAGTCGATCAGCCGGGCATGGCAACAATCGGACGCCCGGCGGCCATTCGGCCAGGAGCCCGCTCACACCTGCGTCAGCGGCTTCTCTCCATGGCGCTCCGAGAGCGTGAAGATCTCGACGCCGTCGGCGGTGACGCCGACCGAATGCTCGAACTGCGCCGACAGTGAGCGGTCCCGCGTCACCGCGGTCCAGCCGTCGGACAGGATCTTCACATGCGGCTTGCCGAGATTGATCATCGGCTCGATGGTGAAGAACATGCCGGGCTTGAGCAGCACGCCCTCGCCGGGACGGCCGACATGGATGATGTTCGGCTCGTCATGGAACAGCCGGCCGAGACCATGGCCGCAGAAGTCGCGCACCACGCTCATGCCCTGCGGCTCGACGAAGCTCTGGATCGCATGGCCGATGTCGCCGGTGGTGGCGCCGGGCTTCACCGCGGCGATGCCGCGCATCATCGATTCGTAGGTGACCTCGATCAGCCGCTCGGCCTTGCGCGCGATCGGGCCGATCGCATACATGCGGCTGGAATCGCCGTACCAGCCGTCGACGATGAAGGTGACGTCGACATTGATGATGTCGCCTTCCTTCAGCGGCCGGTCGTTCGGCATGCCGTGGCAGACCACGTGGTTGATCGACGTGCAGGTCGAGTAGCGATAGCCGCGATACATCAGCGTCGCCGGATAGGCGCCGTGGCTGAAGGCGAAGTCCCGGACGAAATCGTCGATCCGCGAGGTCGGCACGCCCGGCTTGACGATGTCGGTGAGCGCATCGAGGCACTTCGACACCAGCGCGCCGGCCTTGCGCATGCCGGCAAAGCCGCTCGGGCCGTGCAGCTTGATCTGGCCGTTCTTGCGCGCAGCGGTGTCGGTCGCTTCGATATAGTTCATGGGCCTGTTTCGTTCTCAGGGGTGTCGCAGGGTGATCGCCTAATTTAATGATCGTGCCGGCCGGTGCAAGCCGGGTGTGCACGGCCGGATCTGCCGCCTAGCCGGTCGGCACCTCCAGCGTGGTCTCCACCGGCAGCGCACCTCCGCGAACGCGAAGCTCTCGCACCGGATACGGCACCCTGATGCCCTCGCGCTTGAAGGCCTCCCACAGCGCCAGCATCACCTCGCTCTTGACGCTGTCCATGTAGCTGGGGTCGGCGATCCATGTGGTCAGCGAGAACTTCATGCCGGCCTCGGTGAACTCGGTCAGCAGGCAGTTCGGCGCCTTCGATTTCAAGGTGCGCGGCGTCTCGGCCGCGATCTCGGTGGCGAGCTTGCAGACGACCCGGGGATCGGCGTCGTAGTTGGTGCCGAAATTGACCTTCACCAGCGTGTTCTTGTCGGTGTAGGTCCAGTTGGTCACCTTCTGGGTGACGAGGTCCTCGTTCGGGATCAGGAACTCGCGGCCGTCGCCGGCGGCGACCGAGATATAGCGCGTGTTCATCGCGCTGATGCGTCCCGAGCTGTCGCCGATGGTGACGAGATCGCCCGGCTTCACCGATTTGTCGGCCAGCAGGATGATGCCCGCGACGAAATTGGCGACGATGCGCTGCAGGCCGAGGCCGATACCGACACCGGCGGCGCCGGAGAAGATCGCGAGCGCCGACAGGTTGATGCCGACGGCGCTGATCGCAATCGCGACGCCGAGGATCATCAGGCCCATGCGGACCATCTTGATCAGGAGCACCTGGATCGACGGCGTCAGGTCCGTCGAGCGCGTGATGCGGCTCTCGACGAAATTGCTGGCGATGTTGGTCAGCCACAGCACCGCGAGCAGCAGCACGCCGAGCTTGATCACCAGCAGCGGCGTCAGCCTGAGGCCGCCGAGCACGACAGAGATGGAATCGAGCGCGTCGACGACGTTGTCGAGCTGGCCGATGATGCTGAGCGCGGCCACCAGCCAGGCCGAGATCGACACGATCTGCACGATGAAGGTGCTGCGGATCACCGAGGTGATCAGCCGGATCACGAGCCAGGCGAGCGCCAGCTTGAGCGCGACGGCGAGCAGGTAGCTGCGGCTCGGCCAGGTCCACAGCAACATGCCGGTGCGGGCGATCCGCATCAGGATCACGAACACGACCGTGGTGACGCTCTCCAGCAGCACCCGTAGCAGCTGCCGCAGCGGGCCAGGCCAGCCCATCGCCAGCGAAGTCAGGTCGATGCGCGCACGCACGGCGGCGCTCGCCGCAAAGGCGATGCCGGCGCCGCTCAGCACCAGTCCGAGTTGAAGATAGAACCACGGCGAGGTGACCTCGGCGCCGATCGAGCGGCCAACGGTCTGCAGGAAGTCGAGAACGTCTTTCAGGTCGAGGTCCATCAGCGGGGTCTCGGAGGGGAACAGTGGCGCGGGTTGGCCGGATCAGCGGAATTTAGTTCGTTTTCGTCACAGGCGATTGCCGCGAAATATACCCCGAACGCGGGCAAGGATGGAAAAATGGGCATATCGCCGCGATAAGAGCAAATCCGGTTGGCGTGCAAGTGTGGCGACGATAAGGATGTAAAACTCGGATCCATCAACGTTTTTTCATGTCATCCCTCGACGCCGTCAGCATTGCGATCCTCCTCGGTGCGGTCCTCGTGATGGCCGGCATCCTGTCGAGCCTGCTGGCGTTGCGCTTCGGCGCCCCGCTGCTGCTGGTGTTCCTGGTGATCGGCATGCTGGCGGGTGATTCCGGCCCTGGTCATATCGAATTCGACGACGTCCGCACCACCTATCCTGTCTCTTATACACATCTAGATGTGTGGCGCGGTCCTCGTCATGGCCGGCATCCTGTCGAGCCTGCTGGCCTTGCGCTTCGGCGCGCCGCTGCTGCTGGTGTTCCTGGTGATCGGCATGCTGGCGGG
>BFBZ01000217.1_pt3 | contig 15764 bp, 16 predicted proteins | sample 1888401 | NCBI WGS metagenome assembly BFBZ01 (sample SAMD00112614, study PRJDB3348) | symbiont metagenome | host: Chara braunii | reverse complement strand
CTTGTTCGCAACGGCATCACCACGGCGCAGCCGATCACTTCGATGTTCTACCGCAAGTGGGCGGAAACCTACGATGAATTCGCCCGTTCGGCCGATAGCGCCGCCGAAATAGGCATCCGGGCCTATCTCGGCCCCTGTTACATGACAGGCGTCACCATAATCCGGGCCGACGGCAGTTTCACGACGCATTGGGATGAGGCTCGGGGGCTCGAAGGCCTCAGCGCCGCCGAGGCGTATGTCAGGAAATTCGACGGCATGCATGGTGGATTGGTCCGCGGCATGCTGGCGCCCGACCGCATCGAGAATTGCACGCCGGAACTGATCCGCAGATCGGCTTCAGTCAGCAAGGAGCTCGATTGTCCGATCCGGCTTCACTGCTGTCAGGCAATGGACGAATTCGACAGCATTGTCGAACACTACGACAAGACCCCGGTCGAGTGGCTTTCGTCGCTCGGCTTCCTGYCCAGGCGGGCGCTGCTGCCGCACGGTGTATTCATCACCGGTCACAGCACGGTCAAGCGTAAGGGAGATGACGCGGGCATCCTCGCCGCCTCGGGCGCCACGCTCGTGCATTGCCCGCTTGTGCTGTCGCGCTACGGCGGCATGATGGAGTCTTTCATCCGTTTGAAGCGGGCCGGCATCCCCATAGGCCTCGGCACCGACACGTTTCCGCCTGACATGGTGGAAAACATGCGGATCGGCGTCAGCCTGTGCCGCGTCGCGGAGGGCGATGTCGCGGCATGCACCTCGGCGGATTTCTACAATGCGGCCACGCTTGTCGCGGCGGATTCGCTCGGCCGGCCTGATCTCGGCAGGTTGGCCGGCGGAGCGAAGGCCGACATGACGCTGTTTGACCTTTCCGCCTTCGAACTTGGCCAGATTATCGATCCGATACAGACCATGATGCTCTCCGGCACCGGCCGCGATTTCAAGACGGTCATCATCAACGGCCGCGTCGTGATGCAGGATCGCCAGTTGCCGGGCATCGACTTGGAGGAGTATCGGCACCGCGCGCAGCGGCAATTCGACGGCTTGATCGCAAAGTACCCTCTGCGAACCTGGGGACATCCCCCCGTCGAGGAGATCTTTGCGCCCTCGTTCTTGAAAATGGACTGACTCGGCGAATTCTCCTTATTAGACAGTCTCGAGCCGGCTGAACCGAACCGGGATGAGTTTCCGAGTCTCGAGTTGCCCAGCAGCATGCTTGTCGATGATAGTCAGAAACTGTGCTTCTTCAGACGCCAAAGGCAAAACAAGGCGTCCCCCCGGCTTGAGCTGATTCAGCAAAGCCGGCGGTGTCCGCTCAGCTGCCACGCTAACCAGAATCTTGTCGTATGGAGCGTGCTCGGGCCAGCCGCGAGACTCGTCTCCGACGCGAACGGCGACATTCGAGAAGCCAAGGCCCTGCAGCAGAACCTCGGCATGGCTTGCGAATTCCTCGATGATTTCGACGCTCCAAACTTGTCCGGCGAGTTCGGTGAGGATCGCGGATTGATAGCCCAGGCCGGTCCCGATCTCGAGCACTGCCTCGTGCGGTTGAGGAGCAAGGAGATCGGTCATCAGAGCGACAATGAAGGGCTGCGAGACGGTCTTATCGAAGCCGATCGGCAGCGGCATGTCCTGGTAGGCACAAGGCGCGACCGCAGCTGGCACGAAGAGATGTCGCGGGACCCGCCGCATCGATGCCATCACCCGCTCATCGAGCCTTGCCTTGCCAAGTTCTTCGCTTGCAAGGTCGGCATGGATCGCAATCATCTCGACCATGTGCCTGCGTAGAATCGCAAGGTGCTCTTCGTTCATCGGTTTCATGGCGGTGAGGCTTTCCTCGACCTGCTTGAGGTCAGGTCGAATATATCGTAATTCCGTAGTCACCGATCTGTCGGAAGCCGAGCGCCTCATAGGATCGCCGGGCAGCAGCATTATCCGTGAAAAGTACGGCGCGCTTGACGCCGTCCCGGGCCGCCTCTCGGAGCGCTCCCGCCACCACTGCCCGGCCGTATCCACGATTTCGAAGATCGGGGGGCGTTCAGACCCCGCCGATCTGGATTGACTCGAAGGCTCGGGCAGTTCGGGTGCACAGCGACACCGGCCGCCCTTCAGCTTCCAGAACGAATGCCTCCTCGCGTTCCACGTGCCCTTCGATCGCTTTTCTCGCGAATTCCCGCGTGCTGTCGTTGTCAGGAAGTCCGGTGGACTCCATCTCGTATCGGAAGCGCCAATCCAGCAAGAGAGCGAGATCCTCGCCTGTGCCAAGCCGACATGCCAGCGACGTGGCCACGCGATCCGGGCAAATCATTTCGTCGATACTGAGGGCGAATAGGCCTGCCTTGGCGCGCCTGCTGGCAGGGCGTTCGCCCAGGCCCCGATGTGCCTCTTCGACTTGCGAAAAGGGTCCATTCAGTGCGATCAGCGCCCGTCCTGATGCATTGACGGCTGCGTTCGCTAGGTCAGCTGCGCAAGCAGGGGCCTGCAGGAACACTACACCTTGCCAATTATGTATTGCCACGCCGACGGCATCCGCACCCTGGAACGCCGCAGCGTAGGTACCCTGAAGCGGTTTGCCGTCATCTACGGGTCCGCCTTGGGCAAGGAAGTAGCGCAGGTAAAGGGAGCTGTCGGCATGCCGGACAAGGGAAATTCTGCAGCACCGCCTCATCGCCGGGACGAGCCAATCGAATTGTAATCCCGGTCATTGGCGAAGCGCCCCTCATCAGTTGCCTGTCGATGGAATAGCCTGTCGCTTTTGGCCAGCAACGATACGGCGGAAGAACCACAGAATGGCTGGGCAAACCAATAGCGCGACGGCTCCGAAGTCCAGCGCGGCGCCGGCGGTGCCGATCGACGTGGCGAGCTTTCCGGCGATCGCGGTTCCGACCGGGCTTCCGGCATAGAAAGCCGTATAGAATATTCCCATTCCGATCGCCCGCGTCTTCGGCTCGAGCACGCGCGCGGGAAGGCTCATGATCGCACCGGCAGGTAGGCCGCATACGGTGCCGACGGCAATGACGATAGGAATCACCGGGGCGCCTCGCGACAGGAGAACCGTCAGCAGCGCAAAGGCGATGCAGCCTGCGACAACGATGGCTTCGCCGTGTTTGGTCCGATCGGCGAGGAAGCCACCTAAGGGAACCGAAAGCGCTGTGAGCCAGAGCACGATGCTGATCGTTGAACCAGCAGCAGCCATGGACCAGCCTCGCTCAACGAGCATCGATGGTCCGAAACTGAAGATCATCGCAAAGCCGATATTGTAGAGACACCAGATCGATGCAGCGGCAATCACTGCATAGATCGTTTCCGAGGTCAGACGGCCCCGCTCGCCTGCAACGGGGGCGACCGCCCCCGGCGAGCGATAGACAAAAGCCATGAGGCCGAGGCCGACCAGGATCCACGCTGCGACGGCAAGGTTGACGAAATGAAGCCCGAACCTCGCTGCGATCCATGGCAGGAGCATGAGTGAGATTGCGATGCCGACCGGCCACGAGTTGACAAAAATGGCCATTGCGGTTGCGATTTCACGGCCGGAAAACCAGTCGGCGACCATCTTGGTCATCAGAACGCTCAGGAGAATACCGCCAGTGCCGGCAATCAGTCGGCCTGCGATTTGCACACTCCATGATGCCGACGAGCTCATTAGCAACTCGCCTGCAAGCATCGCCAGGAGCCCGGCGAGGACCGTCGCCTTGTCGCCATAGCGGCGTCCGACCGTGCCACCGGGCAGGGCAAGCAGGACGCCCGGTGCAAAATAGATCCCAATAAGGATGCCGATGTCAGCTAAGTTCGCGCCGAGGCTTTGGCCAAGCTGTGGCGCTACGGCCCCGACGCTGCCGAACTGAAAGGCGAAGGCGGCACGAGCGACGTACAAAACAGCTAGAATGGTCCAGCGGCTTCGCACTTGGATCCTCCCTAGTACTGTGAATTATGGCATTGGCTTACAAAATATGCGCTCAAGCTAATGGAAGCGCAACATATCAAGCATGCGGCTGCCGACGAGCGTAGCGTGGAGGCAGTCGAGCATGAGTTAGGGCTGTCTCTTATACACATCTAGATGTGTATAAGAGACAGCCCTAGTACTGTGAATTATGGCATTGGCTTACAAAATATGCGCTCAAGCTAATGGAAGCGCAACATATCAAGCATGCGGCTGCCGACGAGCGTAGCGTGGAGGCAGTCGAGCATGAGTTAGGGCATGCTGCGGGGGCGTTGATACTCTTCCGAAACGGAGCACTGCTACTCGCGCCATCGCTCCCAGCGGCGACGCAGGTCGCCCTTCCGTAGGCCGTTGGTCGCCTCCAGCACCCCGATCTCGATCATTCGATCGGTTCGGAAATGACGGAAGTCCTGCCTCAATTCACACCAAGCGACTCCAGGCAAGAACTTAACATGAGTAGTAATCTATGCCGCAACGGCAGAATGCCTTTTCGCTTGTTCCCATCGCCTGTCCTTGTGCGATTGTGTTGGCTCTAACACATTCAAGTTGTTTGAGTTTTCGTGCCACGCAACTATGGTGGCGTAGGCAAACCGACAAATCGAACACGACGCAATCGCCGCACCAATGCCGTACTAGTTTTCAGGTGACGGACGAGATCGATCCCAATCTGTACGCGGCGGCCCGGATGGCAGATAGTAGTCAGTAGCCGTGCCGTGAGCGTAACCTGAACCGCCGGGTTGAGACGGCTGACATGAGCTGACAAAGTCTAAGCCATGGCTGCCGTGAACCATCGCATCGTCACCGTGTTCGGTGGAACCGGGTTTCTCGGCCGCCGCGTTGTTCGGCATCTCCGTGATGCTGAGTTTTTCGTCCGGATTGCGTCGAGACATCCGGAACGGGCCAGGAAGTTGTTTGGTTCCGATGATCCGCAACTTCAATCGGTCGAAGCCAACATCCATGATGAGCGGGCGATCGCCGATGCACTTGCCGGTTCTTACGGTGTTGTAAATGCCGTCAGTCTTTATGTCGAACAGGGACAGGAGACCTTTCATTCCGTGCATGTCGAGGCGGCCCGGCGCGTTGCAGCTCAAGCGCACCGAGCTGGCGTCGAAAGGCTCGCTCACGTTTCAGGAATCGGCTCCGATGTTGCCTCGCAGTCGCTCTACATCCGCAAGCGTGGCGAAGGCGAACTGGCGGTGCATGCTGCGTTTGCTGACGCCACCATCATCCGCCCGGCGGTGATGTTCGGACCGGATGATGCGTTTCTCACCACTGTCCTCAAACTTCTCCGCCGGCTCCCAATCTATCCGATGTTCGGTCGCGGGCTGACGAGATTGCAGCCGGCCTTTGTGGGCGATGTGGCAGAGGCGACCGCAAGAGCGCTGCAGGGGATAGAAACGCATGCGATCACGTATGAGTGCGGCGGTCCTCGCATCTACTCATACAAGGAATTTCTCAGAATCGTTGCACGCCAAGCCGGTCTTAGACCCATACTGGTCCCAGTGCCATTCACCGCTTGGCACGCACTGGCATGGGCAGCAGAAATGCTTGCGAATCCGCCCGTCACCCGGAATCAAGTGGAACTGATGCAGGTCGACAACGTGTCATCGCCGCAGATGCCCGGATTTGAAGAACTTGGCATTTCGCCGCACCCGGTCGAGGAAATACTCCAGGAAATGCTGCGCGATCATTGATCAACGAGCCCCTTCGGCACTGCTCTCAGGCGCCACCGTTGAATGTCCGGAAGTCGCGCCAATCGGCCAATCATGAATGCGAATTCTTGGACCTGTCCAGTGGTTGGGGTGCCGACTGCCTGTCTACGAACCGGCGAGCAGGTTGATCTTTGCGGCCATGATGAAGTCGTTCTCGTGCAATCCCTTGATCTTGTGAGTCTGCAGCGATATTGCCGCATAACCCCAGCCGAAACAGATGTCGGGATGATGCCGTTCTTCTTCCGCCAATCGGGCAACTTTGTCGATGAAGCTGAGCGATTGACGGAAGTCCGCAAATTTGAATTTGCGGCGCAGTAGGTGCGCCTCCTCCAGCTCCCAGCCAGGGGTCTGGGGCAGGTAGCCCTCGGCTGCCTCCTTGGTTAGCGGCGCGACGCCGCCACGGCAGGGTGTACAGGTTTTTTGAGCAATACCATCGGTCATAACAACCTCCCTTCTTGCTCATTCCGGGGGTGCGATCGCGTTTTTCACCTCGCCCGGTATTTGCTCGCATAGTGCTTGGCAAGAACCTTGCGAATCTGCTCGGCAAGCCGCTTGTTGCCGGTCGTCGCCCGCGCCTTGCCATCGCCTTTTTGCAACTGCGGCGGATCGGCGCCCGGGCCTCGTTTCGTTGACTTGCGCATGGCAATAGATAAACGCCGCAACGTAAAACCGGTTTCGTTCAAAGGACGATCTCCACTGGACTGCCGATCGCGAGAGCGAGCTCGCGGTCCGCGCGCCCTTGATTGACAGCAATCTCGGCAAGCCCGTTCGAGTTGCCGTACCAAAAGGCCGTACCTGGCGGCCGATCGCTGAAAGTCATCGCGCCCTCCAGCACGCGATCTGCCGTGGCGAGTCTTGTGCCTGCCGGCAGTCCGGCCGCCCTCAGGCCGGTCATGGCATTGCCAAAATGGTCGATATAGACGATCTCGGCAAGATCCTCCGGCCAATCTCTACGTCGATCTGCTTCATCCAGGCGTGGCTTGCCGGGCGGCGGCTCACCGCGTGCCAGCATGGCCGCGACCGGGGCAAACAGGTCACGCCCGTGGAAGCTGGCTGACAGGCGCTCTGGCTTCCAGTCGATATCCCAGCTCGACGTCTCAGCCGCGCGGCGCTGGATCAGCTCGAACAGGCCGTTGCCGGGGCCGACATACCAGCGACCGTCGGCCTCGACGATGACGGACGGCCGCGTCCCTCCGACGCCTGGATCGACGACACCGAGAAAAACGGTCCCGGCAGGAAACCACTGCCCGTAGACCGCCAGCAGGTAGGCCGATGCCTTGGGATTGCCGACCGGCGCATCGGAGAAAAGGTCGATCGCGGGGATGCCGGGCGCCATCTGATGCAACACAGCCTTCATCTGACCCGTGTAGGGGCCGTGCAAGCCGAAATCCGTGAACAAGACAATCATGGACGGGCGCCGACCGCGCTGCGACGGACATACAAATAGTCGGCCGGAAGGCGCATCCGCCGGCAGGCCTGAACGGCCGGGCTGGTTTCCATAACCAGCCGATCCGCCAAAGCCCCTGCCTGCCGGACTGCCTCGGCCTCCCAACTGCGCAAGCCGTGCCCTGTGAGCGCCAACAGCGCCTGCATCCAACAAGGCACCAGATCCACGGCTGCCGTTACCAGCAGGCGCTGTGCCGGCCTCAGCGGCAGCGGCAGGATAGGCGCCGAACGCATGATCGCGAGAAATTCGAGCACAATGGCCGAGCGCTCCAGCCGTCCGGCTGTCGCATGGAACAACGCTTCAAGCTCGGCTTCCGATCCCGGTGCGCCTGTGGCGCCGAAAAGGCGCGCAGCCGGAACGCCCTCGGCGTAATAGCGGTCGCACTCCGACGCGGAGAGCTGCTGCACATAGACGTGATAAGCCTGGACAAAGCCGTACGCCGCCGTGCCGTGAACCCAGTTCAGAAGGTTGGGGTCATTGGCGCAATACGGCTCGCCTGACGATGTCACGCCTGCGACCCGGTCGTGCATCCGCCGAACGCGGGCGATCATGGCCTCGGCCGCGGAGCGGGAACCGTAGACAGTCACCATGGCAGCGAGCCCCGTGCTGTGCAGTCGCCGAATTGGATTCTGGCGGAAAGACGTACGCTCCCATACGCCAGTGCGCACGCGCGGTTCTGCCAGTTCCATGATCACGGCGGTAACGCCGCCTATGAACAGCGAGAGCGGGTTCTTGAACACGCGCCACGACACGGAGTCAGGCGACACGAGTCCGGCCTCGCCGATCGGTTGCGAGAAATCGATGTGAGGCCGGTCGCCAGGTTGCAGCACTGCCCGCGTCACCGCCTCCAGGAGGCTCTGCAACGGCCAGGGCAGGACGATCGGCGTGGTCATGGCAACGAGCGCCATTTACAAGAATACGCGTGCACCCAAGCAGCGAAGTGGGCCGCTGGACGCGCTTGGCGACACTTCGGCCACGTTCTGCGTGCTCGATCGAGCACCGTAGCTCAATTGGATGACCGTGCCCACCACCAGTTCACATTGTCGGCCAGGACAGCGCAAGCCGCCCTTCTGACGCATGCCCGACGCGCGTACCGAACTGCCTACTTCCTCTGTCCAGAGTCTGCTGCAACCAGTCGACATCCCTGTTCGCCGCCTGGATGAGCTGGAACCGGCGGATTTGGAAGGGAACCAGGTCGAGCGCGACCAGACCCTGGCTTCCGGGACCAAGGTCAGCGATATACATCACGGCAAGATCGGACCGGAATTCCTCGTGGCCTTTGATGCCTTCATAGTCATTCAGGAAGTCGCCGCAGCCATAGAGAATAAGCCGATTCCTGTACACCTCGATGGGTTTGGCATGATGCGATGAATGGCCGTGAACGATGGATATGCCAGCCCTGTCGATCAGTTCGTGGGCAAACCACCTTTGCTCCTCCGGGATCTCGTAGCCCCAGTTTGGTCCCCAGTGAAGAGAGACCACGACCACATCATTTTCTTGTCTGACAGCGGCCACCAGATCGGCGATCGCTGCGACAGTCGCATGGGAAAGCGGAGGTAGGAGGTTCACTCCGGCCCGATCATGCGTCGCCGCCCAGTTTCGGGGGACGCCGCTGGTTTCCGAGGCGAACGAAAAAACAAGCGCGCGCCCCGCATCGGTGCCTGCCAAAATCGCCGGGGCGCTCGCTTGGGCGGCATTGCGCCCCGCTCCCGCAGTCCGGATTCGCAAACGCTCAAGCGTCGCCAGCGTTTCGAGCAGCCCGGCGCGCCCCCAATCAAGAACGTGATTGTTACCGAGCACGCAACAGTCGACCCCCGCGGCGACGAGGCAGTCGGCGTTCTCGGGGCTCATCCTGTAGTTGATGCCTTTGGCGACATAGGCGTCGCAGCGAGTAATGCTGGTTTCGAGATTTATGATGCTCGCGTCCGGCCGCGCCCGCTTCAATTCTTGCAGAGTTGCGCCCCAGATGTAGGACAAGTCGACGGGCGTCGGTATCGGCTGGTTCGCCATCCGGACATAGTCGATGGCCGATTGCACATAGCGCTCGTGAAGACGAGGGTCACACGGGTATGGAAGCGCCTGGTCTATGCCTCGCCCCGTCATCACGTCGCCGCAGAGAAATATCCGCATAACGCGTATCGGCCGGGGCCATTGCGATCAGCGATGTGGCTGATGACCCGCAGGCCTTCCTAAATTTGCCAGAGTTCATACGAGCGAAGACCATCATCGCTCATATACTCCGACGAGAACCGCCTCGGCGAGGAGGTGCTTGCGCGCTTCTCGTTCGACACCCTGACACGATGGGTCGTTGCCGAGCGGCAGGTGATCGATCGACAGCGCAAGCAGCCGGAAGTGGTAGCGGTGCGGGCCGTGGCGATGCGGTGGACAGGGGCCACCGTAACCTTGTCGCCGGAAATCGTTGGTTGCCTGCTTGAAGCCCTGGCTACCGGCGTGCTGGGCAGCGCCTTCGGCCAACCCCGCACGATCGGCCGCGATGTCATAGGCCGCCCAGTGATGCCAGCCCCCCGCCGGAGCGTCGGGATCATCGCAGAGAAGGACAAAGCTTCGGGTTCCCGCCGGAGCGCCGGTCCAGCCGAGCGGCGGGGAAAGGTCCTGACCGTCGCAAGTGAAACGCCGCGGGATCGTCGTCCCGTTCGCGAAGCTGCTTGAAGTGAGCTGCATGGGTCACCTCTGACGCTGTGCTGGACGCGTGGGCGTCACCTTGAGGCTGCATTCCGACACGAGCCTCGCGGTCGATCAGGTGCAAGGATAAGGACTCTGTCGCAAATGTACGAGACAATATTGAATTCCAGTTCCTTTTGCCCCCGCCATCCGTTGGTGGTGGGTCCAAACTGACCCACTATTATCCCGTTTAAACGCCGAGCCGCACGCATCGTAGCCAGTGACGGCAAGGCTGTGATACCATCGCGCAAATTGCGCTCCCGTTTGGCGATTGCCGTTCCCGTGCAGCACGTTAGCTGCGCAGTGCCGGAACCAAAATCGGGTCGCGGGTCTGATCCCGTTGAACAAGTGGCCTCGGATCATGGACCTTGTCGTTGCTCTTGGGCTGATCGTCTTCAAGGTCGCGTTGCTGATTGCGATGTTGCTGCTGCTGCCCTTGCCGCTGACCTGGCTGGAACGCAAGATCGCGGGGCACATCCAGCAGAGGATGGGGCCGATGCGTGTGGGGTGGCATGGGCTGCTGCAGCCGGTAGCGGACGGGGTCAAGCTCTTGACCAAAGAGGACCACATCCCAGCCGAGGCCGACCGCTTCCTTTTCAAGTTGGCGCCCATCCTGGCGCTCGCTCCGCCCTTCGTGGTGTTCGCGGCCGTTCCCTTCGGCGAATCCGTGTCGATCCTCGGCACCAAGATCACCCTCTATCTCTCCAACATGAACGTGGCGCTCCTTTTCATCTTCGCGGTAATCGGGATTGAGGTCTATGGCGTCATCTTCGGCGGCTGGGCGGCGAACAGCAAATACGCTGTCCTGGGCAGCCTCAGGACCTGCGCTCAGATGATCAGCTACGAGATCCCGATGGGGTTCGCGGTCATCGGTGTGGTCATGCTTGCACAATCCATGAGCCTGCTGGAGATCGTGCGGGCGCAAGCCAATGTCTGGAATATCGTCTACCAACCGGTCGGGTTCTTCGTGTTCTTCGTCGCCGGGCTTGCCGAATCGCAGCGCATTCCCTTCGACCTGGCGGAAGCCGAAGGCGATCTGGGGGCCGGGTTCCATACCGAATACAGCGGCATCCGCTTTGCGTTCTTCATGGTCAGTGAATACGCCATCATGCTTCTGACGTCGGTCCTGGCGGTGATCCTGTTCTTCGGTGGCTGGAACGGCGTTCTGATCCCGTTGCCGCCGCTCCTCTGGTTCCTGCTCAAGGTCGCGTTCTTCGTCTATTTGTTTATCTGGTTCCGCTTCACTTTCCCGCGCTACCGCTACGACCAACTGATGGCGATCGGTTGGAAAGTCTTGCTTCCTCTGTCGATGGCGAACATAATCATAACCGGTGTTGCTTTCCTTTAGGGGTTGCAACGAGGCGACGATGTCGCGCGCACTGGACAGAACTGGGACATGGATCGGCTGGGCGTTCTTCGCCGATCTGACGAACGCCTTGGCGCTGACCTTCGGCTACATGTTCTCCAGACCCGTGACCATGCAATATCCCGACAAGGAAAAATGGTTGCCCTATCCGCGTTACCGGGGGCATCACTTCCTGAAGCGCGACGACGAGGGCGAGATCAAATGCGTAGCCTGCGAGCTCTGCGCGCGGATTTGTCCCTGCGACTGCATCGAAGTCGTCCCCTACGAGGACGAGAAGGGCAATCGACACCCGGCAAAATTCGAGATCGACATGGCCCGGTGCCTATTCTGCGGGCTGTGCGAGGACGCCTGTCCGGCGGACGCGATCGCGCTTGGCCAACAGTACGAATTCTCGAGTTTTTCCTCAGCTGACCTTGTGATCGGCCGTGACGATCTGCTCGGCAAGCCGGGCAAGGCGACGACCGGCGGCGGCGTGGTTGCCGCGCGCCTGAACACCGAACAGGACGTGCTGGTCGAGACGAGCGAGCCGCAGGGGTACAACTGGTGGCGGAATATCCGACGAACATGAAGGCGCGCCAGCTGGCAAGCCGGAGCGCGCAGACAGGAGGCTCATATGCTGGTCTGCCAAATCTTGAAGATTAAGGCCCCTGAGGTCGTTTCGGTCACTCCGGGTCAGACGATGGTGGAAGTGCTACGACTGTTCCGGGAGAATAACATCGGCTTCGTGGTCGTCAGCCGTTTCCCCGGGGATTGCGTGGGCACGCTGTCGGAACGGGACTGCTGCAACGCGGTTGCTGAACACGGGACCAAGGCGCCCATGATGCGGGTCGCTGAGATCATGAACCGCAATGTGGCGACCTGTTCGGCACAGGATTTCCTGCCCTCGGTGATGGCGACCATGACCGAACGGCGCACGCGCCATGTGCTGGTCATGGACGGCGGTACCCCTGTCGGCATTGTGAGCATCGGCGACGTGGTCAAGCACAGGCTCGACGAATTGATGAGCAACGAGCAGGTGCTGCACGATTACATTGCCGGGACCGGTTATCACTGACGACGACGGCTCAACGTGCGGGGTCCGGGGCAGGCTGCCGACGGGGAAGTCCGTAGGGGCTCAGCCCAGATTCTCAGGCCGCGCCTCGACCCCGGCGACAGCAGCGATCTCGAAGGCCGCGTACGCCATTTCAACCTCCACCGGACATGGGTATTCGCCACGCCGCATCAGGCTGTTGAGGCGCAGGGATCTGTAGTTCTCGGGAACGAACACGAGGCCTGGGGGAAAACGCTTGTTGATCTTGAGCTTCGCCGTCAGTTCGCCCTGGGCGGATCGCACCACCACCTGATCGCCATCCGACAGGCCAAGCTGCGCCGCATCCGGCGCGCTCATCTCGACATATGGGTCGTCCGCGACCGTATTCAGGATATCCGAGCGCTCGGAAAGATATCCGTTGTGGAACAGGCAGTTGCCGGTGACCAGCATGAGCCGGTCGGCTGCAACGGGGGCAGGGGGGAGGTCGAAGAATTCGCCAACCGGTGGCGCGGGGGTCGCCTTCGTGAAAGCTCCGTCGGCGCCAAGCCCGTCCCGCGTCAACCCCTGGTAGGCCGGAACCAGCCGGGCAATTTCGCCGAAGATTTCACCTTGGATCGACGGCCGCAACGCCTGCCCGCGAAGCGCCGCAACGAAGTCGAATATCGCCAGATTGTCCCGCGCCTCGAGGGTGGGTTCGCGGAACTTGCAGACCTTCTGGGCCCGGCCTTCATTGTTGGTGAACGTGCCGGATTCCTCGCCATAACTCGCCGCGGGCAGTACGACATCCGCCAGGCCCGCCGTATCCGTGAGGAACGCGTCCTGCACGATCAGGAGATCGGCGGCGCGAAGCGCCCGCTGCACGAATCCCCGGTCGGGATAGGACATCACCGGGTCGCTTCCGGCGACATAGAGCGTACCCATCCGCTTCCTGTCACAGAGCGCCAGCATGGCGTCGAAATCCACGCCCGGCTCAGAGCAGATTTCGGCACCCCAGGCTCGTTCGAAAGTTGTGCGCGCCGCATCGTCGGCGATCGCGCACAGCCCAGGCAGCGCCGCCGGCAGAACGCCCATGTCCCAGGCGCCCAGCTGGTTGGCACGATCGAAGAGGAACTGCATCACAGGGCCCTTACCGAGCGCGCGGAGAACCTGCAAAAGGTTGTTTACCTGCTGCAACGTCGCGCGCGCCAGGGGCGATCTCAGGAGATCGGCGCTGACCAGCACGGTGACGCTCCGGCCCTGCAGCAGCGCTGCGGCCAGACGGTCCGGACCGTCACTGTCGGTGGCCGCTGCTGGTCCGCCGGTTGTCGCGCCGATGTCAGCAAGTAAGTCGCCCGGCAATGGCTGACCAGCCGCCCCCAGTCCAGCCACCACCGCGGCAAGGCCCTGCGCCTCGCCGCCCGGCGGCACGCGAACGACTGCCCGGGCGTCGGCGTCCAGGCGGGATGGTCGCGCCGAGAGCATCAGCAACCTGGTCTGTCGCCGCCGCGCGCCGTCCCGCAGCAAATATTCGGTGACCGGGTTCTCGTCCGTGACGTTGCCGCCGACGACGAGCACACAGTCGTTGCTGATCACCTCCTCTAGCGGTGCGCGGGTGTAGAAGGCGGCCACCAACGGACCGAGCGCGTCGAAGGGCGTGGACCAGCGCGAGGAGCAGTCGATATTGTTGGTCCGGAAAGCCGTGCGCATCAGTTTCTGGAATTGATAAAGCACCTCGTTGGGCAGACGCGGCGAGGCTAGCCCGCCCGCAGCCTTGCCGGCTACGGCCGACAGCCGCCGGCGGAGGTAGTCCCCCGCTTCGTCCCAGGACACCGGAACCAGGACCCCGTCACGACGGATCATCGGCCGCTTGATCCGGTCCTGGCTGGCGATGAAGTCGAGGCCGAAACGCCCGCGCACGCAGAGCGTTTCGCGGTTGACACCGTGCTCCACCTTCGAGCGGACCCGCATGAACTCGCCCTTGCGCGCGCCGACGGTCAGTTGGCAGCCGGTACCGCAATGCGGGCAGACCGTGTCGGTCTCTACCAGATCCCAGGGTCGCGCCTTGTAGCGATACGGGAAGCTCATCAGCGCGCCGACCGGGCAGACCTCGACGCAATTGCCGCATTGATCGCAACTCGCGAGACTGCCCTCGAAGCCGGTGACAGCGGTATCCATGCCTTTTTCAACCGTGCCCAAGGCGACCGCGCCAACGACTTCCTCGCACATGCGGACGCAGCGCTGGCACTGGATGCAGCGGTTGACGTTCATGATGATGACCGGGCTGAGACGGATGTCCTCGGAGTGGAACACACGCTTGGCATCGCGGAACCGGCTTGCGCGGGGCCCGTACGCCATCACCATGTCTTGCAGCTCGCACTCGCCGCCCTTGTCGCAGATCGGGCAGTCGAGGGGGTGGTTGGCGAGCAGCATGTCGAGCATGGAAGAGCGCGTTTCGTCGATCCGCTGCGTGTTCGTCCGCACCACCATGCCGTCGGTGACCGCGGTGGCGCAAGCAGGCTGTAGTCGCCGCTGCCCCTCGATCTCCACCAGGCACATGCGGCAGGAGGCCAGCGCCGGCAACCGCTTCAGATAGCAGAAGGTCGGGATGTCGATGCCCAAACGCTCGGCGGCCTGAAGCACCGTAGAGCCCGCCTCGACTTCCAGCGTTCGTTCATCGATTGTCACGCTAACCATGGCTTTCCTCGCGGTCCTCTCTCGCTGCGTCCTCCTCAGTGAAACGGGCACCTCCGCTCTTCGATATGCGCGATGAATTCATGCTCGAAATGCGCCAGTGCTGCCCGCAGGCCCATTGCCGCGCCGTCGCCCAGGGCGCAGAACGTGTTGCCGAAAATGCCCTTGCAGAGCGCCTCCAGCTGTTCCATGTCGTCCGGCGCGCCCTGGCCTGCCTCGACCCGGCGCAGCACTTTCACGACCCAGTTCAGCCCTTCGCGGCAGGGGGTGCACTTGCCGCAGGACTCGTGGTGGAAGAACTCGATGATCCGGGTGGCGACCTTCACCATGCAGGTTGAGTCGTCGATCACGATCACTCCGGCCGAGCCGAGCATCGAGCCGGCGGCGGCCAGGGAGTCGAAGTCCATCCCAACGTCCAGCCCACGCTCCGGGATCAGCGGCGCCGAGACCCCGCCTGGGATCACCGCCTTGATCTTGCGCCCCGGTAGTGGCCCGCCGGCACAGTCCTCGACCAGTTCGCGCAGCGGTATCCCCATTGGCAGCTCGTAGAGGCCAGGTTTCCGCACCTGTCCGCTGAGGCAATAGAGCTTCGGGCCGGGGCTCTTGTCCGGGCCGATGCCGCGGAACCAGTCCGGCCCGCGTGCAACGATATGCGGTACGCAGGCCAGCGTCTCGACGTTGTTGATCACGGTCGGGCTGGCGTAGAGCCCTTCGACCGCCGGAAACGGCGGTTTCAGACGCGGCTGCGCCCGCTTGCCCTCGAGCGAGTCGAGCATCGCGGTCTCCTCGCCGCAGATATAGGCGCCGGCGCCGCAATGGATGTGCACGACGAAGTTGAAATCCGAGCCCAGAATCCGTGTACCCAGATAACCCTTCGCATGTGCCTCGGCGATCGCCTGCTCCAGCCGCGAGATCGCCAGCGTGTATTC
>BFBZ01001446.1_pt1 | contig 15771 bp, 14 predicted proteins | sample 1888401 | NCBI WGS metagenome assembly BFBZ01 (sample SAMD00112614, study PRJDB3348) | symbiont metagenome | host: Chara braunii | reverse complement strand
TGATCGCGCTTCTCGATGCCTTGAAGATCGAAAAGGCCGTCATTGCCGGTTACGATTGGGGCGCTCGCACCGCCGACATCATGGCGGCCCTTTGGCCCGAACGTTGCAAGGCGCTGGTGTCGGTCAGCGGCTATCTGATCGGCAGCCAGGAGGTCAACCGCAAGCCCCTGCCGCCGAAGGCAGAGCTTGCCTGGTGGTACCAGTTCTATTTCGCCACCGAGCGCGGTCGCCTCGGCTATCAGGAAAACCGGCATGATTTCGCAAAGCTGATCTGGCACACCGCGTCGCCGCAATGGGCTTTTGACGATGCGACCTACGATCGATCGGCTGCGGCTTTCGACAATCCGGATCATGTCGACGTCGTTATCCACAATTACCGCTGGCGCCTTGGGATTGTCGAAGGCGAGGCGAAGTACGATGCCTACGAGAAGACGTTGGCAGCAGGGCCAGTGATCTCGATCCCGACCATCACCATGGAAGGCGATGCGAATGGCGCTCCGCATCCGGAACCATCAGCTTACCGCGGCAAGTTTTCCGGCAAGTACGAACATCGCACCATCAGCGGCGGGATCGGCCATAACCTTCCTCAGGAAGCACCGCAGGCGTTTGCGCAGGCCGTGATAGATGTTGATCGTTTCTAGTTCGACGGTAGTGTGCGAGGAAGCGCCGGCTCATGCCGGCGCCCTCTGCTGCCGACGCGACACTGGATGAATATTCGTAGCCTGATGCTTACGATGATGAATGGGAAGTCAAATGGAGCATATCGACCACATCCTGATTGTCGATGACGATCGGGAAATCCGCGAGCTGGTGTCGAGCTATCTGACGAAGAACGGCCTGAGGACGACGACGGCCGCAGACGGTCGCCAGATGCGCAGTTTTCTCGAGGCCAATTCGGTCGATTTGATCGTGCTCGACGTCATGATGCCGGGTGACGACGGCCTTGTGCTTTGTCGTGAGCTTCGTTCCGGAAAGCACAAGGCGACGCCCGTTTTGATGCTGACGGCGCGCAGCGACGAGATGGACCGGATCCTCGGCCTCGAAATGGGTGCCGACGACTACCTGCCCAAGCCATTCGCCGCCCGCGAGCTTCTCGCTCGCATCAAGGCTGTGCTCAGGCGAACGCGTATGCTGCCGCCCAATCTGCAAATCAGCGAGGCTGGGCAATTGCTCGTCTTCGGCGACTGGCGGCTCGATACTGTGGGACGTCACCTTCTCGATCGGGATGGAACGGAAATTGCCTTGAGCGGTGCCGAATACCGCCTGCTGCGCGTTTTCATCGATCACCCGCAGCGGGTGCTCAATCGCGATCAGCTGCTGAACCTCACTCAGGGCCGCGATGCCGATCTGTTCGATCGCTCCATCGACCTGCTCGTTAGCCGTCTCCGCCAGCGTCTGGGCGACGACGCCCGAGAGCCGACCTATATCAAGACGGTTCGCAGCGAAGGCTATGTCTTCTCCGTTCCGGTAGAAATTGCGGAGCTGCGTCCATGAGCACGGCGACCCTGCTGCATCGCGGGCTGTCGTGGCCCAGCACCCTGCGCTCGCGCATATCCATCATCCTGCTGGTCGGGCTTGCGATCGCCTACGGGCTTTCCTTCAGCGTGCTCTACATTGAGCGCTACATGTCGGCAAAGGCCGTCATGCTCGGCACGCTGGAGAGCGACGTCGCGACGTCTATCGCGGTGCTCGACCGTCTACCGGCCGACGAGAGGGCCGGCTTCGTCGATTGGCTCGGTCGTGGCAATTATAGCTTCGAGTTGGGGCCGGGGTTGCCGGGTGTGCCTGATACTTCGGGCCATGGCGCAGAAATTGCTGCCAAGATAGAAGATGCCGTCGGACATCGCTTTCCCATACAAATGGAATCGATACCTGGCCCAATCTCGCGCCTGCAGGCGCATCTGAATTTGAGCGACGGCAGCCCGCTGACGATCGACGTCACGCCGAAGGGCATCATGCCGATCGCATCCTGGCTGCCTTATGTCTTCGCGGTGCAGATGCTGGTCATCGTGCTGTGTACGTGGTTTGCCGTTCGTCTGGTGATACGCCCGCTTGCCGAGCTTGCCGCGGCCGCCGATGCGCTCGATCCCAACAAGAAGGGGCAGGCTTTGAACGATGGGGGGCCGAGCGAGGTCGCTCATGCCGCCAAGGCCTTCAATGCGATGCGGGATCGAATCGCGCATTATCTCGAGGAGCGCGTGCAGATTCTCGCGGCGATCTCGCATGACCTGCAGACGCCTATCACACGGATGCGCCTGCGCGCCGATATCGCCGACGAGTCGCCCGAAAAGACCAAGCTGCTGCAGGATCTCGGCGAGATCGAGCGGCTGGTGCAGGATGGGATCGCCTATGCGCGCAGTGCTCACGGCAATGGCGAGAAGAGCTCCCGCATCGATCTTGCCTCCTTCGTCGAGAGCATCAGCTACGACTATCAGGACACCGGCAAATCGGTCGAGATTCTCGGCCTTATCCATGGGACGGTGGCGACCAAGCCGCATGCGCTGCGCCGCATCCTCACCAACTTCATCGACAACGCCCTGAAATTCGCCGGCGCGGCGGAAATTGCCGTGGAACGCAGGGATACGGGCGACGTCGTCATAACGGTTCTCGATCGAGGGCCGGGCATTCCGCAGGACCAGATCGAGGCGGCCATGCAGCCTTTCTTCCGGCTGGAGCAATCGCGCAACCGCAATACCGGCGGCACGGGGCTTGGCCTTGCGATCGCCCAGCAGCTGGCGCAGACACTCGGCGGCTCAGTCAGGCTCTACAATCGCGATGGCGGCGGCCTGGCGGCCGAAGTCGTCATTCCCGCATCGTCCACCTGAAGATTTTCAGCGTCTTTGTAAGCAATTGTATCCGGCCTGTAGGCGCATACGCTTCGTAACAAATCCCGCGTTTTGCGAAACATGCCGGATACGTCGATCCATCAAAACCACTCCGTCAACGGACGTCGCCCCAGACGACACAGCAAAGCGGGCGACGCAACAAAGGAGTGTTCCATGACCAAGATCGACAAGGTTCTCTACACCGCCAGAACCCACACCATCGGCGGCCGCGACGGCTCTGCCCGCAGCGATGACAGTCAGCTGGATGTCAAGCTTTCGCCTCCCGGCAGCGCCCATGCCGGCACCAACCCCGAACAGCTTTTCGCAGCCGGCTGGTCGGCCTGCTTCATCGGTGCGATGGGCCTGGCCGCAGGCAAGCGCAAGATCAAGCTGCCGGCCGATCTTTCGGTCGACGCCGAGGTGGATCTCGGAACCACCGAGGGCGCCTATTTCTTGCAGGCACGCCTGACGATCAGCATGCCGGGCATCGAATCGAATCTGGCAAGAACGCTCATCGAAGAAGCGCACCAGACCTGCCCCTATTCGAAGGCGACCCGCGGCAACATCAATGTCGAGCTGAAGCTCGCCTGAGAATCGCTCAAGCATCGATATTGCGCGCCGTACCCGAAGGCGCGGCGCGCGGAATCGTTAATTTTTATTGCATCGAATATCGAGCGAGGCCGCCTGTGCCTTGCGCCTGGAGGATCCCATGAGACCTATCATTCTTCTCCTTGCAGGAGCTGCGATTTTCGCTGCTCCATGCGTTTACGACCCCGGTTCCAAGGAGCCTTCGGCGCTTGCGAGCATTGCCGTTTTGTGGGGCGGATCGGGGCTAAATCACGCGGTGCGTTAACCATCTGTTAACCATGCCAAAGGTACACAAGGTCAACGATTTATTCACATAGATGACCAAAGTGCTAACAGACGCTCGCTCGATCCGTATCAAGGGCCGCTCCTTTCTTGCGGTCATGCTTTCGCCCGACCTGCCGCTGGAGCAGTGGCTGGTCAGGCTCGACGACCTGGCAGCCCGTTCGGCCGGTTTCTTTCTGGGGCGGCCGGTGGTGCTCGACATCACCGATCTGCCGATCGACAAGGCGCAGCTCAAGGAGCTGATATCGGAGCTTTCGGCTCGCAATGTCAGCATCATGGGTATCGAGGGCGGCCGTCCGTCGCTTGCCGGGCCGGGAATGCCACCGATTCTGAAGGGCGGACGCCCGGCTGCCGATTTCGAGGTGAACGAAGCCGAACCGGTGGTCGAACGGCGCAACAGCGAAGTCAAGCCGGCGCCGGTCGAGGTTCGCCCGGTCACCCAGTCGCTGATCATCCGCGAGCCGGTGCGCTCCGGCCAGTCAGTGATCTTTCCCGAGGGTGACGTCACCGTCATCGGGTCGGTGGCGTCCGGTGCGGAAGTCATCGCAGGAGGGTCCATTCATATCTATGGCGCACTGCGGGGCAGGGCCATGGCCGGATCCATCGGCAATGCCTCGGCGCGGATCTTTTGCCGCAAGCTCGAGGCCGAGCTGCTGGCGATCGATGGCATCTACAAGATGGCGGAAGACGTCAGTCCCGGCCTTCGCGGACAATCCGTCCAGCTCTGGCTGGATGGCGAGACGATCATGGCAGAAAAACTAATCTGAGCCGAAGCCGGCCAAAACAGGAGAGCGAGATGGGCAAGGTAATCGTCGTCACATCAGGCAAGGGCGGAGTTGGCAAGACGACGTCGACTGCCGCATTGGGGGCGGCTCTGGCACAGAGAAACGAGAAGGTCGTCGTCGTCGATTTCGACGTCGGGCTGCGCAATCTCGATCTGGTCATGGGCGCGGAACGTCGAGTGGTTTACGATCTGGTCAACGTCATTCATGGCGATGCCAAGCTGCCGCAGGCGCTGATCCGCGACAAGCGGCTGGAGACGCTCTTCCTGCTGCCGGCTTCGCAGACGCGTGACAAGGACAATCTGACGCCCGAAGGTGTCGAGCGCGTCATCAACGAGCTCAAGAACTATTTCGACTGGGTCATCTGCGACAGCCCGGCGGGCATCGAGCGCGGCGCTACGCTTGCGATGCGTCATGCCGACGTCGCCGTCGTCGTCACCAATCCGGAGGTGTCCTCGGTGCGCGATTCCGATCGCATCATCGGCCTGCTGGATTCCAAGACGCTGAAGGCCGAGCGCGGCGAGCGCATGGAAAAGCACCTGCTGCTGACCCGCTACGATGCCGCTCGCGCCGAACGCGGCGACATGCTGAAGGTCGACGACGTGCTGGAGATCCTCTCCATTCCCCTGCTCGGAATCATTCCGGAAAGCATGGACGTGCTTCGCGCTTCCAATATCGGTTCGCCGGTCACCCTCGCGGATGTTCGCAGCGCACCTGCTCTCGCCTATTTCGAAGCCGCACGCCGCCTTGCCGGCGAGCAGCTGCCGATCACCATCCCCGGCGAAAAGCGGGGCATCTTCGGCAAGATCTTCGCAAGGAGGGCCGCATGAATATCTTTGGACTGTTCCGCAAGCAGCAATCTGCACCCATGGCACGTGAGCGTCTGCAGATTCTCCTCGCCCATGAGCGTGCCTCGGTCGATTCGGATCTCGTATCCATCCTGCGTGAGGAAATCCTGGCCGTCATCGCCAAGCACGTACAGGTCGATCGTGACAAGGTGCAGGTGAAGATGGATCGTGACGAGAATGTCTCCATGCTGGAGATCGACGTCGAGATTCCCAGAGATGCGGCACTTCAGGCCGCTTGATAGGGGCCTGATGCCGCGGTTACGTCGAGACAAGAGCAAAGGATTCTCTTTTCTGAGGGATCCTTTGCATTTCTTTGATCTTTGCTCTTGCAAAGAGTGCGATTCGCTATTATTTGCACGCCATCACCTGTAACGATGGCCTGCCGTGCTGACATTTCCGTGTCGAGCTGGCGTTCGCTGTCCGGGTTAAAGCAAGGGCGCTCCCCAGAAATGGGTCGAGCGCCCTTTGCGTTTGTCGGTGGCATCGAGGCGCTTTTCTTGTCCGAAGCGATGTGCCAGTTTGCTTTGATCATGCGGGAGGCGGCAGGCTTGGGCGGGTTGAATTGTCTCAGGAGAGCGTTGTTTGGATGGCTCTTGGCGGGCGTTGTAATTGCGGCAAGCGCTTTCGAAGCATCGGCTGCGGACAAGACGATCTATCTGACATTCGATGACGGTCCTCTGCCGGGAACGCAAAACGTTCTTTCGGTGTTGGGCCAGGAGAATGTTCCGGCGGCCATGTTCATGGTCGGCCTGCATGTCGAAACCATCCCCGCAGGTCGCGATCTGCTGGCGCAAGCCAAGTCGATGCCGCTGGTGACGGTCGGCAATCACAGCTACAGCCATGCCAACAATCGCTACAGGCGGTTTTATTCCAACACTCAGGCAGTCGTCGCCGATATGCTGCACGCCAACCAGGTGCTTGGCCTCACGCCGATGGTGAACGCGCGCCTGCCGGGCAGGGACGTCTTTCGCCTTCCGACGGTGTCGAGGGAGGATCTGTCGATCAACGTTGCCCAATGGGAGCGCGAGTGGCTGGATTATGAGCTCGTCGCCGAGGCCGGCTTCTATCTTTATGGCTGGGACTTCGAATGGGTGCACAGCGACGATGGCAAGCCGGTGCAATCGGTGGACCGCCTGGTCAACGAAATCGACCACCTCTTCCAGTACGGCCGTTTCACCCAGCGCGGAAAGATGATCCTGCTCATGCATGATCAGATGTTCCAGGATCAGTTCAACGGCCGTGACAACTTGCAGTCCCTCATTCGCAAGCTGAAGGAGCGCGGCTATGCCTTCGGCGATATCAAGAACTATGCGCCTTCGAACCCGTGAACACTCTTGCGTCTTCAGTTTCGGGTCTGTGATCCCTGGCACATAGCGTGAAACCGCTGCACGTCTTTGTGTGGCAGGGCGAAGGCTCAGCACAGAAGCGGTCGTCGTTTTCGAATATGCTTGCCTTACATATTCGCGCGAGCGTCATAGCTTTCCTGTGCCTTTTCGATGTGCTGCAGGTGGTTGATCGCCCACTCGTAGACCGCGCCGAACGGGGCCTGAAGCGTCCGGCCAAGATCGGTGATCGAATACTCCACCGCGACCGGTGACGTCGCCAGCACTCTGCGCGAGATCAGCCCATTTCTTTCAAGCCGTCGCAATGCCTGGGTCAGCGCCTTGTGCGTGATGCCTTCCAGCCTACGCATGAACTCGTTGAAGCGGGTCGGCTTTTCCTCAAGGACGGTCAGTATCATGACGGACCATTTGTTCGCGACCTGATCGAAAAACGAGCGCGCCGCACAGTCCGCGAAGAAGACGTTGTCCACCTTTCCGGGCATCTGGATATCCTCCGGTATATCTACGCACTTTAAGGTGCGTAATTGATCGTAGATTTACAACGTATATCTAGAAGTTACCGAGCAATCAATGCCGGGCCGCCGAGCGGGAAGCTGGCGGACATGCCAGAGATTTCAAAGGAGACTATCAGTGGCAGAGAGCAATTTCGACCTATCGCGGCGCGGTCTGATGACCATCCTTGGAGTGACGGTGGCCGCCGCCGCAGCAGGCCCCAATCCTGTCCTCGCTGCGCCGTCGCGCGCCGCCAAGCTTTTCTACACGGTCTCCGGAAAGGGCCGGAACGTAATGCTGCTGCATGGCTGGACATGTGATTCCCACGACTGGAGTTGGCAATTGCCCGCCCTCGAAAGCCGCTATCGGGTGGTTGCCGTCGATCTGCGCGGCCATGGCCGGTCCGAGATCATGCCATCCGGCAGTTACAGGCCTGGCGACTATGTTCGGGACATCGAAGCCCTGATTGAAAGGAAATTCCAGGGTGAGAAATTTATACTGATAGGGCATTCCATGGGTGGGCAGATCGCTGCGCGCCTTGCGGCGAAGCGGCCGGATCTTGTCGACGCGGTCGTGTCCGTCGATGGTTCTCTCGGCTTTGCGGACAGCGTTGGGCCGGTCTTCAAGAAAACCGTCGATGGTCTCAAGACCCAGAATCCTGGCGTGGTCGGTCCGGCCCTGTTCGAGAGCGTCTACGACCCTTCGACCGATCCGGCACTCAAGCGCTGGCATGCAAGACGACTTCAGGGAATGCCGGAGCATCCTGTTCGAGAATCCTTCGGACCGTTATTCTTCGGATCTGACCAGGTCGGTCTTGGCAGCAATAGCGAAACCTTCTGCAAGACGATCACAGTTCCCTTCTATCATCTCTGCCGTGACGAGAGCCAGGCTGCACGGATGCGCGCATGGTTCTCGAACAGGAAGTCCAAGGTCGACGTCTGGACGAACGCCGGGCACTGGATCATGCAGGACCGCAAGGACGATGTGAACTCGGCGATCGTGTCCTGGGTAGGGTCGCTATGAGCGACGGAGGCCTGAGTGCTCCCTATTGACGTTCCAAGCTGATGTAAGGAGCCGACGACGACATCGAGGCAGTCAGGAACCGTTCGTTGAAACGGCAGCCTGAGCGACACCATATGACGGGGCTCGTTTGCTTTCCAACAGGCACTAGCCCTGTCTCGCTGCAGCCCCTGCCGCGACCGTCAGGATGAAATCGTCGAGCTCCTGTTCCAGGCTTTCGATTGGCAGACCGACGAATCGACCCTCGATACTGATGCTGACAACGCCATGCACGGCGCCGAACAGTGTTCTCGCGCGGATCGCGCGTGCCGTTTCCGACATGTTCGGTTGCAGCTCGGCCAGTGGCTCGGCAATGACGCCCATCAGGAACATATGCTCCTCCAGATGCCATTCGGGGCTCGGGCGGTCATTCGGCGGTCGATGATCGAAAAGCGCCTTCCATAGATTGCGATGGGTGACAGCAAACAGCAGATAACCGCGTGCAAGGTTACGCAGCCGGTCGGTCGGCGTGCGGTTCTTGACCTCGGCCAGCGCCAGGGAGGATTCCAGTGTTTTCAAAGTCGCCGAATTGACGTGGATGATCAATTCGTCGAGGTCGGCAAAGACGGTATAGAGACCGCCAAGCGCACAGCCGACATCCTGCGTGACATCCCGCGCACGCAGGTTTGCCAGGCCGTTGGCGGCGATGCGATTGCGCGCCGCCTCGATCAGCCGCAGCTTTAGATCCTCGCGCTTTTCCTGCGTGTTTTTCGCCATCGATCATTCCAATTCATTTTTTTGAACGTTGTTCAAAATTTATCTTGAACAACGTTCACGGTTCTGGCATATCTCTCTTCGTGAACAACGTTCATAAACGGGAGACGACAAATGTTCAATGTAATTCTGACGCTCATCCGCGGCCGGGCTCATGATGCGGAGCAGGCGTTCATCGATCGCAATGCCGTGCCGCTGCTTGCGCAGCAGATCCGCGATGCAGCTAGCGCCATTCAGTCGGCGCGGCGGGCGGTGGCAATCGCAGTCGCGCAGAACGAGCAGGAAAAGAGCCAGCATGCTGCGATTGCTGGTCGGATCGCCGATCTGGAAACCCGGGCCGTTGCAGCGCTTCAGAAGGGCAGTGAAGAGCTTGCCCGGCAGGCGGCCGAAACGATCGCCCAGCTCGAAGCCGAGCGCGATGCCTCGGAGAAGGCGCAGGCGCAATTCACCCAGACGATCGACAAGCTCAAGGCAACCGTTCGCGCATCCGAAGCACGGCTGCAGGAATTGCAGCGTGGCGAGCGGCTGGCGCGCGCCACCGAACAGACGCAGAAGCTGAGCGCTGCCTGTGAAGATAATTCAGGCCTGGCGACCCTGGACGATGCAGAGGAAACGCTGGCGCGCCTTCGGGCCTATCAAGATCGTTGCCAGATTGCAGCTTCGGCCATGAAGGAAATGGACGCGGCGAGCCGGCAGACGGTCATCATCGAAAAGCTTGCCAATGCCGGCTTCGGCGCACCGCTTGGCCCATCGGCCGACGACGTGCTTGCCCGCCTGCGCAGCCGCATGAATTCAGCAGCCTGAAACCGAACACACCAAACATATGAGAGAGGGTACGATCATGAACGACAGCTTCCAGAAACATTCCCAGGCTTGGGTCAGCTTTTCCTATGTCTCCTTCGCCGCAGCCGCCTTTATGCTCTTCGTCGGTCTCTACATGATGCCGATCGATCTCTGGGGCAAAGGCTATCTCGCCATGGGCATCCTGATGCTGGTACAAACCACGGTCAACGTGACCAAGACCGTTCGCGACAACTCCGAGGCCGACAAGCTGATCCGCAAGGTCGAGGACGCCCGCACCGAGAAGCTGCTCGTTAAGTTCAATCGTGACGGTCAGGACTAACCTTTATTAACGACGCTACAGAGTTGTGTTCGCGCTCAACCTTTGCGTAACCACTCTGTGGCGTCTTGTTCACTGAACGAGGGGAACGTCATGCAAACCCATTTGATGAGATCGAGGAAATTCGCGCCGCTGTTCTGGACGCAGTTCCTCACCGCTTTTAACGATAATTTTCTCAAGCAGACTTTGATTTTCGTCATTCTCGCGCAGATGGCCGCTCAGGGCGCCGCGCTGGTGACGCTGGCGGGCGGCATTTTTATCGTCCCGTTCCTGCTGCTTTCGGCAGTTGCCGGCGAACTCGCCGACAAATACGACAAGGCCAAGATGGCCGAGCTTCTGAAGCGCTGCGAGCTCATTGTCGCAGGCATCTCGGTCGTCGGTATCGGCTTCTCGTCCATCTGGATCTTGATGCTCGCCCTTTTCGGCTTCGGCGTCATCTCCTCGCTGTTCGGGCCGATCAAATACGGCATCCTGCCGGACCATCTTGAAAGCAGGGATCTTCCCAAGGCGAATGCCTGGATCGAGGGTGGCACCTTCATCGCCATTCTGACAGGCACGATGATCGCCGCCGTCGCTTTCCGCGAGGGCGAGAATGTCTGGATCTTCGGACCGATGATGATGGGGCTTTCCATCCTTTGCTGGTTCTCCGCCCGCATGATCCCCTCGACCGGCTCCAAGGCTCCCGATCTTGTCGTCGATAAGAATGTCGTTCGTTCCAGCTATCGGCTGGTCAACGAACTCCGCGCCGACAGCCGCATCTGGCGTGCGTCGCTGATGAACTGCTGGTTCTGGTTCGTCGGCGCCTTCATCATGTCGATGCTGCCGATCATGGTCACCGACATTCTCGGCGGCTCGGAAATCGTCGTGCCCGCCTATCTGGCGATCTTCGCGATCTCCGTCGCCATCGGCTCGGCCATCGCCGGCTGGATGGCCGCCGGCCGCATCGTGCTTCTGCCGGCACCGATCGGCATGCTGATCGTTGCGCTATTTGGTCTGGATCTGGCCTGGAACCTCTGGGGCCTACAGTCGATCTCGCATGCCGAATCCATTCTCGCCTTCTTCGAGGGACCGAAGACGATCCGCGTCGCGATCGATCTCGCCGGCATGGCCATCGGCGGCGCCTTCCTCGCCGTCCCGACCTTTGCCGCCATGCAGAGCTGGGCAAACGAAGACCGACGTGCCCGCGTCATCGGCGCGGCAAACGTGCTGTCGGCTCTCTTCATCGCAGTCGGTCTGGCGCTGGTGGCGGTGCTGCAGGCCATCGGCCTGTCGATCCCGGTCATCATTCTGAGCATCTCCGTGCTGAATGTCGCGGTTGCCTGGTTGATGTTGGAGACGTTGCCGACCAACGCCTTTCGCGATCTCATCTCCATCATTTTCCGCGCCTTCATGCGGCTGGAAGTCGAAGGCCTGGAAAACATCCGCAAGGCCGGCCCGGCGCCGATCATTGCGCTCAACCACGTCAGCCTGCTCGACGGCGCTCTGGCGCTGGCCATCACCGAGGAAGAGCCGGTCTTCGCCATTGACTACGCCTTTGCCAAGAAGTGGTGGGTGCGTCCGTTGTTGAAGCGCTGCAAGTTCCTGCCGCTCGATCCGACGAAGCCGATGGCAACGCGTTCGCTGATCAAGGTCATCCAGGACGGTAGCCCGGTCGGCATCTTCCCAGAGGGGCGTCTGACGGTCACCGGCACGCTGATGAAGGTCTATGATGGCGCTGCCATGGTTGCCGACAAGACCGGCGCCATGATCGTGCCTGTTCGTATCGACGGCCTGGAAAAGAGCTACGCCTCGTACCTGACGTCGAGCCATGTCCGCCGCCGTCTCTTCCCCAAGGTCAAGGTGACAATCCTTGAGCCGGTGAAGCTGGATGTTTCTCCTGAGCTGAAGGGCCGCAAGCGGCGCATCGCAGCTGGTGCAGCACTCTATCAGATCATGTCGTCGCTGATGTTCCGCACGGCAGATACCGACAACACCGTGCTTGGGCGTGTCATCGAAAGCGCCCACGAATACGGCGGCAAGAAGCTCGCCGTGGAAGATCCGCTTTCCGGCAAGCTCTCCTATGCCAAGCTGCTCACTGGTGCAGCCGTGTTGGGGGCGAAATTCAAGAAGATGTTCCCGGCTGACAAGACCCTCGGTGTCATGCTGCCGAATGCCAATGGCACGGCGGCGACCGTCCTCGGCGTCATGTCTGCGGGCAAGGTGCCGGCCATGCTGAATTTCACGGCCGGTGCTGCGAATATCCTGTCCGCCTGCAAGACCGCCGAGGTCAAACATGTCTTGTGCTCGCGCGCCTTCGTCACGCAGGCCAAGCTTGGCCCCGTTGTCGAAGAGCTTGAAAAGCAGGTCAAGTTCGTCTGGTTGGATGAGCTGCGTACGCAGATTACCCTGTTCGACAAGATCTTCGGCCTCCTCCGCAAATATCGACCGCTGGTCAAGCGCAAGGCCGACGATACGGCGGTGATCCTCTTCACCTCTGGTTCGGAAGGTGCGCCGAAGGGCGTGGTGCTCACGCACCGCAACATCCTGTCGAACGCCGCCCAGGCCGCCTCGCGCATCGATTTCCATCCCGGCGACAAGGTGTTCAACATCCTGCCGATGTTCCACTCCTTCGGCCTGACCGCCGGCACGATCCTGCCACTGGTCTCGGGCGTGCCGATCTTCCTCTATCCGTCGCCGCTGCACTATCGCATCGTGCCGGAGCTGATCTACGTCTCGAACGCGACCATCGTTTTCGGCACGGATACGTTCCTGAACGGCTATGCCCGCAGCGCTCATCCGTATGATCTGAGATCGATCCGCTATATCTTCTCCGGTGCCGAACCGGTGAAGGCCTCGACCCGCGAGGTCTATATGGAGAAGTTCGGTCTGCGCATCCTTGAGGGCTATGGCGTGACCGAGGCCGCTCCTGTGATCTCTTTGAATACGCCGATGTACAACCGCTCCGGAACGGTCGGCAAGATCATGCCGGGCATGGAATGGAAGCTCGAGCCGGTTGCCGGCATTGATGAGGGTGGACGTCTTCTGATCCGTGGCGCCAATGTGATGGCCGGCTACCTGCGCGCCGACAATCCCGGCGTTCTCGAACCGCTGCCGGACGGCTGGCACGATACCGGCGATATCGTCACCATCGATGAGGACGGTTTCGTGAAGATCCGCGGCCGTGCCAAGCGCTTCGCCAAGATCGGCGGTGAAATGATCTCGCTTGCCGCTATCGAGACGCTCGCCGCCCAGCTCTGGCCCGGCGCGCTCAGCGTGGTCTCCTCCATACCCGATGCGAAGAAGGGTGAACGCATCGTTCTCCTCACCGATCAGCCGAATGCCACCCGAAGCGACTTCCTGGCCTTTGCCAAGGCGAAGGGTGCAACCGAGATGATGGTCCCGGCCGAAGTCACAGTCGGCAAGGTGCCTGTCCTCGGCTCCGGCAAGATCGATTTCGTCACGGCGCGAGCCATGGCGCTGGAGGGTGTCACGGAGTCGCAAGCGGCCTGAGGCTTCATGACTGCATATATTGGGGGCGATGGGTCGAACCATCGCCCCTAACTGAAATGTGGAATCCAAGCATGTATTAATGCCGAGTCCACCTGCGGCACGCCAGTTTTAGGCGGTTTATCCTGCTAGCAATATCTTCCTGAAGCATTCTGCCCACTATACTGTGGCAGAATGCTCGTTTTCGCGGCGGGAAAACTATTCATTAGAGCTGGTTTTGCTGATGACACCAAACGAATTGAAGATCGTGCGCCGAGCTTATGCGAAGCAGATCATGGCGGCTGTTAGAATTGTCGATGAGCGCATTGAAGCGGCTTTCGCCGAAGTGCCGCGAGAAGATTTCCTTGGTACCGGTCCCTGGCCGATCTTCCGAATGCGGAAAGCCTATGTTCCAACCCCGACCGCCGATCCGGTCTACCTTTACACGGATGACATCGTTGGCATCGTCCCGGAGCGTCACATCAACAACGGGCAGCCGTCACTTCATGCCTTCTTGCTTTCGCAAGCCGTGCCTCGAGTAGGTGAGCATATCGTGCATGTTGGGGCTGGTGCCGGCTATTATTCTGCGATCATGGCGCACCTCGTTGCCACCTCTGGCAAGGTGACGGCGATCGAGTTCGAGCCGGAGCTTGCTGCGCGGGCGAAAACAAATCTTACTCCCTATCGGAACGTTTCCGTGGTTGAGGGGGATGGCAGCTCCGTGGCCTTCGATGTAGCCGATGTGATCTATGTGAACGCTGGAGCAACGCGACCGGCAGATATCTGGCTGGACCGGCTCAATGATGGCGGAAGGCTGGTCCTTCCGCTTACGACCGACCTTGGATTCACCAGCAGCAATTGGAGCAACATGCATCTTCGAGGAGCGGTATTCCTGGTGACGCGCAAAGGTGAGGAATTCCACGCGCAATGGATTTCGCCAGTGGCTATCTTCCCTTGCGAAGGAATGCGCGACGCGGAATCGGAAAGGGCGCTTGCGGCAGCATTCGAGAGCGGCGAGCACAAGAGGGTGACTCGGCTATACCGCGGTGATGAGCTGCCGACTGAGCAATGTTGGCTTCGCGGTCTAGGCTGGTGCCTAGCCTATGCTTAGACTGACTTTATGAGAAGTTTGGTCGCAAAAACAAGGTGCAAAAGTCAGATTCTCGCGACAGATATTTACGGCAGGAACTATTCCAGATTTGGGTTGGGAGGATCAACCCACAGCCCCTTTTTTATAAAGGCCGTTCGTGCGTTACGAGACATGCGGCAGAATGATCTGAAACGTCGTGCCGTCCGTGTTGCTGTCAGACAGCTCGATGGTCCCACCATGTGAAGCGATCATCGCCCTGACGATGCCGAGGCCCATGCCGGTGCCACCTTGTTCGCGGCGTGTCGAAAAGAAGGGCTCGAAGATGCGCTCTCGATTGCTTTCGGCAATGCCGGAGCCGTTGTCGCGGATCTGGATGGTGGTCTTGCGCCCATCCGTCGTGATGTTGATCCTGAGCGCGGTCGCGCCGTTTTGAAAGGCATTTTCCGCAAGGTTGGCAAAGACGATGCCGGCGACTTCGCCGGGCAGTGCGATGTTCGCGTCGGTGCCGTCGTCCCCGATGATGGTCAACTGGTGGAGGCTTGCGGCCAAATGCCCGATGATATCATTCATGTTGCTGAGGCCCTGCTCGGACGGGAGTTCGGCCTTCGCCAGATCCCGCAGGCGCGACAGCAGCATATCCAGGCGTTCGGTATCCGCGATGATATTGGCGAGGAAGTGATTGCGCTGCGCGAGACTCATCGGATTGTCGTCTTCATCGTCGCGCAGAAGCTCGGCCGCGCCCTTGATCGAGGTGAGGGGCGATTTCAGCTCGTGCGAGACATGCGCTGCGAAGGAACGAACATAGTCGGAATGGTCGACCAGCTTACCGGCAAGATCGAGGAAGCTCTGCGAGAGGGTTGCAACCTCCCGCGTGCCGTAGCTGTCGAGCGGCCGGATCGCAGCTCTTTCGCCACGCGCGATTTCGTCGGTTCGGGCGATCAGGGCATTGATCGGAACGGTCAAGGTACGGGTCAGTACGTAGGCGACCACGAGCGTGAGGATCAGGACGACGGCCAGGGTAGCGATTTCTGCCGGCGCAATCGCGCCGGATGCGACCCGCACCGCGCGAAACCAGATGACGGTCAGCACGGGTAGCGTCATCACGGTCAGCAGCACCGCATAGACGATGAGGTAGAGCGGCGGTCGCCACTTCGGCCTCACCC
>BFBZ01000217.1_pt1 | contig 15771 bp, 12 predicted proteins | sample 1888401 | NCBI WGS metagenome assembly BFBZ01 (sample SAMD00112614, study PRJDB3348) | symbiont metagenome | host: Chara braunii | reverse complement strand
CAGGTTGCTGCCGGGCAAGAACCGCTGCAACACCTGTCTCTTATACACATCTAGATGTGTATAAGAGACAGGGGTATGGGTCCGCTCGTAGATAAGGCCAACAAACAGGAACAACGCGCCCGTCGTCACGCCATGATTGAACATCTGCAGGATGCCGCCCTCAACCCCGCGCAGATTCAGCGTGAAAATCCCCAGCGTCACCAGGCCCATGTGGCTGATGCTGGAATAGGCCACCAGCTTCTTCAGGTCGTCCTGCGCCAAGGCGAGCAACCCGCCATAGACGATGGCAACCGCCGAAAGGACCAGCATCAGCGTCGAATAATGCACCGTCGCCGCGGGCAGCATTGGCAGCGAGAACCGCAGGAACCCGTAGGCGCCCATCTTCAGGAGCACGGCGGCGAGGATGATGCTGCCCGCCGTCGGTGCCTGCACATGGGCGTCCGGCAGCCAGGTATGGACCGGGACCATCGGCACCTTGACCGCGAAGGCGATCAGGAAGGCGAAGAACAGCCATGACTGGACCTGGAACGGCAAATCCTGCGCCATCAGGGTGCGGATGTCGAAGGTCTCGCCACCGTGGAAATAGAGCACGATGACACCGATCAGGAACATGAGGCTGCCTGCCAGCGTGTAGAGGAAAAACTTGAACGCTGCATAGATCCGGCCGTCGCCGCCCCAGACGCCGATGATCACGTACATCGGAATCAGCATCGCCTCCCAGAAGACGTAGAACAGGAACAGGTCCAGCGCGCAGAACACGCCCAGCATCAGGGCCTGCATGCCCAGCAGGCTGACCATGAACTCCTTCACCTTGCGATCGATCGCAACCCACGAGGCAAGGACGCAGATCCAGCCCAACAGCGCGGTCAGGAACACGAAGGGCGCGCTGATCCCGTCGACACCAAGTGCATAAGTGATCCCTAGCGCGGGCACCCACTGGCGTGTCTCGGTGAACTGCATCTCGTGGGTAGAGGTGTCGAAGCCGCCGAGCATGGCGATGCAAAGCGCGAAGTCGAGGACAGTGAAACCAAGTGCCATCCAGCGCACCGCGTCGTCGCTGCGGACATACATGAGGGCCGCTGCCCCGACGGCTGGCGTGAACACGATCAGGCTGAGCAAAGGGACCGTCATCGCGCCCCCTACCGCCACGCCACAGCGAATACGGCGATGGCCGCGATCACTCCGGCGATCATTGCCAGTGCGTAATGGGTCACGATGCCGCTCTGGAGCCGCCGCAACTCCCTACCGCCGAGCAGGATCGCGCGGGCGACGCCGTTTACGAAGGCATCCACGCCGTGCAGATCGATCCGCAGTCCTGCCCGTGCCATCCCGTGCAGAAAGGGCAGCGCCGCGGTCTCGGATACATCGCTCACCGCCTTTTCGTAGCGCGCCAGCGGTCTTTCAGCGAGCCACATAAAGCGCCGCGCGCCCATGCGGTAGAACCAGTCGGTGTCGATGCTGATCGTGTTCTCGGGGTCGAGCGCCTTGAGGAACATGACGAAGCCCAATGCGGTGAACATCAGCACGCCGAGGCTCTCGGTGACATGAACGCCGGTGTAGGGTTCGAAGTCGACCGGATGGGGCAAAAGCGCGTAGAGTGTCTGGGGGAACATCCCGATCGCAACGCACAGCACCGCTGCCATGCCCATTGCAACCAGCATGTTACGCGGCGGTTCTCGCGCTTCCAGCCCCTGGTCCGTGCCGAAGAACATGTAGTACGGGAGCTTGAGCCCGGTGTGCAGGAACGTCCCTGACGACGCCATCGTCAGCGCCAGCACCACCAGCGCGCGATGATCCTGTCCGGCGGCGGCCACCACCATCGACTTGGTGACGAAGCCTGAGAAGAACGGGAATGCCGAGATCGCGAAGGCGCCAACCATGTAGAGCGCAAGGGTCACCGGCATGGTTTTGTAGAGCCCCCCGAGTTCGGTGAGCTTGCGCCGCCCCGTGACGTGGATCACAGCCCCAGCGCCCATGAAGAGGAGCGCCTTGTAGAGAATATGCGCGAAGGCATGGCTGACGGCACCGTTCACCGCCATCTCTGTCCCGATGCCGATGCCCACCACCATGTAGCCCACCTGGCTGACGATGTGATAGGCCAAGAGCCGCCGGCAATCGTTCTCCAGCACCGCGTAGATAACGCCGTAAAGCGCCATCACTGTGCCGAGCCAGACAAGAAGATCGGTCCCCGGAAACGCCCGCGCCAGCACATAGACCGCAGTCTTCGTGGTGAAGGCGCTCATGAACACGGCCCCAGTGACGGTCGCTTCCGGGTAGGCGTCGGTCAGCCAGGCGTTGAGTGGCGGCACCGCGGCGTCGAGCAGGAATCCGGCAAGGATCAGGCAGTTGGCGAAGCCCAGCCCCCCCTCGATCGGGCCGAAGAGCAGCGAACCGGTGGCGAACCCATGGAGGATGATGCCGCTGAGCAGGGCAACGCTGCCGGTGACATGGACCATGAGGTAGCGGAACCCTGCGCGGAGCGCCTGTTCGCTGCGCTGCGCGAAGACCAGGTAGGCAGAGGCAAACGTCATACCCTCCCAGAACAGGTACAGCGTCAGGTAGTCGCCGGCGAACACTACCCCGAGTGCGCTGCCGACGTAGACGAAAGCCGCCACATGCTGTCCTGCATGTGTCAGATGCAACGCATAGACCGTGCCGATGAATGCCATGATGCTGAAAACGGTGGCGAAGAGGATGCTTAGCTTGTCGACCTTCGCCACAATGATTTCCTGCCCGATGAAACGCGCCGCGCCGTAGCCGCCAGGATGCATCGTGAGCACGGCCAGGATCGCCAGCGTCGGGATCAGCAGCACATAGGCCTTGCGGACGGACCCTTTCAGGAAGGGGATCGGAAGCGCGCCGAGAATGAACAGCAGGCCGGGATGGACGAAGTCAGTCATAGTAGTCCTCGCGCCGCATCAGCCCGCACCGATGGCCAAGAAACTTGGACACGAAGATCAGAAGCACGCAGGAGCCGAAGCCGTAGACGGCAGACCAGCCGGGCAACCGGTCCCACAGGTATTCGGCGTGTTCGCGGAAGACCAGAAAGTCGGCAATGACGATCAGGACGAGGGCCAGATAGAACAGCCGGCGACGCCTCTTCGCATGTCTCTCATCGCCAAAGAAATCGACGATGCGCTTGATCATCTGACGACTCTTTCCGCCAAGGCGAGGAAATAGTCTGGGAAGATGCCCATCGACACCGACAGGATGGCGGTTGCGACCAGCGGGATCGTCAGCATCGGAATTTCACGAACGGTCGCCGGGCATTCCTGCGCCTCCGTCCCGAAGAAAGCGACATAGCTGACCGGCAGGAAATAGGCGGCGTTCAGGACCGAACTTACCAAGAGCACGATAAGGAACGGGGTCTCTCCAGCCTCGACCGAGCCGAGCGCCAGATACCACTTGCTGATGAAGCCCGCTGTCGGCGGCACCCCGATCATGCTGAGCGAGCCGACGAAGAACGCCCCCATCGTCCAGGGCAGCCTGCGGCCGATACCGGCCATGTCGCTGATGTTGCGCTTGCCAGACGCGCAGAAGATCGACCCGGCACAGAAAAAGAGCGTGATCTTCGAGAATGCATGCGCCGCGATGTGGATGATCCCGCCGACCATCGCGACGGGCGTCAGCAGAACCGCGCCCAGCACGATGTAGGAGAGTTGGCTGACCGTCGAGTAGGCGAGCCGCGCCTTCAGGTCGTCCCGCGTCAGGGCGTAGATGGACGCCATCAGGATCGTGAACGAGACCACATAGGCCGTGGCGATGCCGAGCCCCAGCCCGCCCACCAGCCCTGCGCCGAAGACGTGGAACACCACGCGCAACACGCAGAACACACCCATCTTGACGACGGCCACCGCATGCAAGAGCGCGCTAACCGGTGTCGGCGCCACCATCGCGGCAGGCAGCCAGGCGTGCATCGGCATCACCGCGGCCTTGGCGAAGCCGAAGAGATAGCAGAAATAGACGACGGTCAGCAGCGGTGCCGAGGCATTGACCCCCGCCAGCAGTCCTCCCGCCTTAAAGTCGAGCGACCCCGCAATTTGATAAGTCAACGCCAGCGCGGCCAGAAGCACGCTTTTCGACGCGCCCATCAAATAGACGAGGTACTTGCGGCTGCCTGTCCATCCGGCCTCGTCCTCGTGGTGGTAGACAAGCGGATAGGTAACGAGGCTCAGCACCTCGTAGAAGATCACCAACGTGAACAGATTGGCGGCAAAGGCGCCTCCGGCGGCTGCCGCGAGGCTGGCGGCGAAGCAGGCGAAGAACCGGGTCTGCGCATGCTCATTCAAGTGCCGCATATAGCCGATGGAATAGACCGACGCCACGATCCACAGCAGCGACGAGACGGTGGCAAACACCATGCCGAGCGCATCGACGCGGAAAGCGAAGTCGATCCCTGGCAGTATCTCGAACAGGCGCAAATCGACTGTCCCGCCCGCCAGCACGGTGGGCGCCATCGAGGCGACAATCGCGAACATGGCGATCGCGGCCAACGGCGAGACGGCATCGCGAAGTTTATCGCGCTTGTTTAGAAGGAGTACTGCAAGGGCCGCCAGAACTGCGACGGCGACGGCAAGCAGCGGCCGGGTCGATATCACCGCCTATCCTTTCATCATGGTCACTTCGTCGACCTTGAGAGTGGACTTGTTCCTCGCGAGGGCGACCAAGATGCCGAGGGCAACGGCAACCTCCGCCGCAGTGATTGCGATGACGAAGATTGCAAAAATCTGCCCGCGGAAGTCGTCGTAGTAATGCCCGAAAGCAATGAAATTGATGTTGACCGAGTTGAGCAACAGTTCCAGCGACATCAGCACGACCAGGATGTTGCGTCTGAGCAGTACGCCTGCCGCTCCGATCACGAACAGGACCACTCCGAGCACGACATACCACCAGAGCGGCACCATCATTGCGGCTCCTTCCGCGCCAACACGATCGCGCCTACCAGCGCCGCCAGCAGGATGATGGAGGCGACTTCAAACGGCAGGAGAAAGTCGGCGAAAAGCGTCGTGCTGAGTTGCCTGACCTCACCGCTGGTGCGCATTGCGACAGGCTCCGCGACAGAAAAGCGGTCGCTCCTGAGCACCAGTACAAGCATCTCGACCCCGAGCAGGACGAGCAGCACCAGAGCGGGCAGGTTGCTGCCGGGCAAGAACCGCTGCAACACCGCTTCGCGCACATCAATCATCATGATCACGAACAGGAACAGGACCATGATCGCGCCGACATAGACGAAAATCTGTATGACCGCGAGGAACGGCGCCTCGAGTAAGACGAAGATCGCCGATATCTGCAGGAAACACGCCATCAGCGCCAATGCGCTGTGAACTGGATTTCGCGCCAAGACCAAGGTCAGAGCCGCGACTACGGATGCCGCAGCGAACAGAAGAAAGAACCCCTGATCCATCGACGCCGCTCCTCCGACGCGAACTGTCACTCCGCGCGACAGGGTCGGACTTGAGATAGCCGTCCACTTCCGTTCACAAATTGTGCCCCAGTATCGGATTTTTCTCAAGATTATCGCGGCTTGGAGTTGCGCTCACTCACCGCACATATTCGGGAGCGGATGGGTATTCTCCAGAAAAGCGGCCCGGAAGCCGAAGCCCCGAGCCCTTGTCAACCAACGATGGAGATTTCAGCCCTGATAGAACGCCGCGCAGTCCAATATCCGGTCCCGGCGGATTGGCAACCTGAACCGCGGTCCACGTTTACGACCCCCTTTCCAGACATTCGCAGAAAGGGAGAATTTCTTTGCCAAATGCCTACAACTCACCGAGCGTATCCGATACTCGCGATCCCAATTCCCCCCACCAGGATCAGGCTTACGGCCCACACAATGTCGAGATTGAACCAGCTTTGTGAGATGAACTTGGGTCCGAGCCATCGATAGACGGCAATCGCGATAACGCCGCCGCTTACAATCATACCGGCCGTATGGACCGCGGAGACGGTGATGGCGGTGATCAGATTACCGGTCGCGAGTGTAGCAGCCGCTTGGTGTTCAACATCAAGCTCCCCGGCCTGGCACAGGCCCAGATAAATCGGTAGCAGCATCAGCCCGGCGCCATGCGCGGTGGCGGCTGCGAAGGACCACAGGGCCAGTTGCGCCGGCGGGATACGGGCAAGAACAAGCGGGTGGCGCCGGTTGATCAAGAGATAGATCCCGGTTGCGATCACGATCAACCCCGCGGCGATGCGGATCTGTCGTTCCCAGACAATCAACGTCAGCATGGCGCCGAAAGGCAGCAGGATACCGATCATTGCCACAAAGTGTCCCATTGCCAAAAGGCCGAGCGCCCGGAACAATGCGCGGGCACGTCTGTCCAACAGTCCGGCGGAGACGGCCAACGGCCATCCCATGCCGGGATTGACGCCGTGATAGGTACCGCTGGCGACTACGGCCAGCCAGAGACCAGCCGTCGTCCACTCGCTCATCGCTTCATTGACCAGAGCAGTCGGTTACACCGACGGATAGCAAAATGAATCCGTCGAGCAATCGCCGCCCTCCAGACGAATCTGATGTGAGCGATACCCCTCGGGGAACTTGACATAAAAGTCCTCGTCCAGGGTGATCCCACCGTTCTCGCCGACATCGGCCTTGACCATGGCTGCCGGGATACCATCGGGATAGAACTGGTCGTCCCAGGTCGAATAGAGCGAGTTGGTCCAGTAAACGCGTTTGCCGTCGCGGCTGATCTCGACCATCTGCGGTCCGCCCCGGTAGTCGCCGCCGGGATGCTTGGTCTTGCGCGTGATGCCGCCAATATGGATGGACCCTGCAAGCTTAGGCTCCATCGGATCTGTCACATCATATTGGCGCATCTCGCCGGTGCCCCAGCAGGATACGTAGAGGAAGCGGTCATCGAGCGACAGGTCTATGTCGGTTACCAGCGGTGGGACCGCCTCGAAGCCCTGCAGAAGCGGGGGCAGGTCATTTTTCGCAGCTGCCTCGGGCGGTATAGTCGCCGTCTTTTCGCAACGGAATTTGCCGTCCTCGCGCCACCATGTCCAGATCGATCCCTCAAGGTTTGTCGTGTCAACGACCACTCCGATGAAACCGTATTCCTTTACCGGATCATGGGCGGGGCGGACTTCCAGTGCCATCTGGTGATTGGCTCCCAGGTCGATCGTCTGCACATTCCTGCGTTCGCGCAAATTCCAGAAATGCACCCGGTGTCCGTATTTGTTAGACAGGAGATCTTCCGGGACGATGCCCTTCTCGAACTGAGGGGGAAGTGCCCACTCGCTTGACACCATGTAGTCGCGTGGCAGGTTCCACCAGAAATCATACTGCTTGTCCTGGGGTCCGCGATCGATCTCATAGCGCCCGATGACATCGAACGTCTGGCAATCCATGACAAAAATGCCGGGAGGTCCGTCGGTGCCGTCAGGGCCACCGCCCCCAAGCGTCGAGACATAGATACCTTCCGGACCGCAGTGAATCGTATGAGGCCTGGAATACCCCGTCTTGGCAAACACTTCTTCTGGCTCGATTACCTTGTGGATCTTGGCCTTGGCCGGTCCGCCCTTGGTGTCTATCACGTAGATGCGCGAAGATCGCATGCCGGGAATGATCAGAAAGCGGCGCTCGAGAAACGGGTGACCGTTCAACGGCGAAAGGGCCGAAGAGCAGGCATTCCAGCCGAAATGGTGAAACTCGTCGCCCTCGTTCGGCACTATCACGCTATGGACGACCTTGCCGCAATCCTTCGATCCCGGGTTTACGTCAACTATTGCTAGTCCGTCAGGCCGAGAGAAGTCCGCACTCAACATCAAAGTGTAGGCAAAGTTTTCGACTGGCGCTTGCATTGCAAGCTTGGCAGTCGCGTGGAAAGTCGGGTCTGGCCGTACAGTCATTGTCGTCCTCCCTTGGCGGGTTAAGCAGCCCGACCAACAATCAGGGGCACGACCTGTGATGCGCTTGGATGCCCCCGAAATCGTCGGGGCGCCGTTTTTTCGCACGCTATTTCCGTGCGACTTTTCAAAGAATCTCACGGATCTTGTAGAACTGCAATCTCGACCTGTTTCACCGCGAGGCCTCGATGAGCTGCGAGCGCCACCAGACTGGATGGACGTGCCGCCGCAATTTCAAGGCTAGCGGGCACAACGCGCGATCAAAGGTCTCGACGGCCTCGCCACGCTGATCTGTTCGGCGGGAGGGGCGCACTTCGGACTGGGTCAGTTGCGGAAGCAGTTGACACCGTGCTCGACCGCTTCCCGCTGCTAAGCGACTCCTGCTGAGGCGATAGGATCGTGGCGCACTTGGCCGTCAGCTGAACGACCGCTTGCCGTTTGATTACATCCTCATAAGGGACGGTCCGGTTCGGCGCCGAAGCCGACAAAGAACAGCTCCGGCATAATGTACGAGCGTGGGCACCATCCACGTTGGGCTCTGCCAAATCGCCAGTTCAAAAATCGGTGGCGGAACCATGCGGAACGGTGCGGGAAAGCTTCTGATTTCTGCCCACGAAAACGCAAATCAAATCAATAATTTCGACACACCCTCCGGGCCCACCAAATCATTACATATCAATATATTACGCTTATTTCTTCGGAAATTAAGCGAGCGCAGCCGGATAAATCCATGAGTTTTGGATAGAATGATTTTGGGTCCGTTGGTCAATTTTCTCCGTCTTGTTGGCGTCACCTATGAGTCGTAGCGCAAGCCCCTGAACTTCGAAAGGCTCTCCGACTGTGGGTGCGGTGATCGGCGGCAACGGCGTGCGAAAAGGCGGGCCTCGCCTTACCAGTTGTGCTTGCGACGGCTCAGGAATGACCGCTTTGCACCCGAACTCAGTCGTAGGGGGCGCCATTGCGATATCCCATCGGCGGACACATGCGCGCACGGCGTGAGGTGGCATACTGCCAGAATGGAGGCCGACGCCCACCGTGACAACGGTTAGGTCGTGATGCGGCAATGCAACATCTTGCAGGTTGGTCATCGCGTTCGCGTATATGCATTTAGTGACAGGGGATCCACAGATCGCCTCAGCAAGGCTTTACCTTCAGTCTTTCGACCCCACGGCTTCTTCCGCAGCGATTCGAGCATTGAAAGGAGCGGCGTGATGATGCCTCAACATAGGAAAAGTCTTGCTGGATGGGCACGGGGAGCGCGAAACAGGCGTCGTAGTTACCAAGGACGGAGAGGTCGTAGGGACGTGGTCACTCGTGGAGGATGTGTTCTACACCTTCACCCCGGACGGAGCAGAGGAACACATCTTCCTTGAACCTTTTTTGGGAATGCTGTGCTCGCACATAGCAGAGTGGCACGAGGGCCGAGAAACAGTTCAGGGGTGACCCACCCGCGCTTTCAAAACTCCAGGCCGCCGGCCTGTCAGCAATCAAGGAAGTGAAAGCGCGAACAGCGGTCGGATCCGCAGGCGCAAAGCGCTCAAGAGATGCTCGATGCGACGGAGGACTGCGTCGCGCCGAGTTGGCCGCCGTCTAGTGCCGCGGGCGGCGTGGGGGCCCGGATGTCGGCGCGGTTTCACTGAATACGCAAAACCTTGACAACCGAATGCACGCTGGACATTTCGAACAGGATTAACCTGCGACGCGCAACCGACGAGATCGAACAAAACTTCTCAGGCTCTCGGAATCCATTGCGTGCCCGAATGCGTAGCCTTGCAGTATATCGCAGCCTAGCCCCTTGAGCAGACGTGCATGCTTCATCGTTTCCACGCCTTCAGCAATGATCTCGATGCCCAAGGATTTGCCGATCTCGATGATCGAGGAGACGACTTGCCTTTGCTGGGGTGAGTTCACGATAGGATCCACCAGCTGGCGATCTATCTTCAGGCGGCGCGGTTGCAATTTGAGCAAGCTGACAATGGACGCATAGCCGGTGCCAAAATCGTCGATTTCGATGTCGATGCCGAGTTGCTTGATCTGCTCAACGTTCCACGTGATCAGATCGTCGTTGTCGTCGAGGAAGATCGACTCGACAAGCTCAAAGGAAAAAGTTCCCTTCCTGATGTTGAGGTCCCGCAAACTCTTCAAGAGTTCCTCATCCTGAAGGCGCCGCGCCGAAACGTTGACTGACACGCGCGGAATGCCAATCTTGTCGGCGGACCACGCCTCGAAATCCAATAGCGATTGCTGGAGGACTTTCCGGTCTATCACCGAGACGACATTCAGTTCTTCGGCGGTCTTCAGGAAAACGTCAGGTGCCAGAATGCCCCTCTCTGGATGCCTCCAGCGCGCCAGCGCTTCAACTCCCACGATCTCCAGCGTCTTGGCGTCAAATTGAGGCTGGTAGAATACGACGAATTCGTTTTGCTCAAGACCGGCTAGAATCTCGTCGGCGATTCTCTTCGCGTTGACGATTTCGCTTTGCAACTCGCCACTGAAGAATTCATGCCGGTTGCGGCCCCGCCTCTTTGCCCGGTAGAGGGCGATATCGGCATTCACCAGCAACTGCCTTGCATCGGCGTCTTTACCATTATCGATCGCAATTCCGACGCTGACGCCAAAACGGCATTGGTGGCCATGGTAGTAAACGGGTCTGCGCATCTGTTCGATAATTCGGTCGGCGAGCATAGCAGCTTGGCTGACATCACCATGCACCGTGCAGAGCACGATGAATTCGTCTCCTCCAACTCGAGCGATGAAGCCGTGGTCGTCGACATTGGACCGGAGAACGGATGACGCGTGCACCAGCATTGCGTCGCCCGCCGCGTGGCCGAGCGTATCGTTGATGTGCTTGAAGCGGTCCAGATCGACGTGAAGCAGCGCTGCACAGCCGCCGTTGAGCTTGGCCTTTGCCGCATGATCTTCCAGCACCTGGTCCAGGTAACGCCGATTGGGCAGATCCGTCAGGGAATCGTGCAGGGCGACGTGTTCTATGCGCGCCTTGGCAGATTCAAGTTCGGTATTTTTCGTCTCGGTCAGCTGTTTTGCGCGAACCAGATCGGTGTTCAGCAAAACGTCTGCCGTCACGTCCCACTCCGCGCCGACCATTCGTGGCGAATTGTTTGCAGTCTTGTAGAAGATCGCCCTGGATCGGACGTGACGAATTTCGCCGTCCGGACGAACAATCCGGTATTCCGATGAATATGTGCTCTGCTCGGCCGCGGCATTGTCTACGTCCGCAAGCGCACGAGGCAGGTCGGCAGGATGAATGGCCCCGGCCCAGTCCGAGTATCCGCGCGGCCCGCCATCAGCCTCTCTGCCGTATATTTCGTTGACGCGATCGTCCCATGCAAGATGATTGGTTTCGAGGTCGTGCTCCCACACCCCGATGGCCGACGCCTCCAGAGCAAGTTCAAGCCGTCGCGACAGCCGATGTAGCTCCCAGTAGTTTCGCTGCCTTTCATTGATCAGGCGGCCCGCCGCCAGAAAGGGGATCAAGATCAGCGCCGCCGCTGCCGCCATGATCGCCCGGAGTTGCCAGGCGTTGGCGGGCGTGGCGGGCCAACCGCCCTTGGGAACCGCAGCGATCTGCCAGGAGCCTGACGGAAAAAGAACGAAGGCCGTCACAGGATCGCTTTTGACGACCCGTTCGTCACCGAAGAACTGCACTCCTTTCGCGCCGAGGGCGTCACTGCCGATGAGGGCGACGTCAATCCCGAGATCCTTGTCGAGAAGACCGCTCGCCTGGTAAAGGCGCTGCACGTCGACGACCGCGGAAACAATGCCCCAGAATCGGTCGGTGTTGCCCGCGCTTTTTACGAATACCGGAAACCGGCCGATGAAGGCCTGTCCTCCCTGCTGCAGATCGACCGGGCCGGCGAGAATGAGCTTGCGCTCGTCACGCGCACGCAAGGCAGCCGCGCGCTGCTGGTCGTTCTTGCGGTAATCGAGGCCGATCGCCTTCTCGTTGCCGGCCATCGGGTACATCAAGGAAATGACGAGGTCAGGTGCGCCGGCAATATTGCGAAGTTGGGACTCTTCGTTGAACAGGCGGCTGGCAAGCTCTGCGAAACGTTGCTCTCCCATGTAGGGCTCGGTCGTGACTGCTGCGACCAGTCCTCGCGTCAGTTGCAGGTTGCCGTTGATGTTCCCTTCGAGCTTGGCGCGAATGACGTTGACCTTGGCCAGGACTTCCGCACGGGCGGCCTGGTCCGAGACGATCTTGTTCTGATGGTCCGCGAACGCCGCGCAAACGGCAATAACCACAACCGCAGTCGCCGCCGGAATCCTTGCCGGTGAAAAGGCGCCCCCTTTCATGCGGGCGAACATGTTGGCAAAAAGAGCCAACAAAGCGAGGTTCCCTGTGCTTGTCAGGCTCTCTGGGCGAGCCTCATCAAGGGAACACTAGTTCGCAATAACTTAATTTTAGCCTTCACGGTTTTTAAAAATTCTTAGCCTTCGGACACGGTGCGCGGAGAAATAGCGCCAGAAACCGCCACATGGCGAACTAGTGGTGATCCACCTTCTTCTGGACGATCCGATACGTCCCGACGCCGCGCTTGGTTGCTCCAATTGAATAGGCCATTGGAATCTTGGGAGCGTTTTCGGGCAGGCCGTACATATCCTTGCCGGCCCTCACCGCGAATGAAAAGTGCTTCCAGGAAACTGTGTCGTGCTCGTTGAGAAAATCGAGCGTCAGCCCCGCTGCGATCAGGGCGTTCACCACGTCGCTGATCGGATGAATCCACTCATAGTAGCGAGGATGCTTCAAGGTGCGCTCATCGCCGGTATAGGTCAACTCCTCGTTCCAGACGAGCGGTCGCGCTATCGGCGTTCGCCAATCGTCCTTCAACTCGAGCGCAGCAGCCTTGCGATTGCACTGGAACATCAAGGGATGGCCCTCGGCCATATAGAGCCGGCCGCCGGGCCGCAGAAGATCGGCGACCACCCGAGCCCAACGGAAGACATCGTCAAGCCAGTTCACCGACCCCCAGGTAACGTAGACGATGTCATAGGTCCGGTCGAGCGCTTCGACCGCCTCGTACAGCGGCGCTTCCACGAAGCGAACGTCGCTGCCCGCCTTGGAGGCGAAATCCCGCGCCGCAGCGATCGCCCTTGGTGAAAAGTCCAGGCCTGTCACGCTGCCCGCGCCGAGATTCCTCAGGCTGATCGTGTCGAGCCCAATGTGACATTGCAGATGGACGATGTCCTTGCCGAAAATGTCACCAACTTCGCGTGTTTCCAACTCGTAGAGATTGGATCCACCTGCCAGCACATTCTCGATGCGGTAGCTGCCGGTTCTGTCGGTCGCGTGCAGCTCAGCCCGATCATCCCAATTCAGGAGGTTCGCGTCCAGAAACGGTTCCAAATTGCCCCCCCCAATCTCAGCCGCCGCGTGGTTAACAGCTGGTTAATCGACATTGCCGTGAGAGGGCATGCGCGTCAATCCCGGACGTCGGAATTCTCGCGGCGCCAATCGGCTCGACGACAATGAGAAGCGATATTATCGGGGTAACGTCATTGGTATTTGAAGCGTCAATCCGCCGTATGCGTAGCTGCTCCTCGAAGCAGGTCGAAAAATGCGAGGACTGTAGCAAGCAGGAAGGCCTGGCCAGACCACGTGCCAGTCCTGACTATGGCCTCCATGCGGCGAGCTGTTAGACAGCGCCTCGCAGTCTCTGGCGGCTTGTCTGCGGCACAAGAGGGATGCACTCCAACAGTGCTTGTCGCTGCTGATAGTACGGAGTGCATCTCGGACGGCGTTGCGATACAGATTCTTCAGCCCGCTGGCACCTATCCCGGCTGCTTCAGGGCGAGTACGACCCCTTCGTCATGTTTGTTCTGATGGGCGCGCCGAAGCATTGATGAGACAACGTCGGCAGATACCGGCCGACTGTAAAAGAACCCCTGCACTTCGTCTGCACATTTCTCTTGATTCAACAATGCAGCCTTCTCGTGGCTGTCCACCCCCTCCACGGTGACGGTTACACCGATCTCCGAAGCTATTTTAGAGACCCCCCGAAGTATGTTCAGTGCCTTCTCACTTGAGCATGCGTCGTCGATGATCGTTTTGTCCACCTTGATCTTGTCGATCGTGAACTGGCGCAAATAATGAAGCCCGCAATAACCGGAGCCGAAGTCGTCGAGGGCGATCCGGACGCCAATGCTGCGCAATTCGTCCAGAATCGGGTTGATGAAGGTCGTATCGCTTATCAGGACCGATTCTGTTATTTCAAGATCGAGCCGATGAGGGTCAAGTTGTGTGTCCGCCAAAGTCTGCTTAACCGCGGACGCGATGTCGCTGCGAAAGAATTGCACGGGAGAAACATTGACGGCGATGCGCACGTGGGCGGGCCAGTCTCGGCACGCGAGGCATGCCTGCTGAAGCGCCCATTCTCCTAGCTCCACTATGGCGCCCGTGCGTTCGGCGACAGGTATGAATTCGGTAGGGGGAATCGTCGTGCCATCAGGCAACGTCCACCGCAGCAATGCCTCGACGGACTCAATTCGCTCTGGATGCTTTCTTTGCACGATTGGCTGAAACAAAAGGAAGAACTGCTTGTTGGAAATAGCAGTCGCCATCGCCAGTTCGAGGTGTCTGCGCCGGCTCGCAATCATTGCCATCTGCGGGGTGAATAGTTCACCCATGGTGCCTCTGGCTTTGGCCCTGTAGAGAGCCAGGTCTGCAGCCTTGAGGATCTGGCTGGCGTCTCCTCCATGAAGCGGCGCTATCGCCGACCCCACGGTGACGTCAACGACAACTTGGTGGCTATCCAATTCGTACGACGTGGACACCGCATTCCTGATCCGAAGGGCAAAATCGACTGCCTCGGACTCTGTCGAGACAGCACTTTGCACGACCACGAATTCGTCGCCTCCAAATCGAGCCACATAGTCGTTGGCACCAATGAATTTTCGGAGATTGGTTGCAACCGCGTTCAACACTGCATTGCCGATGTCGTGACCAAGGGAATCGTTCACCTGTTTGAATCTGTCGACATCAAAAAAAGTGCACGGCAAGGCCTTGCTGCTGCCCACGCGAGGTCAGGCGCGCCTGCAGTTCTTCCGAAAGTGCGAACGAATTCGGCAGTTTCGTCAGGTGATCGGTGAGTGCTTGTTGCCTGATGACGCTATTGGCAAGACGCAGCCGATATGACGTCCGGTATGAGGGGTAGAGAAATATCGGCGCCAATATGGCTGAAATGAATAGTGCAGCAAAGATCTGGTACCAGATCGTCGGATAGTAAACGCCAATGACGACATATAAGCCGGCTGCCATTGTGACCGCGAGAAGAGTCACCAGAATCGACTGAACTAGCGTTAGCCGCGCTGGCTCGCAGTCCAAGCTGCCATCGAAAATCGCTCTGGCATTTTTCCACATGAGGAGTAAGTGTTACCTCAAGGTGCTAAATAAAAGCTCCGTCAGAATGGTAAACTCTTACAGGATTTGACTGGCACACGGGTGGCCGAGGTAGTTCAAATTTCGATCGTAAAGGTCGGTTTCTCGGCCTCTTAGGAGCGGCCGCTACGGTGTCCCACGCGACAAAAATGTTTGGCGATAGAATACCTCACCGGCGGGGATTCCGGTGATTTTAGCGGCAAGCGTGCGCTCCGAATGCGCCGCCTCGTCATCGGCCGCTCATGAAGGAAGTTCATCCCGCCATTTGATTGCTTCCATTTCGACGCGGACCGCGTCCTGAACGTCAATGACCTGATGGACGTCGAATTGGAATGCCGGGAAGGTCGAGCACATTTTGTGGACCACCAGCGGGTCATCTGCCTCGAGCAGCATGCTACCGCCCCATTCGCCCACCCTCGCCACGAAGGCATGCACCTTGACTTCGCTGGGTATTTCCCAGTGCTGGAAGATTTTCAGGATGCGCTTTTGGACATTCTCGTATTCAATCGCCGATCCCTGCGGCC
>BFBZ01001445.1_pt1 | contig 15772 bp, 11 predicted proteins | sample 1888401 | NCBI WGS metagenome assembly BFBZ01 (sample SAMD00112614, study PRJDB3348) | symbiont metagenome | host: Chara braunii | reverse complement strand
CGTCCGTTCCGCGCATCAGATCCTCTCCCAACCCAGGAGAGTGAATCATGCCCAAACCGACGCCGCTACCGACTTCTTCAACAGCCTGCTAGAGCGAGTTCCGATCGGATCGTCGCTTGCAGATGCAGCATCGGTCATGCGCTCGCAGGATTTCAAATGTCATCCGATGAAGAATAGCCGCTTCACTGAAAGGCTGGACGGCCGCGGAGGGCGGATAAATCATCCCCCGGCCGACTTCCTTCACTGCGACTCCGGCCAATGGGGGTTTATCATGACCAAGCGTTGGCAGGTCTTCATCACCGAGCAAGATGGGGTGGTTGTCGGTGTTTTCGCATCGGTCGGCCTGATGGGCCCCTGATCAACCCCCACCTGGCTGTATGAATTCGTTGGGCATTTCGGCGAGATATGACGCCCATGACATGCGCGCGGCTGCGCATTCAAGTTCCACGATCAGGCGCGCGGCGCCACGCCGGTCAATGCCGACCACAACCCAACGCATCCTGCAAAAGCGCGCCTGCCCCGCGCGCAGGCCAACCTTTCAGCCCTTGCGGCGCGCGCCGTCGCGGCTAGGCTCGCAAACCCTCCAAGGCGCCCGGACCATGGGACAATGCGCATCACCGCCATCCGCGACGTCATCGGCGTAACCAGACCGCGCCTTGCCGGCCGCCGGCGGCTCAACCCGCCCATCACCAAACCCACCAGGAGTGCATCATGAGTTTCGATTTCAAGGGCAAGCGCGTCGTCGTCGCCGGCGGCAGCCGGGGCATCGGCCGGTCCATCGCCCTCGGCTTCGCCGAGGCCGGCGCCAGCGTCTCGATCTGCGCGCGCGGCGCCGACACGCTGAAGGCGACCGCGACCGAGATCGGCCGGTTCGGCGGCACCGTCCATTTCGCCCCTTGCGACCTCGCGAGCGCCTCTTCCATTGCCGGCTACATTCCGGACGCCGCCAAGGCGCTCGGCGGCATCGACATCCTCGTCAACAATGCCTCGGGCTTCGGCCAGGGCGACACCGAAGAGGGCTGGGAAGCCGGCATGCAGGTCGACATCATGGCGGTGGTCCGGGCGAGCCGCGCCGCCCTGCCCTTCCTGGAACAGGCCACGGGCTCGTCGATCATCAACATCGCGTCGATCTCGGGCTTCCGTCCGTCGCTGCGCACCGCCGCCTATGCCGCGGTCAAGGCCGCCGTGATCAACTACACGATGTCGCAGGCCGCGGCCCTCGCCCGCAAGGGCATCCGGGTCAATTGCGTCGCGCCGGGCTCGGTCGAATTTCCCGGCGGCACCTGGGAGGCTCGCAAGACCACCGATCCGACGCTTTATAACCGCGTGCTCGGCTCGATCCCGTTCGACCGGCTCGGAAGACCTGAGGAAATCGCCAATGTCGTTCTGTTCCTGGCCTCGCCCTTGGCGAGCTGGGTGACCGCCCAGACCATCATTGCCGATGGCGGCCAGCTGCTCGGCTGATCCACGGCCGCGCGCCAGCCGGCGGCGGGTCACGCCCCGCCGCCGGCCAGCCCCGGGCCATACCCGTCGCACCAATGCCGCAGTTGACGTAGAGGCACTAGCGACCTGACGACGCAGTTACATCGCCGCGCGTGTTTAACCTTGCGTTCGGCTCCACCCGATGTCGTATATTGAACAAATGACCCGCAAAGAGGTCTCGACATCAGGGAGTGGAGCACAATGGCACTACAAGAGGCAGTACAATCACGCCGTAAATTCCTTCGCGGCTCGGCCCTTGCCGCGGCTGCGACCGTCGTCGCGCCGACCGTCGCCAAGGCCCAGGGGCCGATTTCGATGCGCTGGCAAAGCACCTGGCCGTCCAAGGACATCTTCCACGAGTTCGCCGTCGATTTCGCCAAGAAGGTGAACGACATGACCGGCGGCGACCTGAAGATCGAGGTGCTGCCGGCGGGCGCCGTCGTGCCCGCTTTCGGCCTGCTCGACGCCATCTCGCGCGGCACGCTGGACGGCGGCCATGGCGTGCTCGTCTACCACTACGGCAAGCAGACCGCGCTGGCGCTCTGGGGTTCGGGGCCCGGTTACGCCATGGACGCCAACATGCTGCTCGCCTGGCACAAATATGGCGGCGGCAAGCAATTGCTGGCCAAGCTCTACGGCTCCATCGGCGCCAATGTCGTGTCGTTTCCCTACGGCCCGATGCCGACCCAGCCGCTCGGCTGGTTCAAGAAGCCGATCGCCAGCGTCGACGACCTGAAGGGACTCAAGTTCCGCACCGTCGGCATTTCGATCGACGTGTTCAGCGCCATGGGCGCGGCGGTCAATGCCTTGCCGGGCGGCGAGATCGTCGCGGCGATGGATCGCGGCCTGCTCGACGCGGCCGAGTTCAACAACGCCTCGTCGGATCGCGTGCTCGGCTTTGCCGACGTGTCCAAGATCTGCATGCTGCAGAGCTATCACCAGAACGCCGAGCAGTTCGAGATCTCGTTCAACAAGGCGAAGTTCGACGCGCTGCCCGACCGGATGAAGGCGATCATCGAGAACGCCGTCGAGGCGGCCTCCTCCGACATGTCCTGGAAGGCCATCGACCGCTATTCGCAGGACTATATCGAGCTGCAGACCAAGGACCGGGTGCGTTTCTACAAGACCCCCGACACCGTGCTTCGCCGCCAGCTCCAGGTCTATGACGAGGTGATCGCCAAGAAGTCGGCGGAAAACCCGCTGTTCAAGGAAATCCTCGAATCGCAGCTCGCCTTCGCGCGCCGCGCCACCCAGTGGGAGCAGGACACGGTGGTCAACCGCCGCATGGCCTATGACCACTATTTCGGCGCCAACGGCGTCGCAAGACAGCGCTGACGCGACATCGCCGGCCCGTTCGCTCTTCGCGGGCGAATGGTGCCGGCTTTGTCTTGCCCTGGCCGAGGCGCGCCACCGGCCGCCTGCTGCAACCCCGGTACGCCATGACGGTTCAACAATTCCTGCATGCGGTCGACGGCATCAGCACCTGGGTCGGCAAGGCGGCCGCCTGGCTGGTCGTCATCCTGATGCTGCTGGTCTGCGGCGAGGTGTTCAAGCGTTACGTGCTGAACGCGCCGACCGCCTGGATCTTCGACGCGAGCAACATGCTCTACGGCTCGACCTTCATGCTGTGCGGAGCCTATGCGCTGGCCCAGAACGCCCATGTCCGGGGCGACTTCCTGTACAGCTCGATGCGGCCGCGCACCCAGGCCTCCCTCGATATCGTGCTCTACCTGCTGTTCTTCTTCCCCGGCATCATGGCGCTGATCTATGCCGGCTATCATTACGCCGCCGATTCCTGGCGCATCGGCGAGCACTCGAGCGTCACCGCCGACGGGCCGCCGATCTATCCGTTCAAGACCATCATCCCGATCGCCGGCGCGCTGGTCATGCTGCAGGGCTTCGCCGAAGTCGTGCGCTGCGTCGTCTGCCTGAAGACCGGTGAATGGCCGAGCCGGCTGAAGGACGTCAACGAGATCGACGTGGTCGAACAGCAGCTCGCCCAGAGCGAATATGTCGACGACGAAACCCGCAAGCTGGCCATCGAGAAGGCCAAGACCATTGACGAAGCGGCCCATCAGCGTGGCCTTGGCGGAGGCCCCCAATTATGAGCGATCCAGCCCTCGGTCTCCTGATGTTGGGGCTTATCGTCGTCGTCATCATGCTGGGCTTTCCCACCGCCTTCACATTGATGGGGCTCGGCATCGTCTTCGGCTTCATCGCCTATTTCAAATCCGGCCAGGCCTGGACCGACAATCTCGTCTTCGACCTGATGGTCCAGCGCACCTACGGCTCGATGACCAATGACGTGCTGCTGTCCATCCCGCTCTTCGTGCTGATGGGCTATGTGATGGAGCGCGGCGCTCTCGTCGACCGGATGTTCTATTCGATCCAGCTGGCCTTCAGCCGCGTGCCGGCCTCGCTGGCGGTGGCGACGCTGATCGTCTGCACCTTCTGGGGCATTGCCAGCGGCCTGGTCGGCGCGGTGGTCGTGCTGATGGGCGTGATCGCCTTCAACCCGATGCTGCGCGCCGGCTACGATGTCAGGCTCGCGGCCGGCGTCATCACCGCCGGCGGCACGCTCGGCATCCTGATCCCGCCTTCCGTGATGATCATCGTCTATGCGGCGGTGGCCGGCCAGTCGATCGTCAAGCTCTATGCGGCGGCCATGTTTCCGGGCTTCTTCCTGGCCCTGCTCTATCTCGTCTATATCGTCGGCTCGGCCCTGATCAATCCGAAGATCGCCCCGCCGCTGCCGCCGGAGCAGACCCGGGTCCCGGTGCCGGACTGGCTGATCCGCTTCCAGGAGGCCTATTCGAAGAACATTCTCGCCGGCCTCTGCAAGGCGCTGATCTCGCCCGCAAAGGCGCGCGCCATCACCCTCGACGGCCGGCCCATGGGTTACGCGGCCCTGCTGCAGAACCTCGGCTATGCGCTGGTGCCTTTCGCGCTGACCGCCGGCACCTATGCCCTGATCTGGTGGTATGTCGCGATCCACCTGCCGGCCGGCGCGGTCGAGGCCGGCCCCGCCGGGCTCGAGCAGCTCGGCTCTGCGACCGTTTCGAGCGAACCGACCAGCGCCGCCGAGAAGGGGCCCTCGCGCGCCTTCTATCTCTGGTTCGCCGGCCTCGCCTCGACCTCGGCGCTCCTGCTCGCGCGCTATTATTCGCGCATGACGGCGGACCGGTTCGAGCTGGTCAAGCTGCTCACCACCTCGATCCTGCCGCTCGGCATCCTGACCGCCGTCGTGCTGGTGGTCATCCTGTTCGGCATCACCACGGCGACCGAGTCGGCGGCGGTCGGCGCCGCCGGCGCCTTCCTGCTGGCGCTGCATGCCGGCACGCTCAACTGGTCGCGCACCAAGGAAGCCGTGTTCCTCACCGCCAAGACCACCTCCATGGTGTGCTGGCTCTTCGTCGGCTCGGCCCTGTTCTCCGGCGTCTTCGCCATTCTCGGCGGCCAGGCCCTGCTGGAGCGCTGGGTGCTGTCGCTCGACCTGACCCCGATGCAGTTCATGATCCTGTCGCAGGCGATCATCTTCGTGCTCGGCTGGCCGCTGGAATGGACCGAGATCATCATCATCTTCGTGCCGATCTTCCTGCCGCTGCTCAAGCATTTCGGCATCGATCCGATCCTTTGGGGCGTGCTGGTCTTCGTCAACCTGCAGGCGGCCTTCCTGTCGCCGCCGGTGGCGATGTCGGCCTTCTACCTGAAAGGGGTCGCGCCCAAACACGTCACCATCAACCAGATCTTCGCCGGCATGATGCCCTACATGCTGATCGTCATTCTCTGTATGGTAATCATGTATGTCTGGCCCGGCCTCACCGTCTGGCTACCCAATTTCCTCTATGGCGGGTCCTGAGTGCATAGCCATGACGCATGAGCCATTGACCGGGCTGACCGCGACCGCGGCGGCCGATTTGATCCGGCGCGGCGAGATCACCTCAGAGGCACTGGTCGGCGCCTGCCTCGATCGTGTCGCGGCGCGCCAGGACGCACTGCAGGCTTTCGTCCATATCGACCCGGATCACGCGCTGCGGGCCGCCAGGGCGGCGGACGAGGCACGGATCGGGGGCAAGGGCACCGGCCCGCTTCACGGCGTGCCGGTGGCGATCAAGGACGTCATCGAGACCGCGGATTATCCGACCGAACATGGCTCTCCGGCTTTTGCCGGCAACAGGCCGCGAGAGGATGCCACCTGCGTCGCCGCGCTTCGGACCGCCGGCGCCGTCATCCTCGGCAAGACGGTGACGACGGAGCTTGCCGCCCGCCATCCCGGCCCGACCCGCAACCCGCACAACCCCGCCCACACCCCCGGCGGCTCGTCCTCCGGCTCGGCTGCCGCCGTCGCCGACACCATGGTGCCGCTGGCGCTCGGCACGCAGACCGCCGGCTCGGTGATCCGCCCGGCCTCGTTCTGCGGCGTCTACGGCTTCAAGCCGACCTTCGGCCTGATCCCGCGCCCGGGCGTGCTCACCCAGGCCCATTCGCTCGACACCGTCGGCATCATGGCCCGCTCGATCGAGGACCTGGCGCTCGCCGGCGACGTGCTGCAGGGCTATGACCCGCGCGACCCGGCGAGCTTCGCCCAGAGCCGCGCCGGCCTGGTCGGGCTGGCGACCATGGACTGGCCGGTCCCGCCGATCTTCGCCTTCGTCAAATCCCCGGCCTGGGGCGCAGCCGCCGCGTCGATGCGCGATGCCTTCGGCGAGCTCGCCGAGGTGCTCGGCCACCAGCTGGTCGAAATCGATATCGACCGGTCGATCGAGGCTGGCCTCGCCGCCGCCCGGATCATCCAGCTGGTCGAGCTGGCCCATCATTTCGGCCCGCTGTTCGACCGCACCCCGGCCCTCGTCTCGACCGAACTCGTCGAGATGATCGAGGCAGGGCGGGCCATCAGCGGCGTCGACTATGCGGCGGCGCTGGAGGGCCGCGAGACGCTTTACCGCACCCTTGAATCGCTGTTTTACGACCACGGCACGATCCTGACGCCAGCGGCTCCCGGACCGGCGCCCGCCGGCATCGGTTTCACCGGCGACCCCGTGTTCAACGCCTTCTGGACCTGTCTCGGCGTGCCGGCGGTAACCTTGCCGCTGCTCGAGGCCGACGGCCTGCCGATCGGCGTCCAGCTGGTCGGCGCCAGGCGCGACGACGGGCGCCTGCTCCGCACAGCCCGCCTGCTGGTCGAGCAATTGGCGGCCGAGGCCTGACACGCCGTTCGCCGGGATCGCGCCGCTGGCCAGGGACAGGCCGCCGCCGCCGCGACGGCGCCCGGAACTGCGGGTCAGGCGCCCGATGGCCGGCCGATGCCGGTCACTGTCCCTCCCGCCTGATGCCCATGGCCGCGGCGAGTTCCGCGAAAGCCTTCACCTCGCGCTCGATCTGGCCGCGCGCGGCATCCGGCCCGAGCCCGGTCGGCTGGGCGCCAAGTGCCGAGAACCTCGCCTGCATCTCGGGATCCGCCATGACCTTGTCGCATAGCGCGGCGATCTGCTCGACGAGGGCGCGCGGCATGCCGGCCGGTCCCGCCAGCCCGAACCAGGTATCCGAGCGGATGCCGGGCAGCCCGGCCTCGTCGAAGGTCGGCACATCCGGCAGGAAGGTCGTGCGCTTCTCGGTGGCCACCGCCAGCGCCCTGACCGAGCCGGCCTGGATGAAGGGCAGCGCCGAATTGACCGAGGAGAACACCATGGGCAATTCACCCGCCATGACCGAGCGGATCGAATCGGCCGAGCTGCGGAACGGAATGTGCCGCATGCGGATGCCGGCCGCGCGTTCGATCATGCCGGCCATCAGATGCACCGTCGTGCCGAGGCCCGAGGAGGCATAGGCGAAGTCCTCGGGCGGCTTGGCGCGGATCGCCGCCAGCAATTCCGCCAGGTTGCGCGCCGGCAGGTCGGGCCTGACCACCAGAACGTTCGGCGAGGTCGCGTAGATCGTGATCGGCTCGAGGTCGCGCAGCACGTCGATCGGCAGATTGCTCATGACCGACGGCACGATGGTGATCGTGCCGGGCACGCCGAGCAGCATGTAGCCGTCGGGGGCGGAGCGCGCCACCACGCCGGCGGCGATCATGCCGCTGGCACCGGCGCGGTTCTCGATCACGATCGGCTGCGATATCAGCGGCCGGAGCCCCTCGGCGAGCAGGCGCGTGGCCACATCGCTCACACCGCCCGCGCCGAAACCGACCAGGATCTGGATGGTCCGGTTCGGCCAAGGCTGCGCGCTGGCCCCGGTCGTCGCGACCAGCAGGGCCGCACCAGCTCCCAGGACGGCGCGCCGCGGCATCAGGACATCAGGCATTTCTTTCTCCCTCGCTTTTTTGTCGTCATGCTTGAACGTGCGAACCCGCGCCGAGCTCGGCCCGGCGCGCGGCGGTTGCCGCCTGGTCCAGCCGGCCCCCGGGCGTCAGCACGACGCCATAGCTCAGCGCCGCCTGCCCGGGACTTATATAGCCGGCTTCCAAATCAGCCAGGACACGCTCGACCTCGCGCGCGAAGCCCGGCCCGTAGCCACCCCCGCCCCCGGACAGGACCCGCATCCGGTCGCCGGGTTCAAGCGCGAAGGTTCCCTTCCAGGCGCGCAGGCTCTCGCCATTCGCCCTGACGATCTCGACGAAACCGGTCTCGCCGGCGCCGCCTCCCGCCAGGCCCCAGGGCGGGCACTGGCCGCGCTCGAACTTGAGGCCCACCTTGCAGGGCGCGACGATGCGATATTCCTTCTCCACGCCCAAGCCGCCCCGGCGCCGGCCCGGCCCGCCGCTGTCGGGCCGCAACGCCTTGCGTATGAGCAGAAAGGGATAGAGCGCCTCCTGCATCTCGACGGGAATGTCGGGCACGTCGCCATGGGCGTTGGAGCGCAGCGGAAAGGCGCCGTCCTCCTCCGCCGTCGCGCCCCAGCCCCCCGTCACCGTATCCAGATTGGCGAACAGTTCGCCGGTCTGCGGCAGCCGGCCGAACAGGGTATGGACCCCGTAGGTGCCATGGTGGGCCGCGGCGACATGCGAGGGCAGTGCCCCGCCGATTGCCCTGAGGATGGTATCCACGACGGTCGGTATGGTGTTGCCCGAGCCGCCGATGGGTGCATCGGGGCTCGCGGTCAGGAAGGTGCCGTCGGGCGCCTCGACGTCGAGCAGGTCGAAATCGCCCTGGCTGACCGGCTCCTCCGGCGTCAGCACATATTTGGCGGCGATCCGCGCGGCGGCAACCGCGCCGCCGTTGCGGCCGGCATTGGACGGGCCCGCCATTTGCGGGCCGAGGCCCGAGAGATCGACGGTCAGCCGTCCGTCGGCCGCGCGGACCGCGACCCGGATCGGCACGCTCACGCCCTTCTCGCCGTCGAGGAAGCTATCCGCCGCATAGGTGCCGGCCGGGATCGCGGCGATCACATCGGCCGCCGCCTCCCTCGCCTGGCGCCGCATCGTTTCGACGGTCGCACGCAGCATGGCCGCGCCGCGCCGGCGCGCAATGTCGAGCACCATGTCGCGCCCGAGCAGGCAGCCGGCGAGCTGCGCCTCCAGATCGCCGAGCAGAAGCCGCGGAAAGCGGCTGTTGGTGGCGCAGAGCCGGAACATGTCCTCGACCCGGCGGCCGCCGTCCAGGAGCCGGACGCAGGGCAATTGCAGGCCTTCCTGCCAGATATCCGTCGTCTCGGTGCCGGTGCTCGATCCCGGCGCCGAGCCGCCGACATCGATCCAATGGACCAGCACGGCGAAGAAGCCGAGCATGGCACCATTGGCCTCGCCGCCCTCGCGCACCGGTGTCAGCAGGACGACATTGTTGAGGTGCTGGCCGAGCGTCGCCGCCGAATTGGTCAGTATCGCATCGCCGTGGCGGAGCGCGCCCGCGCCATGCACCGCGATGGCCTCGCGCACGCCGGTGCCGAGCGCATTGGCGACGAAGATCGGCAGGCTGCCGCGCGACTGCGCGATCAAGGCGCCCTCGGGGTCGACCAGCCCGACCGAATAGTCCTTGTATTCCTGCACCAGCGGACTGAATGCGCTCCGCTCGATATTGCGCTCGATCTGGTTGGGGATCGACAGGATCTCGTGGCGCAGGATCTCGATCTCGATCGGATCCCGGGCCGCGTCGGTTTCCGGCAATGCGTCGCTCACGGACAAATCTCCTCAATCGATCAGGCGGATGGCGATCTCGCCGAGGGCGCCGATCGTCGCGACGTCGCCGGCACCGATCAGCGTGGTCGAGCCATATTCCTCGATCACCGCCGGGCCGGTCAGGGTGAAGCCGGCGGGCAGGACGTCGCGCCGCCAGACCGGCGCATCGACCCAGCCGCCCGGACGCAGATGCAGCGGCCGATGGGTGACCGGAACCGGCCGCGCCCCGGCCGCGGCGGCCGGCGCCAGCAGGACGAGGTCCGGCCGGTCGCCCGGATTCTCGGCGGTGACACGCAGCCCGACGATTTCGGGTGCGAAGTCATCGCCCAAGGTGCGGCCGAACCGCTTGCCGTAGCCGGCCTCGAAAGCCCCACGCAGCCCCTCTGCGGTCGGCATGCCCGCGAAATCGACGGGAATGCTGTGGCGCTGGCCGCGATAGCGCATATCGGCCTGCCAGTGCAGCACGACGTCGCGACCGGCGAATTCCCGTGCCGCCGCTGCCAGGGCCTCGACCTTCAGTTCCGTCAGGGCGGCCTCGAGCATGGCCATGCCCGCGGCCGAGAGATCGGCCACCAGGCTGCGCGCCACATCCAGCCGTGCATTGGCGAGCAGCATGCCGACCGCCGAGAAATTGCCGGGCTGCGGCGGCACGACGACCTGCCGGATGCCGAGATGCCGCGCGAGCTCGACGCCGAAAATCGGCCCGCCGCCGCCGAACACGAAAAGCGTGAATTCGCGCACATCGTGGCCGCGCGCGACCGTCACCTCCTTGACCGCCCCGGCCATCAGGGTGGTCGCCATGTCCAGGATGCCATGAGCGACCCGCGTGGTCGCCGCCTCGCCGTCGCCATAACCGAGCGGCACCGCCGCGCGCCCGGCAATCGCGGCATGGGCCGCGTGGGCATCGAGCGCCAGCCGTCCGCCGAGAAAGCTCTGCCCCCCGATACGTCCGAGCCTGAGATTGGCATCGGTTACCGTCGGCTCGCTGCCGCCCCGGCCGAAACATGCCGGCCCCGGCTCCGAGCCGGCGCTGCGAGGCCCGACGCGCAGGCGCCCCTGCGGATCGACCCAGGCGATCGAGCCGCCGCCGGCACCGACCTCGACAATGTCGAGCACCGGGCTCCTGATCGGAAAGCCGCGGGCATAGCCACCGACCCAATAGGTCGGCTGCACGGCGAAGACCCCATCCTCGACCAGCGCGCATTTCGCCGTCGTGCCGCCCATGTCGAAGGCGATCACCTTGCCGAGGCCGAGCGCGCGAGCATAGGCCGCCGCCGCGATCACGCCGCCGATCGGTCCCGACTCGACCAGCGCGACCGGCCGCTCGACCGCGGCCTCGAACGGCATGACCCCGCCATTGGAGCCCATCATCGCCAGCGTTCCGGCAAAACCCCGCTGGCCCAGTCGCCGCGAGAAGCCGCCGGCATAGGCGGCGATCGCCGGGCCGACGAAAGCATTGGCCGCGGCGGTCGCGCTGCGCTCATATTCGAACCATTCCCGCGTCAGCGCGGTTGCCGCGGTGACATAGACACCGGGCAGACGCGCGCTCAGGAGCGCGGCGGCGCGCTGTTCGTGGCGCGGATTGGCATAGGCGTTGAGGAAGGAAACGGCGACCGCCTCGGCGCCGGCCGCGATCAGGACGGAAGCGAGCGCCTCGACCTCGGCCTCGTCGAGCGCCTCGATCACGCGGCCATCCGCTCCCATGCGTTCCGTCACTTCGAAACGCAGCGCGCGCGGCACGAGCGGCGGCTCGCGGCGCGAGCCGGTGTCGAACGGCACCGGCCGGTTGCCGCGCCCGATCTCCAGCACGTCACGGAAGCCGCGGGTCGAGACGAGCGCGGCCTTCGCGCCGCGCCGCTGCAGAAAGGCATTGATGACATGGGTCGTGCCATGTCGCAGCGCCGCGGTGTCGCCGATGTCGCCGCCCGCCTCGTCGATGCCGGCGACGACGCCGTCGATCAGGTCGCGATAGGTCGTCAGCGTCTTGCCGAAGCGGATCTCGCCCTTCGCCGGATCGTAGACCGTCACGTCGGTGAAGGTTCCGCCGGTATCGGCGGCAATGAAATGCGGCACGTTCGTTCCCTCGCCCGTCAGCGTCTTGGTGCCGAGAGTGAGCCAGGGACGACGGCATGAGTAGCCGGCGTGCATGATTTAGGTTCGTGCAGATTCTGCACGAATGGATGGAAGGCGCGGATCCCAGGACCGGGCAAGCGCCGCGGCGCAGTGAGTTTGGCTGCTTGGCCGGAGAGGCGCGGCGGCGATGGCGACCGAGGAGCAATGGCGGCCTGGCACCTCCTCCTCATGCCTGCACCCCATCGTCTCGCCAGGGTTTGTCCCGGATATCCCGGCATTCGTCTGGCCGCGGCAATCAGCCGGTCATGATCAAAGTGCAGCGATACTAGCCGCGGATGCGGCGATGGTTGGCGAGCAAGCCTTCGGTCAGGTGATCAGCCAGCAGTCGGGTGCGCAGAGGCAGGTCCTTGTGGGCGGCCAGGACCCACATCGCCGGCGGATCACCGTCCGGATAGACCGACCGCAGGTCGCCGAGCAGGTCGACGAGCCGGCCCTCCGCGACCCCATCCCGGACCAGCGAGTCGGAGAGGCGGGCGACGCCGGCGCCGGCAAGCGTCAGCGCCAGCAGCATGGTCCAGCTGTCGCAAGCCAGTTGCGAATGGATGCGCAAGGCATGCAGGCGTCCGTCCTCGGCCTCGAAATGCCATTCGGCCGGCTCGCTCACCGTATGGGTCAGACAGGTGTGGCCGGCGAGTTCGGCAAGCGTCCTCGGCGTGCCCCGGCGCGCCAGATAGGCGGGCGAGGCGACGATCCGCCGGCTATATTCATAGATCCGTCGGCCGATGAGTTCCGCATCGGGGCGCCGGCCGGCATGAATGGCGAGATCGCAAGCCCCGTCGAGCAGGCGGGCCGGCTCCTGCGCGATCGAAATGACGATGCGCACGTCCGGCTGGCGCTCCGCGAAGCTCGCCAGCAATGTCGGGAGATAGGCGGAAGCCGCATAGTCATTGGTGGCGATGCGGACGAGGCCCGAGGCCCGGCCCTGCATGGCGCCGATCTCGTCGCGGATGCGGGCCCAGTCGGTGACCGCGTGGCGCGCCCAGCCAAGCAGCGCGGTGCCGGCCTGGGTCGTCGCGATCGAGCGCGTCGTGCGCAGCAGAAGCTTCGCGCCGACATCCTGCTCCAGCGCCGCGATGCGCCGGCTGGCGAGCGATGCCGAAATGCCGAAACTGCGCGCCGCCGCGGCGATGCTGCCATGATCGACGACGGCGGCGAACAGGCGAAAGGCGTCGAGTTCCATGGAAAATCCTACTGCGCCGGGAATGCGGCACGCAGTCTTCCTCGCCGGCGCCTCCAGCGCCAGTCTCCGGCGCGCATCGCGCCATGCGGCCGATGCGCGGCACCTGGCCCGGAACCGGCCGCGAGGGCGAACCAAACGGCATTGCGCCCCGGCAGGCGGTCCCGAGGGGCCGGCCGGGGCGCAAGCGATGCACGGCATGGGCGGCGAAAGTCCGCGGGCCTGGTCGGGCCCGGGGCAAACGCCGGTCAGGCTCAGGCCAGCGTGTAGCTGGTCTTCACCGTGGTGTAGAATTCGCGGGCATAGGCGCCCTGCTCGCGCGGGCCGTAGCTCGAGCCCTTCCGGCCGCCGAACGGCACGTGGTAGTCGACACCTGCTGTCGGCAGGTTGACCATCACCATGCCGGCTTCGGAATTGCGCTTGAAATGCGTCGCATATTTCAGCGACGTGGTGCAGATGCCCGAGGCGAGGCCGAAATCGGTGTCGTTGGCCACCGCCAGCGCCTCATCATAGCTCTTCACCCGCACCACCGCAGCGACCGGCCCGAAGATCTCCTCGCGGGCGATGCGCATGTCGTTGGTGACGCCGGTGAACAGCGCCGGCTGCAGGAAGAAGCCGGGCGTGTCGCGGTTCAGCCGCTCGCCGCCCCAATGCAGCTTGGCGCCCTCGTCGCGGCCGATGGCGATGTATTTCTCGTCCTGGCCGAGCTGGCTCTCGTCGACCACAGGGCCGATATGGGTGCCGGCCTTCAGCGCGTCGTCGACGACCAGCCCCTTCATCCGCTCGGTCAAGGCATCGACGAAGCGGTCGTGAATGCCTTCGGTGACGATCAGCCGCGAGGAGGCGGTGCAGCGCTGGCCGGTGGAGAAGAACGAGCCGTTGGCGGCAACCTCGACGGCGACGCCGAGATCGGCATCGTCGAGCACGACAAGCGGGTTCTTGCCGCCCATTTCGAGCTGCACCTTCTTCATCGGCGTCGAGGCAACGCAGGCCGCCGCCACCCGCCGGCCGGTCGAGACCGAGCCGGTGAACGAGATCGCCGCGACATCGGGATGTTCCAGCATGGCCTGGCCGACCACCGAGCCGCGGCCCATGACGATGTTGAGCACGCCCTTGGGCAGGCCGGCGCGGTTGAGAATATCGACCAGCGCCCAGGCCGAGCCCGGCACCAGGTCGGCCGGCTTGATTACCACGGTATTGCCATAGGCGAGCGCCGGGGCCAGCTTCCAGGCCGGAATGGCGATCGGGAAGTTCCACGGCGTGATCAGGCCGATGACGCCGACCGGCTCGCGGGTGACCTCGATGCCGACGCCCGGGCGCACCGAATTGACCAGTTCGCCATTGAGCCGGAGCGCCTCGCCCGCGAAGAAGGCCAGGATCTGGCCGGCGCGGGTCGCCTCGCCAATGCCCTCGGGCAAGGTCTTGCCCTCTTCGCGCGACAACAGTTTGCCGAGTTCTTCCTTGCGCGCCAGCACTTCGTCGGAAGCCTTCTTCAGCACCTCGTAGCGCTCCTGCGGGGTCGAGCGGCTCCAGGCCGGGAAGGCGGCCTTGGCGGCGGCAACCGCGGCCTTCAGGTCATCGGCCGAACCCTGGGCATATTCGCCGACCACATCCTTGATGTTCGACGGGTTCAGATTCGGCGAGGCCTTTTCGACCGCGACGAATTCGCCTGCGATGAAATTGCGGAATACGGTGGTCATGGCGTCGCCTCTCCGAGATTGCACTGATCCGGTCGGGGATACCGGATCGCGGCCTGTGATCGGGCTTGGGTGCCGGTCCGCACGACCAAGGCCCTGATAGGGCCGGCATGGTTTGCACATTCCGGCGCCTGAAACCAGAGCCAGCCGCTCGCATGGCAGGGTCGCCGGATGGCCAGCCCGGCAACCGTCGGTCGACCGCGGCTCGCCACGGGTCTACCATCGGATCCCGACAGTGAGCCTGAGACATCAAGACATGCATGAGCCCGCCTCCAACGCCGCCCAGCTCGCCTCGCCCTCCTATGTGCTGCCCGCCCTCGACCAGGATTTCCTTTTGGCCGAAGCCCAGCGCGGCGTCCGCTTCCTGCTCGAATACGAAAAGGCCGAGCAGGCGCTGCGGCGCTGGGCCGTCCGTTCGACCATCGTCGTGTTCGGCAGCGCGCGGGTGCGCGAGGACGGCCCGGGACGGCAAGCCGCCTGGTATGCGGCGGCACGCGAATTCGGCCGGCTGGCCTCGCTGAACGGCGGCGCGCTGCGCGCCAATCAGGGCGGCCGCGACAATGTCATCGCCACCGGCGGCGGTCCGGGCCTGATGGAGGCGGCCAATCGCGGCGCGACGGACGTCGGCGCGCCCTCCATCGGCTTCAACATCCGCCTGCCGCACGAGCAGGAACCGAACGCCTATTCGACCCCGGACCTGACCTTCCTGTTTCACTATTTTGCGATGCGCAAGATGCATCTGGCCATGCGCGCCAATGCCCTGGTGGTGTTTCCCGGCGGTTTCGGCACTTTCGACGAGCTGTTCGAGGTGCTGGCGCTGATGCAGACCAACAAGATGCGCACCATTCCCGTCGTGCTGTTCGACGAGCACTACTGGCGCTCGGTGGTCCATTTCGACACCCTGGTCGAAACCGGCATGGTCAGCCGTGCCGAACTCGACCTCCTGCGTTTCGCCGATACGCCCGCCGCGCTCTGGGACCTGATCGCCGCAGCCGACGGCATCGCCCCGCCATCACCGAAGGGAACCCCCTGATGTCGATCCGCTTGCATGTTCTGGGCGCCGCCCGGGTGGTCACCGGCTCGTCCTACCTGTTCGAGGCCAACGGCCGGCGCATCCTGGTCGATTGCGGCATGTTCCAGGGCTCGAAGACGCTCAAGGCGCTGAACTACCGG
>BFBZ01001444.1_pt1 | contig 15777 bp, 16 predicted proteins | sample 1888401 | NCBI WGS metagenome assembly BFBZ01 (sample SAMD00112614, study PRJDB3348) | symbiont metagenome | host: Chara braunii | reverse complement strand
GGCGCAGATGCCGATCACCAGGCTGCGTAGCGCCGGCCACAGGAACAGGCCGCTGTCCCAGGCCCGCGCATACCATTTCAGCGAAAGGCCCTGCGGCGGAAACTGAAAGAACGAGCGGTCGCTGAACGAGAACAGCACGATCACCGCGAGCGGCGTGAGCATGAAGGCATAGGCGAGCCAGGCCGCGATGCGCACCGGTGTCGAGGGAGGCTTCATCGGGGCTGATCCTTGTAGCTGCGTATGAAGCGGCGCTGCAGCGCGTAGATGGCGATGACCACGGCCAGCAGGATGACACTGAGCGCGGTGGCGCGCGGCAGGTCGAACAGCACCAGGGCATCGGTATAGATCGCCACCGACAGGAAGCGGATCGCGGTGCCGCCCAGCATCAGCGGCGTGACGATGGCCCCGAGCATCAGGCTGAACACCAGCACCGACCCGGCGATGAGCCCGGGCAGGGCCAGCGGCAAGGTGATGTCGCGAAACGCCCGGGCCCGTCCGGCGCCCAGGATTTCGGCTGATTCCAGCAGGCGCCCGTCAATGCCCTCGAGCGAGGCGGCGAGCGACAGGATCATGAACGGCAGGAAGACCTGGGTCGCGCCGATCACCATGCCGAGCGTATTGCCGGACAGCGGCAGCGGCTCGTTGATGATGCCGGCCGACATCAGCAGGGAATTGATCACGCCGCGATTGCCCAGCATCAGAAGCCAGCCGTAGCTGCGCACCACGGTGTTGACCAGCAGCGGCGCGGCCACCAGGAAATAGAGGATCGGCTTGCGCCGCGCCGGAGCGCTGGCGATCATCAGCGCTACCGGAAAGCCGATGAGCGCGCATAGCGCGGTGACCAGGGCCGCGGCCAGGCCGGTCTTGTAGAACAGCTCGGCATATTGCGCCGAGGCGAGGATCTGCCGGTAATTGTCCAGGGTGAAGCCGGGCAGGAGAATGCCGAAATCCTGCCGGCGGAAGCTGGCATCGACCATCTGCACCAGCGGTACCGCCAGCAGCAGCAGGATGACCAGCAGCGCCGGAGCGGCGAGGCCGGCGATCCGGAGCTGGCGCGAATGCGCCTGCGCGCGGGCCGGAGCGGTGGCGGCAAGGCTCGCGGTCATGATGCGACGACCGGCAGGCCGATGCCGGCGCCTTCGACAATGGCGTCGACGCGGGCCCGGCGGCTGAGCGCGACCGGCGGCCGCCCCATCAGCCGGGCCTTGAGGCCGTGCCCCTCGGCGCTGCGCAGCAGGACCAATGTCGTGCTGCCTTCGTTGATCACCTCCTCGACCTCGGCCGGCAGGCCGGCCCCGGACGGCGCCGCGAGGCGGACCTGCTCCGGGCGGATGACCAGCCTGAAGCTGGCGCGTGTCGCGGGCGCGGCCAGCATGATCGGCGCGGCGCCCGACCATCCCTCGGCATGGCCGCGGCTGTGGTCGTTGGCATCGGCCGAGCAGGTCAGCAGCGTCACGTCACCGATAAAATCGGCGACATAGTCGTTGGCTGGGCGATGATAGATGGCCTCGGGCGTATCCAGCTGCTCGATCCGGCCGTCGCGCATCACCGCTACCCGGTCGGACAGGTAGAGGGCCTCTTCCTGGTCGTGGGTGACGAACAGAAACGTCATGCCGGTTTCCCGGTGGATGCGCTTCAGCTCGCTCTGCAACTGGCGGCGCAGCTTGAGATCGAGCGCACCGAGCGGTTCGTCGAGCATGAGCAGCGAAGGCTCGGTGGCAAGCGCCCGGGCCAGCGCGACGCGCTGCTGCTGGCCGCCGGACAAGGCGGCCGGCTTTCGGTCGGCGACATGGGGTAGCCGGATGAGATCGAGCATCGCGGCGACACGCCCGGCGATCTCGGCTTTCGGCCGGCCCTTGACCGCCAGGCCGTAGCCGATATTGGCGGCCACCGACATGTGCGGGAACAGCGAGTAGTTCTGGAACACCATGCCGAGTCCCCTTTGGCGGGGCGGCTGATGAGTCACGTCGCGGCCGTCGATGGTGATGGTTCCGCCGTCGCCGGTCTCCAGGCCGGCGATGATCCGCATCAGCGTTGTCTTGCCGCAGCCGGACGGGCCGAGCAGCGTCAGGAATTCGCCGGTTCTGATATCGAGATCGACGGTCCTGAGCGCCTGATAGGCGCCAAAGCTCTTGGCCAGCGCCCGCACCGAGACCTTCACGGTTGCCGGCGATGCGCGGGCATCGTCAGGCGATGGCTCGATTTGGGGCTTCAGCGCCTCGCTCAAGGGGCTCTCCGTCATGCTTGAGAAATTTCACTGAACACAAATCGATCGCACTGGGCTTGTCAACTCCATATGCTGTGTTCCATATTGCCACATCAGAGAAACTTCACTGAGGCGTTGGCGCATTTGGCGTTACCGCCAAGCGCGCCGTCGTCGTTCAATGCCGGCATCCGGCATCCGGCGATCAGGAGCTCAGACGGATGCGTCCCGCGCGGCGCGCCACCGGTCAACCCGAAACGAGGACATGAGATGAGCCAAGACCTGACCCGCCGGATGCTTCTGGCATCGGCCGCCGCCGCGGCGCTGCCCTCGATCGCCGGGGACCTGCAGGCGCAGGACGGCAAGCTGTCGGTGAGCTGGTATCCGGGCCTGCTGGGGGCGAATTTCAAACGAGCCTTCCTCGATACCTTCGCCGAAAAGGACAAGGTTCAGGTCACCGAGGCCTGGGATAGTCCGCGTTTCACCCAGATGCAGGCCGGCCGGGCGCGGCCCAACACCGATGTCGCCGCCTTTATCGATGTGCTGATGCCGCTGGTGGCTCGCTCCGGTCTGGTCGCCAGGCTCGATCCGGCCCGGATCCCCAATCTCGCCAAGGTCGATCCGGCGCTGCTCGTCTGGGACGGCCAGGCGGTGCCGGCCGCCTATGGCAGCTGGGGTATCGTCTACAACGCCAAGCGGGTCTCGACGCCGTTGAAATCGTGGGGTGACTTGTTGCGCGCCGATCTCAAGGGCCGCGTCTCCCACCCCAATATCACCTATAATTCGTCGGTCTATTCGCTCGACGCGCTCGCCCGGCTGGGCGGCGGCGACCTGAAGACCCCGGAAGCGGGCATGAAGGCGATCCGCCAGATCCGCACCTCCGGTCCCGGTCTCTGGGAGCAGGAGAGCGTCGCGGTCGGCTGGCTGAAGACCGAGGAGATCTGGGCGACGCCCTATTTCAGCGGCAACGTGCTGGCGCTGATGCAGGATCGCGACCTGCCCGAGCTCAAATTCGTCGTGCCGGAGGAGGGCGCCTATGCGGTGCCGCTCAATGTCGCCAAGGTCGCCAACAGCCCGAATCCGGCGCTGGCGGACCGCTTCATCGATCATCTGCTCGGCGCCGAGGCGCAGGCCGCCTGGATCGTCGCCGGCCGCAGCCGGCCGGCCAATCGCGAGGTTCCCGTGCCGCCCGACGTCGCCGCTTCCGTGCCCGAGATCGCCAGGCTGCGGCGCATCGACTGGCTCTATTTCGCTGAAAATCGCAATGCGTTGGTGAATGCCTGGAACGAGGTCGTCAACCGCTGAGCGGCGATCCGTCCGGCCGCCCTGTCCCTAGAGGCCTTACGGCCATGCCTTGTGAAAAAGGCATTTCTCGTCAACTGGAGCTCTCCCCATGTCGTCCATCACCCGCGCCGTCAGCCCTCACGTCGCCGAGCCGGCCGAAGGCCTCTGGTCCAATTGCCTTGTCGTCGGCGGCATCGCCTATCTCTCCGGCATGACCGCGCGCGACCGCCAGATGAAGGCGGTCGACGGGCTCGACGAATATGAGCAGACCCGGATCATCTTCACCAAGCTGAAGAACCTGGTCGAGGCGGCCGGCGGCACGGCCGGCGACATCGTCAAGCTGACCATTTTCGTCACCGATATCAGCCAGCGCGAGTTGGTCTGGAAAGCCCGTAAGGAATTCTTCAGCGGAAATTTCCCGGCCTGTTCGCTGGTCCAGGTGGCAGCCCTTGCGGAGCCTGCGATTAAGGTCGAAATCGAAGGTATTGCCCATATCGGAGCAAGCGGACGCTGACATCAGGCTAAGACGCGATGCTGAAGAGGAATGCCATGGAGCGCGTGGGCGACCAGAACCGCAGCGGGACGATCAGGTCATCGCGCTCCCGTCCTGTGCGCATCAGCCTCAAGCAGGCTGCCTATGACGAAATCAAGCGGCTTATCGTCACCTTGAAGCTGCGCCCCGGCGAGCGGATCAACGAGCAGGTGGTCTGCGACATGATCGGCATCGGCAAGACGCCGGTGCACCAGGCCCTGCAGATGCTGAGTGCGCAGGGCTTCGTGCAGATCGTGCCCCGCAAGGGCATCGTCATCACGCCGGATTCACTCAACGACGCGCTGACCGTGCTCGAGGCGCGCATCGTCATCGAAACCGAAATGGCGCGCTTCGCCGCCCAGCGCGCCGATACCACCGTGGTGGAGGCGCTCGAACGGATTCTGTCGGGTGGGCGGCGCGCGCTCGATACCGAGGATTTCGAAGCGTTCATGCGGCATGACCGCGCGTTTCACGAAAAGATCGCCGAGGCCGCGGGCAACGCCATCCTGCTCGAGACGCTTGGCGCGCTCCATGCCCGCATCAGCCGGATCTGGCATTTGCGTGCCTGGAAAGTCGACAATCTGCAGAAGACCCAGGACGAGCACACGGCGGTGTTCCGGGCCTTGGCGGCCCGCAATGCCCAGGGCGCCGCCGATGCCATGCGCAGCCATATCGAAACGCTGCGCCAGAACATCGTCGATGCCTCGATCGCGGCCGTCGATATCGGCGGCAATCCCTGAGCGTCCCGACCGCTGCGCGCGCCGGTTTCTGATCGCGCCCACCTGTGCCCTGGTGCGCCGGCGCCCGAGCGCGGCGGGCAGTGGCCGCGGCAAGAAATATCTCTGCCGCGATGCCGATCCCGCCGCGGCCGTTCAGTCCTTCGCCGGCCGCTCCTTGGCCAGAAAGCCGCCGATCGTCGCGTCGGTGTGGAAAACCGGCTTCTCGTAATAATGCGGGCCGTCATAGATTTCGATCAGCAAGCTACGCTTGCGCGCGATGGTCGGGCCATGCGGATGGTCCTTCGGGTTCATGTAAAATGACCCGGGAACCAGCAGAAGCTTGCTGTCGGTATATTCGTAGGCGCCTTCGAGGCAATACATGAACTGGTTGGATGCATGCGCATGCTTGATCGGCACGCCGCCGCCTTCGGCGAAGTCGAGCGCTGCGATGCTTGCCCCGGTCGCCTCATTTTTCCAGAAGAAGAACTGCCGAAAGCCATAGTCGGGAAAATCCAGCCACGCCTCGGGCGCGATCTGGCTCATCTGCAGCAGAATTTCCTTGGTCACATGTCTCTCCTCGCCACGATCGCCATGCTCTCGGCATGGCGCCGCGCGAAGCATCGTGCAACAGTGAAATTTTACTGACGCACGATAGGCACCGGACCAATGCAGGTCAAGCTTCCTTGCGTGGCTTCGGAGTGGCGCCGTGCGGCTGATAAAGGAGGCGGTGGTGGGGAAAAAGCGTCATGATATCAAAATGATAAATTATGGCACATGCCCGCCGTCGGCGATCTTCGAGACCTCGCCCGGCGCTTGGAATTTCACAGTAACCGTCCGGCGCCTTCTCAAGGCCGCGGGGGTGCCGCCGGTGATGCCGTCCGCGACGATGGCATCACCAGACCCGTCTGCGGTCATCGCCCAAATTGCGGGCCGCCAAGTGGCCGGTGGCGTGCCTGCCTAGTGCCGTGCCCGGTGGCTGCGGTGCGGGCGCGGCGTCGGTTCTGTCTGCCCGTAGGTCGCGTCATAGCCGGTCTGCGGCAGATCGCCGGGGAAGCGATAGCTGTAGTCGTAATTGGCGCGGCTGCCGGCATTGCCGTCGCCGGCATCGCCGCCTCCTTGAGCGAGCGCGGGCGAACTGATCGCTGCCGCGGCAAACAAGACGAGGATCGGAAACTTCATGGCGATCTCTCCCGTGTCCGGTGGTGGAAAGGTCAAGATGGCGCCGGCGGCCGGAAATGGCATCGGGTGTTCACTGAAACGGGATCAGGGGATGTCCCGGGAAAACGCGAATTTGAACAGCGGGCGTATGGTCTTCGATCTCGCCGTCGCCGATGGCCTCCCGGTCTCGCTGCCTTGTCCCGTTCAGCCGCCGAAATGAGGCTCGGGCAGGCCGGTCACGCCGAGGTCGTGAACGGCGAAGAGCGCGCCGGCATGCGGCGCCGCCGCCCGTTCGGCCTCGGGGACCATGGCGGCGGCCGAGGTGACATAGAGAATGTCGAGTTTTGGCCCGCCGAAAGTGCACATGGTCGGATGTTTCACCGGCATGTCGATCAGCCGGTCGAAACGGCCCTTCGGATCGACCTTGGCGACCTGGCCGCCATGGATCAGCGCGCACCAGTAATAGCCTTCGGCATCCACGGTGGCGCCGTCGCAGCGCCCGGCGATGTCGCGGGTCGAGAAGAACACCCGCCGGTTGGAAATCACGCCGTCGTCGATATCGAGATCATAAGCGAAGACCGTCTCGGCCCGACTGTCGGCGAGATAGATGGTGCGATCGTCGGGCGAAAACGCGATGCCGTTGGAGACGATGAACCCGTGGTCCATGCGCCTGACCGAAAGATCCGGGTCGAGCCGGTGCAACGCTCCGGTCGGATGGGTCAGGTCGCCATTGCGCGAGCCGCACCAATAGCGGCCGCGCCGGTCGCATTTGCCGTCGTTCAGAATGTTGCTCGGCTGGTCGGGCTCCGGGTCGACAATGGTGCTGACCGTGCCGTCGGCGAGGTCGATCGTCGCGAAGCCGGTCTTCAGCGCACCGACCAGCCCGCCGGCGCGGCGAAACACGAAGGATCCGATGATTTCGGGCATGGCCCAGGTGGTGCGCTTGCCCGCCGCATCGAGCCGGTGCACGGCAGGGGCGAGCGCGTCGACCCAGTAGAGCGCCTGCTCCGGCCCATGCCAGCACGGGCCTTCGCCGAGTTGGTTGGCGATCGTCCCGATGATCTCGATCGACGGCTCACGCATGGCTCACCAGGGCAGCGGCTGGTCGGAATAGGTGACGAAATTACCGGTGTGGTGACGGCCGGCGCGGTGAATGACGCCGCGCATGCCGGCGACGCTCTCGCTCACCGGCACCCGTCCGCCGGGCTCGGTCGCGGCCCAGCCGGGATGCAGCGCGAGAACGCAGATCTGCCGGTGGGCGAGATCGACCGCCAGCGTCTTCACCACCATGTTGAGCCCGGCCTTGCTCGAGCGATAGCTGTAGGAGCCGCCGGAATTGTTGAGCGCGATCGACCCCATGCGGCTCGACACGAAGACCATCTGCTTCAATTCGCTCGCCGCGACATGCTCGACGAAACATTCTGCGAGTTTCATCGGGCCGATCAGATTGGTCTCCAGGATGCGCCGCCAATTGGCATAGTCGGTCTGGCCGAAGGGCGGATGCGGCCGGCCGATGCCGGCATTGTTCAGCACGATGTCGACGGGCTGGTCCTTGAGCCGCTCGGCCAGCGCTTCGATCGCCCGGTGGTCAGTGACGTCGAGCCGCGAGACTTCGATATCCCCCTTGATCGCGCGGGTTTCATCCGCGCTGTCGGGATCCAGGCAGGTCGCCAGCACGCGGTAGCCGTCGGCGGCATATTGGCGGGCGAATTCGACGCCGAGGCCGGTGTCGCAGCCGGTGATCAGGATGGTCGGCATGGGGGGCCTTCACGGGTGGGTGGGAATGGGGTGTTGGCGGTGGTGCGCCAGTGATGCTGCTGTCCGCGGCTCCGCCCTCCACCCTCGGCGCGGAGAGGTCCTCTGGACGGGAGCCGCATATGGATATTCGGCCATGCGAATTGGGGGCGCGGCTGAGGCAGCCTAGAGAGGCGCATGCGACAGCCTCGCCCTCTTCGTCTTGGCCGGGCTTGTCCCGGCCATCCACGCATTGCCTTGGTTGCTGAAGACGTGGATGGCCGGGACAAGCCTGGCCAAGACGCGGTGTGAGCCGACCGGCTGGGCGTTATTCCGTCGACCGTCGATCCGATTTTCGCCGCTGATCCATATGCGACAGCCATGTCCGATGGGGAAGGTGGAAGCCTACGCCTCGAAGGGCCGCCGTAAGGGTGCGCAAGCGTTGAACCCTCATCCATGCTGGGCCAACTCCACATTCGCCCCACCCGCCGCTGAGCTCTCCAGGCAGGCCATGACGAAAGCCAGCCCCGCGACGCCGTCGGCGATCGAGGGCGTGAGCGTCTCGGTCGCCGGCATCAGCCCGCGCCGGGCCAGCATGTCGTCGGCCAGGCCGCAATAGAGATTGGCCACCGCCTCTTGCAGGCCTTCCGGGTGGCCCGGCCGCATCAACCGGGTCGCGGCCTTGGCCATATCGGTCAGGTTCGGCTGGCCGGCCCCGATGATCCTGATGTCGCCGTCGAGATTGGCATGGACTAGCCGGCCGTGGTTGCGATGCTCCCAGCGCAAATGGCCGGTCTCGCCATAGACTGATATCGACACCTGGTTGGAGGTGCCGGCCGCGGCATTGCAGACGTCGAGCCGGCCGCGGGCGCCGTTCGTCAGGCGAAAGCGCACCTGGGCGATGTCATGCACGCGTCGTCCCGGCATCAGGGTTCCGACATCCGCGGAAACGCTGGCGAGCGCTTCGCCGGTGACGAAGCCGACGAGGTGATGGGCATGGGTGCCGATGTCGCTGAGCACCAGCGACGGCCCGCTGACCGCGGGGTCGAGCCGCCAGCGCTTGGCAGCATCCGGCCCGTCCTCGACCCGGGTGGCGATGCCGCCGGCCAGGTAATCGAGATGCACCAGTCGGACCGTGCCGATCTCGCCGGCCAAGATCCGCGCGCGCATGTCGCGGATCATCGGATAGCCGGAATAGGTATGGGTCAGCGCCAGCGCGCGGCCGCTCCGGCGGGCGAGCTCGGCCAGCGCCACCGCCTCGCCGAGATCGTTGCAGAGGGGCTTTTCGACCATCACGTCGAGACCGGCTTCCAGCGCCATGCGGACATAACGCGCATGGCTGTCGTTCGGCGTGACGATGGCGATGGCCTCGATGCCGTCCGCTCGGCGCGTCTCGATCGCGATCATCGCTTCGACGCTGGCATAACAGCGCTCGTCGGCGAGCCCGATGGCGCGGCCCTCGGCAAGCGCCCGCTCGGGCCGCGACGACAGCACGCCGGCGACCAGCTGAAAGCGCTGGTCCATGGCGCTGGCCACCCGGTGCACCGGCCCGATGGTCGAGGGCGGCGCGCCGCCGGCCATGCCGAGCCGGAACGGCCGCCCGAGGCATTCGCGTACCGGGTTGGTCATCTGCTCTCCCCGAGGCCCAGGATCGTGTTCAGCATCGCCGCGTCGGGCGCCGGCCGTCGTATCGCCGCATCGAAGGCCGTCTCGCCGACGCGGATGATGTGGTCGCGGATGAAGCGCGCGCCTTCGGCCGCGCCATCCAGGCGGTTCTTCAGGCAGCACTCCCATTCGAGCACGGCGAAGCCGTCATAGCCATGGCGGGTCAGCCGCGAAAAAATGCCCTTGAAGTCGACCTGGCCGTCGCCGGGGCTGCGAAACCGTCCCGGCCGGTCCAGCCAGTCGCCATAGCCGCCATAGACGCCGCGGCGGTCGCTGACGATGAACTCGGCATCCTTGACGTGGAAGGCGCCGATCCGGTCGTGATAGCGGTCGATGAAGCCGAGATAGTCCATGTGCTGCAGCAGCATGTGGCTCGGGTCGTAGAGGATCCTGGCGCGGGGATGGTGGTCGACCAGCGCCAGGAAGCGCTCGAAGGTGGCGCCGTCATGCAGGTCCTGGCCCGGATGCAGCTCGAAGCAGAGATCGACATTGGCTTCGTCGGCATGATCGAGCAGCGGCCGCCAGCGCTTCGCCAGTTCCGCGAAGGCCCGCTCGATCAGCCCGGCCGGCGGCGGCGGAAAGGGGTAGAAGAACGGCCAGGCGAGACCGCCGGAAAAGGTCGCGAGCCGGGTGACGCCGAGCCGGCCGGCAAGCGTGATCGCCGCGGCGAGATCGGCGGCGGCGCGGGCCTGCCGCCGCGCCGGATCGCCGCGGCAATCGGCCGGGGCGAAAATGTCCATCACCGCGTCATAGGCCGGGTTGACCGCCATGAGCTGGCCGGCGCGATGCGAGGCGATTTCGCTGATGGCCTGGCCATGGTGGTGCATCACCGCCTCCAGCCCGCCAATGTAACCGCTTTCGTTCAGGCGTTCGAGATCGATCAGGCGGCGATCGTGGACCGGCACCTGCAGCGCCACGAAGCCGGTCTCGGCGGCAAAGCCGGCCATGCCCTCCAATGTGTCGAAAGGCGTCTCGTTGCTGATGAGCTGGCTGATGAACAGGCCAGGGCCACGGATCGTGCGAGGTGGCGACACGCGTCTTGCCTTCCTTGAATGACGCGGCAATGATAGCGCTTACACCGATCATTGCAATTGCCGAACGCGAGCGAGCCAGCATGACCACGCGGATCAAGACGCCGGAGACCCTGCGCAGCCACCGCTGGTACGGGCCGAACGACATGCGGTCGCATTCGCACCGCCAGCGCACCCAGCAGATGGGCTTCCGCCGCGAGGAGTTCATGGGCCGGCCGGTGATCGGCATCCTCAATACCTGGAGCGAGATGAGTCCCTGCCATTTTCACCTGCGCGACCGGGCGGAGGCGGTGAAGCGCGGCGTGATCCGCGCCGGCGGCTTTCCCGTGGAACTGCCGGCCATGTCGCTCGGCGAGGTGCTGGTGAAGCCGACCACCATGTTCTACCGCAACTTCCTGGCCATGGAGGCCGAGGAACTGCTGCGCCAGTTGCCGATCGACGGCGCGGTGCTGCTCGGCGGCTGCGACAAGACCACGCCCGGCCTGATCATGGGCGCCACCTCGATGGATATCCCGGTGATCTTCTGCTCGGCCGGGCCCATGCTGAACTCCAGGCGCAACGGCCAGGCCATCGGCTCCGGCACCCATACCCGCAAGTTCTGGGACGACTACCGTGCGGGCAATCTCTCGGACGCCGACTGGATCGAGATCGAGGGCATTTCGTCGCGCTCGCCGGGCACCTGCAACACCATGGGCACGGCGACCACGATGACCGCCATCGCCGAGACCATCGGCTTCTCGCTGCCCGGTGCCTCATCGATCCCGGCCGCCGATTCCGCCCATCCGCGCATGTGCTCGGAGGCCGGCGAGCGTATTGTCGAGATGGTCTGGGAAGACCTGAAACCCTCGCGGCTGCTCAGCGCCGGCAGCTTCGCCAATGGCGTCGAGGTTTGCGCCGCGCTCGGCGGCTCGACCAATGCGGTGGTCCATCTGGTCGCCATGGCCAGGCGCGCCGGCATTCCGCTCACCATCGATGCCTTCGATGCCGCGGCTCGGCGCACGCCGGTCATGGCCAATCTCTATCCGGCGGGACGCTTCCTGATGGAGGATTTCTATTTCGCCGGCGGTTTGCCGGCGCTGCTCTCTCGCATTGCCGACCGGCTCGACCTCTCGGCCATGACGGTGACCGGCAAGACGCTCGGCGACAACATCGCCGGCGCCACCGTGCGCGACGAGGCGGTGATCTGCACGCTCGACAAGCCAGCGGTCTCCGAGCCGGGGATCGCCGTGCTCTACGGCAATCTTTGTCCCGACGGCGCGGTGATCAAGCCGTCGGCCGCGAGCCCCGCCTTGATGAGCCATCGCGGTCGTTGCGTGGTGTTCGACGACCACGCGGCGCTTACCCGCGGCATCGACGACGAAACGCTCGGCATCGACGAGAACACGGTTGTCGTGTTGCGCAATGCCGGCCCGGTCGGCGGGCCCGGCATGCCGGAATGGGGCGCGCTGCCGATCCCGAAAAAGCTTCTCGCCCGCGGTATCAGAGACATGGTGCGGCTGTCGGACGCGCGCATGAGCGGCACCCATTTCGGCACCTGTGTGCTGCATATCTGTCCGGAATCACGGGTCGGCGGTCCGCTCGCCTTGCTCCAGACCGGCGACGAGATCGTGCTCGACGTGCCGAACCGCCGGCTCGACATGCTGGTCGACGAGGCCGAAATCGCGCGCCGAAGAGCGGCCTGGGTTCAGCCTCCGAAGCGCTTTTCGCGCGGCTATGGTGCGTTGTTCGAGAGCCACGTCCGCCAGGCCAATCTCGGCGCCGATTTCGACGTGCTGGAGCGCGGCGAACCGACACCCGAGCCGGAGATCTATTGAGGCAAGCGGGTGCCTCGCCGGATGCTGGGCCCGGTTCGCACCTTGATCGAAGCCATAACCGGATCCGGCACGGCTCGCTCCCGCGGGACAGTTTCAGGGAATGTCGACGATCTCGACCCAGTTGGGATCGCGCCCCATCGGGTAGCGATTGAGCGCTTTCAGCGCTCCCGTCTCGGGATCGATCGCATAGAGGGTGGCCGAATGCGACGTCTGGCCGACGGCGACGAGGAAGCGCCCGCGGGGATCGATGGCGAAGCCGCGCGGCTGCTCCTCGGTGGGCACATGGCCCGCCGCCGAGAGATTGCCGGTCTCGCCGTCGACCTTGAAGATGGCGATCGTGCTCGATCGGCGTTCGGACACGTAGAGAAAGCGGCCATCGGGCGTGATGCGGATTTCCGAGGCCCAGGGGGCTCCGCCCTGGAAGCCCTGTGGCAGCGCGCTGACGGTCGCGAGCCGGGTCAGCGTGCCGGCGGCGGCATCGAACCTGAGCGAGATGACCTTGGCGTCCAGTTCGTTGACGAGAAAGGCGAAACGATCGTTCGGGTGAAACACCAGGTGGCGCGGCCCCTGGCCCTTGTCGGTTTCGACAAAGGGCGGAGTATTCGGCGTCACCTGGCCGGTGACCGCATTGAAGTTGAACTGAAGCACCACGTCGCCGCCGAGATTGGCGGAAAAGACATGAGTGTTGGAGCGGTCGGTCAGGATCGAGTGGGCGTTCTTGCGCGTCGGCAGCACCTGCACCGGCTCGCCCTGAACCAGCCCTTGCGGGCCGATCGGGTTGATGGCGATCTTGTCGCCGCCGTAGGACGCGCTCAACAGGAAGCGGCCGCTACGGTCGGTCGCGATATAGGCCATGCTGTCCGGCAAGGGGACGGTCGACAGCAGGCTGAGCTTGCCGTCAGCCTGATCGATGGCGAAGGAACTGACTGAGAAGGGCTGCGAGCGCAGCGCCACATAGAGGGAACGCCGGTCCGGCGAGATCGCCATCGGCATGGCCGTGCCCGCTGTCGGCACGGTCTGCACCGGCCGCAGCGCGCCCGCCGCCGCGTCGAGCGTCATGACGGTGATCTCGCGGCTTTCCGCATTGGAGACATAGACCATCGTCGCCGCCGATGCACCGGAGGCGGCCAGGCCGGCGGCCACGGCGAAAAACGCCAGCCATCGCATCATGTGATCCTCCCCGTGTTTCCCATGCGCGGCTGGTTGTCCGGCCCGTGGCGTTTGTCGCATCTCCGCGATCGAAAGCTTGGCGACCTGCCGGTGGGGCGTCCAGCCCAAATGCCGCATCGATCGATCCAGGCTTTGGATCGATCGAGGGCGCACCAAGCCTCATTCGGCGGCAATTTGCCGATGGGCGAAATCGCCATGCGCCAGGCCGGCCACCAGGGCCGCGAGCTCGTCCATCTCGCCGGCGGTCAGATCGGTCAGCGGTGTGCGCACCGGCCCCGAGTCCCGGCCGACCACCTTCATGCCGGCCTTGATGATCGACACCGCATAGCCCTTGCGGCGGTTGCGGATGGCGATCAGCGGCAGAATGAAATCGGTCAGGCCGGCTTGCACCGCCGCACGGTCGCGCCGACGGACTGCGGCATAGAACTTGGTGGAGAATTCAGGCACGAAATTGAACACGGCCGAGGAATAGGTGGTGACGCCCATTTCGAGATAGGGCAGGGCGAAGGTCTCCGCGGTCGGCAGGCCGCCCACATAGGTCTGCCGGTCGCTCATGCGCGCGCGGATCCGCTGCATCAGCTCGATATCGCCGACGCCGTCCTTGTAGCCGACGAGATTGGGGCAGCGCGCGCAGAGCCCGGCCAGCGTGTCTTCGTTGAGAATGGCATTGTCGCGGTTATAGACGATCACGCCGAGCCGGGTCGCGGCGCAGACGGCCTCGACATGGGCGGCGAGCCCGGCCTGCTCGGAATTCACCAGGTAGGGCGGCAGGAGGAGAATGCCGTCGGCACCGGCGCGCTCGACCTCGGCGGCAAGCTCGGTGGCGATCGCCGTGCCATAGCCGACGCCGGCAAGAACCGGTACCCGGCCCTTGGTTTCGTTGGCGGCGATGCCGACGATGCGGGCGACCTCGGCCGGCGTCAGCGAGAAGAATTCGCCGGTGCCGCCGCAGGAGAACAGGCCTGCCACCTCATAGCCGCACAGCCAGTCGAGGTTCGACCGATAGCGTTCCTCATCGAACACGAAGTCGGGCCGGAACGGCGTGACCGGGAAAGACAGAAGCCCTTGGCCGATCGTCTGTGCCATCTCGCGCGGTGTCATCTTGGTCATCAGCCGTGGTTCCCCGGGAGGGCGGCGAACGCTGCCGCCCCGCGGCGGCAGCAATAGGCGATGATCGATGCGGCGACGGAACAAACGCTGGATCGGGTGATGCCAAATTTGAACCGATCAGCGTGTCTCGGCGAGCTTGCGCGCCATGTCGACGATGATCGGCAACAGCGGATTGCGGTTGTCGGTGCGCCAGACCATGAACAGTTCAGCGGGGCGCGGCCGGGGGATCTGCACCGGCCTGAGGACCACGTTGCGGAACTGCAGGTTGACCGCGGCCTCGGGCACCAGGCTGACGCCGACCCCGGAATGGACCAGCGCGAGGATCGAATGGATCTGGGCGAGGTGCTGCACGTAATTGGGCAGAATGCCGGCCCGCGAGAAGGTTTCGAGCACCAGATCGTGGAAATAGCGCGCCTCGTAGGGCGCATACATGATGAAGGGTTGGGCGGCCAGTTCATCGAGCCTGATGCTGACGGCCTCGGCGAGCGGGTCGTCGGCCGGCAGCGCCGCCAGCAGCGGTTCCGCGGAGACCCGGAACGCGCCGAAGCCTGCGCGCGGGATCGGCGGCCGCAACAGCCCCAGCTGAATTTCCCCGGAATGCAGGCGCCTGAGCTGCTCGCCGCTGACCATTTCCTTCAGCGTCAGCTCGACTTCGGGAAGGCGGGTCCGGCAAGTCGCCACCAGTTCGGGCAGGTAGCTATAGGCGGACGTGGCGGTGAAGCCGATATTGATTGAGCCGGCCTTGCCGTCCGCGACGCGCTTGGCCAGCAGTGCCGAGCTTTCGGCGAGTTGCAGGATGTGGCGCGCCTCGACGAGGAAGCTCTGTCCGGCCGGGGTCAGCCGGACCGAACGGCTGGTGCGCTCCAGCAGGGCGACGTCGAGCACGCGTTCGAGGATCTGGATCTGCCGGCTGAGCGGCGGCTGCGTCATGTTGAGCCGCTCGGCCGCGCGGCCGAAGTGAAGCTCGTCGGCGACGGCCACGAAGCAGCGCAGCTGGCTCAGGTCGAACATGGCATCCGTCACACCCCGGGCTGCGACGCGGGCCTCGCGGCCGGCGCCGGTCAGTTCTGCAGCGAGATGCCCGCCTTGTCGATGATCCCTTGGAATTTTGCGATTTCGGCAATCGACTTCAGTTTGGCTTCCTCGCCGGTGGAGGGCGTCGCGGCCGCGCCCATTTCCTCGAAGCGGCTGACGACGGCGGGCTCCCTGAGGACCGCCTGCATTTCGGCGACGAGCCGGCCGCAAATCTCGCCCGGCGTGCCCTTGGGCGCCAGAAAACCATTCCACGAGGTGACGTCGAAGCCGGGAAGGCTTGCCGAGAGCGGCGGGATTTCCGGCGCGATCTTGGCGCGCTCGG
>BFBZ01000011.1_pt47 | contig 15807 bp, 20 predicted proteins | sample 1888401 | NCBI WGS metagenome assembly BFBZ01 (sample SAMD00112614, study PRJDB3348) | symbiont metagenome | host: Chara braunii | reverse complement strand
CTCCAGATGCACGTCCATGCGGCCACCGGGGATCCCGCGGCGGCGCTCTTCGTCTTCGAGGGCCTCCGCCTGCGTCTGCGCGACGAGCTCGGCACCGCGCCGGGTCCCGAACTGAGGGACCTCCACCGGCGGCTGCTCGGCTAGCCTCCTCGCCGCTGAGCCCGCCACGCCGGCGGCCGCTTGGCAAGGAACGCGCCGATGCCCTCCTGCGCCTCGTTCCCCGGGATCGTGCGCACGGTGAGGTCCACCGCCGCCTTGTATGCGGCGTCGATCGGCCCCTCGAGCGACTCGTGGAGGCCGCGTTTGGCCATCGCCGTCGTCTCAGGCGCACCGGCGGACGCGCTCGACGCGATCGCGCGTGCCGCAGTTGCGAGCTCGTCGGCAGGCACGACGGCGTTGACGAGGCCCCAGTCGAGCGCGGTGGAAGCGGAGATCGGCGCGCCGGTCAGCAGCAACTGCGTCGCCCGGCGTCGCCCGATCAGCCGGGACACCTCGATCATGGCCGTGGCGCCGACGAGTCCCATGGCCGGTCCCGGCACCGCGAACGTCGCCTGGGACGAGGCGACTGCGAGGTCGCACGCGGCCACCAGATGGCACCCCGCGGCGGTCGCCGCGCCCTGGACGCGCGCGACCACCGGCTGCGGCAGTTCGCGGATGGCCCGCATGAGCGCCGTGTCCGCATCGAAGATCGTTCGCGCCGCCGCCTCGTCAGCGCCGTGGAGCTCGCGCAGATCGTGCCCGGAGGAGAAGACCGGTCCTGCGGAGCCGATCACCACCGCCCGCACAGCTCGATCCGCGCCGATCGCGTCCAGCTCGCGGCGGAGGGCCAGCATGAGGTCCAGGGACAGGGCGTTCCGTGACGCCGGACGGTTCAGCACAAGGGTGACGACGGGCCCGTCCCGGCGGACCGCCAGAACTCCTTCGGCGGGGGAGGGCCCATCGTCGACCGGGTCCGGCTCGACCTCCACCGCCATCGCCAGGAGGTCGTCGCCCCGGACGCGGCCAGCGAGAGCCGGGTGTTCGTGCCGCAGGTGCTCCTCGGCCGCGCGCAACAGTTCCTCGTCGGAGTCGCCGCGGCAGATCAGCCCGCAGTCGCAGTAGATCGCCTTCGTCACGAGCCCTCCGGCGCGGAGCCTATCGGCAGCCCGTCATGCGGCGGAGACCATCTCAAGGAGGTCCGCGTCGGTCAGCCGGCCGAGCAGGTCCGGATGGGACGAGTGGATGTGCGCCCGCGCAGCGACGAGCAGCGACGCCTCGTCATCGCCTCGGACGACGTGCCCGCAGGTGCATCGGATGATCAGTTGTGGCGCCATGACGTCCCTTCCTGCCGGTTGTGTTTCACCGAGCACGGTGATCGCGGGGCGTTGGCACGGTGTTGGCCCACCGCTCAGTCCAGGATCTTCCAGAACGAGTCCTTCCGGCTGATCCGGCCGCCCGAGAACTCGAAGAGGTCGCACCCGCGCACCTCGATGGGCTCGCCGGTGCGCTGGGTGCCGCGGATCGTCCATTCGGACACGCCGCGGTCGCCGCAGACCCAGTGGCGGTCGTCCCCGTAGTGCACGTCCGGGATCCCCTCCAGCCGGGAGCGGATCCCCTCGCGGACCTCGTCCCGGCCCACCAGGCGCCGCCCTCCCGGGGCAGGGCCGCGCGGCATCTCGAAGACGCAGTCGTCGGTGAAGAACGCCATGATCGCGTCGAGGTCGTGCGCGTTGAACGCCGCCAGGAAGTCCCGGAGCACGTCGGTGGTGACCGCGGGACCCGTCATGGCGACCCCAGCTCCTGGAACAGGGTGAGCTGGAGCCCGGCCTCGCCCTCGAGGCGTGAGTTGAGGCTGTTCCAGGGGGTGACGGTGGGCTCGGCGATGATCGTGGCCCCGGCCGCGCGGACGGCGTCGGTGGTGGCGGCGGCGTCCTCGACCTCCAGGGCGACGCGGATGTGGCCGGCGACGCGGCGGCCCACCTCGACCTCGTCGATGTACTCGCCGTGCCCGAGGTTCGTGAGCTCGATGGTGGCGCGGCCGGCGTCCAGGATGGCGATCCGGCCGCCGGGGGAGGAGACCGCCTCGGCCTCGGGCATCCCGAGGACGTCGCGGTAGAAGGCGAGGGCGGCGTCGAAGTCGTCGGCGAGGACGACGAGCCGCAGCTGACGGACGGGCATCAAGGACCTCCGGTCGGGCGTCGCGGGCCGGTCGATCCTCCCACGCGCGCTAACATGACCGACCGCTCGACCCAATGTCCCCTCCCCGGCGCACCCCACCCGATGGCGGTGCCCGGGCTTCCGCGCGTCCAGGATGCGCGGGGTCCGGGAACCATCGGACGGCGCCGGCGCACCACCTTCCCAACCGCATGCAGACAGGAGTGGCCGACGTGCCCAACGTCACCATGAAGCAGCTGCTGGAGTCCGGAGTGCACTTCGGGCACCAGACGCGCCGCTGGAACCCGAAGATGAAGCGCTTCATCTTCACCGAGCGCAACGGCATCTACATCATCGACCTGCAGCAGACGATCGTGCTGCTGGAGCAGGCGTGCGACGTCGTGCGCGACATCGCCCAGCGCGGCGGCACCGTGCTCTTCGTGGGCACCAAGAAGCAGTCGCAGGACGCGGTCCAGGAGAACGCGGTCCGCGCCGGCATGCCGTACGTCTCGCACCGCTGGCTCGGCGGCCTCCTCACCAACTGGGGGACGATCTCCCAGCGGATCCGCCGCCTCCACGAGCTGCGCAACCAGAAGCGCGAGGGCCAGCTGGAGCTGCTGCCCACCCGCGAGCGCCTGGCCCGCGAGGGCGAGCTCGTGAAGCTCGAGACCAACCTGGGCGGCGTCGCCGACATGCAGCGGCTGCCCGACGCGGTGATCATCGTGGACCTCCGCAAGGAGGCGATCGGCGTGCGCGAGGCCAACCGCCTCGGCCTCGCCGTGATCGGCCTGGTGGACACGAACTGCGACCCGGACGAGGCGACCTACGTCATCCCGGGCAACGACGACGCGATCCGCTCCTGCAACCTCGTGCTCGGCGCGCTCGCCGACGCCGTCCTGGAGGGCAAGGGCACCCTGCCGTCCTCCGGCATCCCGGGTGGCGAGCCCACCGCGGAGCCCGCGGCCGAGGCCGAGCCCGAGGCTGAGGCCGCCGCCGCGCCCGCCGAGCCCGCCGCCGCCGCGCCCGCCGAGCCCGCCGCCGCGCCCGCGGAGCCCGTCGCGGCGCCCGCGGAGCCCGTCGCGGCGCCCGAGGCGCCCGCCGAGCCCGTTGCCGAGGAGCCGCCGGCCGCCCCGGCCGAGGCGGACGCCGCCGCCACCCCGGACGCGCCGGCCGAGGCCGCCGAGGAGGCCGAGCCCGCCGCCACCACGACCAGCACCGAGGAGACCGCGTGAGCACCACGATCCCCGCCAAGCTCGTCAAGGAGCTGCGCGAGAAGACCGGCGCCGGGATGATGGACTGCAAGAAGGCGCTGGAGGAGGCCGGCGGCGACATCGAGGCCGCCACCGCCGCCTTGCGGACGAAGGGCCTCGCCGACGCCGCGAAGCGGTCCGGCCGCGAGGCGAACGAGGGCATGGTGGACAGCTACATCCACGCCGGCGGCCGCGTCGGCGTGCTGCTCGAGGTCAACTGCGAGACCGATTTCGTGGCGCGCACCGACCAGTTCAAGGACTTCGTCCACGACGTGGCGCTGCACATCGCCGCCCTGAAGCCGCAGTTCGTGTCCAAGGAGGAGGTGCCGGAGGCGTACATCGCCGCCGAGCGCGCCATCTACGAGGGCCAGGCCCAGGACATCCCGGAGCACGCGCGCGAGCGCGCCGTGGAGGGCAAGCTCGCGAAGCACCTCGCGTCGATCGTGCTGCTCGACCAGGAGTTCGTCCGCGACCAGAACGAGAAGAAGCCGCGGACGATCGAGGCGCTCCGCGCGGAGGTCGCCGGGTCGCTCGGCGAGAACGTGACCATCCGCCGATTCGCCCTGTTCGAGCTTGGCCAGTAGCGATACCGACGAGGTCGCCCGGACCGGCGAGGCGCCGTCCGGCGCGGCCTTCCGTCGCGTCGTCCTGAAGCTCTCGGGCGAGGCGCTCATGGGGGACGAGCCCTACGGCATCGACCCCACCCGCATCGCGGGGATCGCCCGCCAGGTGAAGGAGGCCCACGACCGCGGCGTCGACGTCGCGATCGTCGTGGGCGCCGGGAACATCTTCCGCGGGCTCCAGGGCATGGCGATCGGCATGGACCGCGCGACGGCCGACTACATGGGCATGATCGCGACGATGCTGAACGCGCTCGCGATCCAGGACGCCCTCGAGAAGCTCGGCCTGGTCACGCGGGTGCAGTCCGCGATCGCCATGCAGGAGGTCGCCGAGCCGTACATCCGGCGGCGCGCCATCCGCCACCTCGAGAAGCGGCGGGTGGTCATCTTCGCCGGCGGCACCGGCAACCCGTTCTTCACGACGGACACCACCGCCGCCCTCCGGGCCCTCGAGATCGGGGCGGAGTGCATCCTCATGGCCAAGAACGGCGTGGACGGCGTGCTCGACGCGGACCCGCGCGTCGTGCCTGACGCCAAGTTGATCCCCAAGATCAGCCACATGGAGGCGATCGAGCGCGGCCTGAAGGTCATGGACACCACGGCCCTCACGTTGTGCATGGACAACAACCTGCCCATCTTCGTCTTCAACATGAGCGACGATCGCAACATCCGCCGGCTGCTCGACGGGGAGCGGATCGGCACGATGGTCGTCACCGACGACCCGAGGTGAGGAGGAGGACGTGGCCGACGACGACCGGATGAAGGACGCGAAGCGCCGCATGGAGGGCGCCGTGTCGGCGCTCACGAGCGAGTTCGCCGCGGTGCGGACCGGCCGCGCCTCCACGGGCCTCCTCGACCGCATCCAGGTGGACGCGTACGGCACCAAGACGCCGCTCAACCAGCTCGCCACGATCAGCGCGCCCGAGCCGCGGCTGCTGACCGTGGCGCCGTTCGACCCCAGCATCATGAGCGCCATCGAGCGGGCGTTCCTGGAGTCCGACCTCGGCCTGACGCCGAACAACGACGGCAAGATCATCCGCCTGCCGATCCCGCAGCTCACCGAGGAGCGGCGCAAGGAGATGGTCCGCCTGGTCCACAAGATGGCCGAGGAGGGGCGGGTCGCGGTCCGCAACGTCCGCCGCGACGTCATCCACGACCTCAAGAAGGCGGAGAAGGACGGCGAGCTCTCGCGCGACGAGCTGAAGCGGGCGGAGGACGAGGTCCAGAAGCTCACCGACGCCGAGGTCAAGACCATCGACGACCTCATGGGCCGCAAAGAGGCCGAGATCCTCGAAGTCTGAGGTCCCCCGCTGACCCTGCTCACCCGCCTGCGTACGGCGCGCGCCGTGCTCGGGCTCGGCCGCGCGCCGCGCACCGAGCCGCCCGCCGGCCCCACCGACGTCCCGGAGTCCATCGCGATCATCATGGACGGCAACGGGCGGTGGGCCAGGGAGCGCCACCTGCCCGTGGGCGCCGGCCACCGCGCGGGGGCGCGGGCGCTGAAGCGGGTTGTGCGCGCCGCGTCCGACGCCGGGGTGAAGGACCTGACGGTGTTCTCGTTCTCCACGGAGAACTGGACCCGCCCGGGCGCCGAGGTCGACGACCTGATGGAGCTGTTCACGGAGCTGATCGACCGCGAGGTGGCGGAGCTCCACGCCGAACGCGTGCAGATGCGCTTCATCGGCCGGCTCGACGAGCTCAACCCCGGGCTCCAGGCGCGGATCGCCGCCTCTGAGGCGCTCACCGCCGGGAACGAGGGCATGCGCCTGTTCGTGGCGATGAACTACGGCGGGCGGGGCGAGATCATCGACGCGGCCCGGCGCTTCGTCGCCGAGTGCGGCCCCGAGGCCGGCGAGGCCGAGTTCGCCCAGTTCCTCTACGCCCCGCACATGCGCGACCCCCAGCTGATCATCCGGACCAGCGGCGAGCAGCGGATCTCCAACTTCCTGCTCTGGCAGGGGGCGTACGCCGAGCTGATCTTCTCCCCGCGCCTCTGGCCGGACTTCGGCCCGGAGGACCTGGAGGCCGCCATGGCCGAGTACGGGCGCCGGCACCGGCGGTTCGGCGGACGGTGAACACGAGCGGGCTCACGAGCCGGCTCCTCATCGCGATCCCCGGCATCGCCGTCGCGGTGGCGGTGGTCGTGATCGGCGGGGGGGGGTTCGCGGTCGCCCTGGCGATCATCGCCGCGCTGGGCCTGCGGGAGCTCTACAGCCTGATCGCGGCGTACCGGCCGCTGCGCTGGGCCGGCGACGTCGGCGTGTTCCTGACCATCGCCCTGGCGTGGGGCATGGACGACCACGAGCACGGCCTGGTGCTGGGCCTCGTCATCGGGTTCTTCCTGGTCGTGATCGCGGGGCTGATCGTGCCGCGGCGGGACGAGATCACGATCCGGATGGCGGCGACGCTGCTCGGGATCGTCTACCTCGGGGTGCCCTTCGCGATCCTCGTGATCATGCGGGACCTCCCGCACGGTGCGGCGGCGATCGTGAACGTGCTGGTGGGCGTCTGGGTGTTCGACTCGGCGTCGTACTTCGGCGGGCGGATGTACGGCAAGCGGCCCATCGCGCCGCTCACGTCGCCCAAGAAGACGGTGGAGGGCGCCGTCATCGGCCTGGTCACCGCCACCCTGGCGGTGTGGATCGCCGGGCTCTACATGGACTGGATCACCGGCTGGGAGTCGCTGATCCTGGGGATCGCGATCTGCCCGGCCGCCTTCTTCGGCGACCTGTTCGAGTCGCTGCTGAAGCGCGACGCCGGCGCGAAGGACTCGGGGCGGCTCCTGATGGCGCACGGCGGGGTGCTCGACCGCTTCGACGCCCTGCTGTTCGGCGCCGTCGCCGCGTATTTCGTGACGGTGGCGCTGGTCTACTGAGGATGTCTCCCGGGCCCCACGATCCCGAGCAGGCCACGATGGCCGTCTGCATCGCGCAGATCACCGGGGTCGCTCCCGGCGACGTCCCCCTCGACCCGCGGGACCAGCGCGCGTGGCTCGCCGAGCGCGGCCTGGGGCTCGTGCCGGTGGACGACGCGGCCACCTTCGCCTGGGCGGGGCCGTGGATCGCCCGCCGCCCGGCCCGCGACGGCGGCGGCGCTCGCGCGGTGGTCATGTTCGGCGTGCCGTCCGGCCCGATCTGGGACCCCGGCGACACGACGGACGAGGTCATCGACGGGGTCGTCCTGGCGGCCCTCGACCTGGCCGCGTGGCCGCCGCGCGCGGCCGCCGACGCCGGCGTCGGCCGGGTCGAGGCGCTCGCCCTGGCGCCGACGGCCGAGGCCCAGGTCACGTTCGTCGAGGAGGCCGTCGCCATCGCGGGACAGGGGCTGCGGGGCGACCGCTACGCCGACGGGGCCGGCACCTTCGCGTCGGGACGGCCCGGCAGCGCCCTGACGCTGATCGACGCCGCCGTCCTCGACGCCCTCGGCGATCTCGACCACCGCCGCAACGTCGTCGTGCGGGGCACGGACCTCAACGCCCTCGTCGGGCGCGAGTTCACGCTCGGCGGGGCACGCTGCCACGGGCGGCGGCTGTGCGAGCCGTGCGCGCACCTCGACCGCCTCGCCGGCGGCGGCGTCCTCCGGCCGCTCGTGCACCGCGGCGGGCTGCGCGCCGACGTCGTGGAGGGCGGGGCCGTCCGCGTCGGCGACCCGCTCACGCCCGGCCGCCGCCTCACGTAGATTCCCGCGAATCGTGGATGTCGACCTCCTCACCCGTCTGTGCGAGACACCCGGCGCGCCGGGTCGCGAGGAGCGCATCCGCGACGTCGTCCGCGCCGAGCTGGCCCCGGTCGCCGACGCGATCGAGGAGGACCCGCTCGGCAGCCTCGTCGCCCGGCGCGCGGGGGGTGGCGGGCCGCGCCTGATGCTGGCGGCCCACATGGACGAGATCGGGTTCATGGTCACCCACATCGAGGACGGCGGGTTCCTGCGCCTGATCCCGCTCGGTGGGTTCGACCCGAAGACCCTCACCGCCCAGCGCGTGATCGTCCACGGGCGCGAGGACCTGCTGGGTGTGCTCGGCGGCAAGGCCGTCCACCTGATGACCGACGAGGAGAAGAAGCGGGCGCCGAAGCTCGACGACTACTACGTCGATGTCGGCCTGCCCGCCGACCGCGTGAAGGAGCTGGTGCGTCCCGGCGACGTGGTCACCCGCGAGCGCGCGTTGGCGCGCCTGGGCGACCTGGTCACCTGCAAGAGCCTCGACAACCGCGCCGGCCTCTACGTGATGATCCAGGCGATGAAGGCGCTCGGCGACCACGCGTGCGAGGTGGTCGCGGTCGCGAGCGTGCAGGAGGAGGTCGGGCTGCGCGGCGCCCGGGTGGCGACGGCGCGGATCCGGCCCGAGATCGGCCTGGCGATCGACATCACGCTCGCCAACGACGGCCCCGGCATCAAGCCCCATGAGCGGGTCACGATCGTCGGGGGCGGCGCCGCGGTCAAGGTCTACGACGGCGGCACGATCGTCCCGCGCCAGGTGGTCGACCACTTGCTGGCGGTGGGTGAGGAGCGCGGCATCGCGACCCAGCTGGAGGTGCTGCCGTCCGGGAGCACCGACACGCGCGAGCTGTCGCTCTCCGGCGACGGGGCGGTGGCCGGCTGCGTGTCGATCCCGACCCGGTACGTCCACCAGGTGGTGGAGTCGTGCCACCCGGATGACCTGGACGCCGCGGTGGACCTCGTCGTCGCGTTCTGCGAGACGGCGCAGCAACTGGTGAGGTGATGGAGGACGGTTCCGTCGCGCTGCGGCCGATGGCCGACGGCGACGCGGCGGCCCTCCTCGCGATCCACGAGACGCCCGGAGTCCGCGCGTGGTGGGGCGCCCCGGTCGCGGGGTTCCCGTTCGAGGACGAGGACGCCACGCGCTTCACCGTCCTCGTCGACGACCGGGTCGCCGGCCTCATCCAGTTCTACGAGGAGGACGACCGCGAGTTCCGGCACGCGTCGATCGACGTCTTCCTGGACGCGACGGTGACCGGCCGGGGCCACGGCACCGCCGCGATCCGCCTGCTGGTGCGGCACCTGTTCGAGGAGCGCGGCCACCACCGCATCACGATCGACCCGGCGGTCGACAACGCCGCCGCGATCCGTTCCTACGGGAAGGTGGGCTTCCGCCCGGTCGGGACGCTGGAGGCGGCGTGGCGGGACGAGAACGGCACCTGGCGAGACCTGCTGCTCATGGAGCTGGTGGACCGGGAGCGGATCAGCCGAACGTGAACGCGTAGGCGCGGGTCCCGGGCGGGAGCTCCACCCGCACCCGCCCGTCCCGTGCCCGCGGAAGCGTCACCAGCCGGTAGAGGCGCGGCTCCCGCACCGTCACGCGTGTCCAATTGGACGACGGGGCGTCGTCCAATTGAACGCGGGCGGCGCGGGCGGCCCCGTTCCCGTCCAGCACCAGGTTCACGGCGCGGGCGTGGAAGCGGAGCTCGATGGCGGCACCGCGACCGGCCTGGATCGCCTCCGCGCCGTGCCGCCACGCGCCGATCAGCCGGACGCGGTCCGGGAGGGGGCCGCGGGCGGTGCCGAGCCACGTCTCGGCGGTGGTGCCGGAGTGCGGTCCCGGCGGCGCCACGGCGCGCCCGGCCGAGCGCGGCGCGTTCGCCGGGACGGCGAGCGCCCGCCGCACCAGCGCCTCGGTGCGGGCCTCGTCCCCCTCGCCGACGTGCAGGTCCCGGACGTGGCCGTCGCGGTCGACCAGGTACGTCGTCGGCCAGTAGCGGTTGCCGTAGGCGTCCCACGTCGCGTAGTCGGGGTCGAGGACCACCGGGTAGGTGATGCCGAGCTCGCGGACGGCCCGCCCCACGTTCCCGGGGTCGCGCTCGAACTGGAACTCCGGCGTGTGCACGCCCAGCACCGTCAGGCCGTCGCGCTCGTAGCGGCGGTAGAGGCCCTCCAGCTCGGGGATCGTGCGCAGGCAGTTGACGCACGAGTACGTCCAGAAGTCGATGAGCACCACCCGGCCGCGGAGCGACGCCAGCGTGAGCGGGGCGTCGCCGGTGTTGAACATCGCCGAGATCCCGGTGAGCTCGGGCGCCGGGCCGGCGTCGGGCAGCCCCAGCGCGTCCGTCGTCCCCTCCGCGGGCGTGCCGCGGGCGGCCGGGATGAACTGCGGGACGTCGGTGGGTGAGGGGCGGCGCACCCCGTCGAGCTCGCGCTGGACGACGTCGCTGCGCTCGAGCACCTGGAGGCTGTCGGTGTAGGCCGGAACGTCCTGGACGAGGGCCGTCGTGAGGCGCGTGTCGAGGCCGAGCGCCAGGACGATCCCGGCGGCGACCATCAGCAGGCCGAGCGCCGGCCGGACCGCCCGGGCGCCCGGGCCGCGCACCCGCGCGAGCAGACGGCGGGCGCCCAGCGCGATCAGACAGAGCGGGATGACCGCGCCAACCGCGTAGGCGAGCAGCACGAGGCCGGCGGTGGCCGTGGCGTCGCCCGTCGCGGCCGCCGCCGCGACGGCGGCGAACACCGGGCCGGCGCAGGGCGTCCACACCAGCCCGAGGGCGACGCCGACCAGCAGGCCGCCCGCGACCCCGCTGCGGCCGCGCGGGATGCGCTCCCCGAGCCGGCCGATGGGGGCCAGCATCATTGCGACCCGGTCCCCGAGCGCCGGGACGATCTGGGTGGCGCCGAACAGGATCAGCGCCCCGATGGCGATGTCGCGGAGGGCGTCCGGGCTCAGGCCCGCGTTGCGCAGGGCGGTGGTCAGGGCGAGCGTGAACAGTACGAACGCGCCGACGAACCCGGCGGCGATGCCCGCCACCCGGCGCGGGCCGCCCCCCGCAGAGCCGGCCAGGACCACCGGCAGCGCCGGGAGGACGCAGGGGGAGAGGGCCGTGACCAGGCCGGCCACGACCGCCACCAGGAGCAGGACGACCATGTCCTCAGGCTAGACTCGTGCGAGTGACACGCGTCCTCGTGCTGGGCTCGACCGGGTCGATCGGCGTCCAGGCCCTCCAGGTGATCGACGCCGCCCCGGACCTCGAGGCCGTCGGGCTGTCGTGCGGATCCTCCGTCGACGCGATGACCGTCCAGGCGACGGCCCACGGGATCGCCCACACCGCGTGCGCCGGCGGCGGCGGGACCGTGCCGCACAGCGCCGACCTGGGCGACCTGATCGACGCGGCCGCCCCGGATGTGGTGCTCAACGCCCTCGTCGGCGCGGCCGGGCTGCGGCCCACGCTCGCGGCGCTCGAGCGGGGCATCACCGTCGCCCTGGCCAACAAGGAGAGCCTCGTGGCCGGCGGCGACATCGTCGCGTCCGTCCGGGCCCGCACCGGGGCCGGGCTCGTTCCGGTCGACTCGGAGCACTCCGCGCTGTTCCAGCTCATGGAGGGCGTCCCGCGGGAGCGGGTGCACCGCGCGATCCTGACCGCGTCCGGCGGGCCGTTCCGCGGGCGGACAGCGGCGGAGCTCGAGGCGGTCACGCCCGCCGACGCGCTGCGCCACCCGACGTGGACGATGGGCGCGAAGATCACGATCGACTCGGCGACCCTCATGAACAAGGGCCTCGAGGTGATCGAGGCGCACCACCTGTTCGACCTCCCGTACGACCGCTGTCTCTTATACACATCTGGCTGGACTTCGCGGCGCCCGATCCGGTGCGCTTCCCGGCATTGCGGCTGGCGCGCGCGGCGCTGGAGGCGGGGGGAGCCCGCCCGGCGATCCTGAACGCGGCCAATGAAGTGGCGGTGGCGGCCTTCCTGGACGGGCGGATCGGCTTCATGGACGTCCCGCGCGTCGTGCGTGACGCGCTCGACCGTGTCCCCCCGGGTGATGGCGCTACCCTGGATTCCGTGCTCGACGCCGACGCCCGGGCACGCGACACCGCGCGGCGTTCGATCGAAGGAGCCTTCGCATCCTCGGCGTGAACATCCTCTGGCTGGCCCTGATCCTGATGTTCCTCGTGCTGGTGCACGAGGCCGGCCACATGGTGGTCGCCAAGTGGTGCGGGATGCGGGTGGAGCGCTTCTCGATCTTCTTCGGGCGGCCGATCGCCTCGTTCACCCGCGGCGAGACGCAGTACGCCATCGGCTGGCTGCCTCTCGGCGGCTACGTGAAGATCAGCGGGATGACGGTGGACGAGGAGGTCCCCTCGGAGCTGGCCCACCGCGCGTACTTCGCCGCGCCGATGTGGAAGAAGATCGCCACGATCGCCGCCGGGCCGGCGGTCAACATCATCCTGGCGATCGCGATCTTCGCGGGGATCTTCTGGATCGGCCTGCCGACGTACAGCCTCAGCACGGGCGTCGCGAGCGTGCAGAAGGACTCGGCGGCGCAGGTCGCGGGCCTGGAGCCCGGCGACACGATCGTCGCGGTGGACGGCGTGCGCGTGAACGGCCACGCGCCGATCGTCCGGGGGGCGCTCCAGTCGGGCTCGCCCGGCGACACGGTCCGCCTGACGGTCGACCGTGACGGGACCACCCTGGAGAAGACCGCCCGCCTCCAGGTGCTCACCGGCGCGGACGGCAAGCCCGCCACGAACGCCCAGACCAACCGGCCGCTGACGGGGCTCGGCTTCACGTTCGGCGTGACGCAGGGGCCCACGGTGCGCTCCGGCCCCGTGGAGGGCCTCCGGGAGGGCTGGGACTTCGCCTGGTTCATCATGAAGACCAACGTCCAGGTGATCGGCGACGCCTTCACCAGCTCGGAGGCGCGCGGCCAGATCAACTCGGTCGTCGGGGTCGGCGCGGTCTTCAACCAGGTCGCCGACGACGGCCTGACCACGGTGCTCCGCTTCGTTGGCGTCATCAGCCTGGCGCTCGGCATCTTCAACCTGATCCCGATCCTCCCCCTGGACGGCGGGCACATCCTGTTCGCGATCCTCGAGCGGCTGAAGGGCCACGCGTTCAGCGCCGCCACCTACGGCAAGGCGTCGTTCATCGGCCTGGCGCTGGTGATGCTCGTCTTCGTGATCGCCCTCCAGAACGACATCGGGCACATCACGGGCGACGGGTTCCAGGTCGACCGCTAGCGGTAGGCTCACCGGTGTGAGCGACACCGCGCCACGACGCCACAGCCACGCGTGCCGCGTGGGCGACGTCGTGGTCGGCGGCAACGCGCCGGTGGTGGTCCAGTCGATGACCAACACCGACACCGCCGACGCCGTCGCGACCGCCGCGCAGGTGGCCGACCTGGCGCTCGCCGGGTCGGAGGTCGTGCGCATCACGGTCAACAACCGGGCCTCGGCGGCGAAGGTGGCCGAGATCCGCGACCGGCTCCGCGACGACCACGGCGTCGACGTCCCGCTGGTCGGCGACTTCCACTACAACGGCCACACCCTGCTGCGCGAGTTCCCCGAGGCGGCCGAGTCCCTCGCCAAGTACCGCATCAACCCCGGCAACGTGGGGCGCGGTGTCCGCCACGACGCGAACTTCGCGACGATGGTGCAGGCGGCGATCGACCACCGCCGCCCGGTGCGGATCGGCGTGAACGCCGGCTCCCTCGACCCGGAGCTTCTGGACGCGCTGATGGACGAGAACGGCCGCCGCGACGAGCCGTGGTCGGCCGACGCGGTCCTCCGCGAGGCGATGGTGCAGAGCGCCCTCACGTCCGCGGAGGCGGCGGAGGAACTGGGCCTGCCCGGGTACATGATCGTGCTCTCCTGCAAGACCAGCCGCCTCCAGGACATGGTGGCCGTGTACCGCGACCTGGCGGCCCGCTGCGCCTACCCGCTGCACCTCGGGCTCACCGAGGCGGGGATGGGCAGCAAGGGCATCGTCTCCACCACCGCCGCCCTCGCGATCCTGCTGCAGGAGGGCATCGGCGACACGATCCGCGCGAGCCTCACCCCGGAGCCGGGCGGCGACCGCACCATCGAGGTGCGCGTGTGCCGGGAGGTCCTCCAGAGCCTGGGGCTGCGGGCGTTCCGCCCGTCGGTCACGGCGTGCCCCGGCTGCGGCCGCACCACCAGCACGGTGTTCCAGGAGCTTGCCCAGACGATCGAGGCCCACCTGGAGCGCCGGATGGCCGACTGGCGGGTGGAGCGCCCCGGCGTCGCGGAGCTGAAGGTCGCCGTGATGGGCTGCATCGTGAACGGCCCGGGGGAGAGCCGCGCCGCCGACATCGGCATCAGCCTGCCCGGCACCGGCGAGCAGCCGCGCGCCCCCGTCTACATCGACGGCGCGAAGGCGACGACGCTCGAGGGCCCGACCCTGGCGGAGGACTTCATCCGCATGGTCGAGGAGTACCTGTCTCTTATACACATCTAGATGTGTATAAGAGACAGGCATCAGCCTGCCCGGCACCGGCGAGCAGCCGCGCGCCCCCGTCTACATCGACGGCGCGAAGGCGACGACGCTCGAGGGCCCGACCCTGGCGGAGGACTTCATCCGCATGGTCGAGGAGTACGTCGACGCGCGCTTCCCGCGCGCGGGCGCTGAGGCCGTCCCCACCGCCTGAGTCCCACCGCGGCCCTCATCCCACGGCGCCCGCGTTCCGATGTAGAACTCCTCATGATGGGGTGGCGCGTCCTGGTGCTGCAGTGCGGGTCCCGGCCGGGGCCCTGGACGTGCCGTTCCCTCGCCGCCGCGGGGTACGGCGTGGTGGCCGCCCACGACGGGCGCTCCGGCGGCGCGGCCGGCGTCAGCCGGGCCGCCCGCCGCCCGCTGCGGAGCCCGTCGCCCCAGGACGACCCCGACGTCTACGCGAGGTGGCTCGAGGCGACGGTGGGCGAGCACGCGATCGACGTGGTGGTCCCCGTCACGGAGGCGACCACGAACCTCGTCGCCGAGCGCTTCGACGGGCGGGTCGCGGTCGCGCTCAGCACCTGCCCGGACCGCGCGGTCTACCGCGCGCTGTGCGCGAAGGACGGGCTGGAGGCGACGGGCGCGCGGGCGGGCGTCCTCACGCCGGGCGGGGTGGTGGTGCGCGGCGACCTCGACGGAGCGGCGCTCCCCACGGCGCCGTGCGTCGTGAAGCCGGTCACGTCGGCCACCCCGACCGGGGCGGGCGTCGTCTATCGCTCCGCCGTCATCGCGCCGGATGCGGCGGCCCGCGACCGCCTGGTGCGCGAGATGACGGCGGCCACCGGGGCGGTCATCGTGCAGCCCATCGTGACGGGCCGCCGGTGGCGCGTGCACTTCGTCCGCGCCGGCACCGGCTTCATCGCGACGGCGATGCACACCGTGAGCAGCAGCCCGCGGACCACCGGGATGTCGTCGGTGAGCCGCATGGTGCCCGTGCCGCCGGCCCTCGGACGGGCGGCCTCACGCCTGACGGCGGCCGCCGGGTACCGTGGGATCGGCTCCATCCAGTTCATCGAGTCCGAGGCCGGGTTCGTGGTCCACGACGTCAACCTCCGGCCGGTCTACACCGTGGCCATCGACATGGCGGCCGGCCTGGACACGCCGGCGCTGGCCGTCGCGATCGCGCTCGGCCACGCGCCGCTCGACGTCGGCCCGATCCGCCCGGCGCGGTACGTCTGGCTCGGCGGGGAGCTCAAGGGCATCGGGGAGGACCTCCGCGCGGGCCGGGCCCGCGCCGCCCTCCGCGGAGCGGGCGAGGTCCTGGGGGCCGCGGTGCTCCCCCGGCGCGTCCTCGACCCGTCCGAGCCGCGCGTCCTGCTCGACGGCCTCCGCGGGGTCGCCCTCCGCAGGACCGGCCCACCGCCCGACACCTCACATGGGGCGCTCCGCTCGCCGATGAGAGGGTATTCATGATGCGTCGGCGCGTTCTCGTCCTCCAATGCGGGTCCCGGCCAGGGCCATGGGCGTGCCGTTCCCTCGCCGCCGCGGGGCACGACGTGGTGGCCGCGCACGACGGGCGCTCGGGCGGGGCGACGGGCGTCAGCGCGGGCGCGCGCCGGCCGTTGC
>BFBZ01001440.1_pt1 | contig 15809 bp, 15 predicted proteins | sample 1888401 | NCBI WGS metagenome assembly BFBZ01 (sample SAMD00112614, study PRJDB3348) | symbiont metagenome | host: Chara braunii | reverse complement strand
CCCGGAACCGCCTCAGCATCACCGATTCCATCCGACAGAAAGGCGATGACTTTGCCAAAGCCACCGGTGCCGAGATCCATTATTCGGGCCTGCCCTATATCCGCACCAGCATTGCCCGTAAAGTATCGGGCGAGATGTCGTTCTTTCTGGTGGTAGCGCTCATTGTGACGGGCATCATCCTGCTGTGCTTTTTCAAATCGCTGCAGCCTGTGCTGTTCTCGCTGCTGGTAGTGGCCTGCGGGGTGATCTGGTCGCTGGGCTCCATTCACCTGTTTGGCTACCGCTTGTCTGTGCTGTCGGGTCTTATTCCGCCGCTCATCATCGTGATAGGTGTCCCTAATTGTATCTTCATCCTCAACAAATACCACAGCGAACTGGCTGCGGGCACACCCAAAATAAAGGCGCTTCACCTGGCGATCGAGCGCAGCAGCGCGGCGCTGTTCTTTGCCAATATCACTACCTCCATTGGCTTTGCCGTGTTCATGTTCATTGATAATAAGATCCTTTTCGAATTTGGCGAGGTGGCGCCACTCAATGTCATGGTCACCTATCTTATTTCGCTGATGCTCATCCCGATCATTTTCAGCTTCCTGCCGGCGCCCCGGCCCAAGCACCTGCGACACCTGGAAGGCCGGCAGCTCAGGCGACTCCTTGATAAGGTGTCTGTGGCCACGGCCTGCAAAAGGCATTGGATCTATGGCGTTGTGGTGTTGCTGTCGGTTCTGTCGCTGTATGGTTTATCGAGGATCAAAGCCAATGGCTATGTGGTAGACGATCTGCCGAAGAACGACCCGGTGCTGGTAGACCTGCATTATTTCGAAAAGAACTATGGTGGCGTGCTGCCTTTTGAAGTGGCCATCGACACGAAAAAGGAGAACGGTGTATTCCTGAACAACGCCCGTACGCTCTACAAGATCAATAAGCTGAGCAAACTGTTTGCGCAGTACGATATCATGTCGCGGCCCGTATCTCTTGTAGACGCTGTGAAATTTATGTACCAAGCCTACAGGGGCGGCGATCCCAAATACTACAGGATGCCGCCTGCAACCGACCTCAAAAAACTGGCGGAGTATGTAAAGGACGAGAAGCAAAAACAATCACAACTGTCGATGTTTCTCGACAGTACGAAACGCTACACGCGTGTGAGTGTGCAGGTAGCCGACATAGGCTCTGTGAGGATGAGGAACCTGGTGAAAGAGATCAGGCCGCGGATAGACAGTGTGCTCAACTATAATGCCGACGACCATACCTGGCTGCGGGATGGCGAGCACGAGGATGTGCGCGTAACAGGCAACAGCCTCATGTTCTTGAAAGGGAGCGAATTCCTGGTGAACAACCTGGTGGAAAGCGTGGTATGGGCGGTGCTGCTTATTGCCCTGCTGATGCTCACGCTCTTCACATCGTTCAGGATGATCCTGATCTCCATTGTGCCGAGCCTGGTGGCCCTGCTCATCACTGCCGGGGTGATGGGCTACCTGGGCATTCCGCTCAAGCCCAGCACGATCCTGGTGTTCAGCATTGCCTTCGGCATTTCGTCTGACGGCMCCCTGTATTTTTTAACCAAGTACCGCCACGAACTACGCCACAACAAGCTGTCTATTGCGGAGGCAGTGAGCCTCACCATCAGCGAAACCGGCGTGAGCATGATCTATACGGCCATTGTGCTGTTCTTTGGCTTCGGTATGTTTGCCCTGTCGGGCTTTGGCGGCACACAGGCCCTTGGCATCCTGCTGTCGTTCACACTCATTGTGGCCTACTGCGCCAACCTGATCCTGCTGCCGGCGTTTTTGCTGAGCCTCGAAAAATACCTCAATAAAAAAGAGATCATTCAACAATCATTTGTAGAGATCATTGATGAAAATAACATGCTTTAAATCCCTGGTTCCCCTGCGCCTGCTGGCGTACGGCGCCATACTGGCCGCCTGCCTGCTGGCTACCATGCCTGCGGCCGCGCAGCTCTCAGCATCGCAACAGCGCCAGATCGATTCGCTGCGCACGCAGCTGCAGAAAGACAGCGCGCACATTTTCAGGTTCCAGATGGTGCGGCCTTTCCTGGGCATCGATACCCGCAACTCCTGGATCAAGAATGAGAACGGCACCAAGAATGTGCCCATCAATGTGAACGGCTTTCAGCTGGGCGTGATCCTGCACGAAGACCATACGGTGGGTCTCGGGTTCTACAGCATCGCCAACTCTTCGAAGCTGCCACACAAATTAACAGACCGGAGCAACAGGACCAGGTACCAGAACCTGAAACTGAGCTATGCCACGCTTTTTTACCAGTATACCCTGGTTGATACGCGTTTTTTTGAGCTGGATGTGCCCATGGAGATCGGGATCGGGAAATATGATTATTACCTGTCGGATTCGGTGCAGGTAAAACTGCCAAAGACCGTGGAAACGGGCCCGATGCGCCTGACGGGCGGTGGGGTGAACATTGTGCTCAAGCCTGTGAGGTGGATCGGTATCAACGGCATGGGCGGCTACAGGTTCTGCGCGTTCAACAAGCACACGGCGCTTAATCTCAACGGGCTGTATTACTCCTATGGTGTGTGGATAGATGTGCGGCAGATCATCAGGGATACAAGGTATTACCTGGTAAAGAAGCGTCGCTACAGGCACCAGGTGCTCAGCATCATGGGTTCCTCAAATTAACATGGTTCGGGGGCAAAAAACTGTTATTTTTACCACAGATTGCTTGCAGGGATGGAGCGGATGCTTCTACATTTGCAGCAGCATAACACCTCATTGATATGAAAGGAATTATTTTAGCAGGAGGATCGGGCACGCGCCTGCACCCCCTTACACTGGCCATGAGCAAGCAGATGATGCCAGTTTACGATAAGCCGATGATCTATTACCCCCTGTCGGTACTGATGATGGCGGGGATCAGCGAAGTGCTGATCATTTCTACACCACATGACCTGCCGCATTTTAAGAAGCTGCTGGGCACCGGCGAGCAGATCGGCTGCAAATTCTCGTACGAGGTGCAGGAGGTGCCTAACGGCCTGGCACAGGCTTTTGTGATCGGTGAAAAGTTCATTGGGAAAGACAAGGTAGCGCTCATCCTGGGCGATAATATATTCTATGGCATGGGGCTTGGCCGCATGCTGCAGAAGATCAATGACCCGCATGGCGGCGTGGTGTTTGCCTACCACGTGAGCGACCCTGAGCGGTATGGTGTGGTGGAGTTTGATGACAAGCACAATGCCCTGTCGATAGAAGAGAAACCCGCCAAACCAAAATCAAACTACGCGGTGCCGGGCCTGTATTTTTACGACAACAGCGTGGTGGAGATTTCGAAGCAGCTGAAACCCTCCGCCCGCGGTGAATATGAGATCACGGATGTGAACAGGGAATACCTGCGCCGCGGCCATTTAAAAGTATCGATCCTCGACAGGGGAACAGCCTGGCTTGATACAGGTACATTTGCCTCGCTGATGCAGGCAGGCCAGTTTGTGCAGGTGATAGAAGAGCGCCAGGGCCTGAAGATAGGCTGCATAGAAGAAGTAGCCTACAACATGGGCTTTATAGACAAGGCGCAGCTGCGCAAGATAGCGCAACCCCTTACCAAGAGCGGGTACGGCACATATTTATTAAAGCAAATAGGGGAGTAGCAGATTGGATACACCTGCCTATAAATCTGCGATCAAAGACCTGAGAAGGATCCCGGGTGTGGGTGCATCCATTGCCAACGATCTTTACCAGATCGGGATCCGCCGCGTGGAAGACCTGTCAGGAAAAGACCCCGAACTACTTTATCACCAGTCAAACCAATATGTAGGTGTTGTGCAGGACATTTGCCTGCTCTACGTGTTCAGGTGCGCGGTATATTTTGCCTCCGATGCCCCGCACGATCCCGAAAAATTAAAATGGTGGTATTGGAAAGAACATAAACCCTGACATTGTGCAACAGTACGCCGCCATCATACAGGAGCTCAGCCAGGCTATCGGACAATATTTGTTGGTAAACGATAAAGGCCGCCCTTCAGAGCTTTACGAACCCATTGGTTACATTCTTTCGCTGGGCGGCAAACGCCTGAGACCTCTCCTTTGCCTGGCCGGCTGCGATGTGTTTGACAAACCGCTGGATGACGCCCGGCACGCAGCGCTGGCCATCGAGCTGTTCCATAATTTCTCCCTCATTCATGATGATATTCTTGACCAGGCGCCCCTGAGGCGTGGGAAACAGACCGTGCACGAAAAATGGAATACCAATATCGCGATCCTCAGCGGCGATGGCATGCTGGTGAAATCATTTGAAAGCCTGTGTGCCTGCGATCCCGCAAAAGTGCCATCATTGCTCAGGCTGTTTTCCGAAACAGCCATGGCTGTTTGCGAAGGGCAGCAGCTCGATATGAATTTTGAAACGCAGCAGGGTGTGACGGTAGATGATTACATCCGCATGATCACCGGCAAAACGGCTGTGCTGCTGGGTTGCAGCCTGCAGATGGGCGCCGTGTGCGCCGGGGCGGATGCCGGCAGCCAGGCACACCTCTACGAATTTGGCAAACACATTGGCATCGCTTTCCAGCTGATGGACGATGTGCTGGATGTGTATGCCTCAGACAAAGGTAAATTCGGCAAGCAGGTAGGAGGTGATATCCTTGCCAATAAAAAAACATTCCTGCTGCTCAAAGCCTTCGAGCTGGCGAACCCTGTACAGCGGCAGGCACTCGACGGGCTGCTCGCGGATGGCCAGGGCCATGAAAAGGTGAGTGGCGTGATGGCTCTTTATGACCAGCTCCATATCAAACAGCTGGCCCTCGCGGAGGCTGACCTGCACACGCAGAATGCCCTGCAACACCTGGAGCAACTGAAAGCCGGCAGCGCCAAAAAACAACATTTAAAGGAGTTTGCCCTGCAGCTCCTCAACAGGGAGGTATGATCGTGCAGGCATACGAAGATTATAAACACTGCACACCGATCCAGATCCGGTTTAAAGACATCGATAAGCAGGGGCATGTGAACAATGCCAATCATCTCACTTATTTTGAGACCGCCCGCACACAATACTTCAAAGACGTGATCCGCACCAGGATCAACTGGGCGCATATAGGCATTATCCTGGCGAGAACGGAGATCGATTATAAAAGACCCATCCTGCTGGAAGACGAACTCTATTGCTATACAAAGGTTCTGCGATTTGGTACCAAAAGCTTTGATATGCTTGGCGCGCTGATGCTGAAAACCACTGAAGGGCTTGTAGCCGCCGCTTTTGTAAAGAGCGTGATCGTAGGCATGAACTACGAAACCAAAGAGACCATTGCCATCCCCGAAGCCTGGAAAAAAGAAGTAATGGATTTCGAAAAAGCGTCGTAAACGTTTTTGTCATTACTTTATTGCCCTTCTTTAAATTAACATTTTCTCATATACTATTTAGGACGATGGTGAGTTATATACGCATTAACCATCATGCGTATATAAATTATGAAACAACTTACCCTGTTCAGTATAGCCTTATCTTTAGGACTTATAACAAGTTGCAAAAAGAAAAAAGAAGACCCGCAAACAATACCCCCAATCCCGGTTGTTGCAACGCAAAACTTCGTGCCTTTAAAGGTTGGTAATTACTGGATTTACAATGTTTATTCGATCCAGCCAAGCGGCCAGGAAACATTCACACAGGTTGATAGCGTATATATTTCGGGAGATTCCATTGTTAACAATACAAGCTATTTTATTCTTGAAAATGCTGCCGCCACTTCGCCGCCATCATCCATCCTGCTCAGGCAACAAAACTCAGATATCATGATTCCCAACGGGACGTATTATTATAAGAATAATGATTTTACAACGGTATTCTATGATCATTTTTTCATGAGTTCTGGACCAGCAACTTCAGATACCATGTACCGTGAGATCAGGAAAATGGCAGATAATCATCTACAAGTCACCGTGCCTGCAGGTACTTACAGCACAATAACCTATCAGTATCTGTATAAAATATGGCCTACTTATAAACAATGTTGCGATACGTTATATTGGAACAGGCGTTTTGCAGAGAATGTTGGTGTTGTCCAGGAAACCACAGCCATGTTTTTATCAGGATTGCATATGGAAAGAAGGCTAGTGCGTTACCACCTGAATTGAAATAAAAGATGGTAAAGGCCCGGGCTCAAATGCTTGGGCTTTTTGTGTACTTTTGCGCCATGGTACAAAGTTTTCCCACTGGTGATTTCGAGATGAAGGCCACCACATTTTTCGGACTGGAAGAGACCCTGAGCCAGGAATTGGTGAAGCTGGGCGCCAGGGATGTGAAGCAGTTTACAAGGGGTGTGGCATTTACCGGCGATATGGGATTTATGTACAAGGCCAATCTCTGCCTGCGTACCGCCCTCAAGATCCTGATGCCGCTGTATGGCTTCAAGGCTAAAAATGAGCAGCAATTGTACGACGGCATCAAGGATTTTCACTGGGAGAAATACCTTGGGAACTCAGACACTATTGCGATAGACGCTTCGGCCAACTCCGATTTTTTTAACCACACTTTATTTGTATCGCAGAAAGCGAAAGATGCTATCTGCGACAGGTTCAGGGAAAAAACGGGAAGCAGGCCCAGTGTAGATCTCGATCGGCCAACCCTCAGGATCTATATCCATATATACGATGATGAGGTGGGCGTGAGCCTCGACAGCAGCGGCGAAGCGCTCTTTAAACGCAACTACCGCGTAGACATCGACAAGGCCCCGATGAAGGAGAACCTTGCGGCCGGTATCATCATGCTGAGCGGCTGGCAGCCACATCTGCCCCTGATAGACGGAATGTGCGGCAGCGGCACGCTGGCTATCGAAGCGGCGCTGTGGGCCAACAATATCCCTGCGGGAATTTTCAGGGATGGTTTCGGCTTTATGAAATGGCGCAATTATGACGAGAGCCTGTACAATACCATTCACGACGGCTGCCTCAACAGGATCAAGGAAAATACGGTAAATATTCTGGCCAACGATATTTCGAAAAGCGTGCTCAGAAAGGCGGAGGAAAATATCCGCCAGGCCAAGGTGGATGATGTGGTGAGGACCAGCAACCTCGATTTTTTTGACCTGAAACCCGAAAAGCAGGTCGGGACCGTTATCCTGAACCCGCCTTATGGTGAGCGCCTCGAATTTGAAAATATCACAGGTTTTTACAAGGAGATCGGTAATAAACTGAAAAAAGATTTTACGGGCATGAATGCCTGGATCATCTCAAGCCATGCCGAAGCGATCAAATCCATAGGCCTGAGGCCCACCCGCAAAATCACCCTCTATAATGGCCAGCTGGAATGCAAGCTGCTGAAGTTTGAGCTCTACAGCGGGAGCAAAAAAGACAAATACCTGCAGCAGGATAAGGCCTGATGCCGCAAGCGGAATCAGAACCCCAGTAGTGATCTCACTGCTTTTAATTTTTCCTGCGCCATTTTCCGGGCTTTTGCCTCACCCACCTGCAATTCTTTTTCAAGTAGTGCGGTATTGTTCATTAGTTCGTTGTAGCGCTTGCGCGGTTCTTCAAACTTTTGCAGGATCAGTTCGTACAAAGCGGTCTTTGCATGGCCATACCCGTAGCCGCCACGCAGGTAGTTCTGGCGCATCTCTTCTGTTTGTGCGGCTGTAGCCAGCAAGGCATATAACCTGAACACATTGCAGGTGTCAGGATTTTTAGGCGCCTCTATCGGGGTGCTATCGGTAACAATACCCATCACCACTTTCTTCAGCTCCTTTTCGGGCAAAAAGATATTGATGTAGTTGTTGTAAGACTTGCTCATCTTCTGCCCGTCTGTACCCGGAACGATCATCACATTGTTATCTGTTTGGGCCTGTGGCAGCACAAAGAACTCCTGGTTATAGTGGTGATTAAAGGCAGAAGCGATGTCGCGCGTGATCTCGAGATGCTGTACCTGGTCTTTGCCTACCGGTACAAATTCGGCATCATACAGCAGGATATCGGCAGCCATCAGCACCGGGTAGGTAAACAAGCCGGCGTTCACGTCACTGAGCCTGTCGGCCTTGTCTTTGAAAGAATGCGCGTTGGCCAGCATCGGGTATGGTGCAAAGCAGCTCAGGTACCAGGTAAGCTCACATACCTCCTGCACCCGGCTCTGGCGGTAAAATATATTTTTGCCTGTATCAAACCCGAAAGCTAGCCAGGTGGCTGCTACCGAATTCACACTATTTATGCGGAAATCTGCGTCCTTGATCGCGGTGAGCGAGTGCAGATCGGCAATAAAAAACAGGGACTCGTTGGCAGGGTTCCTGCTCAGCTCAATGGCAGGCAGGATGGCACCAAGGAGATTACCCAGGTGAGGAACATTGGTGCTTTGGATACCGGTTAAAATGCGTGCCATAACAAGAATAAAATTTCAGACAAAAATAAGATTTTTAACGCTTGGTAGTGTTTTGTGGTGATACACCTTTCGGCCTCATCCCCGCTTCAGGAACTCGAGGTTCCTTTTCAGGCCTTTGTACTTGGTACGCTTCACAGGACTGTTTTTAAACAGGGCGTTGAATACCTCCTCCGTCATGTCCTGCCATTGCTGCGTGGTATAATCCAGCAGGCCCCGGTCGTCGTTAAACAAAGGCTCCTGGTGTGGTTTGCTGAAGCTGTTCCATGGGCATACGTCCTGGCACACATCGCAGCCAAAGGCCCAATTGTCGAAATGACCTTTATAGCTCTCAGGGATCTGGTCTTTGAGCTCGATGGTAAAATAGGAGATACATTTGCTGCCATCTACCACGTATGGCTGCACAATGGCCTGCGTAGGGCAGGCGTCGATGCATCGCGTGCAGGTGCCGCAGTAGTCTTTTATCGGCCCGTCCTCGTCGAGTGCCACATCTATGATCAGCTCCGCAATAAAGAAGAAAGAACCCTGCTGCCTGTTGATGAGGTTGGCGTTTTTCCCGATCCATCCCAGGCCGCTTTTCCTGGCCCATGCTTTATCGAGCACCGGCGCGCTGTCTACAAAAGCACGGCCATTGATCTCACCAATGCCCGCCTTCAGCAGATCAAGAAAAGTTTTGAGCTTGTCCCTGATCACCTCGTGGTAATCGTGACCGTAAGCGTATTTCGAGAGCTTCGGCGCATCGCTGTTCTGCTGCTGCTGAGGGTAATAATTGTATAGAAGCGATACAACAGAACGGGCACCTTCCACCAGCAGCCGGGGGTCCAGCCGCTTGTCGAAATGATTTTCCATGTACTGCATATTGCCGTGCCTGCCTTGCTGCAGCCAGGCTTCGAGCCGCGGAGCTTCCTCTTCCAGGAAACCAGCTTTGCTGATACCGCAAAAATCGAAGCCGAGCGCGCGGGCGGTTTGCTTCACAAGCTGTGTATGCGCTGTTTGATCCAACGCCCAAAGATACAACACTTTTTATTGAGCACACCGGCGTATCAGAAACACAGGCTGATGCCGATATGCCCCCAGCCATGGTATAAGCCCGTGGTAAACTCTGGGCTGATGTAAACCTTGGTATATTCGAGGCTTACACGCCTGTAGGCGATCACAATGCCGGCGCTGCCCATCAGTACGATGCGTGATATGTGACTGGAGGGAATGGTGTAAATGCTCGACCTGTTGAACATACCACCCTGCATGGTGGCATTGTAGGCCACCGCTTTTGCCTGCGCACGTCCCGTAAAATAGCATTGGAAGCGATGGGTTTTGGCATGCTTTACGATGCCGGGGTGCTCAAAGTACGACGGCATCCAGCCTACGCGCAGCAGGGCACCCATGTGTGCATCGTCGTAGAGCGTGCCAACCCTGGCACCTGCATAACCAATAAATTCTGCGTACCGGCTCAACAGAAGCCCCTGTTCCAGCTGCGAGCTATAATTGATCACCGCATCGCCGGCCACCTGGTATTGCCAGCCCAGGGGTTGGATATTTGCCAGCCAGCGGTGGATACTTTTTTGCTCCTGTTCGCAGCTGGCGCAGGGCCCCACTGTGCCAAGGCTCAGCATGGTATTGAGACGCCGCTTTTTTATGCGGCTGATAGACACGAGCTCGTGCGAGAGCACAAAGGTGCCGGCAAAAGGCCGTTCACCGAAAAAGATGTCCGGGTGGCGAATGCTTGAAGGCGTAAAACAATCCTGTTCTACGGAGAGCCCGTAATAGTTCTGGGCGTTATTGCCCAGTGGGATCAGCGCATGAGCGCCGGGCAGTTTTTTGAAGAGCGGATCGAAATAGGCCAGCCCGATGCCCTGTGTGTAATACCTGTCGGTGGCATTGAAAAAATCGTTGTCGTATTGGAGGCGCAGGTAATGGTTGTTTTGGGCGTCATAACCTGTTGGAATCGTGTCGCACGGCTGGGAAGCCGCCCAGGCGGGGAGCAGGCAACATACCAGGCAGGCATATAAGTAAGGGCGCATGACATATAAACGTAAAATCCGCGAAGAGGGTTTAAGGGTAATAGGTATTCATCTGTCCTCGCCAAAAAAGCCGCGGAACATTTCAGCCGGTTGGTTTGTTTTTATGGTGTATTCAAAAACAATGTGTGATGGAAGCAAAAATCGAATGTGGACAGATCAGGTTCATGACAGAAGCCTACACAGTGTGGTGGGACAGCATCACCAAGCTGGTAAGTGTTACAAAACCTGATGATGAGATCTTCGGCGAAAGCAGTTATGGCCGCTATACGGCCGAAACCAGTGAGCAGGCACCCGCCGCAGCGGTGCAAATGCTGGAACGCGTCTTTGCTTTGTAGCAAATCTTATGTTTTGTGGTGATGATAATAACCGGTCACAGTTAAACTGTACGGTCGCGTGTCATCCATGAACCAGGGAGAAAAAATTTGAACGTTTTTTTATTCCTCTCCAAACAGGCCCCCATTCTGTTTCCAGATGGATTTGCCCAGGTGCTTATAGGCTTTTTCGGTCACTTCCCTGCCACGGGGTGTGCGATGGATATATCCTTCCTGGATCAGGAATGGCTCGTACACTTCTTCAATGGTGCCGCTCTCTTCGCCCACGGCGGGACTGATGGTGGGGATGCCTACTGGCCCGCCCTTGAATTTATCGATGATGCAGGTGAGGATACGGTGATCCATTTCATCGAGCCCGTTCTTATCCACATTGAGCGCTTTGAGTGAATAGGCCGCAATCTCGAGATCGATATTCCCATTGCCTTTGATCTGCGCGAAATCGCGCACACGCCGCAGCAGGGCGTTGGCAATACGGGGTGTACCACGGCTGCGCCGCGCGATCTCATAGGCTGCCTCATCGCTGATGGCTACCTCGAGAATTTCTGCGCTGCGCTGCACAATATGAGTAAGGGTTTTGGCATCGTAATAATTGAGACGGGAAGTAATGCCGAAGCGTGCGCGGAGCGGCGAGGTAAGCAGGCCGCTGCGCGTGGTGGCCCCCACCAGGGTAAAAGGGTTGAGTTTGATCTGCACCGTGCGCGCATTTGGCCCGCTGTCGATCATAATATCGATCTTGTAATCTTCCATGGCCGAATACAGATATTCTTCCACGATAGGGCTGAGACGGTGGATCTCGTCGATAAAGAGCACATCGTATGGTTCGAGGTTGGTGAGCAGGCCTGCCAGGTCGCCGGGTTTATCGAGCACAGGCCCGCTGGTGGCTCTCAGGTTCACGCCAAGGTCGCCGCTGATGATGTGGGCGAGGGTGGTTTTGCCCAGACCGGGAGGGCCGTGCAGCAGCACATGGTCGAGGGCTTCGTTCCGTTGCTTGGCTGCCAGCACAAATACGCGTAAATTATCTACCACGGCCTCCTGCCCGCTGAAATCGGCAAATGCTTTGGGGCGAAGGGCTTTCTCTATTTCCTTCTCCGAATGGTTCAGTTTTTCGCCATCGGCATCAAGGTGTTCGTTCATAGGCTAAAGGTAAGCAATCATGGCGAATATATTTCTGTAACGGAAAGCCGTAATGGTTTGTCCCTCAAAGAATACCAAATTGTGAAGGTACTGTTAAAAACAGGCATCTTCATTTTTGCTTCAGTAATTGCCTGTATCATTGTAGACATTAAAAAAGGCATGTCATGTACAGATTCATTGAACAGGTAAAACGCATGGATTTCAGCCCATTTGTAACGCTCCGGGTGGTGATTGACAATGCCATCGCCTATTGCGAATCCACCGGGAACCAGGACCTGAAAGAAAAACTCCTCGGCATCAGGCAGGAAGTACTTGATATCATCAATATGTCTATACCTTTTGAGGGGTTGAACGAAAGGCTCTTCGACAATATCAAAAACCGGCTCATTGTGTCTTTTGAGGCTTCCCTCTACCTTGTCAATTAAGTATCCTTCTTTTCTTCCAGGAAACCAGCGACCATTACCAGCTGGAAGGCCCGTATTTTTGCGTGAGTTTTGAGCGTGGGGCCAGGATATAAAAGATCTCATCAAACCACACCAGCAATTTGAATGCATAAGTGGGCGAGCTCAGCTTTTCGCCGATATAGCGGTTATTCTTGAGCGTAAACCTGTAAGCCACGTCGGCTCCCAGTCCCACCCATTTAAAGATCTTGAACTGAACGGTAATGCCGGGCTCATACAGCAGCAGGAAATAGTTCCTGGATTTATACAGCCTGTTGCCGCTGGTATATTCAAAATGCGACAGGCCGGTGCCCACCTGTATCGGGACACTGAGCTGCCAGCGCTTGGTCTTGTAAAACACAAAATCCAGATAATAGCACAGGTAGCCGAATTTTAAATAGTCTCTCACCGTTTCCGTATTGCCTTCTGCGTTCACGATCTGCTTATCCCTGTATACCGGTGAGTTGAGCCAGCTATAGCCCCCGCCGATCCTGAGCTTGCGCTGGAAGATCACGCCCAGCCTCACCCCCGAGATCTTGGCCCTGCCATTGGTGATAAAGGAATTGCGGCTCTCGAGCCTGGCATCAAGACCGGGTTTGGAGTGTATAGCGGTGGTGAGCGAATCCAGGAACTGGCACTTGAGCGCAAAAGATGGCAACAGCAGCAGGAGTATGGCAATAAAGGCTTTCAATCCATCAAAATTAATTGAAGAAACAATGTTTATAAATCTGTTATTTACAATAGTATTAACAGGCCTTGTGTAGTAATTTTGATGGACATGAGCAGCCGCTTCCTGGATACCCCTATTGAGTACCTCAAGGGCATTGGCCCGCAGCGGGCCGAAGTATTGCAGAAAGAGCTGGGGATCTACCTGTTCAGGGACCTGCTCACTTATTATCCCTTCAGGTATGTAGACCGCACAAAATTTCACAGCATCAGCGAGGTGAGCGATGAAAGCCTGTATTACCAGGTGCGTGGGTTTATAGACCACATGCAGGTGCTGGGAGATAAGCGCACCAAGCGCCTGGTGGCTACCTTCAGGGACCGCACCGGCAGCGTGGAGTTGGTATGGTTCCAGGGCCATAAATGGATGGCCGAAAAGCTCAAACCGGGTGTGGAGTATGTTTTATTTGGCAAGCCTACGGTTTTCAAAGGCCGCATCAATTTTGCGCATCCCGAAATAGAAGTGGTATCCGACGAACAGCTCAGGTTGCAGTCGGCTTTCCAGGCGGTTTATTACAGCACGGAGCGGCTCAAGCTCAAAGGCCTCGATAGTGAAGGCATCCGTAAGATCATCCGCCACCTGGTACAGCAGCTGGGCCCTCAAAGCATCCCCGAAACACTGACGACCACGCTCATGTCGGATTTTAAATTATTACCGGCCCATGAAGCGCTCAGGCAGGTGCATGTACCGGATAACAAGCTGATGCTCGACAAGGCCCGGTTCCGTATCAAGTTCGAGGAGTTGTTCTACGTGCAGCTCAGGCTGCTGCGACTTAACAAGGTGCGGGCGCACACGGTGCAGGGCTTTGTGTTCGGCAAGGTAGGTCATTATTTCAATACGTTTTACCATCACCACCTGCCATTCGAATTAACAGGGGCCCAGAAGCGCGTGGTGAAAGAGATCAGGGCCGATATGGGCTCCGGGCGACAAATGAACAGGCTGCTGCAGGGCGATGTGGGCAGCGGCAAAACACTGGTGGCGCTCCTCAGCATGCTGCTGGCTGTTGACAATGGATTCCAGGCTTGCCTGATGGCGCCCACGGAGATCCTGGCAAACCAGCATTACGACACCATTACCCGGTTGGTAGAACCTATTGGGATCAAAGTGGGCCTGCTCACCGGCTCGTCTAAAACCAAAGCGCGGCGCGAGCTGCATGAGGCCCTGCAGGATGGCCGCTGCCATATTGTGATAGGCACCCATGCCCTGATAGAAGACTCGGTGAAGTTCAGCAACCTGGGGCTGGTGGTGATCGATGAGCAACACCGCTTCGGTGTGGCCCAGCGCGCCAGGCTGCACACCAAGAATAGCAGTCCCCCGCACATCCTCGTGATGACCGCCACGCCCATTCCACGCACCCTGGCGATGACCTTATACGGTGATCTCGATACGTCGGTGATAGATGAGCTGCCGCCGGGCCGCAAACCTATTGCCACCATGCACTTTATGGAGAGCCAGCGCCTGCGCCTGCTGGGCTTTATGAAAGAGCAGATCGCCCTGGGCCGGCAGGTATACGTGGTGTACCCGCTGATAGCGGAAAGCGAGAAAATAGATCTGCAGAACCTCCAGGCTGGCTACGATAACCTTGTGCAGGATTTTCCGCCGCCGCAATTCCAGCTCAGCATTGTACACGGTAAGCTGAGCGCCGAGCAGAAAGATTTTGAAATGCAGCGGTTCGTGAAAGGCGAATCCCAGGTCATGGTGGCCACCACGGTGATAGAGGTAGGTGTGAACGTGCCTAACGCGTCGGTGATGGTCATAGAGAGCGCGGAACGTTTTGGCCTGTCCCAGCTGCACCAGCTGCGCGGTAGGGTGGGGCGGGGTGCCGACCAGTCTTATTGTATCCTGATGACCTCTTATAAACTGGGCGCTGACAGCAGGCTGAGAATGGATACCATGGTGCGCACCAACGATGGCTTCGAGATCAGCGAAGTGGACCTCCGGCTGCGCGGCCCGGGCGATATAGAAGGTACGCAGCAGAGTGGCGTGGTGAACCTGAAACTGGCCGACCTCGCGCAGGATGGGCAGATCCTGCAACTGGCCCGCACGGCGGCCCAGACTGTACTCAATGAGGATGAGCACCTTTCCAGCAGCGAAAACCAGGTGTTGAAAGCGCAGCTCGAGCAGGAAAAAAAGACCCGTGGTTCGTGGTCAAAAATTGCCTGAACAGCTGTTAATTTAGTTAAATCGGAGGTGTTCCTGGCCTTTTGTACAAAAAATTCCATTATTTTTACCTGCAAACGAGCCTGGTCTTAGGTTTCCTGTTGGATATTAAGATACTGGTACAGTTTTAAACCCCGCGAGCCGTTTCGGCTGTTTCCATTTTTCGGCACAGTTGATTGTACGGGCAGTAAGGATGATCTTACAGGGGAATATGAAGTACTATGACGATCAATTGTATAACTATGAAATTTTACCTGACTATCTGGTTATCGGTAGTGTCTTTCTTCCTCAGGTCGCAATCGCTCGAAAACATCAAGGCGCACTATATGTGCAGTGTAAAAGGCCATGAGGTGGACGCTGAAAGCCTGCTGGCCTCCATACAGCTGAACCTGAACGATGGCGATATCATTTTCAGGGATAATATCGGCACCATGATCACGCAGAGAACAGCGGCCGATACCCTGCCTGATAATCTCAGAAATGTGCGCATGCTGTACGAAGGCAGCATCCAGGAAAGCATCAACGATTTCCTGGAAGGAGATGTGAAGCCGGACCTGATGCATGTGAGCGGCACTTTGCTCATCAATGGCATCTCCCGCCCCGCCCTGGCTACCTGCATTCCCCTGCGCTACAACAGGGCCAGCAACGAGCTTTACATGAATTTCAATATGTCGTTCA
>BFBZ01000008.1_pt611 | contig 15809 bp, 13 predicted proteins | sample 1888401 | NCBI WGS metagenome assembly BFBZ01 (sample SAMD00112614, study PRJDB3348) | symbiont metagenome | host: Chara braunii | reverse complement strand
GAGCCCGAGATATAGCCGCGGATCACGCATTCGATCGGGAAGACGGTGGTGCGCTTGCACAGCATCGCGCGCCCGAGAATGTCGGCGCGGTGGTTCTTCAGGTCAGGCACCGCGCGGATGATCTCGTCGGCATCGGCGCTGATCATGTGATGCGGCACGGTGCTTTCGAGCTGCCGGAACCACCAGGCGCTGATCTGGGTCAGCACCGCGCCTTTCATCGGAATGGTTTCCGCCATCACCACGTCGAATGCCGAGATGCGGTCGGTCGTGAGCAGCAGCACGCGATCGTCGCCGACGGCATAGATGTCGCGCACTTTGCCACGGCCGATCCGGGGCAGGGGCAAATCGCTTGTCAGCATCGCGGTCATGGGCGTGATCTTTCGAGAGCAAGGCGCCCGCACGCGACGTGCGGGCTGCCAAGGATATCAAGGGATATCACAGCAAATAGCTCACTCAGGCAGCGGAATGAACTCGTGTTCCTGCGGAACCTGGGCGAAACGGCCGGTTTTCCAGTCCTGTTTGGCCTGTTCGATCCGCTCCTTCGAGGACGAGACGAAATTCCACCAGATGTGGCGCGGCCCTTCCAGCGCATCGCCGCCGAGGAACATCATCCGGGTCGGCCGCAGCGTCTTCACAGTGATGCGGTCGCCGGGCCGGAAGATCAGGAGCCGCGGCCCCTCATGGCGATCGCCCGCGATCTCGACCTCGCCGTCGACGATGTAGATCGCGCGCTCCTCATGATCAGGGTCGAGCGGCACGCTGGTGCCGGCCTGTGCGGTGACTTCGGTGTAGAACCAGGGCGAGACCATGCTGACCGGCGAGGTGATGCCGAACGCGGAGCCTGCGATCACCCGCGCGGTGAAGTCGCGCTCGGAAATCATCGGCAGGTCGCCGGCACCATAATGCTGGAACGACGGCGCGATCTCTTCCTTTCCGGCCGGTAGCGCGATCCAGCTCTGCAAGCCGAGCATCTTCTGGCCGTCGCGGCGCTGCACGTCGGGGGTGCGCTCGGAATGCGCGATGCCGCGGCCCGCGGTCATCAGGTTCATCGCGCCAGGCTGGATCTCCTGGATGTTGCCCTCGCTGTCGCGATGCATGATGCTGCCGTCGAACAGATAGGTGACGGTCGCGAGCCCGATATGCGGATGCGGCCGCACGTCCATGCCCTTGCCGGCGAGGTACTGCACCGGGCCGAAATGATCGAAGAAGATGAACGGCCCGACCATCTGCCGCTTGCCGTGCGGCAGCGCGCGCCGCACCGCAAAGCCGTCGCCGAGATCGCGGGTACGCGGCACGATGATCAGATCCAGCGCGTCGCAGGTTTGGGGATCGCCGAGTTCGGGATCGGTCGAGGGCTGCCAGCTCATCGCAATACTCCTTTGTACTTCATTCCGATCATACTCCGTTCGTCGTCCCGGCCAAGCGAAGCGCGAGCCGGGACCCATAACCACAAATGCTTATGTTACGAAGGCTGGGGCCCCAGCCCTGCGGACCAACTAAACTCGGCGGTTATGGGTCCTGCTTTCGCAGGGACGACGCAGTACTTCTGGCGCGTGCGGGCGCGTGATAACAGCATAATCTTGGAAACCGGAGGCGATGATGGTTTCTCTGACCAAGCCCAATGCAAAACTGCTGCGTGTCGATGGTCCCGTGATCGAAACCGCGCGGCTCATCCTGCGGCCATGGCGCGCGTCCGATATTGCCGACAACACGCGGATGCTGTCCGATCCCGAGACCGCGCGCTTCATCACGCCGGATCATCAGCCCGTCACGTCCGAGCTGAAGGGCTGGCGCAACGCCGCCGTGATCTCGGGCCATTGGGCGCTGCATGGCTTCGGCATGTTCGCGGTCGAAGAAAAATCGTCGAGCCGTTATGTCGGCCGCGTCGGGCCGTATTACCCGCCGGACTGGCCGGGCTTCGAGGTCGGCTGGGGCATCGCCAGGGAGTATCGCGGCCAGGGCTATGCGGTGGAGGCGGCGCGCGCCGCGATCGATTTCGTGTTCGCCAATTTCACGCTCGACCGCATCATCCATTGCATCGATCCGGCCAATGTCGCGTCCCAGGCCGTGGCGCGGCGGCTCGGTGCCGACAATGAGGGGCCGGGCSRGCTCGAGGGCGATGTCGTCGATATCTGGGTCACGACACGCCAGCGCTGGCGCCGCGATCCGGCTTGAAAAACCCCGCCTGAGCGACGATTGTTCTGCTAACCCGGAGATCCTTTCGACCGATGACATTGGCCGCAACCGAACTCTGCCTGCGCGCCGCCGCGGTGACGCTGCTGCTGGTGCTTGCGGCCGCGATGTTCGCGGATTTCCGCAACGTGCTGGCGGGACGGCTCGTGATCGCTTTCGCGCTCGGCGCGGTCGCGCATGCGGTGACCGCGTCGATTGGCGCCGGCGAGCCGATCTCGGTCTGGCACGCACCGCTGATCGCGCTTGCGACCGGCGACATGGTGGTGTTCTGGCTGTTCACCCGCGCGCTGTTCGATGACGCCTTCGTCCTGCGTTGGTGGCACGGTCTGATCTGGGCCGCGGTGGTGGTGTTCAGCTTCGTCAATTGCATGTGGATCGCGCCTCGCGGCCACGCGCAAGCGGCGATCACCACGGTCAATCTGCTGGGGCTCGTCTTCATCGCGCTTGCCGTGGCGCAGACCATCGGATCGTGGTCCGCGGATCTGGTCGAGCGCCGCCGCCGTGTCCGTGTCTTCATCGTCGCAGCCACTGCGCTGTACGGCGGAATGAACGCGCTGCTGCAGATCGCGTATGCCGGCAGTCGCGTGACCGTGGAATGGGCCAATTTGCTCAACGCGGGCGTGCTCGCCGCCATCGTCGCGGGTATCACCTGGGCGATGATGCGTGTCGATGGCGCCGAGCTGTTCGCCGCGCCGGTCGAGCCCGTCATTGCCAATGCGCCGCCGGCGGCGATGGAAGAGGCCGCCGACCAGAAGCTGGTCAATGCCCTGGTGCGCCTGATGGCGGACGAGCGGATCTACCGCCAGGACAACGTCACCATCGGCACGTTGGCGACCCGGCTGAAGATTCCTGAATACCGGCTGCGGCGGCTGATCAACCAGCGGCTCGGCTATCGTAATTTCAACGTCTTCCTCAACAACCACCGCATCGAGGAGGCCAAGGCCGCGCTCGCCGATCCCGCCCAGGCCGAAGTCCCGGTCATCACCATCGCGATGGATGCCGGCTTCCAGTCCCTCGGCCCCTTCAACCGCGCCTTCAAGGCGACGACAGGCGTGACCCCGACCGAGTACCGCAAGCTGAAGGCCAGCGCGGCGTAAGGGACCGCCGATGTGAGGGACGCCACCGGCGGCAAGGGTTCCTTCCGCCCTCAGCCTCGCCGAACGCTGCTGCCACCGGCCCCTTTGCATGGGGTTGTTTTCGATATTTCGGCAACGCGCTTCCCGCGAGAGCGCCCCGCAACGGGAAGCCCGACTGGCGTGCCGGCCTCACCGTTCCAGGTTGTCATTGAAATCACGATATAATTTCAGAATCGGCGAGCCGCCTCTAGTCCTCGGCTAGCCCGATTTCCAAATCAGGCGAGCCCTTCCGCGCCCGTTGCTGCTTCCTCCCGTCACGCACTTTCACATGCCGGAGGACCCACGTGACCCGTCGAAAGCTCATTCTCATCCTCGCTGCCAGCACCGCCCTCGGCGCGCTGGGCTGGTCCGCCGCCCGCGCCCGTGACGTGCCCAAGGTTGCGACCGGATTTGTCGCCAACATCCTCTGCTCCGAAACCTTCGTCAGCGGCCTCGATCCAAGGCGCGACTTCACCGAGACCACCGAGGCGATGCCGGGGGTAGGCCTGATCACCTGGGCGATGGATTACCAGGTCGACCGCCAGCGCAAGGACGTCTCGGTGACGCTGTTCGGGCTCGGCCGCAGCCATGCGGTCTATCGCGAGGGGCTCGGCTGCACGCTCGAGCATGGTGCGGCGCTGGCCGACGTCGCGCTGCCACCGGTGCAGCCGCAGGCTGCGCTGTTGCCCGAAATCGCCGGCCACGGCATTGTCGCGCCGCAGAGCCCGCAGCTCGCCGCCGCGCTCGATCGCGCCTTCGCCGAACCGGCGGCACCGCCGTTCCGCCACACCCGCGCGGTCGTGGTGATGAAGGACGGCCGCATCATCGCCGAGCGTTATGCCGATGGCATCGGCATCGACACCCCGCTGCTCGGCTTCTCCGCGACCAAATCGGTGGTCTCGGCCCTGATCGGAATCCTGGTGCGCGACGGCAAATTGACGGTCGATCAGCCCGTCCCGATCGCGGCCTGGCAGGATCCGCATGATCCAAGACACGCCATCACGGTCGATCAGCTGCTGCGCCACACCGCGGGCCTTGCGCTCGGCAGCTCGCTGCAGGCCTCGCTGATGTCTGCGCTCGAGCCGGTCAACCGCATGAAATTCGTGGAATCGGATATGGCCAGCTATGCCGAGAGCATTCCGCTCGAAACGGCACCGGGCCAGGCCTGGAATTATCACGATGGCAATTACGTCATCCTCTCGCATCTGATCCGCAACGCAGCGGGCGGCCATGCTGCCGATGTGATGCGGCTTGCGCATCGCGAATTGTTCGATCCGCTCGGCATGCGCAACGTGGTGCTGGAGTTCGATGCGGCGGGCACACCGAAAGGGTCGGGCGAGATGCTGGCGAGCGCGCGCGACTGGGCGAGGTTCGGCCAGCTTTATCTCAATGACGGCGTGGCTGGCGGCAAGCGCATCCTCCCCGAAGGCTGGGTGAAGTACGCCGCATCGCCAACGCCGCACGCCTGGGTCGGCTATGGCGCCGGCTTCTGGACCAATCTCGGCAACAGCTACGGCGCCCGCTATCGCTCCGACCACGGCTGGCCGCGCGATGCGTTCTTCGCCAAGGGCACGATCGGGCAATATGTGGTGATCGTGCCGTCGCAGCGGCTCGTGATCGTGCGGCTCGGCCGCTCGCCGAACATGCCACCCGAGGCGGATGGTGTGTCCGACCTGGTCCGTGACATCGTCACACTGACGTCCGGCAAGGCGACCCTTGCCGGACGTGACTGATGCACACGCGACACCAACCGGCAATGTCTTGAATTGAGTCTCGGTTTGCGGAATTTTCTGATGCTGAGGCGCATCCTGCAACAGGCGCGCCGCTGTCCGTCGGATTGCCGCAACGGGAGATCGTCAATGCCGAAAGCCTACTGGATTGTGCACGTCACGGTTCACGATGACGTGCGCTATCGCGAATATCTCGCCGCGGCGATGCCGGTGTTCGAGAAATACGGTGCCTACTTCGTCGTGCGCAATGGCCTGTTTGAGGTGATGGAGGGCGCGACCCGCCAACGTAACTTCGTCATCGAATTCAAGAACCGCGCCATCGCAATGGAATGCTACACCTCCCCGGAATATCAGGCCGCCAAGGCGATCCGGCAGAAATATTCGGAAGGCGACTTCGTGATCATCGACGGCGCGGAGTAGGCGCTCCGTCATTTTCGAGGCGCGCAATTCCCGCGTCATTCAACGAGAAACCGCGTCGTCATTCTGAGCCGTCATCGCCCGGCTCGACCGGGCGATCCAGTACGCCGCGGCCCTCGGTTCGAGCACTGCTGTCTCTGAAGCACTGGATCACCCGCATGCGCGTAAGTGATCACACCGTGCGGCTTGATATCTTGAATCGAGAACCACCCTCATCGTCGTCCTGGCGAAAGCCAGGACCCATTACCCCAAATCGGAATTGTCCTGCGAGGTTGAGGCCACGATGCCGTTCATCACCAAATTCGGTGGCTATGGGTCCTGGCTTTCGCCAGGACGACAGCGGTTGAGGTGGTGATCGCCCCGCAAACGGCTCGGCTTACTGCCGCCCCAGTTGCGTCGCCTTCTCCACGCGGTCAAACCGCTCTAGCGTCAGGATCGCATCGGCGAGCTGGTCGGCGCGCTTGTCGAGCACCGGGCGGGCCAGCGTCAGGAATTTCTGCTGCATCGCCTGTGCGTCGGGGAACGAGGTCGGCTCGCCGGAAGGATCGGCGTAGAGGCGCTCATGCACGCCGTCATCGGTCGTGATCGAGACGCGGGCGCCGAACGGGTGGGTGCGGCCGACCTCGAGCCGGTCGTCCTGTACCACGTTGAACTTGTCGGCGAGCGCGTCGATCGCCTTGTCGCCCAGCCGCTCGTAATCGTCCCAGCCGAAATGGCCCTGGTCGAGCGCGATCGCGCCGGTGAAGAACATCGAGAACTGGCCGCCGACCACCGAGGTCGGATGGCGCTTGGTGGAGGCATCGCCGGTCAGCGTGATGCCGTTGCGGTGCAGGCCAATCTCGACTTTCCGGATCTGGTCCGGGGTCAGATTGTGCTCGCGCCGCATCGCGATCAGCGCGTCGATCGCGGCATGGGTGTAGCGGCAGCTCGGATACGGCTTCACGCCGATCTTCAGCGTCTCATAGGTGTGGCCCAAGCCCGCCACCGCCTTGTCCGGGTGCGCGTCATCGGTATAGCCGACCAGCAGGCCGTGCTTGCCCTCGACCGACTCGCTCGAACCGATGAAGTCATTGCGCGCCAGGGTCGCGGCGATCACGCCGTTCATCGCGGCGGCGCCGACCTGGTAGCGCTTGTTCCAGGCGCCGTTGACCAGGAATTGCAGCGAGCCCGCGGCCTGGCTGCCGGAGACGCCGAAGGCCGAGATGATCTGCTCTTTCGACAGTCCGAACAGCTTGGCCGCCGCGGCTGCCGCGCCATAGGTGCCGGCCGTCGCGGTCGGATGGAACCCCTTTGCATAATGCGAGGTCGGGTCGAGCGCGTTGCCGAGCCGGCAGCACACTTCATAGCCGGCGACGATCGCGGTCAGCACGTCGCGGCCGGAGGCACCGACCATCTCGCCGACAGCGAACGCGGCAGGCACCACCGGCGCGCTCGGATGCAACGAGGAATCGGCATGGGTGTCGTCGAAGTCGAGCGAATGGCCGAGCGCGCCGTTGAGCAGCGCCGCGACCGCCGGCGTCCAGGTCTTGCTGTCGCCGAACACGGTTGCCTCGCCCTTGCCATCGAGCGCCAGCGCCTCCAGCATCTTCATCAGCGAGGGGGTCGATTCCGCATCGCGGCGGGCGCGGATGGTGCTGCCCAGGAAATCCAGCGTCAAAACCTTGGCACGCTCCAGCACCTCCGGCGGAATGTCCTCGAATTTCAGGTCGGCGACGTAGGCGGCGAGCGTTGCGGTTTCGTGGGCCATCGTGTTTCCTCAATTTTGCGGCGCAGGGTAGGCGGGCGGGTTTGGCCTTTCAAGCCACCTTGCCGCCGCGGGCAGCAGCCATGCTCACCACCATGTAACACGGGCCTTTCCATTGATTGCGGATCAGGGTGCATGAGGACCTTCGTAAAACGCATGTTCGATCAGCTCTGGAGCCGCAAGACGCAGCTGGCGCTGGCGGTCCGGATCGCGTCCGCCGGCGTGGCGGCCTATGCCATCGCGCTGGCGCTGCATCTCCTGTTGCCGCTCTGGGCAGTGCTGACCTCGCTGATCGTGACCCAGATGAGCGTTGGCCGCTCGCTGAAGGCGACCCGCGACTACATGCTCGGCACCATCGGCGGCGCCATCTATGGCGGCGCCATCGCGGTCTTGATCCCGCATTCCGGCGAGGGCAGCCTGCTCGCGCTGCTGGTGCTGGCGATCGTGCCGCTGGCGTTCATCGCGGCGCTCAATCCCAGTCTGAACTCGGCGACGGTGACGGCAGTGATCGTGCTGCTGCTGCCGACGATGCATCATTCCAACCCGCTGGATTCCGCGATCGACCGCGTCCTCGAGGTTACGGTCGGCGCGCTCACCGGCCTCGTGATCTCGTTCCTGGTGCTGCCGTCGCGCGCGGTCAGCCAGATCAGGGTCAACGCATCGAAGCTGCTGGAACTGCTCGCGGCGGCATTCGCCGAATTGCTCGCCGGCCTGACCCGCGGTCTCGACAACGACGCGCTGCACCGGATCCAGGACGGCATCGGCACCGCCGTGACCAATCTGCATGCCACGGGCATGGAAGCCGAGCGCGAGCGCTCGATGCATCTGTCGTCGGGACCGGACACCGGCCCTCTGCTGCGGACGATCCAGCGGTTGCGGCATGACGTCGTGATGATCGGACGGGCCTCGGTCGTGCCGTTGCCGGCCGAAATCCAGACCAGGCTGGCGCGGCCGCTTGCCGACGTCAGCAAGGCGATCGTCACCTATATGATGTCCGTCGCGACCGCCCTGCGTGCCGGCAGCGGCCCGGCGGACATGGCGCCGGTCGACGCAGCGTTGCAGGCTTACAGCGCGGAGGTCGCCGCGGTGCGCAACGAGGGCCTGACGCGGGGCCTTCCGGTCGATGTCATGGAGCGGTTCTTCGCGCTCGGCTTCTCGCTCGACCAGATGCGGCAGAACCTGAGCGACCTCAAGCGCTGCCATGGCAATTGGTGCACGGATGCCGACGCTGCGGAGAAAATCGTCGCCGATGCGCCGGAAAAAAGCGTGGCATGAACTCTGCTACGCCATGGGACTACGCGCTGCGGCGCGTCAGGCCCTTGCTCTCCATGCGCCAGATCAGGAGATCGATACGGTCCTGACCGAAGAATGGTTCGTTCTCGAACACAAAGGTCGGCACGCCCCAATGGCCGGACGCGGCATGGGCGTCCTCATTGGCCTTGATGACCTGCTCATAGCGGTCGGGATCGGCGGCGATGGCCGCGTCCATCGCCGCGAGATCGAATCCGGCGGCATCAGCCGCCTGCGCCAGATGCTCGCCCTCGTTCCAGCCCTTCACCGAGCCGTCCCACAGTACGCGGCTGATCGCGGCGGTGAAGGCAAGCGAGCGTCCCTCGAGCTGGGCGGCTGCACCGAGCCGGGTCAGGCGGTGGATATAGGGCTGGTGTTCGGCGACGTCGAGCGTCGTCATGTCCTGCACGATCGGGTCCGGACGCGGAAAGCGGAACGGGATGTTCTCATGCTTGGCGACGCGGCTGGAGTCGAGCACGACATAGCGGGCAAATTGCGGGTTGGTCTTCTTGAAGAAACCGGGCACCCGCACCGCGAGCGGATAGACCGGCCGCAGGTTCACCGCGACGTCGTAGTCGGCTGCCATCTTCAGCGTCTTCGGCAAAGCCAGATAGCTGTAGGGGCTGCGGAACGAGAAGAACAGATCGACCGACAGGGTCATGCGCTAGCCTCCGGCCTTGCGCAGCATCGCGGGCACGATCAGGCGGTGGAACGGCAGGATCACAGCGAGATAGGTGCGTCCGAGCCAGTTATGGGTCAGCACCAGCGTGGTCGCTGTGATGCTGCGCGCGGGCCCTTCGGGCGCGACGTCGACGACCAGCCGGAAATCGAGATGCTTGTCGTTGAAGCCGGCGACCAGCCGCTCCGGCGTTTCGCTGACCACCGGGAATATCCCGATCATGTCGCGCGCGACGCCTTCCGTTGCGCCTGAGGTCTTCAGGCCGAACGGCGTGACCAGGAGATTGCGCAGGGCGATCAGCCACTCGATCCAGCGCGGCTGCCGCGCCACCATCGCCTCGGCGGCGTGCCGCGCGTCGAGCCCGGCGTCCGTGGTCGCGATCCGGAATGCATCGACGAACTGCGCGCCGGCGAGCAGCGCGGCGGAATCCACGTTCGGTGTGACCTCGTCGACCTTCATCCCACCAGTCTGCGTGCCAGCAGGCGGAAACGCAAGATCAGGAGGGTCGCATAGACCGCGGTCCCGAGCGACAGCCCGATCCAGACGCCGGGGGCGTCGAGCCCAGCCCAGAAGGCCAGCGCGGAGGCGGAGGCGAATCCCACCAGCCAGTAGCTGATGACTGCAAACAGCAGCGGCACCTTTGTGTCGTTCATGCCGCGCAACGCGCCGGCGGTGGTGGTCTGCACGCCATCGGCGATGAAGAACGTCGCGCCGATCAGGAGCAGCATCGCGGTGAGCTGTGCCGTGGCGTCGGAGGCTTCGCCGAGGAACAGCGCCGCGATCTCGAAGCGCGCCAGGATCACCGCGAGCGTCATGATGCTCATGAAGACGCCGGAGAGCGCGACCGCGACGAAGCCGGCGCGCTGCACCGCCTCGGCGTCGCGGCGCCCGACCGCCTGGCCGACCCGCACGGTGGCCGCCATGCTGACGCCGAACGGCACCATAAATAGGATTGCCGCGATCTGCAGCGCGATCTGGTGCGCGGCCAGCGCCGTGGTGCTGATCAGCCCCATCAGGAGGCCGGCGGCGCCGAACAGGCCGTATTCCAGCAGGAAGGCGATCGAGATCGGCGCGCCGACCGCGACCAGCTTGCCCATCAGCGGCCAGTCGATGCGCCAGAAGCGGCTGAACACATGGTACTTGCGGAACGGGCGGCGCCGGGCCGCGAACCACACGCCGGCAACGAAGGTACCGAGATTGACGATCGTGGTCGCAAGCCCGGCGCCGAACATGCCGAGCTCGGGCATGCCCCATTTGCCGTAGAGCAACAGGTAGACCATCAGCGCGTTGGCCGGGATCGCCGCGAGCGTGATCCACAGCACCGGCTCCGGCCGGTTCACCGCGCTCATGAAGCCGCGGATCGCGATGAACCACAGCGCCGGCAGGATGCCCCAGGCGAGCCCGAACAGATATTGCTGCGCCAGATGCGCGGTGGCCTGGGTCTGTCCGAGCGCAAGCAGGATGCGCTCGCCGTGGAACGGCAGCGCCATCAGCGGCAGCACCATGAAGAAGGCGGCCCACAGTCCGACACGCAGCGCGCGCCGCATCACGCGCGGGTTGCGCGCACCGAACGCCTGCGCGGCCAGGGGCGAGACCGCGGACATCATGCCCATGCCGATGGTGAAGCTGACGAAATACACGGTATGCGCCAGTGCTGCGGCGGCGACGTTCTCGCTGCCGAGTCTCCCGATGAAGGCGAGGTCGGTGGTCATCATCGCGATCTGACCGAGCTGCGTCAGCGCGAGAGGCACTGCGAGCTTCAGCGTCTCCGCGAGCTCGGCCGTGGGCAGCTTGCGAGAGGGGGCAACGGCCGCGTTCGGCGCGGCCGGGTCGATCTTGTCGATGCAGGTCATGACGGCACGCTTAGCACGGCAAACCGGCCGGAAGGATGGCCAAGCTGCCGCAGGGAATGGGGATTACGAACGCGCCGGAATCCGCTTGATCTTGGCGCCGAGCGCGTTGAGGCGTTCGTCGATCCGCTCGTAGCCGCGCTCGATCTGGTCGGCGTTGTTGATGGTCGAAGTGCCGTTCGCGCACACCGCGGCCAGCAGCATCGCCATACCGGCACGGATGTCGGGCGAGTTCATCGGCGCGCCGCGCAGCCGGCTCGGCCCGGCCACGATCGCGCGGTGCGGGTCGCACAGCACGATGCGGCCACCCATCGCAATCAGATTGTCGACGAAGAACATCCGCGACTCGAACATCTTCTCGTGCATCAGGATGACGCCGTCGCACTGCGTCGCGGTGACGATCGCGATCGACATCAGGTCGGCGGGRAAGGCCGGCCAGGGCTGGTCCTCGAGCTTCGGCACGTGACCGCCGAAATCGTCGTGGATCTTCATGGTCTGGTTCGACGGCACGACGAGRTCGTCGCCCTCGACGCCGCAGACGATGCCGAGCCGCTCAAAGCCCATCCGGATCGAGCGCAGATGCTCGACGCCRGCMCGCGCGATGCGCAGCGGCGATCGGGTCACCGCGGCAAGCCCGATCAGSGATCCRACCTCGATATGGTCGGGCTGGATCGCGAACGTCGCGCCGCCGAGCGGAGCCTGCCCGTGAATGATGATGGTGTTGGTGCCTATGCCTTCGATCTTGGCACCGAGCGCGACCAGGAAATTCGCGAGGTCCTGCACRTGCGGYTCGGAGGCTGCGTTRCGCAGATAGGTGGTGCCRCGCGCGGCGACKGCGGCGACCAGCGCRTTCTCCGTCGCRGTGACGCTGGGCTCGTCGAGGAACACGTCGGCGCCCTTCAGCCGCGMGGCGCGGAATTCGAGCCGGTGCGTCGCSGTSACYGTSGCGCCRAGCTGTTCGAASGCSAGGAARTGCGTGTCGAGCCGGCGGCGGCCGATCACGTCGCCKCCKGGCGGCGGCAGCGCGACYTCGCCGCAACGGGCGAGCAGCGGRCCTGCGAGCAGGATCGAGGCGCGGATCCGSGCGCACAGCGCCGGRTCGAGATCGGCGGCRCGAATCTCCTTGGCATGGATCTGYAGCGTGTTGCGCTCGGTCCATTCGGCRGCRGCGCCGACCGAGCGGCACAGYTCGACCAGCGTCTCRGTGTCGCGGATGCGCGGCACRTTGGTCARCGTGACCGGGTGCTCGGTCAGCAGCGCCGCGGCGATGATCGGCAGCGCGGAGTTCTTGTTGCCGGCCGGCTCGATGGTGCCCGAAAGGCGGCGGCCGCCTTCGACGATGTATTGGATCGGCGCCACGCGGAATGTCCCCTCAGGCATTATCTGGATCTGGCCAGCCGAAATTCTGCAGCGGAATCAAAGGCTGTCCGGCACCGTAACATAATTCCACGCGGAGCTTCCACCCGAAAGGTAGCCACGCGACGGCGTCCATCGCGTTGTCACGGATACGTCATCTCACCAGGGCGACGGCATGCTCTCACGACGACGGAGAAGGCGCGTCCACATGGCCCACCTCGTTGTGAGCGGGCTTCGTGCGGCGCAACGACGGTGGTGCAAAGCGTCGCAGCGCCTCAGATGTCGATGGTGGCGCTGAGCGAATTTTCCTGGATGAAGTCGCGGCGCGGCTCGACGACGTCGCCCATCAGCTTGGTGAAGATGTCGTCGGCCTCGTCGACCTCCTTGACCTTCACCTGCAGCAGCGAACGGGCATCCTTGTCCAGCGTGGTCTCCCAGAGCTGCTCCGGGTTCATCTCGCCGAGACCTTTGTAGCGCTGCAGCGAGACGCCCTTGCGGGCGGTGTCGGTCACGGCCTCGAACAGGTCGATCGGACCGTGGATGGCTTGCTCGGTATCCTTGCGGCGGAGCTTGCCGGCCCGCACGTAGGTTTCCTGCAGCCTGGTTGCATATTCGTCGAGCTTGCGCGCGTCGGCCGAACCGAGGAAGGCGTCGTCGATCACCGCCACGTCCTTGACGCCGCGCACGGTGCGCTCGAACTGGAAGCCCTGACCTTCGGTGAAGGTGCCGACCCAGCCGCGCTCGACCTCGTCGGCGACGGCGTCCAGCCGCTTGGCGATATAGTCGGCCGCCGCGTTCGCGGTGTCGATTTCGCTGGTGATCCTGGGGTTCAGCACGCCCGCGATGGCGGCCTGCTCGATGACCGCGCGATTGTAACGGCTGTGCAGGTTGCGAAGCACCGAGCGGATGATGCGGGCGTCTTCGACCAGCGACTGCAGGTCACGGCCCGAGCGATCGTCACCCGAGGCCGGCTTGAACACGCATTCGTCGAGCCCGGTCGAGATCAGATAATCCTCCAGCGCACGCTCGTCCTTCAAATATTGTTCGGACTTGCCGCGGGCGACCTTATAGAGCGGCGGCTGGGCGATATAGAGAAAGCCGCCGTCGATGATCGCGCGCATCTGACGGTAGAAGAAGGTCAGCAGCAGCGTGCGGATATGGGCGCCGTCGACGTCGGCGTCGGTCATCACGATGATCTTGTGATAGCGCAGCTTGTCGACCGAGAAATCGTCGCTGATGCCGGTACCGAGCGCGGTGATCAGCGTGCCGATCTGCTCGGACGACAGCATCTTGTCGGGGCGGACGCGCTCGACATTGAGGATCTTGCCGCGCAGCGGCAGCACCGCCTGGAACTCGCGGTTGCGGCCCTGCTTGGCGCTGCCGCCTGCCGAGTCACCCTCGACGATGAACAGTTCGGATTTCGCCGGATCCTTCTCCTGGCAGTCGGCAAGCTTGCCGGGCAGCGAGGAGACGCTGAGCGGATTCTTGCGCGTCAGCTCGCGCGCTTTTCGCGCAGCTTCACGGGCTGCCGCCGCCTGGATCACCTTGCCGACGATTTCCTTGGCTTCCTTCGGATTCTCCTCGAACCAGGCGGCGAGCGCCTCGTTCAGGACGTTCTCGACAACAGGCCGAACCTCCGAGGACACCAGCTTGTCCTTGGTCTGCGACGAGAACTTCGGATCGGGCACCTTCACCGACAGCACCGCGGTGAGGCCTTCGCGGCAATCGTCGCCGGTCAGCGCGATCTTCTCCTTCTTCGCATTGGCCTCGGCATAGCCGTTGACCTGGCGCGTCAGCGCGCCGCGGAAGCCGGCCAGATGGGTGCCGCCGTCACGCTGCGGGATGTTGTTGGTGAAGCACAGCACGTTCTCGTGGTAGCTGTCGTTCCACCACAGCGCGGCCTCGACGCCGATGCCGTTGGCTTCCGCCCGCACCATGATCGGCGCCGGCACGATCGCCTTCTTGTTGCGGTCGAGGTATTTGACGAATTCCTCGACGCCGCCGGAATAGTGCATCTCCTCGCGCTTCTCGACCGCGTGGCGCATGTCGGAAAGCACGATGTGGACGCCCGAATTGAGGAAGGCGAGCTCGCGCAGCCGGTGCTCCAGCGTCGCGAAATCATATTCGACGTTCTTGAACGTCTCGGTCGAGGCGAGGAAGGTGACCTCGGTGCCGCGCTTGCCCGGGGCATCGCCGACCACCTTGAGCGGCGCGACGGCATCGCCATGCGCGAATTCGATGTAGTGCTCCTTGTCGTCGCGCCAGATCCGCAAGCCGAGCTTGCTGGACAGCGCGTTGACCACGGAGACGCCGACGCCATGCAGGCCGCCGGAGACCTTGTAGGAGTTCTGGTCGAATTTCCCGCCGGCGTGCAACTGGGTCATGATGACCTCGGCCGCCGAGACGCCTTCGCCCTTGTGGATGTCGACAGGAATGCCGCGGCCGTCGTCGTACACGGTGACGGAATTGTCGGCATTGAGCGTGACCAGCACGCGGCTGGCATGGCCTGCCAGCGCCTCGTCGATCGCGTTATCGACGACTTCATAGACCATGTGATGCAGGCCGGAACCGTCATCGGTGTCGCCGATATACATGCCGGGCCGCTTGCGGACGGCGTCGAGGCCCTTCAGCACCCGGATCGATTCCGCACCATATTCGGTCGGAATGGGATGCTCAGATTCGGCAGGGGTCTGCCGGGCAGGTTCTGTCATGTGAGGCCTTCGAGGATGTCCCGAATCAGCTGCGCAATATGAGGCGCTGATTGCGCTATTTGTGCCATGAAAGTGGAGTTGCGCCTAGCGCAAAGTCTGTGTCCACAAAGTACTGAATAAATAGGATTTTTTAGGCCTTTTTCAAGGTCTCCAAAGGCCGATTCGGAAGGCTCTGAAAAGCCCGATTCGGCGGCAGATTCCGAGCTCTCATCGAGGCTGATTCCGTGCCGCTAGCCGCGTCGTGTCGCGCAGCCGGATTCGACGTCGAAAATCTCGCCTCGCGGGCCGATGTCGACGAACGCGGCCGGATCGGCGCCGGTCATCCAGACCTGCGCGCCGAGCTTGCCGAGCTCGTCGAACAGCGCCTTGCGCCTGCCGGGATCGAGATGGGCGACGACCTCGTCGAGCAGCAAGAGCGGCACGATGCCGGTCATCTCCGCGACCATCGTGGCATGCGCCAGCACCAGACCGATCAAGAGCGCCTTCTGCTCGCCGGTCGAGGCGTCGCGCGCCGGCATGTTCTTCGGCGCGTAGACCACCTGCAGATCGGTCAGATGCGGGCCGTCGAGCGTGCGTCCGGCGGCAGCGTCGCGCGGCCGGCTGGCGCGCAGGATCTCGCGGTAGCGGTCTTCCACGGCCGTTGCGGGCTCTTGCAGCAGCGCATTCTCCATCCAGCCGTCGAGCGCGATCTCGGCGGAGGGGAACGCCGACGCCGCGCCGCGCT
>BFBZ01000012.1_pt249 | contig 15810 bp, 17 predicted proteins | sample 1888401 | NCBI WGS metagenome assembly BFBZ01 (sample SAMD00112614, study PRJDB3348) | symbiont metagenome | host: Chara braunii | reverse complement strand
GATGCATGAAGCGGCCTTATGTTATATCGCCCGGGACTCTAGAAATCCTCACGCGCCGCCGCAAGGAGAGCCATCATGGCCTACACGCTTGTCATCGCAACGAAGGAATGGTCGAGCTGGAGCCTGCGGCCTTATCTGGCGTTGCGCGCCGTGGGCGCGCCCTTTGCCGAGGTGGTGATCCAGCTCCGCCGCGATACGACCGCCGCCGAGGTGCGCAAACATTCGCCTTCCGGCCGCGTGCCGCTGCTGAAGATCGAGGAAGCGGGCCAGACCTGGAACGTGTGGGACAGCCTTGCGATCTGCGAGACATTGGCCGAACGCCATGCCGATGCGGGCCTCTGGCCCGACGATGCGCGCACCCGCGCCGAGGCGCGCGCGGTTTCAGCCGAAATGCATTCCGGTTTCCCGGATGTGCGCGACCAGTTGGGAATGGATTTCGCGCGCAAACTTCCGTTGCCGGATTTGCGCGCGGCGACAAAAGAACAAGTCGCGCGCATTCTGAAAATATGGACCGATGCGCTGGCCGCCCATGGCGGGCCGTTTCTCTTCGGGCGCTTTTCGATTGCCGATTGCATGTATGCGCCGGTGTGTTCGCGCTTTCGCACCTATGGCGTGGAGATGCCCGCCGCCGCACAGGCCTATGTCGAACGCATGTTCGCGCTGCCTGCGATGGTGGATTGGGGCAGGTGTGCGCAACGCGAAGTGGATGAAGGGCTGGCGTGAAAGCCTATCTCCCTCAAGGGGAGGGTTTGCCTGCAGCCAGTTTGCCCCGTTCCCGATAAAACTTTTCCGCGCCGGGATGCAGCGGCGCTGGCAGATCGCGCGCGGCGTTGTCGATATTGATGCGACCGGTGCTCTGGTTTGCCTGCAGCGCCTGGGCATTGCCGGGATCGAACAGAGCGCGGGTGATTTCATAGATCAGCGATTGCGGCTGGCGATCGTTCACGATCCACACCGCGCGGCTTTTCACCGTTTCGATCTTGCCGAGGCCGGGATAGGTGTTGGCGGGGATCGTATCGGCGGCGAGCGCCGGTACGGCCTTCAGCAAGCGGGCCCGGCCCGGCCCATCGATCGGTTCGAGTTTGGCTATTCCCCGCTGGATCAGGCTTTGCACCAGCGGCACCGGCGTGCCGCCCACAAAGAAGAACGCATCGAGTTCCTTGCGCTCCATTTTCTGCGCCGCGATATCGGGCGCATCGAAGCTCGCTTTAAGGTTTCGTTCACGGATGCCGTAAGCCGAAAGGATCGCGCGCGCGGTGACAAGGTTGCCGGAATTTGCCGCCCCGAGCGCGACGCGCTTGTTCTTCAGGCCCGAAACGCCCGCGATCTTCGCCGATGTGGCAACCACCAGATGAACATCTTCGGGAAACAGCACCGCGATGACCCGCAGATGCGTGGCCGGGCCCGCCTTGCGGAAAGGCCCCTTGCCCGCCACCGCCTCGGCCACGACATCGGATTGGGCCAGGCCCGACGTGGCCGCCCCATTGTTCACCGCCGCCACATTGGCCGCCGTGCCCTCGCTGGTGCGGGCGGTGGCGATCAGGCCTGCCGGTCCGCAAGTATTTGATTTATCACATCTTTGTGCGCCGGACGGATGGCTGATGAGGCCCGCGATCAGCTCGCCCGCCGGAAAATAGGTTCCCCCCGTCGACCCGGTGACGATCTGGAAGGCGATGCGGGGCGACAAGGGCTGGGCGATGCCCAGACCGGCAAAAAAGAGGCAGAGCGCCAGACCCGCGCCCATCGCCCCCATCGCTGCAATGCGTGGCTTCATGGGGGCATTCCAACCCTCGATTGCGACAGGATTTGGACCCTGCGCGCACAATGGCGCAACCCCTAGAATTCCCTTCGTATGCTTAAAGGTTTGTTGACTGGCACAGCGTCATGATCGGCCCACTCCGTTGAAGGGAAGAAATCATGCGTTCCTTGCGTTCCGGCGTTGCCACGGCCGCTCTTGTCGCGATGTGGTCGAGTGCGGCTTTCGGTTTCAATCTGTTCGGATCGGACAAGCCGGAAAAGCCCAAGCCGCCCGCGCAGGCGCAAACCCAGCCGCAGCAGAAAACCGATGACGAGGCGGAGACGCCCACGCTCGCCAAAACGCTGGCCGCCAATCTCGACATGGAAATCGAAAAAGCGAAAACCCAGCGCGCGCTGGGCGACAATACGGGTGCCGCGCACGCGCTGGCGCAGATCATGCTCGTGGCGCCGGACGATGTGCGCGTGGTCAGCGAATACGGCAAGGTGCTGGTATCGCTCGGCCGTTCGGACGATGCGGTCGCCTTTCTCAAGCGCGCGCTTCAACTGAGCCCCAACGACTGGACGCTTTATTCCGCGATCGGCGCTGCGTTCGACCAGAAAGCCGATTTCGAAAGTGCCCGTACGGCGTATCAGCGCGGGTTGGAGCTGAAACCCGGCGGGGCGGCGCTGCTCAACAATTACGCGATGTCGCGCATGCTGGCCGGAGACCTTCCCGGCGCGCAGGCCTTGATCGCCCAAGCCCAGGCCGCCGGCAACGATCCCAAGATCGCGCACAATGCGGCCCTGATGACGAATTTGAGAGGCCCGCGCGCCGAAACGGCCCATCCGGTTGTGGCCTCGACCGTGCCCGCCGCCCAGACGCCAAGCGCAAAGCCGGCAGCGGTTGCGCCCAAGCCGACAGCGGCGCTTGCGCCCAAACCGGTTGCCGCGCTCGCGCCAAAGCCGGTGGCTTCGTTTGAAGCAGCACCCGTCGCGCACACATTGCCCAAGCCGGTTGCGACAGCGGTCCTTCCGCCGCCCGCGCAAATCAAGCCGGAATTCGCCAAGCCCGAACCGGTGAAGACCGCAACCGTTCCCGCGGCTCCCAAGGCCGCCCCCGTGAAGGACGCGGTCATTGCAAAGCCCGAACCCGTGAAGACGGCATCCACGGCGCCCAGCGAAAAGCCCACGATCATCAAAACGCAAACCGGCCGCGTGATGATGCAGGCCGTGCCAAAGGATTCCGAAGCGGGGCCGGTGAAGAATGCCGATCCCGTGAAGACCGAAACCGCCAGCGCCGATACGGCCAGCACCGATGCAGCAACGTCTGCGCCGCGCACGCTTGCGTCGGCTGCACCGAGCCCGCGCGTGACGCCGGATCTGCGCGCCGCCTCCGACTGATTTTCCAGACATGCTGAAAAAGAAAACGCGGCGCATCGGAAGATGCGCCGCGTTTTTCTTGTGAGGTGCTTACACTTTGTAGCAGGAAAAGCAGGAGTGCCGGCGCTATCCGAACCCGCGCGCGATCAATGGCTCATCGTGTGCATGATCTTCATGATCGCCGGACCCAGAATAACGATGAAGAGGCACGGCAGGAAGAACAGGATCATCGGAACGGTGAGCTTGGCGGGAAGGGCGGCTGCCTTCTTTTCGGCGTCGGACATGCGCTGTTCGCGGTTTTCCTGGGCGGTGACGCGCAAGGCCTGGCCCATCGGCGTGCCGTAATGTTCGGCCTGGTTGAGGGCGGTCGCCACCGCTTTCACGCCGGGATGGCCGGTGCGCCTGGCCAGATTGTCGAAAGCGTGGCTGCGTTCGGGAAGATAGGAGAGCTCGGCGGTGGTGAGCCCCAGCTCTTCGGCGAGTTCGGCCGAGGATTGGCCGATCTCGGATGCCACGCGGGTGAATGTCGACTCGATCGACATGCCCGATTCCACGCAGATCAGCATCAGATCGAGCGCATCGGGGAACGCCTGCATGATCGATTCCTGGCGGCGCGAGATGATGTTGGAGAGATAAACGTCGGGCAGGCAATAGCCGATGATGCCCGCGCCAAGAGCGACGCAAACCTTGGTCAGCACGGGCCAGGCGACATGGCTGATGGCGAAGAAATAGATCAGCGCCAGCACGAACACGACGAACGGCATCACAAAGCGGAAAAAAAGGAACGCGATCAGCGGGGCCTGGCCGCGATAACCCGCGCGAGAGAGCTTGTCGCGCGTATCGGGCGATTCCAGCACGCTGGCGAGATTGAAGCGTTCCAGCGTCTCCTTCATGAAACCGACGGGTTCGGTGCGCAGGCTCGCGCGCTTCTGAAGGGCTGCGTGATGGCGCGCGCGCAATTCCTCGCGCCGCACCGACACGGTCTTGAGGCGCTTGGTCAGGGCCGAGCGCTCCATCAACGGCAGACCGAGCGTCACGATGGTGGCGAAGACCACGATCGCGGCAGCCGCAGTCGCCAGGAAATTCGGATCGAACAGGATTTCGAAGATGCCGACATTCAACATGGCTTATCGGCCCCTCAATGTTTGAAGCTGATCATTTTGCGCATCACGGCAATGCCAATCGACATCCAGATGCCGCAAGCCAGCAGCATGAGGTTGCCCATACGCTCGGTGAACAGCAGCATGATGTAGCCGGGCGTCGTGAAATAGACGAGTGCCCCCACCACGACCGGCAGCGAGCCGATGATCCCGGCGGACGCCTTGGCTTCGGACGACATCGCCTTGATCTTGCCCTGCAGGCGCTTTCTGTCGCGCAAAACGGCTGCGAGATTGGACAGCGCCTCCGAAAGGTTGCCGCCGGATTTGAGCTGAATCGCCATCACGATGGCAAAGAAACTCACTTCGGCGGTCGGCATATTGTCGTGCATGCGCTTGAGGCCCTGGTCGAGCGTGACACCCACCTTCAGGCCTTCGATCAACATGCGGAATTCGGAACCGACAGGATCGGGCGATTCCTTGGCCACGATCTTGAGCGCTTCGTTGACGGGAAGGCCCGAACGCACCGAGCGCACGATGACATCGATGGCGGTGGCGAATTCCGCGGTGAACTTCTTCTGGCGGCGCTTGGTGAGGAAACTCACCACCCAGCGCGGCAGGCCCGCGCCCGCACCGAAGGCCACACCCACCACCGCAAACCAGGGATACCCCATGACAAAGCAGAAGAAGGCAAAACCCAAAGCGGTAAGGGCGCTCAGGATCCAGAAGGTGCGCGGTTCGATGCTGAGCCCCGCGCGCGTCAGGCGGCGGCGCAGCGTGGGGCGCTCCTTGCGCCGTTCCTGCTGCTTATCGATTTCCTTGAGAAGCGCTGTGACGTTCTTGCGGCGCTGGCCGGTATCTGCCGGCCCGCGCAGGGCCGCGAAACGGCCTACCGACGGCACCTTGGCAACGGCGGCAACGCGCGAGCGCGCCTTGCCGGTCATCCCCCCGGCGAAAGCCCATCCGGCGCCGCCCACAGCGCCAAAGATCAGAACGGCTGTCAGCCCGTAGAGTAAAACTTCGCTCATTCCCGCAAAGCTCCCTACACCTGGCAGGCGTCGAGCGCCTCGGCGAGTTCGCGCTCCAGACCGAAATACCGCGCGCGTTCCCAGAAGGACGGACGCACGATGCCGGTGCCCGCGTGACGGCCGCGCATCTTTCCGGTCTCGTCTTCGCCAAGAATTTCGTAGGTCAACAGATCCTGGGTGATGACGACATCGCCTTCGGTGCCGATCACCTCGGTGATCTTGGTGATGCGGCGCGAGCCATCGCGCAGACGCTCGGCCTGCACGATCACGTCGATGGATCCCACGATCATTTCGCGGATGGTCTTGGTGGGAAGCTGGAAGCCGCCCATCGTGATCATCGCTTCCAGACGCGACATGGCTTCGCGAGGAGAGTTGCTGTGCAGCGTACCCATCGAGCCGTCATGGCCGGTGTTCATGGCTTGCAGAAGGTCGAACGCCTCGGGTCCGCGCACTTCGCCGACGATGATGCGTTCGGGCCGCATACGAAGGCAGTTTCTGACCAGATCGCGCATGGTGATCTGTCCCTGGCCTTCGAGGTTGGGGGGCCGCGTTTCGAGACGCACGACATGAGGCTGCTGCAGCTGAAGTTCGGCCGCGTCTTCGCAGGTGATGATGCGTTCTTCGGAATCGATATAGGCGGTCAGGCAGTTCAACAGGGTCGTTTTGCCCGAGCCGGTACCGCCGGAGATCAGGATGTTGCAACGCGACCGGCCGATAACGCCGAGCACGCGCGCGCCCGCCGGATTGATCGAGCCGAAGCGCACGAGGTCTTCGAGCGTCAGCTTGTCTTTCTTGAACTTACGAATGGTGAGCGTGGGCCCATCGAGCGAAAGCGGCGGCGCGATCACGTTGACGCGGGAACCATCGAGCAGGCGCGCGTCGCATATGGGCGAGCTTTCGTCGACACGGCGGCCGACCTGGCTGACGATGCGCTGGCAGATGTTCATCAGCTGCGCATTGTCGCGGAAGCGGATGCTGGTCAGCTGGATCTTGCCGCTGGTCTCGATATAGGTCTTGCCGGACCCGTTGACCATGATGTCGGCGATGTCGTCTCGCGCGAGCAGCGGTTCGAGCGGGCCATAGCCCAGAACGTCGTTGCAGATGTCCTGGAGCAGGTGTTCCTGCTCGGCGATGGACATCACCACCGCCTTGATCGAGATGATCTCGTTGACGATGTCGCGGATTTCCTCGCGCGCGNCCGTTGACCATGATGTCGGCGATGTCGTCTCGGGCCAGCAGCGGCTCAAGCGGTCCGTAGCCGAGCACGTCATTGCAGATGTCGTCGAGCAGCTCCTCCTGCTCGGCGATCGAGAGCACGACGTTCTTCAGCGAGATGATCTCGTTGATGATGTCGCGGATTTCCTCGCGCGCGGAATCCGGATCGAGCTGTGCCAATTGCGCAAGATCGATGGTGTCGATCAGCGCGTTGAAGATCGTCGTCTTGATTTGATAATAGTCTTCGCCGCGGCTTGTCTCGGGAGCTGCGCGCGCAACCGGTGCGGATGGTGCGGGCGCCTTTTGCGCGAGTTTGGGCGGCGGCGCGCTCATCGCCTGCGGTTCCACCCGCGCCGGAAAATCGAAATCGGAGCCTTGCGCAGAAGCGCGCGGCGGTTCGGCCGGCGCGGGCGCTTGGGCCGGCGGCGGTGAATCCTGGATTGCTGTGCGTTTGCCGAACATGTTCAGGCCTGTTTGCGCCCTTTGAGGAAGCCGTCGAGGAACGGCAGCACACTCTTGGGCAATTCGACCGGCGTCGAACGGCCCGTTACCAGTTCGGCCAGGCGGCGGATGGATTCGCCGACAGGACTTTTGGGCGCGACTTCGAGGAGCATCTGGCCGTTGTTGGCGGCCTGCCCGAACAGCGCGGGATCGAACGGCACGATCAGGGACGGCGCGATGCCGATGGACTCGGCGAAATCCTTGGCGGGAATTTCGGGCCGCTTGGGGACGCCGACCTGATTGAGCACCAGCTTGGGCGGCGGGTCGTTGGGGCGTTGCTGCTTGAGCATGTCGACCATGCTTTTGGCGGTGCGCAGGCCTGCGAGATCCGGTGTCGACACGATCACGATATCATCGGAGGCAAGCAGGGTTTCCTTCACCCAGCGCGTCCACAGATGCGGCAGATCGACGATGACGCAGGGCGTGGTCTGGCGCACCGCATCGATCACCGCTTCGAAGGCGGTGTGCGGGGCTTCGTATTCGCGGTCGAGCAGCGCGGGCGAGGTGAACAGCGAGAGATGATCGCTTGCCTTGTGCAGCAGCCGGTCGAGCAGCACATCATCGAGACGCTCAGGCGCTGTCAGCGCATCGGCGACGCCCTGATTGGTCTCTTCGTTGAAATTGAGGCCCATCGTGCCGAACGGCAGATCGAGATCGATGATGGTGGTGTTGATCTTCAGCATCTCGGCCACGCACCAGCCGACATTGTGGGCGAGCGTGGAGGAGCCCGCACCACCGCGGCTGCCCACGAAACTGATCACACGGCCGATGGGATCGGCCTTGGGATCGAGATAGAGCCCGGAGATCACTTCGGTCAGGTGCAGCGGATTGAGCGGGGCCACGAGATATTCGCTGGCGCCCCGGCGCATCAGCTCGCGATACAGTTCCACATCGTTGACGCGGCCGACCACGATGACCTTGGTTTCGGAATCGCAGACCTCGGCCAGCCGGTCGAGTTCTTCGAGCGCTTCGTTGCCGTGCAGGCGGGTTTCGACCACCAGCAGGTTCGGCGTCACCTGGCCGCGATAATGCTCGATGGCCGCGGTAAGGCCGCCCAGCTGCACGGTGAGATGCGCCTTCGACAGGCGGCGATCGCCGCCGGCGCGCTGCAAGGCCGCCCCCGTATCGGGGAATTCGCAGAAGGCGTGGATCGAAATGCGCGGCACGGGACGTTCGTGCGGGGCCGCACCGAACGCCTCATCGCCGTTACCCTGGCTTTTATCCGGCGTCATCACCATTGCCTTCTCCGATCACTGAATCTGCGAAATGTTGGCCGTCTGGTCTTGCGACTTGGTGGCGGCGGTCGTCTCGCCCTTTTCATATTTGCCGACGACCGTCGTGCGCCGTGTCGCATCGGACGAACCGATGGTGCGCGGGCCCAGCAGGTCGCGCGGATCGGCGACCATGGCGGCGAGATTGTGTTGCGTGGCGCAGCCGAAATTCGGCGACGGCAGATTGGACGCGGTTTCCGACGCATCCTTCGACCAATCCCCGCACGGATCGGCGTGGGCGACATAGGCCACATATCCGACTTCGATACGGCTATCGCCGCCGGTCACGTCATGGGTGCCGACAAGTATGCGCGAGCGCGGCACGCCGAGATTGGCAAGACGTTCGCCGAAATAGCGGATGGCTTCCGGCGCGCCCGGACCCGAAGGCGCGGAAATGGAAATCGAACCGTTGCCGCGTGTCTGGTAGCTCGCGACGAACTGGTCGAATTTCGCGGCTTCCTCGTTCGACAATCCATCGCCCGCGAACGACACGCGCATGGTGCGCATTTCGGGCATCACGGAGATCGGGTGGTTGATCTCGGGATCGTTGGAGACGCTGCCGTCATTCGAAGGCGAGGCACAGCTTCCCGCGAGCAGAACGGCTGCCAGCGCACCCAACGACATCAGTTTTCTTGTCCTGGTCATGGCACTCATCCTCACTGAACGATGTAGCCCATCGGGCCGTTGGAAGCGGACCGGACTTCTTCAGGCGTCCGGTGATAGACGGCGTTCAATCTGCCCAGCAGGATCGTTTCCAGATCGGCGGGCGGCACGAAGCCGTCGGTGGGAGCCGCGAGCTGCTTGATGCCCGTGGGATCCACCAGATAGGCGCTGACCAGAACCACGAGTTCGGTTTCGTTGTTCTGATAGTCGCGGCTTCTGAACAGCGCGCCCAGAACAGGCATCTGGCCGAGGCCGGGGAAGCGGTCGATCTCCTGCTTTGTGGTGTGCTGCATCAGGCCCGCGATGGCGAAGCTGCCACCGGACGGCAATTCGATCGTGGTCTCGGCGCGGCGCACATTGAGCGCGGGGATCGTGACACCCGCGGTCTGGGTGGTGACGCCGTTGCTGTCGGTCACCGAACCGCCGCCGATATTGAAGGCGCCGGTGTTGGTGAGCTCGCTGACTTCGGTGGAAATCTGCAGCGAGATGCGGTTCTCGGACAGGACCACAGGCGTGAAGGCCAGGCCCACGCCGAACTGTTTGAAGGTGACGGTCACGTTGCCGTCGCGGTCGCGCGACGCCGGCACCGGGAATTCGCCGCCGGCGAGAAACTTCGCCGTCTCGCCCGACACAGCGGTCAGGTTCGGTTCGGCCAGCGTATGGATCAGGCCGATATCCTCGAATGCCTTGAATGATCCCTGCACATTGTTGGGATGGATGACGCAAGTGCCGCTGCTGAGCGGATTGGCGCCGTTGGCGCAGACCTGGCCCGCCTGCGCGCCCGCCAGATCGTTGAGCGCGCGGCCCGCAAGGCCGAACGGATTTGAGGTCGACAGCGCGATCGGCACGCCATTGGCGATGGCGGCGGCCGCCAGATCGATGCCGAACTGCTTGGCCACCTGGCGCTGCATTTCGGCGACACGCACCTTGAGCATGACCTGCTCGTTGGCCGAGATCTTGAGCATGTTCACGATCTTGTCGGGGCCGCCGGCATAACGCGACGCCAGATCGGCGGCCCGCGTTGCATCCTGCGCGCTTGTCACGGTGCCGCTCAGCACCACGCTGCCGTTGATCGAGGAGAGCCGGATGCTGGCATCGGGCATTTCGGTGTGCAGCACGCTTTGCAGATCCGCGGTATCGCGCTCGACACGGATATCGAGCGAGAGGATCTGGTGGCCGGCGCTATCGAAGAAGAAGGCGTTGGTCTGGCCGGCCTTCATCGCCAGAAGGAAGATGCGCCGCGGGCTGCGAACCACCGCATCCACGATCTCCGGGTTGGAGACCAGCACATCGCGCGCATCGGCGTTCAATTCGATGATCGCGGCCTTGTCGAGGGCGAGGTTCATCTTCTGGCTGACCGTCTGGCCCGCGCGCGTGGAAATGGAGATGACCTTGGTTTCCTTCGGCGCGGCTTTCGGTGCGGCTTGCGCCACCGCGAATGCTCCGCTCAACCATGCGGCGCTCAGAAGAACGCCCGCAACAATGCCCCTACGCATGGCCCTTTACTCCTTGCTCTGGATCGCTGCGTCTGCACGCATGACCCCGTAACGAATGATCTGGACGTCCCCGCCATAGGCTTTCATATCGTTCTGCTGGGCGACGTCCGGGTTCTGGACGGCCAGCGAACGCAGCGCCAGCGAGAGCGAACCGCTGGCCGAGGCGCGCGCGATCGTCTTGGCCTGGTCCGGCGACAATTCGAGCGTCGCCGTTTTGCCGACGACATATTTCTGGTCCTTGTCTTCCTTCGACGTCTGGTCGACGGACAGCACCCGGACATTTTCGAGGATCACGCTGGCGCGGAAGCGGCGCGGATTGTCGGACACGAGATCGGTCTTCATCACGTCGACGCGATCGTTGGGAAGAATGAAACCGCCCGCGCCCGTTTCGACCGAAATGCCGACGGACACAGCACGCATGCCTGGCGTCAATGTCGCGGCCATGAAACCTGCCGTATCGGATTGCACGACCTTGGTGCCGGTAAGCGGTTCGCCCGAAACGAGCGGCGCACGCACCACGGCCTTCTCGACATATTTGGCGACATCGGGCACGGCCTGATGGGTGATGAAGGTGGAATCGACGGACGATTTGGGCCATTCCTGCCAGCGCACCAGCGCGGCCGTGAGCTTGGTGCCCGGCTGCAGTGCGGAAGCCGCAACGAGAACTTCCGTGGTCTCGATCTTCTGCGGCGCAACGGCGGCCGCGACTTTCGGCGTTCCGCCGCCCACCAGCGCGCGCATCAGGAAAATGGCGGCGATGGCCGCGAAGGCTGCGCAACCGACGACAATAAGACGGCGTCTATCCATGGGGGAGGCTCCTTTGGTTTGAATTGGAGCACGCCACCCTTTAGAAATTACTTAATAAGGCGCTGCAAAATCGTCAGACGTGAGTTGCGACGAGACGAAATACTTCCGTCTGCGGAAGAATGAGAAAAAGGCCCGCGGCAAGCGCCACGCCATAGGGCACGCCCTGTTTGGGATCATGAAGTCTTAACAACCATTCGCGCCGCGCAAGAAACGAAGGCAGCGGAAATTTTCTTATCGCCAGAAGCCCGATCGACAAGGCGCCGCCAAGCACGCAGGCAACCAGCGCATAGGCCGGAAGATCGTGAAATCCCAGCCACAACGCGACACAGGCGAACAATTTCGCATCGCCGCCGCCGATATAGCCAAACGCGAACAGAGAAAAGCCGGCGACCAGCGCGATGCCGCCCGCCAGCAAATGCCACCCGATCGCAGAGACAGGGATGCCCGGAACGATGACGAAGATGAGAAAGGCAAGGATGAGGCCCGCCTGGATGAAATTCGGGATCGTAAAACTCGCCACGTCCCAGCCTGCGGCCAGGAGAAGAAGAACGACGAGCGGAACGAGGGGAAGCCAGGGCGCGATCATGGCAGGAAAGATCGACGGAAAAGCTGAAGAAGCGCTTAAGCACAAACGCAAACGGCCGCCCCTCGCGGAGCGGCCGATCTATTCTGCGAACTACGGCTTACGAGGCCGCCAGATTGGTAGCGACGCTGTTGAACGTGGTCGACAGGTTCGTGCCGACGAGGCTCAACGCCGTGATAATGGCAACTGCGATAAGCGCAGCGATCAGGCCGTATTCGATGGCCGTCGCGCCGGACTCGTCGCGCACGAAACGCGAAAAAAGATTGGTCATGAAAACCTCCACTTGAGTGACACCCTAGAAAATCCATCCAGCGCGGTCTCTCTCCCGCTCAAGATTATGGACACCCCGAGATTACGCGAGCTCGATTAATGCAGGTTTAAAAGGCTTTTCGTGGTGACGGCGATTCTGTACCGGCGCGGCACAAAACAGGGGGGTTGGAACCAAGGCCGTGTTTAACGGTGGTAGGTTGTTTACCAAACCCGCCAATTCAATCACCCCAGCCACGGAAACCGGGCGCCGAAGATTTCGACCAGGGCCGCGATCACCACGATCATCAGAGCGGCCGTCAGCGCATATTCCAGCGTCTCCACCAGCGACTTTTCGGGATTTGGATCGGGAAGACGCGATCTCATGGTTCTTCAGCCTCTCTCGGGCAGATTCTTGCGCCGGCGCGTCGGAAAAAGATGCGACGCAGAACTGGACACGAAGCTAGTCAATCCAAATTAAGGAGCGCTTAAGCGGCGGCAATGCCCTGCAACGCGCTGCATTTAAGCGTTCCTTTACGCAAGGCACCTTATTCTCCCGCGCATGACCGCATCACGAGGAACCCCCATGCGCCGCGCCCTTGCAAGCCTGATTGCCGCCACTGCTTTCGCGAGCACGGCGCACGCCGCCGACATCGCGGTTCCGATGGACGAAGTGCGCATCGTGGCCTTCAAGCAGCCCATCTCCACCGTCTATATGGGCAACCCCACCATCGCCGACATCACCACCATCGACTCCCAGCATATCTTCGTGCTCGGCAAATCGTTCGGCGAAACCAATATGATCGCGCTCGGCCGCGACGGTCGCCCGATCGCCAACGACCATGTCACCGTGTTCGGCCGTCGCATGGGTGCGGTCACACTGAACAAGGGCGCGCAGCAATTCACCTATAGCTGCACATCGGCGCAGTGCCAGCCCGCCCCTGTTGTGGGCGACGCTGTCGATTTCCACAAGGCGATGCACGAAGAGGTCGCAAGCCACTCCGACGCCCTGCTGAAGGCAGCCGACGCGAGCAAGTAAACTTGACGGCAGGGTCTTTCCCTCAGGCAATCAGGACGTGATGTCTGTGCTACACGGAACGATCCATGCCGCACCCGGCACGGAAACGTAAGGCCGAACAACCGGCCCGCCGCCATCAATAGAGACCGGGAAGAATCCTGTAGGTTCGACGCGCGTACGCTTCGTATTCGGGAAAAGCCGCGCGCAGGACTTTCTCTTCCCACGACATCCGATAGAGCTGGAAGCTCACCTGGAGCGCAAACACCAGGACGACAAACGGCGAAATGTACTGGAGAAGCGCGCCTGCAATCGCGACCTGCTCGCCCAGGTAAAGAGGGTGACGTATGAGTCTGTAAGGGCCGCCGGTCACCAGCTTGCGCGCTTCCGCCATCAGGCTCACCGAACGGCCAAGATAGAAAACGGCATAGGCGGCAAACGCCATGCCGCAAAGCACCATAGACAGCGACATCATCACGATCATCGGGCCTACCGTTTTCCCCGGCGACGTCAGCAGCAGCGCGACTGAAAGATAGGTCCCGGCGAAGGCGGCAATTCGCGGCATGAGGCCTGGCGCCTGCGCGATCGCCGGCGGGCGCAGCAGCACACAGACGACAAAGAGAAGCGCCACGCAAAGAACGCTGACATCCGACAGAATAGAGATCGTTCCGATGAAATCGAACGGACCGGAGCTCCATGCCGCGAGGGACGCGGAAAGCGAATGAAACCTGCCCACAGCGCAGACGACGTAAAACAGCACAAGCGGCAATCCCATCGCCAGATCGTAGAGCTTCGTTCCCCGCCGCAATGCGGTAGGAATCGCAGCCGAACTCCGAAGAAAGGAAAAGGACGCCATAGCCGAAGGCTAATCGGAAGATATTAAGATTTGCCCGCGCAGCACCTGGCTGCGCGGGCAAATTCCAAGAGGTCGCTACAGCGAAACGCGCAGATTGGTGATCTGGGTTCCGATCTGGTTGAACGTGGTCACGATGTCACTGGGTTGGGTCAACGCGAAATATTTGGTCGGATCCGACGCGCAGCCTTGCAGCATGGTGGAGGACCCGGCCATCACCAGCACCGTATAGACTGTGACGCCATCGTTCTTGATAGCCTGGCAGGTGCTCGTCGTGCGGCTGTCGATGCTGCTGGCGGTTGTCGACCAGCGGTTTTGCGTGTTGGCACCGTCGGTGAGCAGGATCAGCACTTTGCGCGTGCCGATCGGCAAAACGCCCGGATTGTAGGGATCGGCGTTGGTCAGTGTCTGCCAGCCCCAGGCAAGGCCGATGCCCTGATTGGTGTTGCCGTTGGCGTCCATCGCATCGACCTGGGTGCTCAAATTCGTCCAATAGGACGCCCAGTTGGAATCCGATGATACATCGCTCGCCTTTGGCAATGGCGAGATCACGCCCGGCGGACAATATTGTGAGTTTTCTGCGGGAAATTTCGCGCTGCCCGTGGGCGCTGTGTTGGCGATGTCATAGTCCTGCGTGCGGTCCATGATGCAGCCTTGCCAATTGGCGTGGCTGTTGACGACCCACGAGTGATTGAACGGCGCGGCACCTGTTTTGGTCACCACCGTGGTTGTGGTTGTGGTGCTAGTGGTCACAGAGGTGGAGTAGGTGGTTTTACCGTTTTTTGTGCTCGAGGTCGTGACGGGGGAGCCGACCACGGGATTGGCTGTCGAGGTTGACGTCGTCGGACCACTGTCGCCAGAATAGCCGGGGGTCGTCGCCGTTGTCGTTGTCGGCCCGGTGGTGGTCGTGGAAGTCGTCGTGGTGGTGCTGCCGCTGCAGGTTCCCGTTTTGTTGGACGCACAGGTGGCGGTCGAATTTTTCGTCGATGTCGATGTGACCGTCGTCGTCAAGGTGCTCGTCGCGGTGCTGTCGTAGCAGCCATTGTAATAGTGACCGCCCCTGGCAAAGCCGGTATTGGCCGGATTGTTGTAATTGCCGCCGTCGACGCCCGGACAGATCAACCCGCTGTTGGGAACCTTGCTGACCTTGCTTGCCGTTGTGGCGCTGCCCAGATCCGACGAAGCGTCACTCATGCAGTAATAGCCGTACGGGCTCTTCAACTTGTTGCTGCTCGTGGTCCAGGGACAGAGCGAGCCGGGCCCCACAGACGATCCGGGTTTGGGGCTGGTGCCGTCGGACGTGGCGGGCTCGGCTTCCCAGTCCGTCCAGTCGATCCAACTGTCGCCGACATGGGAGACGCCCGCTGTCACGTCCTTGCTGAACGGCACGATGGAAACAAGCACATCGCCATTGTTGGCGGCCGCTGCCTTCAGCATGTTCAGCAAATTGTGTGTCGCATTCTTGAGTGCTGTGATCTTGTTGTTCGTACCGGAGCAATTGTCGGGCTCGCACATCGAGCCGGTGTTGTCGAGCACAAGTGCGACCCACAATTTCGTCTGACCCCAGGTGATCTCCGACTGGGCGCTGACAGCCATCGTGTCCACACCCACGATGCGCATCAGCACGGTCGGCATCTGCACACCCGTGCTCAGCGTGATGGTTTGCGATCCGGCCGGACGGTTGACCACCACCGGGGTGGGCGTTCCGTAGGCATTCACATCGGCGGTGTAATTCTGCTGGAAATATTCGTTGGCCAGCTTTTGCATCGAAGGCAGGTCCATGCCCGGCTGGCTGCCGACCGCAAGGCCCGCCGCATCGAGTGCCTGTCTCTTATACACATCTAGATGTGTATAAGAGACAGGTGCTGTCGTAGCAGCCATTGTAATAGTGACCGCCCCTGGCAAAGCCGGTATTGGC
>BFBZ01001439.1_pt1 | contig 15819 bp, 11 predicted proteins | sample 1888401 | NCBI WGS metagenome assembly BFBZ01 (sample SAMD00112614, study PRJDB3348) | symbiont metagenome | host: Chara braunii | reverse complement strand
CAGGACGCGCCATCGGTGGCGGAGCGGACGGACGCATGACTTGCGGCGGCGGTGGCGCCGGCCGAGGTGGCGGAGCCGCCCGAACCATCGGTGCAACCGGCGGTCGTGGCGGCGCCGGTGGCGGGCTCAGACGCGCCGTCGCCGGTGGTGGCGGCGGGCGGCGCTGGATCTGCGGTGGCGTCGCCTGCTGAATGCGCGGGCTCACCTCAGGCCCGCGCGGAACGGCTGACGGCATGACCGGACGGGACGGCGTCACCGATGGCCTTGCGGGCTGCGGCACGACTGCGCCCGGCGGCGTGCGGTTCGCGCGCAGATCCTGGCGCGCGGGCGGTGGCAGCGCGGCAGAGGGCGATGCCGGTGCCGGCTGGCGCAGACTAGGAGCCTGAACCGATGGTGGCACCGGCGGACCACCGCGACCGGGCACCGGCAGCGGATTGACATTGGCATGCCCCTGCCCGGGTCCCGTCATGGCCGGCGAGGGTCCGCCCGGCGGAGCGTTGGCCTGAATGGCCGGTGCTGCACCGGGCCGGACCGTGGGATTGGTGAGCGGTCCTCCCGGCGGCGGGACCTTGCCCTGCTGGATCAGCGTGGCGCGCTGCGCGACGGCCGGCGGCAAGGCCGGTGCCACCGCCACGGCCGGCGTCGTCACGGCCGCGGGGCCGGCAGTGATCGGCGCGGCCGGCGGCGCCGGACGATTGATCACGGTGTTGATGACGGTCGGGTTGTGGATGTTCTGGTAGATGATGTTGTTCGGCGGCGGGGCAACGAAAGCCGGCGGCCGGACATAGACCGGGATCGGCACGAACACCGGCCGCGGCAGGATGAACAGGCCGACCGGAGCGAACGGCGGCGGCAGCTCCACGAACTCCGGCAGAGGCGGCGGCAGGATGTAGACCGGCGGCGGGGGCGGCGGCACGAAATCGAATTCGGGATCCGAGAACAGCAGCACCGGACGTTCGACATAGATCACCTCGTCGAGCGGCGGCGGCGGCACGTCATATTCGATCATCGCGAAGGTCGGCGGCGGCGCCGGCTGTGCCGACAACATCGCCAGCCGCCGCCGGGCGTCCTCGGCATGCGCGCCATAGGGATAGCGCTTCAGGTAGGACCAATAGGCCTCCGGGCTGTCGGTGCGAAACGTCCGTCGCCAGGTCAGCGCCTCGCGGCGAGCGGCGACGAGGGCGCGCACGCGCCGCGCCAGCGGGTCGCTCGGATAGGCGGCGATGAAATCCTCATAGCCCTGCAGCGTGTCGCGCTCCAGCGCCGCGGCATAGGCCTCCTGCACCGGCAGCTCGCGGATCGGGCGCGAGCGCAGCGCCGCGGTCTGCTCCGGCGAATCCGGCGTGGCGGGCGCGTCCGGCGCCCGCTCGAAGAAGGTGAAGGCGGCCTGGATCTTCTGCGCATCCCACGGCACCTGCGCGCCCTTGGTCTCCTCGTTGACGCGCAGCCGCAGCCGGTCGAACACCTCCGGCAGCGACAGGCCGCCGGTGCGGATCATCTCCGCGAGCGAGCGCGCGTAGACGCCGTAGGCGCCGGTCTCGTTCGGCGCGATCGTGCCCGGCGCCGCATTGAAGGCGATCAGCATGTTGGCATCGGGCTCAACCAGCGCCAGGCCGCCGGCGATCGCCGGACCGCTGGCGATGAAGGGCTGCTGGCGGGCGGCATCGAGCACCACGACGCTGGCCTTCACCGGCGTCGCCGCAAGCTGGCGGATGTAGTCGCTGAGGCGCAGGCCTTCGGTCGGAATGTCGACGTCGCTGCCGATGTTGGCGTCGACGGGAAGAAAATAGTTCTCGCCGGCGAGCTGCATGCCGTAGCCGGCCAGATAGACCATCGCGACGGTGTTGGTGTCGGCTGACTGGGCCTTGTGAATGAAATCGCGAAAGCTCTTGCGCAGCGTGTCGGCATCGAGATCGCGCGCGCCGACCACATCGAAGCCCGCGGCCTGCAGCGTCTGCGCGATCAGGCCGGCGTCGTTGGCCGCCGTCGCCAGCGGGCCCTTGGCATAGGCCCCGTTGCCGATCACCAGAGCGATACGCTTTTCGGCGCCGGGCTGCTGCGCTGCGGCAAGCCGCGGCAAGGCCGCCAAGGCGAGCAGGCAGAGCGAGACACTCAGGACGATCTTCGCGGTGATCTTGGTCAAGCGCATGGTTCAAGCCCCTTCGAGGCACCCGCCGCGGATTCAGCGGGAGAATGGCTGAACCGCGGTTGAACGGAGGCATGTCCGTACAGCCCACGCGCAGCTTTTTTGTTCCTCGTCCCCCCGTTCGACCAGCAAGATCGCCGAACGCAGCCGCTCCAGCGGAACGATCGCCTCGATTACAGCTGCTGCACGTCGACCACGCCGGTCACCGCCTTGATGGCACCTGCGATTTGTGGCGAAACCTTGAAGCGCCCCGGCAGTTTCATCTCGACCTCGGTTTCGAGGTCCAGCATCATGACCAGCGACACCTCGCCTTCGCCTGCTGCGGTGCGGGGCGCCAACGGCGGCGCGGCGCTCTTGGCGATCGCCCCGTTGCCATTGACCGCGGCACCTTCCGGCCCCTGCAGGCGCTTGACGATGGAATCGAGCGGCTTGGTGTCGCGCAGGAAGATGCGCAATCCGCGCTGCGTCTTGGCGGCGGCATCATCGAGCGGCTCGGCATGCAGCACCCGCGCGCGGACATCCTCGCCCTGCAGCTCGGCGCCGAGCTGCAGCAGCACCGCCGCGCCCGGCTCGAGCACGTCGCGATATTGTGCGAGGCCCTCAGAGAACAGCACGGCCTCGAAATGGCCGGTCGGATCCGACAGACCCATGATGCCCATCTTGTTGCCGGTCTTGGTGCGCCGCTCCATGCGCGACACCACGGTGGCGGCAACCTTGCCCGCGGTCGCGCCGGTCTTCACCGCACGCGAAAACTCGGCCCAGCTCTGCACGCGCAGGCGCTTCAGCGCCGCCGCGTAGTCGTCGAGCGGATGGCCCGACAGGAAGAAGCCGATCGCATCATATTCGCGCCGCAGACGCTCGGCCGGCAGCCAGTTCTCGATGTTCGGCAGGATGATCGCGGGCGCATCGGCGGCGTTGCCGAACATGTCGTTCTGGCCGGAGGTGGCGGCCTCGTGCGCGCGCTGGCAGGCGGCGACGATCGCGTCCGCGCCGGCGAACACCCGCGCGCGGTTCTTGTCGAGCACGTCGAACGCACCGGCCGCCGCCAACGTCTCGATGATGCGCTTGTTGATCGCGCGCGGATTGACGCGAGAGGCGAAGTCGGCGAGCGAGGTGAACGGGCCGCCCTTGTTGCGGGCCTCGACGATCATCTCGATCGCCTGCGGGCCGACGCCCTTCAACGCCGCGAGCGCGTAGAAGATGGTGTTGCCGCTGACCTCGAAGGTCGGCCCCGAGCGGTTGATCGACGGCGGCTCGACCTTGATGCCGAGGCGCTGCGCCTCGGCACGAAATTCCGAGAGCTTGTCGGTGTTGTTGAGATCGAGCGTCATCGACGCCGCGATGAACTCCACCGGATAATGCGCCTTCATGTAGGCGGTGTGGTAGGACACCAGCGCATAGGCGGCCGCGTGCGACTTGTTGAAGCCGTAGTCGGCGAATTTGGCGAGCAGGTCGAAGATCGTGTCGGCCTGGTCCTTCGGCACGCCGTTCTTGACGGCGCCTTCGACGAAGCGGACGCGCTGCTTGTCCATCTCGGCGCGGATCTTCTTGCCCATGGCGCGCCGCAGGAGATCGGCTTCGCCGAGCGAATAGCCGGACATCTGCTGCGCGACCTGCATCACCTGCTCCTGGTAGATGATGACGCCGAAGGTCTCCTTCAGGATCGGCTCCAGGATCGGGTGCAGATATTCCGGCTCCTCCTCGCCGTGCTTGCGGGCGCAGTAGGTCGGAATGTTGGCCATCGGACCGGGACGATACAGCGCCACCAGCGCGATGATGTCCTCGAAGCGGTCCGGGCGCATGTCGATCAGCGCCCGCCGCATGCCCTGGCTTTCAACCTGGAACACGCCGACCACGTCGCCCCGCGCCAGCATCTGATAGCTCGGCGCGTCGTCGATCGGCAGGGTCGCGAGATCGACGTGGACGTCGCGCTGCTTCAGAAGCTTCACGGCGACGTCGAGCACGGTCAGCGTCTTCAGGCCGAGGAAGTCGAACTTGACGAGGCCGGCGGGCTCGACCCACTTCATGTTGAACTGGGTGACCGGCATGTCCGATTTTGGATCGCGATACATCGGCACCAGCTCGCTCAGCGGCCGGTCGCCGATGACGATGCCGGCGGCGTGGGTCGAGGCATGCCGCGTCAGGCCTTCGAGGCGCATCGCGATGTCGAAGGCGCGCGCCACCACCGGGTCCTCGTCGCGGAAGGCCTGCAGCTTCGGCTCGCCCTCGATCGCGGCGGCGAGCGTCACCGGCGCGGCCGGATTCTGCGGCACCAGCTTGGTGAGCTTGTCGACCTGCCCGTAGGGCATCTGCAGCACGCGGCCGACGTCGCGCAGCACGCCGCGCGCCTGCAGCGTGCCGAAGGTGATGATCTGCGCCACCTGGTCGCGGCCGTAGCGCTGCTGCACGTAGGAGATCACCTCGCCGCGGCGGTCCTGGCAGAAGTCGATGTCGAAGTCCGGCATCGAGACGCGCTCGGGATTGAGGAAGCGCTCGAACAGCAGCGCGAACCGCATCGGGTCGAGGTCGGTGATGGTCAAGACCCAGGCGACCAGCGAGCCTGCACCGGAGCCGCGCCCCGGTCCCACCGGGATGCCGTGCGCCTTGGCCCATTTGATGAAGTCCGACACGATCAGGAAGTAGCCCGCGTACTTCATGCGCATGATGACGTCGAGCTCAAAGGCGAGCCGCTTCTGATAGTCCTCCTCGGTCATGCCCGGCGCCATGCCGTGCACCTTGAGGCGCCGCTCCAGACCCTCCTCCGCCTGTCGCTTCAGCTCGGCGGCCTCGGCGCTGGCGGCGTCCACGGCATCGCTGCCGGTGCCGGCGCCGACCGTGAAGAACGGCAGGATCGGCTTGCGCGTCCGCGGCCGGTACGAACAGCGCTCGGCGATCTCGACCGTCGAGGCCAAGGCCTCCGGAAGGTCGGCGAACAGCACCGCCATCTCGGCACGGGTCTTGAAGCGGTGATCCGGCGTCAGCTGCACGCGCTCGGTGTCGGCGATCAGATGGCCGCCGGCGATGCACAGCAGCGCATCATGCGCCTCGTAGTCGTCGGCGGTCGCGAAATACGGCTCGTTGGTCGCGACCAGCGGCAGGCCCTTGCCATAGGCGATATCGATCAGGCCGCCTTCGACGCGGCGCTCGCGGTCGACGCCGTGGCGCTGCAGCTCGATGTAGAGGCGGTCGCCGAACAGGCTTGCCAGCCGCTCGCAGCGCTGCGTCGCAAGTGCCGCCATGTCGTGCTGGATCGCGAGCGAGATCGGCCCATCGGGCCCGCCCGTGAGCGCGATCAGACCATCGACACCCTCGTTCAGCCACTCGAACTTGATGTGCGGCGCCTGGTGCGTCGGCGTCTCCAGGAAGGCGCGCGAGTTCAGCCGCATCAGGTGGCGGTAGCCCTCCTCGCGTGCGGCGAGCAGGACGATTCGCGAGGGCTGCGCGACCGCGCCGGCATTGCGGGCATTCGGGTCCATGTCGCCGAAATCGATGGCGAGCTCGCAGCCGGCAATCGGCTGGATGCCATAGCTCGCCATCTTGTCGGAGAATTCGAGCGCACCGAACATGTTGTCGGTGTCGGTCAGCGCCAGCGCCGGCTGGCGGTCGGCCTTGGCGAGTTCGCCGAGCTTGCCGATCTTGATCGAGCCCTTCAGCAGCGAATAGGCGGAATGGACGTGGAGATGGACGAATCCGGCGCTGGACATGCTCGCCTTGCAGCTTCCCTGGGGCTTGTTCCGAGATCACGGTGCGGGGCCAAGCCTTGGGCTCGGCTCGAAGTCATGAACCGCCATGACCCTAGACCCCGACCGACTCGCTCCGCATCATATCGGACGCCCTCCGGCGAGTCCGGCGCCCTCGCCTGCCTTGTCCCCAGCCGCTGCGCTCGGAAAACTAAAGCTGTGGAATGATTTGCGCCCAGAGCGCGATCATGCCGACGAACAGCGTGATCGACGCCAGCGCGGCGGCTTCTTGAACGAAAACCTTCAGCATCGGGACCTCCCTGAGTCAGAACATACGAAGAACAATGTTCCTTTTCTGTTCTCAGGTCAAGCGCGCTGATCGGATCATCGCCGCGCCGGCACAGCAAATGGTTAACCCGCCTCCGCAAACAAAAAGCCCCGGCGCGAACGCCGGGGCTTTCCAATCCGCCGATCGAGCGAGGATCGACTCAGTACCGCGTCGCGACCGGGCCGCCGAAGCGGTAGTTCAGGCGGGCGGTGAACAGATCGACGTCCTGCTTGATGCTGTCGGAGCCGAGCGCACCGAAGCTGACGGTCTGGCGATCCATGAACAGATGGTCGTACTCGACGCCCAGCGACCAGTTCGGCGCAAAGCCGTATTCGACGCCGGCACCGACCACGCCGCCCCAGCGCGTGTCGTCGTTGGAGGCGAGGAACGCGCCGGTCGCCGCGTTGGTGATCGTGTACTTGTTGCTGGTCACGGCCGCACCGCCCTTGGCGTAGAGCAGCACGTTGTTGATGGCGTAGCCGACCTGGCCGGTGAACAGGCCGAACGCATCGGTCTTGGTGCGGTTACGCGTTCCGAACAGCGCGCTCTGATTGTCGCCGGTGAGGTCGGCCCAGTTGCCCTGCGCCTCGACGCCGAACACGATCTGGCCCATCTGCCAGCGATAGCCGACCTGGCCACCGACGGTGCCGCCGGATGCATCATGCGAACCCTCGCGGCCGCCGCCGACCAGATCCCAGGTGTTCTCGCTCCAGCCGCCGCCACCGTTCACGCCGATGTAGAAGCCGCTCCAGTCATAGATCGCAGCCATCACCGGCGGCGGTGCCTTCGTGTAGGGACGCGCAGCGAGATCCGCGGCAAGCGCCGGCGAGGCCAGCACCACGAGCGCCGTCGTCGTCAACAGAAGTTTCTTCATCACAGGTCCAGTCTCGTCTCATTTGGCCCCCAGGCCAGCCGCACCTCTTACCGATCTGCGCCACAATTGCTGTAGCCGCTCGGTCACAGCTCGCTGCTGAAAGGCCACGAGACATATTAGGAAATTAATCTTTAATCACAGTGTGTTGATGGAACTTTCCAGCTTGCAATCGAGGGCCGACCGACTACACACGCGTGAGGGCCGTCGCGCCGGTGCTTCGCCATGAAGCGCGCGCGTTCTGGTCATCAAGGGATGAAGGGAGATCGTTGATGCGTGAGGTTTTATTTGCGGCCCTGGCTGCAGCCGGCCTCGTGGTCGCAACCCATGCGCCGGCTCACGCCGTCGGTGTCAGGCATGCGTTCTGTCTGCAGGGTGATGAGTTTCCGGGCTTGAGCCACTGCACCTTCGACACTTACGCGCAATGCCAGGCGACGGCGTCGGGACGCCTGCTGAACTGCATCGCGAACCCCTATTTCGCCGGTGTCAGTAATGACCCCCGCGCGACGCCCTATCCGTATCCGCACAGGCAGCGGATCAGGCCGCGTCCGCCGGCGCCGAATCCCTACGCGCCGTTCCCCAACCCATTCGTGTTCGAAGAGGACTGACCCGTCCCCGCCTTCGACGCAGCGAGCCGCCGTCTCAGGCCACACCATCGAAGGTTCGTCGAAGCCGCGGCTTCGACGAACCGGAGCAATCGAGGGTGACGTTGCGTCAGCGCATCATCCCGAAACCCGGACCGAACTTGTAGTTCAGCTTCACGAGCCCGATGTCGACATCCTGCTTGATGCGATGAGTCATCGCGGGCGCGCCGGCCGCGGCGACGAAGTTCAGGTTCTTGTTGCCCAGGAAGATGTGGTCGTACTCGACGCCGACCGACCAGTTCGGCGCAAAGCCATATTCGAGGCCGGCACCGATCGTACCGCCCCAACGCGTCGTGTTGGCGCGATCGAGCATTACGTTGGTGCCCGTGGTGAAGGTGTCGTAGCGATCGCCGACGACCGCGGCACCGCCCTTGATATAGCCGAGAATGTTGTCGAAGGCATAGCCGACCTGGCCGGTGAACAGGCCGAAGCCGTTGGTGCGTGAACGGTCGCTGACATTGGGAAGAATCAGGTTGCGATTCGTGCCTTTGAAATTCGCCCAGTCGCCCTGCGCCTCGACGCCGAACACCCAGTTGGCCATCTGATAGCGGTAGCCGACCTGGCCGCCGACGGCCGCGCCGCCGCCCCCGGAGCAGCCTTCGCGGTTGGCTGCGGGGTTCACCGCCACACCGGCGTTCGAAACCAGATTCCAGCAATCCCGGCTGGAACCTCCGCCGGCGTTGAAGCCGACATAGAAGCCGCTCCAGTCATACACCGTCGCCACGACGGCGGGCGGCGCCTTGGTGTACGGCCCCTTCTTCATTGGAAGATCAGCTGCGAATGCAGACGTCGCCGCGGCGATTGCGCCGAGCCCCGCCGTTGCGCCGAAAAGCGTCTTCATCATCGAACTCCGTAGCTTCTGTCCCAAAGTCCCCAGGCCCCCTGGTTCCGTGCGAAAAACATGCAGCGCGACGAAGCGACTATGCCACCCGCATTCGCTCCGCCGACATCAACCGATGTGCAGATCAGAACCATTCTTTCCGGCTTTTATGGGATTGGGCGCAAAGGCCTGTTTTTCAAGGCTTTGCCCGCAACATGAACAAGCAACTAATAAGATGTAAGGAGGAGTCGTGGCCGGCGTCCATCCATGGCCACAATGCGAGCGACGGCAAAATCGTGATCGGGAAACTCCCGGTCACGGAACGACCCCTGTCACGTCTCAGTCGTGAATTCTTCAGGGCAGCACGACGAGTCTTGCGAATGCGTAGCATCATCATGCGCAAAGCGGACGAATGTGTGGTGCTTCCCGGCCGACGCGGAATGCACGCTCGTCCGGAGCGGCATCGTCATCCCGTGTAGTAGATCGCCAACTTCAGCGCGGGATCGTCGTTGGACTGGAAGGTCGCGTATCGCAGCCTCACGCGGCCCTTCTTCGGATGCTCGAGCAGCTTCTCGCCCGCAGCAAGCGCATTGATGTCGTGCGCCGCCCACAAGCCGTCGAACTCGCGGCTGCCGCGCCGAAGCCGCGCGATCAGATCGACGAAGGCGGGATCGCCCGCCCACAGATCATAGGTCGCGCGAAACTGCGCGACCATGCGCTGTGCCAGCTCCTTCCATTGCGCGCCGAACAGCCGGCGCACGCCGGGCTTGCACAGCATCAGCACCAACGTGTTGCGCTCATCGTCGGCGAGTTGCGAGAAGCCGAAGATCTCGTCCGCCGCGGCATTCCAGGCCAGCACATCCCATCGCCGTCCGGAGATGTAGGCCGGCTGGTTCAGACTCTGCACGAGCTCGCGCAGTCGGGGCGGCACCTGCTCGCGCACGAACGGCTTGCGCGCAGGATCGCGCACCAGCGCCTTGAGATGAGCATGCTCGGTTCGGCTCAGGCGCAGGGCGCGCGCCAGCGCATCGATGGTGGATGAGGACGGCTTTACCGCACGGCCCTGCTCGATTCGGATGTACCAGTCGACACCGATGCCGGCGAGCTCGGCCACTTCCTCCCGCCGCAGCCCCGCGGTGCGTCGCCGCCGCCCGGCCGCGAGCCCGACCGCCTGCGGCGTCAGCTTCTCGCGCCGCGAGCGCAGGAAGTTGCCGAGCTCGGCATGTCTTGGATCACTCATCTCCGAGATCACTCATGGTTCGCCCCCGATGGCGGTGCGCCCAGCCTGGGCTTCTTTAATCCTAGGATAATACCAGGCCTTCTTGCGCGTAGGATAGACCGGCAGACTGGTGCCTCGCCATCGCGAAAATGGAGAAGATCATGAAGGCCGCAGTGCTCAAACGATTTGGATCGCCGCTCGAGATCGAGCATGTCGAAGACCCCGTGCTCGGCACCGGCGAGGTGATCGTCGACATCGCCGCAGCCGGCGTGCTGTCCTATGCGAATGAAGTGTTCAGCGGAGAACGCAAATATCTGCTGGAACTGCCGGTCATCCCGGGAACGAGCGGCATCGGCAGGGTCAGCGCGCTCGGTCCCGATGCCACGCATCTTGCGATTGGCGACTGGGTGTTCTGCGATCCGACGGTGCGCTCACGTGACAATGCGCTCGCCCCCGACATAACCCTGCAAGGCCTGAGCGCGCGCGGACCGGGCGGGCTCAAGCTACAACGGCATTTCCGGCACGGCTCGTTCGCCGAGCGCATGCGGCTGCCAACGGAGAACGCCAAGCCGATCGGTGTCATCGATGCCCGCGACGCGGCGCGGTGGTGCGCGCTCGGCACCCTGCTCGTGCCCTATGGCGGCTTTCTTGCCGCCAATCTGCAGGCGGGCGAGACCGTGCTGGTCAGCGGCGCCACCGGCAGGTTCGGCAGCGCCGCAGTCGCGGTGGCGCTCGCCATGGGCGCCGCTGCGGTCGTGGCGCCCGGTCGCAACGAGGCCATGCTGGCCGAGCTCCAGCGCCGGTTCGGCGCACGCATCCATCCAGTCAGGCTGTCGGGCCATGAAAGCGAGGACACCGAGCGCATGAAGCGCGCCGCGCCCGGCCCGATCGACTGCGTGCTCGACATCATGCCGCCCTCCGTCACGACCAATGTCGTGCGGACCGCCGTGATGACCGTACGCCCCTATGGGCGCGTGGTGTTGATGGGCGGAGTCGGCATGCTCGGCGGCCCCGGGCTCGAGCTGCCCTATCCCTGGATCATGCGCGACTGCATCACCATCCGCGGCGTTTGGATGTGCCCGCCGACAGCGACAGTGAAGATGGTGGGACTGATCAGGGCCGGACTGCTCGACCTCGCGCAGTTCGAGCCGACCTGTTTCGACCTCGACCATGCCAACGACGCGGTCGCCCATGCCGCCGTCCATCGCGAGCCGTTCAAGATGACGGTGATCAGGCCCTGACTGCGGCCGGACTCAGTCGAGCTCGACGACCTTGCCGCCGACGATGGAGACGCGCCGGTCCATGCGGCCGGCCAGCTCCATGTTGTGGGTCGCGATCAGCATCGCGACCCGCGTGGCCTTCACGAGCTGCATCAGCGCGTGAAAGACGTGATCGGCGGTGCCAGGATCGAGATTGCCGGTCGGCTCGTCCGCCAGCAGCGCACGCGGCGCATTGGCGACCGCACGCGCGATCGCGACGCGTTGCTGCTCGCCGCCGGAGAGCTCGGCCGGGCGGTGCTTGATGCGCTCGCCGAGCCCGAGATAAGCCAGGATCTCGGTCGCCCGCTTCACCGTCTCGGACCGTTTCAAGCCGCGGATCATTTGCGGCAGCATCACGTTCTCCAGCGCCGTGAACTCCGGCAGCAGCCGGTGCGACTGGTAGACGAAACCGATGTCGGTCCTGCGCATCTGGGTGCGCTCGATGTCGGTCAATTGCGACGTCGGCACGCCCCCGACATAGACCTCGCCCTCGTCGGGACTCTCCAGGAGACCCGCGATGTGCAGCAATGTCGACTTGCCCGAGCCCGACGGCGCCACCAGCGCCACCGACTGACCGGCCCACAGCGCCAGCTTGGCGCCGTCCAGAATGGTCAGCTGCTGCTCACCCTGCATGTACCGCCGCTTGATCTCGTGGAGATAAACGACCGGCACATCCTCGGCCCCCTGCTCGTCCATCAGCGCCTCACTCGTAGCGAAGCGCTTCGACCGGGTCTAATCGGGCCGCGCGCCAGGATGGATACAGCGTAGCCAGGAAAGACAGGGTCAAGGCCATGATCAGAACGGCCGCAGTCTCGCCGGCATCGATCTCAGCCGGCAGCTTCGACAGGAAATAGAGTTCATTGGGAAACAGATCGGTGCTCGTCAGCCAGGACAAAAACTTCCTGATCGAATCGATGTTCATCGAGATCAGGAGGCCGACGACGAATCCGGTGAGCGTGCCGACCACCCCGATCGAGGCGCCGGTGATCAGGAATATCCGCATGATCGCCCCCTGCGAAGCCCCCATGGTCCGCAGCACGGCGATGTCCTGGCCCTTGTCCTTGACCAGCATGATCAGTCCCGAAACGATGTTGAGCGCGGCGACCAGCACGATCAAGGTCAGGATCAGGAACATCACGTTACGCTCGACCTGCAGCGCATTGAAGAAGGTCGAGTTACGCTGGCGCCAGTCGACGAGAAAGATCGGGCGGCCGGCCGCCTCGGTGACCGTCTTGCGAAACTCCTCCACCTTGTCGGGATTGCTGGTGAAGATCTCGATCGCGGTGACGTCGTTGTTGCGGTTGAAATAGGCCTGCGCCTCGGCCAGCGGCATGAAGACGAAGCTGGCGTCGTATTCCGACATGCCGATCTCGAACACCGCCGCGATCTTGTAGGGCTTGATGCGCGGCGTGGTGCCCATCGGCGTCACGGCGCCCTTCGGGGCGACCAGGGTGATGCTGTCACCGGCATGCAGCGACAATTGGTCCGCGAGCCGGCGGCCGATCGCGACGCCCTGGCCTTCGTCGAAACCTTCCAGCGAACCCTGCTTGATGTTCTTGGCGATCGACGTCAGGTTCGTGAGGTCCTGCGCGCGAATGCCGCGGATGAACACGCCTGACGCATTGAATGGCGACGAGCCCAGACCCTGTCCGTCAACCACCGGCGCGGCAAGTCGGATGCCCTGCACCTGCGCGATCCGCTCGGAGACGTCCTTCCAGTCGGTGAGCGGCGACTCCAGCGGCTGCACCAGCAGATGCCCGTTCAGACCGAGGATCTTGTCGAGCAGCTCCTTGCGGAAGCCATTCATCACCGCCATCACGATGATCAGGGTGGCAACGCCGAGCATGATGCCGAGGAAGGAGAACCCCGCGATGACGGAGATGAACCCCTCCCGGCGGCGCGCACGCAAATAGCGCCCCGACAGCATCCACTCGAAGGGAGCGAAGGGGGTGGTGGTCTGCACCGGTTCGGTCATGGCGTCATCCATTGTGCGATCATCCCATGATTCGGGCCGAATGTGGCCGGATTGGCCTGAAGGGACGGGCAGCCCCGGTGGATAATCCGATGATCGAACGCGCGTCTCAGCCAGCCAATGTCCCGCCGCCGAGCCGTGCCACGACGTCCGCGGGGGACATCATCTGGCGGGCGCCGTCGCTGCGGGTCTTCACCTCGACCTTGCCTTCGGCGAGGCTCTTGGGTCCGACCATGATCTGCCAGGGGATGCCGATGAGGTCCGCCGTGGCGAACTTGCCGCCGGCGCGCTGCTCGGTGTCGTCGTAAAGCACGTCGACCCCCTTGGCGAGGAGATCGCGATAAAGCTGCTCGCAGGCGACATCGGTGTCGGAGCCGCCCTGCTTCAGGTTGAGGATGACGGCACGGAACGGGGCGACCTCCTCCGGCCATTTGATGCCGGCCTCGTCGTGACAGGCCTCGATGATCGCACCAGCCAGCCGCGACACGCCGACGCCATAGGAGCCGCCATGGATGGTGACCTCCGCCCCATCGGGGCCGGCGACCAGCGCCTTCATCGGCTCGGAATATTTGGTGCCGAAATAGAAGATCTGGCCGACCTCGATGCCGCGGGTATGGACCCGCCGCTCGGCCGGCACCTCGGCCTCGAACCGGGCCGCGTCATGGACGTCCTCGGTCGCCGCGTAGAGCGACGTCCATTGCTTGATGATCGGGGTCAGGTCGCCGTCATAGTCGACGGACGCCGGCGGGATCGGCAGATCGAGCACGTCGCGGTCGCAGTAGACGCCGGATTCACCGGTCTCCGCGAGCACGATGAATTCGTGGCTGAGATCGCCGCCGATCGGACCGGTCTCGGCGCGCATCGGGATGCCCTTCAGGCCCATCCGCGCGAAGGTGCGCAAGTACGCGACGAACATCCTGTTGTAGGCGCGCCGCGCGCCGGCCTCGTCGAGGTCGAACGAATAGGCGTCCTTCATCAGGAACTCGCGGCCGCGCATCACGCCGAAACGCGGACGCTGCTCGTCGCGGAATTTCCATTGGATATGATAGAGATTGAGCGGCAGGTTGCGGTAGGACTTCACATAGGCACGGAAGATTTCCGTGATCATTTCCTCGTTGGTCGGCCCGTACAACAACTCACGCTTGTGGCGGTCGCTGATACGCAGCATCTCCGGGCCATAGGCATCGTAGCGGCCGCTCTCGCGCCAGAGGTCAGCGAGCTGCAGGGTCGGCATCAACAGTTCCAGCGCTCCGGCGCGGTTCTGCTCCTCGCGCACGATCTGCTCGATCTTCTTCAGCACCTTGAAGCCCAGCGGCAGCCAGGCATAGATGCCGGCCGCCTCCTGCCGCAGCATGCCGGCGCGCAGCATCAACCGGTGCGAGACGATCTCGGCTTCCTTCGGATTTTCTTTCAGAATGGGCAGGAAAAACCGCGACAGACGCATGGGCGAGGCCTTCGAGATTCGGTTCGAGCTGGCGCAGTCAAACCGGATCAGGCGGCAAAACACAAGGCTGGGTTTGAAAAAAGGCGGCTAAGCCGCCGGATTCCCAATCAATTTACCGGTTCCGCTGAAGTGGAGGATGAACGGCGCACGTCGCCGTGATGAGGCTCGCGCAGGGCGACCGGGCAAGATCCCCGCGCCCCGGCCGTCTTAGTGCCCCCGCCCCTGCTCCGAGGACCATTTGTCGAGATCGCCGATCTCGGCGCTGCCTTCGATGGTCGAGACCGCGCCCTCGCGGGTCACGAGTATCGTGCGCGGGATATCACCCTGCCAGGACGGATCGATCTCGAACCGGAGACGCTCGACATATCCGTCGTTGAAGATGAAGTTCTCCGCCGTGGTGAGCCCGGCCTTGTCCAGCATGGCCTGGGTCGCAGCGTTCAGGTTCGGCACCAAATCGGCGCTGACGGTGACCACGTCGATCTCGGGATGATCGGACATGAACTTGCCGAGCTGCGGCAGCTCGATCTTGCAGGGGCCGCAGGTGACGCCCCAGAAATGGATCAGCGTCGGACGACCCGCATGGGCCCGCAGCACCTCGCGCCAGGTGCCGCGCTCGAACGGCTTGAGCGATGGCGGTGCTGCGGTGCTCGACGCCGTCAAGGCGACGAAGCCAAAGATCGCAAGGGCGGCGAATGGGCGTTTCATGACTCATCTCCGATCGGCTGCAACCGATAGCCATCAGACTTGGTCATCCAGGACAGGAAGATCTGCCTGCCATGGGCGACCAGCAGCGGGTGATCCGACGCATTGTCCGTGCTGGCAAGGGCGCGCGGCTTCGACCACGTCTCGCCATCGTCCCGCGATTGCATTCCCATCACCGTGGTGCGCTCGCCGTCGAACTCCTTCCACACCAGCGTCGTGCTGTCCTGGGTCGCGAGCACATAGGGCCGCGTCGGATTGCGGTCGGCCTGGCCGATCGCCATGGGTTCCGAGAACGTCCGGCCACCGTCGCGCGAATGCGCGTAGAACAGCCCTTTGCGAACCTTGCCGCTTGTGAACCAGGCGACATGATAGGTGCCCGCCGGCGACACGGTCAGGCTCGGCCCCTGATGCGGGCAGGCCTTGATCTGCCAATCATCGGTGCTGACCCGGTGGACCTCGCCGGGGGTGCCGAGGTCGCTGAACGTGATCACGGCGTGGTCGCGCACGCTGCCTTCGAAGATGTTGCGGAACATCACGACCGGACGTCCCGGCCCCGCGAAGGCAACGCCGAGCCGGCAACATTCGCAGGTGTTGTCCTGGGCCAGCGTCGCTTCGGCATAGGTGGCGCCGCCATCGCGCGATGATGAGAAGAACAATCCCGCGCCCTCGTAGGCGCGCCCGGCGGCCTTCGCCGGCACCCGATTGCGCTTGTCGAGCCACGCCACGAAGACGGT
>BFBZ01001438.1_pt1 | contig 15824 bp, 17 predicted proteins | sample 1888401 | NCBI WGS metagenome assembly BFBZ01 (sample SAMD00112614, study PRJDB3348) | symbiont metagenome | host: Chara braunii | reverse complement strand
ATCGACGGAACGGTGCTGGATGAGCGCCGGGATCGTAACGACAAGACCACAGAGATCGATAAGGTCGACCGTGACCGCTACTCGACCAACGAGAGCGTCACCTGCGCGGTCTATCGATCTGGCCGCAAGGATGATCCTGTCGCGGCCGCCAACGCCAACCCCTCGATTTCCGGCCTGGTGCGGCGCGTGGCGCGCGAGGAGGGAATAGACGAGAACCAGTTCCTGGCGCTGGTCTATCAGGAGAGCCGCTTCAACCCTTGCGCCAAGTCCGGCGCCGGCGCGATCGGGCTCGCCCAGCTCATGCCGGGCACAGCCTCGGATCTCGGTGTCGATCCCTACAACATCGAGCAAAACCTGCGCGGCGGCGCCCGCTACTTCAAGCAGCAGCTGCGCCGTTTCGACGGCAACGTCTCGCTGGCGCTGGCGGCTTACAATTCCGGCTCGGGCAATGTCGAAAGCTATGGTGGCATCCCGCCGTTCCGAGAGACCCAGGATTACGTCCGCAACATCACCCAGAAATGGCTGCCGGCCTTCGGCGGATCCGACAAGTCGGGCATGCCGCTGAACTATGGCGGCACGAGTACCGCCTATGAAGGGATGCGCTCCAGCACCATCAATGCCTTTGCCTTGACAAGCGCCACGGGCGGGGGGTCGGGCGATGTCGCATCCTGGTTCGAGCAGTTCGGCGCGACCGCGACCGGCACGGTGCAGGACAGCTGGGACCAGAACTCCGGCGCGCGAAACGCCAACATCGACATGCTCAACCGCATGATCGCGCTCGGCGCCAGCTTCGCCAGTCTCGTGAATTCCAAGAACGCGGTCACGTTGAGCGACATCTCGGGCGCCAACCGCTTGGACCGCTACCAAGACAGCGGCGGTGAAGGTTCGCAAGACGTCACCGGATTCTGCGACGGCCGAGCCGGTCTTGTCTGGAATGCCGAGGCAATGGCCTGTGTGCGGCAGCTCGACCAGAACGCAGGACTGCTCCTCGTCCCCCAATGATCGGAGGCTGTTATGAAACGCTTTCTCTTTCTTGTCGCCACGACCGCCATCAGCACGACGGCAGCGCGTGCCGACATCCCGGTGATCGACAAGACAAACTACGCCGTCGCCAAGGACACCGCCGAGAAGACCGCAAGAATCCTCGACACCAACAAGGACATTCTGACGACCGTCGAAAAGACGCTGCAGGCGGTCACCGGCGACCGCGGCAGCGATGCCGGGTCGCTGAAGGATATTGCGATCGGCAACGGCTTCAGCGTCACCTCGGTCCCATCCTTCGACAGCCTCCTGCAGAGTGGCATGCCGAACTTCGGCTCGATGGGGCCGGAGATCGCCAAGGCCGCAACGCTCTTCGTCAACGGGCTGCAGTTGGTGAAGTCGCTCTCCGGCAAGGACGACGGTTCTCTCGCCAGCGACAAATCCTACGAAGAGCTGGTCAAGACGGTCCTTGGCGTTTCAGCCCTGATCACCGGATCGCAGCAGGCTGTCGAGAGCCGGCGGTCGGCGCTGGAGAGTGCCGGACAGAGGATCGGCACCTCGAAGGATATCAAGGGTTCGATCGACCAGAATACGCAGCTCCAGGTGCAGACCGGTCTCACCCTCAACGAGATGATCGGGACCATGAATGGCGCGGTGCAGTCGTTGCAGGCCGACAATCAGCGCAAGCTCACCGACATCTCCAACACGAAAAAGGCGCTCACCTACAAATGAGCACGGTGAGGCCTTTGACGGTGGTCGTCGTTGTCGCGATTACATTCCTGCCTACCGGCTGCGGCACGCCGAAGGAGAAGACCGCGCCGTGCAAGCGGCCGGCCAATCTCACCGGCTATGCCGAGGATACCCGTACCGAGTGCGGTTCCATGCGACTGGTCAGCCCGGATGGCACAGCCGCGCTTGCGGCAATTGCTAACCTCCCACACAAGTCGGAGTAGGGCAGGCGGTGGAGGATTTTATCGGAGAGCTGCTGCAGCGCATCGATGCATCCGGCGAGAATTTTTCGCAGCGCGCATACGAGGCGTTGTCCAGGGATATCGAGCCGCTGCTGAGGCTGCTCTTCGTTCTGGTGGTGCTGTTCTACGGAACGCAACTTTTTCTCGGGACCTCCCGGCTGAGCGTCGCCGAGATCATCGGCCGTCTCGCCCGGGTCATCATCATATTCATCCTCGTCGGTACCTGGTCCAACTTCGATGCGCTCGTCTATGACTGGCTGACGAAGGTGCCGGAAGCAGCCGGCCGCGCCGTGCTGGCCGCCTCGGGTACCGGCGTCGTGGAGCCGACCAACGGGCTTTCGCAGATTTGGAAGACGGCCAATGTTGCGGCCTCGACCTTTTCCGAACAAGCCGGCTATTTTTCGGTACTGCCGGCGCTGATCGGCATGGTGATCATGGTCTTCGCCGGGCTCTTTGTGGCGATCGCGCTCGGCATCCTGGTCCTTGCCAAGGTGATCCTCTGGGTCCTGCTCGGTACCGCGCCGATCTTCATTTCCTGCATGTTGTTCAACCCGACACGCAACTACGCGATCGGTTGGCTGAACCAGTCGCTGCTTTATGCTCTGATCCCGCTCTTCGTCTACGTCATCGCCGCATTCCTGATCGCGGCCATGGCGCCCGAACTCACCAAGATCAACGAGATCTCTGGCAACCGGGAACTGAAGCTCAGCGATTTCGCGGCCTTCATCATGCTCTGTCTCGCAGGCTCCTTCGTCCTGATCCAGATCCAGTCGCTCGCCCAAGGCGTCGTCGGCGGCCTGGCGACGCCGATCGGCCACCGATCACGCGCCTTCACCGACCGCGGCATCATGCTCGGCCGCGTGGCGATCGGCACGTCCTCGCGTCAGATGCAAGCCGCTGTCCATCGCGTGCAGGCGCAGCTCCATCCGCCCCGCAACGCGGCTCGCGAGGCGATGCAGCGCGCGATCACGGCCAACGGAACGCCCGGATAGACGATCGAGCGATACCGATGATTGTCCGAACCAACCTTGACGGAAAGCATGGCAGACAGAACCGACGACAGACTGCGATCGTACTTCCAGGACGGAGAAATCTGGGAAGCCGAGATCATCAAGCGGGCGAAACGCTCCAGCCGCATTGCCTGGTTCTTCGCCCTGGTGTTTGCGGGGATCGCAGCACTCAGTCTCATTGCCGTGGTGCTGATGCTGCCGCTCAAGAACTTCGAGCCTTACCTGGTCGAGGTCGACAAGAATACCGGCTACATCGAGGTGAAGTCCGGACTGACGCGGCCCGCCAATATCACCGAGCAGGAAGCGGTGACGCAGGCCAGCGTCGTGCGCTATATCCGCAACCGCGAAGGCTACGACCCTTATGCGATCGAGGAAAAGTTCGGCATCGCCGCCCTGCTTTCGACTGGCGATGCCGCGCGCGAGTTGCAGGCGCTCTACAGCGCCGCCAATCCGCGAAACCCCGCCAAAATCTATGGCAAGCTGAAGCGGGTGTTGGTCGACATCAAATCGGTCAGCTTCCCGAACAACTCGACAGCAATCGTGCGCTTCTCCACGACCGAGAAGAGCGAGACCGAGGCGATCGACCGGCATTGGATCTCCGTCGTCCGCTTCCGCTACACCGACACGCCGATCAAGAACGAGTGGCGCTTCGAGAACCCGCTCGGCTTCCAGGTCACCAGCTATCGGCGCGACCAGGAGACAGTGACGCCGGGGAGCGAGTGATGGGGGCGAAGATGATTCTCGCCATGGCGTTGTGCCTTGCCGCGCATGGCTCGACTGCTATCGCCGCGCAGACGCCGAAGGGCGGGTCTCTTGATCGACGCATCGCCAGCGTCGTCTATCAGGAGAACAATGTCGTTCAGGTCTTCGCCACCTATGGCATCTCGACCATGATCATTTTCGACGAGGATGAGAAGTTCCAGACGATCTCGCTCGGCGATACCGACAGCTGGCAGGTCGTCCCCGCGGAGAAGGGCAACATCCTCTTCGTCAAGCCGATCGCCAGGAACGCCACCACCAACATGAACGTCGTCACGACCAAACGTATCTATTATCTCGAGCTGCGCGACAATGCGCCGGAAGCCGGCAGGGAGGTTTTCGGCGTCCGCTTCATCTATCCTGAAAAGAATCTCAACGCGGCCTTGCGTAAGGAAGCCGAGCAGCGCGCGGCGTGGCCGAACATCGCCGGCATCGACAAGGCGAACGTCAATATCGACTATTCCTTCTCAGGCGATGTACGGCTGAAGCCGCTCATGGTCTTCGACGACGGCGCCAAGACCTTCTTCAAGTTCGATCGCCGCGTGCCGGCGATCTTTGCCGTCAACGCGGACTTCTCCGAGACGCTGGAGAATTTCCGCAAGGAGGGTGACTATATCGTCGTCGACGGGACCGCCACGCAGTTCACACTACGCGACGGCGACCAATGGGTCTGCATCTTCAATCTCAGAAAACCCGATCTTGGCGCGCCTGATCCTGGCGTTCTTGGACCGGTGGAGGATCCTCACGCGATCAAGCGCAGGAGGAGCGACAATTGATCCAGCGCAGTCCCGAGCTTGAGGCCTTGGCAAGCCAAGATGAGTCGGCGATCGCCGACAGAACCGTTCGGCGCAAGCAGTTGATCGGCGGCGGCACTCTCGTCCTCGCCGGCATGATTGCAGGCTACTTCGTCGTCGCCGGCGGACGTCCGCAGCAGCGCAACATTCTCGCCGGCGACGAGGAGTTCTCTACCACCACCTTTCGGCCGCCGTCTTTCGTGCGCGATGGCGAGCCGCAGCAGAAGCCGAAGCCGACTGAGCCTGAGGTCATTCAGTTGCCCCCACCACCTCCACCGCCGGTAAAGGAGGAAAAGCATTCCGATACCACGGAGTTTAACGTCCCATCTCCGCCTGCGGCCACACCCGCACCCGAAACGGCGGCGCCCGCGCCGCAAGATGAATTCCCGAAGCGCTACCGTTCGAACATGATCGTCTTCGACAATAAGGGTTCGAGCGGCGGCCAGCTCCGATCGGCCGCCGGGGAAGGACAGGGCGCCACCGTCGCCGGCGAGGATCGCAACAGCAAATTCCTGGCGGCAGCGATCAGCCTTGGCGACCGCACAGCAAAGGCCCGAAAGATCGATCGCATCGATGCGCTGGTGCCGGAAGGGACGCTGATCCCCGGCATCCTCGAGACCGCGATCGTCAGCGACCTGCCCGGCCAGATCCGCGCCATCGTCTCGCAGGACGTCTATTCCTTCGACGGGCGACGCGTCCTCATTCCGACCGGCACGCGCCTCATCGGCGAATATCAGTCCGACATCGTGCGCGGACAGAAGAGGATCTTCGTGATCTGGACGCGCATGCTGCGCGATGACGGCGTCAGCGTTCGCCTTGATTCCATCGGGACCGATAGCCTCGGACGTTCCGGCTTGACCGGACAGGTCGACAACAAGTTCCGGGAGCGCTTCGGCGCCGCCATCCTGCTTTCGATCGTTGGCGGCGGCGCGAGCTATCTGACCGGCTTTGGCAGCCAGGCCGCCACCGGCAATAGCAGTGACACTCAGCGTGCCGAGGACATTGCCCGCACCACGCTCGCCCAGACCTTTTCCGATATGGCCAACCAGGCACTTGGCGACAGCTTGAAGATCCCGCCGACCATCAGCGTAGCTCAAGGCGAACGCATCTTCGTGTTCCTGCGCCAGGACCTCGATTTCTCGGCGCTCTACGACGATCCGGTGTCCGAGGCGCTCATGGAGATCCGGCATGAACGTGGTCTCAACTGAGTTCGGCCGCAACGATCGCCATTATTTTCTCTACCGCGCACTGGAGCCGCTAAAGCCGTTCCTCGATGACCCTCGCGTCGTGGAAGTCTCAATCAACCGGCCGAGCCATGTCTATGTCGAGCGGTTAGGCGACGAGCATATGGCGTTCTTTTCCGTTCCTGAGCTGACGACGGAAGAGATCGTCAACATCGGCGAGCGCGTGGCGGCCTCGACAAGCCAGTTTATCAGTCCCGCCAACCCGATCCTGAGCGCTGCCTTGCCGACAGGCGAGCGTATCCAAATCGTGCTGCCGCCGGCGGCACCCGACGGCGGCGCCGTCTCGCTGCGCAAGCAGGTCGTCAGCGATTTCAGCCTGGACGACTATCGCGATAACGGTGCGTTCGATCAGGTTTCCGTGGCCATCGGGGGTATGACTGATGTCGACCGCGAACTGATCCGGTTCCTCCACGCAGAGGATGTCCACGGCTTCATCCGGTCCGCGATCGCCAACCGCGTTTCGATCCTCATCAGCGGCGGCACCTCGAGCGGCAAGACGACCTTCCTCAATGCCTGCCTCAAGTCGGTCGACAGCCGCGAGCGCATCATCACCTTGGAGGATACGCGCGAGCTGTTCCCCCCACAGCCGAATGCCGTGCACCTGCTGGCCTCGAAAGGCGACCAGGGCACCGCCAGCGTGACGATCCAGAACCTGCTTGAGGCCTCGCTTCGCATGCGACCGGATCGCTTGTTCGTCGGCGAGGTGAGGGGATCGGAAGCCTTCTCTTTCCTTCGAGCGATCAACACGGGACATCCAGGCTCGATGACGACAGTGCATGCGGATACCYCGCTCGGCRCCTACGAGCAGCTTGCAATGATGGTCATGCAGTCGGGCCTTTCCGCTGCGTATCCGAAAGCAGACCTGATCTCCTATATCCGCAGCGTCATCCCGATCGTCATCCAGCTTCGCCGCGATGGCGGCCGCCGCGGCGTGTCGGAGATTTTTTTCGCGCGCATGGAGTGACCATGACCGGCACGTTCCGCCTCGTCTATGTCCTGTTCTGCTTGGCGATAGGATTCGCCGTCTGGCTGCTTGGCTATGGCCTGGCGTTGAAATTTCTTTACGGCGACGCCCGCGTCATCGAGGCCACGATCACCACGAACCCGTGGGCGCCTCTCCAGCAGCTGGCGCTCTATGCCAACAATCCCGTACTGCGGCGGGTCGGCCTCGGAGCCGCCGTCCCGGCGCTTCTCATCGCCGGCTTCGTTTTCCATGTGGGGATGCGACCCGTGTCCAATCCATTCGGCGATGCGCATTTCCAGACCTTGGCATCGCTTCGCCGCGGTAAATGGTTTCGCCGCAAAGGACACATTCTAGGACGCTTCGGCCGCCAGATCCTGCGCGTCGATGACGAGCGTCATCACCTGGTCATCGGCCCGACCCGATCAGGGAAGGGCGCTTGCTACGTCATTCCGAACGCGCTCACCCATGAAGGCTCGATGATCGTCACCGACCTCAAGGGGGAGATTTTCCGGTCGACCGCCGGCTATCGCAAGTCAAAGGGCAACCAGGTCTTTCTCTTCGCGCCGGGATCGGATCGCACGCACCGCTACAATCCGCTGGATTTCATCCGGCCCGACCGCGGTGACCGCACGACCGATATCCAGAACATCGCCAGCATTCTCGTTCCCGAAAGCCTCGATTCGGAAAATTCGATCTGGCAGGCGACCGCCCAGCAGGTGATGGCCGGCGCAATCAGCTACATCAACGAAAGCGTATTCTACCGCGGCCGGCGCAATCTCGGCGAGGTCACGGCTTTGTTCAACAGCGGAACGAACCTGCAGGCGCTCATGGCCGTCATCAAGGACAAAGAGCCGAACCTCTCGCGCTTCACCGTCGAGAGCTTCAACGCTTATATGGCGCTTTCCGAGCGAGCCGCGGCGTCCGCGCTGCTCGATATCCAGAAAGCCCTGCGGCCCTTCCGCAACGAGCGCGTAGTCGCGGCGACCTCGGTGACCGATATGGATTTGCGCGCTCTGAAGTACAGGCCGATCTCGATCTATCTGGCGCCGAACATCACCGACATCACGTTGCTGAAGCCGCTGCTGGCGCTCTTTGTCCAGCAGACCCTCGACGCGCTGCTGCTCGAGCACGATCGACGGCCGCTGCAGGTCTATTTCCTCCTCGATGAGTTCCGCCAGCTGAAGAAGCTCAGCGAGATCACCAGCAAGCTGCCCTACGTCGCCAGCTACAATATCAAGATGGCCTTCATCGTTCAGGACCTGAAAAACCTGGACGAGATATACGGCGAAACCGCGCGCCATTCCCTGATGGGAAATTGCGGCTATCAACTTGTCCTTGGCGCGAACGACCAAGCGACTGCCGAGACCATCTCAAAGAGCCTCGGTCGTCGCACAGTTCGCTATAAGACAGAGTCTCGAACAATCGAATTGATGGGGCTTCATCGACGCACCAAGGTGGAGCAGCTAAGAGAGCGGGACCTGCTGATGCCGCAGGAAGTCCGTCAGCTCTCCTCCGACAAGATGCTCGTGCTTGTCGAAGGACAGAACCCGATTCTTGCCGACAAACTGCGCTTCTTCGCCACGAGCCCCTTTCGAGAAATAGAAGCTTTCGGGCGCAGCCACGTCCCGTCGGTGCCGGCAATGGAATTCCTGCCGCCAAGGGCCGTCCCTGCGACCACCGACACCTATGGAGTTTCGGACGGAATCGCTGACGTTCCATCCGGACAACGAAGTTCGACATCGCTGGCTGGCATATCAACAGGAAGTGGGAACTCTGAAACGTTGGCGCGCGGCATGCCCTCGGCGCAGGCACTCGAAGCCCGATTCGATTCAGCGACACGAAGACTGAAGACGCTCACGATCAAGTCTGGAACCGTCGGTATCCGGCGGGGAGGCCGGGACTGGTCGGCGATATTCGACGAAACCGTACCAGATGCCGTTCCGGAGTTCGGGATGGAAACGGCATGATTGTGAAAATACTGATGGGTTAACCGGCGAAGAAGCGCGGTTGTGCCTTCCTCCAAGCCAAACGATGTGATATAAATCCTCGGAGAAAAGCCCCCATACTCCGAGCCTACGTATCTTGTCCGAACCCACATCCCAGCGTCAAATTGCCCAGAGCGTGCTGAAAGCGCTTGGCATGGCGCGTCTGGCGGAACTTCGCGCGGAGGGTGTGACGGCGGCCACCCTCAGCCGTATGGAGCGCGATGGCGAGGTGCTTCGGCTGGCTCGGGGGCTTTATCAGCTCCCCGATGCGCCGCTTGACGCGCACCACAGTCTCGCAGAGACGGCGAAACGCGTACCCAAGGGCGTGGTCTGTCTCGTCTCGGCCCTTGCTTTCCATCAACTTACCGATCAGCTGCCAAGGCAGGTGTGGATTGCCATCGGCCAAAAGGATTGGGCTCCAAGGGTGACGGGTACGCCGGTTCGGCTCGTGCGTTTTACGGACCGCCTGCTCAGGGAAGGGGTCGAGTCCCATACCGTCGAAGGGGTGCCAGTAAAGGTTTTTGGTGTCGCCAAAACGATTGCCGACTGCTTCCGGTATCGGAACAAGATCGGTCTACCAGTGGCGATTGAAGGGCTCCAGGAGGCGCTGCGCCAGCGCAAGACAACCCCGGGCGAAATTGCCAGGCAAGCCGAGCGAGGTGCTGTCTCGACGGTCATTCGACCTTATCTCGAGGCGCTGACCGCCAATGGCTAAGGAGCTCAAAAATATCGGCGCTTCGGTGCGCGCCCGCCTGCTCCAGCACGCCAAGGCAAGCGGCCAGAGCTTCGATCTCGTCCTTACGCGCTTCGCCCTTGAACGGCTACTCTTTCGGCTCGGCAAATCACCACATGCGGACCGCTTTGTTCTAAAGGGCGCAATGCTGATGATGAGCTGGTTCCAAGACCCCCACCGTGGCACGCGCGACCTCGATCTGTTGGGCTTCGGCGATTCTGAGCCTGAATCGATGCTGGCGACGTTTCGAGAAATCCTCGCGCAAGACGCTGCCGACGGCGTAGAATTCAATATCGATGCGCTCCGCGTCGATCGAATCCGCGAGGGTCTGGAGTATGGCGGTCTGCGATTGCGGACGGTGGCATCCATCAGTGGCGCACGCATCGGTCTGACGATCGACATTGGCTTTGGCGACGCAATGGAGCCTGGCGTCGAGTGGCTGGACTATCCCTCTATGCTGGAGTTGCCCGCACCGCGGCTGCGAGCGTCCGCACGCGAAACCGTGATCGCCGAGAAATTCCAGGCGATGGTGGCGTTGGGGCGTGCCAACAGTCGGATGAAAGACTTCTACGACATTTGGATTCTGAGCAGGTCGTTCACTTTCGAGAATGACAGGTTAGCGCGAGGGATCGTCGCCACTTTCGCGCGGCGCGAGACAGAAATTCCCGAACACCTGCCTGACGCGCTGACACAAGCTTTCGCAACCGACGAGCAAAAACAGCGGCAATGGCGCGCTTTCATTGAGAACGTCGCGCACGATCCGGGCGGGCTCGCCGACGTCGTGGGAGATTTAGCCAAATTCCTGATGCCTCACGCAATCGCGGCGGCCAGGCTGAACCGATGAGCGGCTTGATTTGAACCCCCGTGGGCTCGGAGCTTGCGTCGGGTGGCAAACCGGCCGGTTCTATCGGCTGCGTCATCGACACGACGACATTCACACTTTGCGGAATCAAGACATTTCTATTTTGCGGCAATATCAGATGTCAAAGCTGCTTAGAGATGCGACGCCGCTAGCAAGTTAGAAATGCGACAGTGGTGTGCTGTTTGGCGCTGACCTGAGCGCCCGATCGGGCGTCAGCTGGTCGGGTTTGCGCAGCCCGATCGGGTGCGTTCCAGTGGAACTCCTTCGGCTTTAGCTTTGAGAGCGGGGCTCACTCGGCAGCAGCCAACCCTCGCCAGGGCCTGTTGTCGTCGTGCCATGATCTCTGGATCTTTCGTGAAATCGGTTCTCTTGCCGGCCTTGCGGTCACGCTTCACATAACCGTTGCTCGGTTGCCGTCAGCACCGCCGAACATGCGCCCGAGCGGCCCAGGCCATGCTGGCTGCGCGGAAGGTCGCGGCCGAACTGCGTGCGGGCCCTGGGTGCGATCCTTCTCCGAGCCATGAGTCGTTCGGAAGATGCCATGCACGCGCGAAGGCGCCTTTGGCGAAGCAGCAAAAGGCACGCCTCAACAGCTTGGCAAAAAACAATCAAAATGATGATCATTTTTGCGTATATTAACCGAATATCGTCAAAAACAATACCAAAATAGTTGGTTCTGTAGAGTTCATGAACAGTGAGGATACACAAATGCGAGGGATGACGCGTCCAGAATTCGAGGCCTACGAAAAGCGCGTTGAAGCGGTGCTTACGAGCGTTGAACAATCGATTGATGAATCCGAGCGGGCAAGTTTCGAGGAGGTGGCAGAAGCCGCACGCGAGGTGGTCAACATTCGGCGCGAGTATCTCGAGTTCTCGGAGTACCAAGCCGACGCGGGCCTGCGTGCGAAACAGCAGGAAGGTCTAGATGATAGGGATGCTATCGCGCGCCATGGCGAGGACGCCGTTCGCGTCGGTGATGAACTCTTCTTACGGATCGTCACAGCCACGACGACCGTTGCGACACTCCGCGAACCCCAAGTGCGCTACGATTACGACTCAAACACCTATAGCATGCAGGAGACTGAAGCTAAGCATGATGCCCGCATGGAGAAGCTGAACGAGGCGGAAAAGAGGCATTCCGAACTGCTCGAACGCGCTGCCAGGGAGGCTTTGGACGGAAACAGCTATATCAGGGAGGAGGGAGAGACGCGTCTCGACCTCCGATTCGCGATCAATATGGAAATCTGGCGTCGTGAGCAGATGGAGCGCAACGACAGGGGACTGGACGGGGATCGGGACTCCGGGTCAATCGGCGCTGGCACGAACAACCAGAATGTAGGCGTGCCCGGTAGGTTCCAGGGCGCCGCTGAGAGCGAGCAGCATCGCGAACCCGGTAGGGATGTCAATTCGACGCCGGAGCAGGACGATCAAGTTGTGGAGCAGCCATCGGAGCAACGGAGGCATCCCAATGAACAAGCAGCCGAAAGGAAACCGGCCCTAGAAGCGGAAATTGCAAGGCCCGACCCGCCGCAGCAGCACGTGCCGCGCCTGCGCCAGATCGAACTAAAGTTCGAAGAGCGTCAAGACCGTGACCACGACGAACTGGAAAGGTAGGTCTGGTCACGAGTTCGCACAGAAATTCAGTCGAGCAGAAGGCGAAGCTGCGTGACCAACGGTGCGAGATCTCCCGCGTAGCTTGCTATCATCGCCGGCAGGAACGTTTCTCTCCTAACGCGCGCGAAGTCGAGTGGATATCCGGCGCGCTCGCCCAGCATCGCCATGAATGTGAGTTGCGAACGGCCGTTGCCTTCCCGAAAGGGATGGATCGCGTTCAGTTCGGCCAGGAAATGCGCCGCCTCCGTCACGAAAGCCTCAGCTGTATCCGCTTCTATCACCGAAGGAGGCGACGCGAAAAGCCGCTTCATCTCGCCGTCGATATACTCTGGAAAGCAGAAAGGATTACCGGCCTTCGAAGTTCGCACCGTGCGGTATTTGCCAGCCCAACTGTAGACGTCCTGGAACAGGTGGTGATGGACGCGGCGATAGTGGCTCGGGTCATAGCGGCCGCGCGGCAGTGGCTCACGAGCTCGCAGCGTTGTCATTTCAAGCTCGAAGGCCTCGAGCAACGCGGGATCGCGCAAGCCAAGCTTGTTCTTTAGGGTCGTGGTGCCCTTGTAGGCGTACGGATCGTCGAAAGCGTCGTAACCGACCGACATCACCCGCGGGACTTGGTATCCTGATAGGCGCGGATGACCTCGGCGCGCTGATCATCGGGTGAAAGCTTGCGCTTCTTCAAGTCCGCGAGGCGCTTCCGGCTTGCCACACTCAAACTGATGCCCTCGACGGCCGTGATCGCCGCGAACGTTCGTTGTCCGAGGACATGGCTGGATGCGCCGGGCTTCAACCCTTTGATGGATTTCTTCATACTTCCTCAGCCATTGGAGGCGACGCTGACCAATTAGCGGTCGAGCAACTTACGCGCTTGTGAGATACGGTCCTTGAGCCCGGCCTGGAAACTCGGATCACGTCTTCGAGTCTCGATATGCGTAGTGATCGCAGCGCGAATGATATCGGACACGGGCAGATTCTCGACGCTAGCCACCATCTCCAAGGCCTGAGCTTGCTCTTCGGATAGCCGGACCGTCATCGCTTTGGCTTGTTTCATGGCGCTTTTTTGCACCAAAACGAATCTCTTGTCAACTGTACTGGTGTCATGGTATCACGGTATCAATTAACGGAGGTGGCTATGAGCGAAGTGCATAACGATGAACACGGGCGTCCGAACCATCCCAAGATGTTCGAGATCAAGATCGATCGGACGAATTATAAGGTCGTCGAGCCGGTTCTGACGGGGGCGCAGTTGCGTGCCCTGCCCGAGCCGGACATTGGCCCGGATCGTGACCTCTTCGAGGTCGTGCCGGGAGGATCCGATGTGAAGATCGAGGCGGCTGTGACGGTCGAGATGCGCAATGGTCTGCGCTTCTTCACCGCGCCGGCGCAAATCAATCCGGGCCGTTGTTGAGGGAGGGGGCTATGCTGCCGGCGGTCGATCAAGACTTTCTGCACACAAGGGCACCAGGCCATAGCGTCTCGCTCGATGGCGGCATGATCGCGATCGTTGTCCCATCCTTTCCGTTGCCGTCCGGGTTCACGGTCGCCGCGGCTGACCTGCTGCTGCGACTTTCGCCGGGGTACCCCGACGTTGCGCCGGACATGTGGTGGTTTGAGCCGGCGGTCCAACGCACAGACGGGCAGGTTATCGAGGCGACCCAAACGCAAGAGGCCTATCTTGGCCGCACCTGGCAGCGCTGGTCGCGTCACTTTCAGCCTGGGCAGTGGCGCTCCGGCATCGATTCGCTGGAAAGTTACCTGGCGCTTGCTGATCCGCTCCGAAGGTTATGTCGGCGCCCTCGGTGCGGCGGAGAAGGACTGTGCTGTCCCAATCTGGTTTCACACCCACCCCGGCGAGGAGGGCGTCCCTCTACCGAGCCGTCACGACCGACAGGTCGACCGAGAAATCGGCGACCTCTTTCAACTTCGCAGCGGCTCCGGCTTCTATGCGACGCTGATTGCGTCACCGCGCGGCGAGAGCTTCGTGTTCAGCGGAGAGGTCACACCTGAAGGCGGCGGGGCGTCGCCGATTGATCGCCTGTGGATTGTCGGCGAACGCTGGCGCCTTCTGCAGAGTTTTGCGAATAGAGCCGCGACGCCAGACGCGATCTTCGATCGCAATGTGCGCGCTTTCGGGCCCGAAATTCAAAGCGTGCTCGGCGACCTTCGTGTTGCAGTTGTCGGCGCCGGCGGCACCGGGTCAGCCGTTTCGGAACAACTTGTTCGCCTCGGTGTGAGGCATCTCCTGCTCATCGACAACGATACCCTGTCGGCGAGCAACGTCACGCGCGTGTATGGCTCGACAGCGGGGGACGTCGGCCAGCCGAAAGTGGATGTGCTGGCGGCACATCTGACGCGGATCGCTCCTGAGCTGTGAAAGTCGGGGACTGTCGCATCTCTAACTTGCTCAAGTTGTCGGTGCGACGAGTTTCGTGAATCGGCGCGCAGCGGAAACTGAGTCCGCGCAAAGGCTTGGCGACATAGATATTGTCCCATGTTTGTGAACTGACCCCAAAATGTGCGATGTTTGCGTACTGAGTCGTTTGAAGGTGGAGGCCGATGCGGCGGCGCATTCCCCTCAGCCGGCGATCGCATGTGACCGGCTTCCAGGCCCTCGCGACGGGGGTGGCGGAGCACGAAAGCGCGCTCGAACGAGATTTCGTGACGCTCGTGAACTGGACGGATGTGGGCGCGTTGGTGACCGAGCAGCCGGTCACGATCCGGTTCCGGCAGGGGCGGTCGCGGCGATATACGCCTGACTTCCGCGTCGACTGGAGCGCCGGGGGCTCCGATATCGTCGAGATCAAATATCGCGTCGACCTCAGATCGGACTGGCACCGGCTGAGGCCGGCGTTCGTCGCCGCCCGGGCCTGGGCCGGCAAGCATGGCGCCCGCTTCAGGATTGCCACGGAGCGCGGCATCCGCGGTCCGCGCCTTGATGCGGCGAAGAGGTTGCTGCCGCTCAGGAACGTGCCGATCGACACGGAGCTGGCGGAATTGGCCGTGGCGCGGGCGCGCGCCGACGCCATCGACTTCATCGGGCTGGTCGACGCCTTGCCGACAACACGCGAAGCCGGACTGGCCGTGGTCTGGCGCCTGATCGCGCGGGGCGCCCTTGTCGTCGATCTGTCGGCGCCAATCGTGCCGAGCACGCGCGTGGGTGCGGCGTGAGCGTGCCCGACATCGCGACCGTGAGCCCCGCTGCTTGGGATGAAGCCCGCCGCTTCCTGCCGATCATCCGGCGCCTGGCGGACGATTCGACCCGAACCCGAGCGGACGTGGAAGCTGGCGCGGCGGAGCTGGGCTGTGGGCCGACCCACGTCTATGCCCTGATCCGCCGCTACATCGCCGATCCGCGCCTGACGAGCCTGTTGCCGCGCAAGCGAGGGCCGAGCGCCGGCTTCTCCCGGCTCGAAAACGAGGTGGACGCGCTGGTCGGCGAGGCGATCGACGGCTTCTATCTCACGCGCCAGAAGCCCAAGATCATGCACCTGGTCGAGGAGGTGCAGCGACAGTGTGCGGTGCGCGGCCTCACCGCGCCGAGCCGGCGAACCATCACAGCCCGGCTTCGCGCCCGCCCGGGCAGGGACGTGATCGCCAAGCGCCAGGGCGCCAAGGCGGCGCGCGACCGCTACGCTCCTGTCGTCGGTTCGCTGGAGGCCCGCTGGCCGCTCTCGCTGATCCAGATCGACCACACGCTGGTCGACGTCATCGTGGTCGACAGCGAGACGCGCGCACCGATCCAGCGACCGTGGCTGACGCTGGCGATCGACGTCTGCACGCGCTGCGTCGCCGGCTTCCACCTGTCGCTGGAGCCGCCCTCGGCGACGTCCGTGGCGCTCTGCCTGACCCATGCGGCGCTCGCCAAGGAGAGCTGGCTGGCCGAGCGCGGCATCGATGCGGAATGGCC
>BFBZ01001437.1_pt1 | contig 15825 bp, 14 predicted proteins | sample 1888401 | NCBI WGS metagenome assembly BFBZ01 (sample SAMD00112614, study PRJDB3348) | symbiont metagenome | host: Chara braunii | reverse complement strand
TTGTGCGACTGCGCGCCCTCGTCGTCGAACACGACGACCTCGCCGGGCTCGATGTCGCGGACGTATTTCGCGCCGATGATATCGAGCGCGCAGGTCTCCGACGCCAGGATCGGGCAGCCGTCGAGCTTGCCGAGGACGAGCGGCCTAATGCCGAGCGGGTCTCGCGCGCCGACGAGCTTCTTGTTGGTGACGCCGACGAAAGCGTAGGCGCCTTCGAGCTGGCGCAGGCCCTCGATGAAGCGGTCGACGAAGCGGTTGCGCGAGGATTTCGCAACGAGGTGCAGGATCACCTCGGTGTCGGTGGTCGACTGCATCATCGCGCCTTCGCGGACGAGCTGCTTGCGGAGCGTGATGCCGTTGGTGAGGTTGCCGTTGTGACCGATGGCGAAGCCGCCGGCATTCAACTCGGCGAACAGCGGCTGCACGTTGCGCAGGATCGTCTCGCCGGTGGTGGAATAGCGGACGTGGCCCACGGCGGTGGTGCCGGGGAGGCGGTCGATCACCTCGCGGCGGGAGAAGTTGTCGCCGACGAGGCCCATGCGGCGCTCGGAGTGGAAGCGCTTGCCGTCGTAGGAGACGATGCCGGCGGCCTCCTGGCCGCGGTGCTGAAGGGCGTGCAGGCCGAGCGCGGTGATGGCCGCGGCGTCCGGGTGGCCGAAGATGCCGAACACGCCGCACTCCTCGCGGAGCCGGTCGGCGTTCGGATCGAAAACGGAGGGGTCCAAATCGGGATTAGCGGCCGCCTGATCCATCGTGCTGCCCATTGCCGTCTTCCCTTGCCTTGCTCGTCGATCAGCGCCGGGTGGCGTCGATCAATTGCCGCATGTCGGTCCGGTCCGCAGGGCGGTATCCGGCCGGGTCCTGCTCACGCACCACGTTTGCACGCGCCGGCGAACCGGCATCCGAACGCTGGTCAGGCGGAGCATCCGGGGGCTCCTGCTCATCGCCCTTCGGACGCTTCTTAAACCACTGAGAAAGATAGTTATCCATGTCCTGCGGCAAAAGGGCCTGCAACCATTCTCCCGTGCTTTGGAGAACAACCCGTGACTTGGCGTTCTTGACGCCGTCGGGCTGCTTTCCGGCTGGAACCAGCCAGGAGAAGAACAGGAAGGCCACAACCACGATGATCAGGCCGCGGGCGAGGCCGAACAGGAAGCCGAGGGTGCGGTCCAGCGCGCCGATCCGGCTGTCCAGGATCATGTCCGAGACGCGGACCGTGAGGACCGAAACGACCAGGAGCGTGATCAGGAAGGTGCCCCCGATCACGGCGGCGGTCGCCAGGATGTCGGACGAGATGTTGGCCTTCGCGATCGGCAGGAGCTTCGGATAGAGCGCGACGGTGGCGACGGCGGCCGCGGCCCAGGCGGCGATCGACAGCACCTCGCGCATGAACCCGCGGATCATCGCGAGCAGGCCCGAGATCATCATGACGCCGAGCAAGAGGAGATCGAGCCACGTGATGGGCATATCTGGTCAGCTCTGCCGCGTCGTTTGATGAAGGCTCAGGGAGCGAATCGGATCGAGCCTGCTTTCACATTCACTTGCCCGGCCTGTGGACAACAAGACCCCAGGGGCATGAGCCCAATGGTTTAATTTTGTGTCGTTTTTTGGCTGCAAATGGGCGTGCATGCGCGCTGGTGTATAGCGGGCGGGAACCGCCCCGTCACCCCGTTCTGTACGGACTTTTCGGCGGGTTTGGCCTGCGTTTGCCGAGGGCGATCCGGCGGGGATGAACCGGGCGGCGGATTGTTGCGTCCAAGGAGCAGGTCGCGGGCCGCCGGTTGCGGCCGGTGAGGCTTTGCGCGCAATTTTGCGCCCAAGCCGGTGTTCATGGAGGCTGCGATGGCTGAGGTGCAGAAAGAGGGCCGGTTGCCGATCATCGGCACGGCGGTAACCGCCTGGGGCGATGCCTTCAGGGCGGTTTCGAGCATGCCGGTCCCGGCCGGGATCGTGTTCGTCATCCTGATGCTGATCGCCGGGGCGAGCATGCTCGTGATACCGGACCCGATGAAGCTGGCGAAAACCTCCATGCCGTGGCTTCAGGTCATCAGCCTCATCACCACCATCGTGCAAGGCTTCCTCCTCGCGCCGCTCGCGATCGCGGTTCATCGCATGGTCCTGCTCGGCGAGACGACGGATCGCTACGCGCTCGATCCGTCGAGCCCCCGGTACATGAGGTTCGTGGGTTTCGGCGTTCTCGTCAGCCTGCTGTGGTCGCTGCCCAATCTCATCACCAGCCTTACGCCGCACGTGTCCGGGCTCTCCGAGGTGGCCAGCATCGCATCTTTCGTCCTGGTGATCGTGATCGCGATCGTTACGCTTCGCCGCGCCATCCTGTTCCCGGCGATCGCCGTGGACGCCCCCGGCGCGACCTGGAGCAACGCGCGCAACGACACCAAAGGTCATTCCTGGCGGGTCTGCTTCGTTTTCGTCTGTGTGGCGTTGCCGGTGCTGATGGTGAGCCTGCCGCTGACCTTCACGCTGGTGGCGCCGGCGCGTTTCGGCGAGCCCGGCAGGCTGGTGTTCGGGATCATCAGCCCGGCGATTCAGATCCTGTCGATCTGCGCACTCGCTGCGGCCGCCTCGCATCTGTTCAAAGCCTATGCGTCGCGGCTGATCGATCCGCGCGGCGGGGCTGCGACGCCGGTGACGGCGCCGGCAGCTTAATCGTAAGGCCTAATCCTCTTCGCCGGGCACGGGGTATTCGCGCCCCGGCCCCTTGCGCTTTTCGCCGCGCGCCGCGATCTCGGACACGAGCGTCACGAGATTGCTCACGGTCTGGAGCGTCATGCCGCTGTCGCCGTTGACCTCGGAGCGCGCCGCCTCGGGGAGGACCGCGCGGGTGAAGCCGAGCTTGCTCGCCTCCTTCAACCGCGCGGCCGATTGCGCCACCGGACGCACCGCGCCCGACAACGACACTTCCCCAAAGTAGACCGCATCCGCAGGCAGCGGCGCGTTCGCCATCGACGAGATGAGCGCGGCCGCCGCCGCCATGTCGGCGGCGGGCTCGACGATGCGAAGCCCACCCGCGACATTGAGATAAACGTCGTAGCCACCCATCTTCACGCCGCAGTGCGCTTCGAGCACCGCGAGCACCATCGAAAGCCTGCTCTGATCCCAGCCGACCACGGCGCGGCGCGGCGTGCCCAATGACGTCGGCGCGACGAGCGCCTGAATTTCGACGAGCACCGGCCGCGTGCCTTCGATGCCGGCGAACACCGCGGTGCCGGGTGAGCCGAGATCGCGCTCGGACAGGAATAGCTCGGACGGATTAGACACCTCGCGCAGACCCGAGCCGGTCATCTCGAACACGCCGATCTCGTCGGTCGGGCCGAAGCGGTTCTTCACCGCGCGGAGAATGCGGAACTGATGCGAGCCTTCGCCCTCGAAAGAGAGCACGGCATCGACCATGTGCTCGACCACGCGGGGACCAGCGATCTGGCCGTCCTTGGTGACGTGGCCGACGAGGATGACGGCGGCGCCGGAGCGCTTGGCAAAGCGAATGAGCGTCTGCGCCGAGCCGCGCACCTGAGTGACGGTGCCGGGCGCGGACTCGACCATGTCGGTCCACATGGTCTGGATCGAGTCGATGATGACGAGGCGCGGCGTCTTGCCTTCGGACAGCGTCGCGATGATGTCCTCGACCGCGGTTTCGGCGGCGAGTTCAACCGGCGCTTTCGCAAGGCCGAGACGCTCGGCGCGCAGGCGCACCTGCGCGACGGCCTCTTCGCCGGAGATGTAGACGACGCGGTGGCCGGCGTTCGCGAGCGACGCGGTCGCCTGGATGAGCAGCGTCGATTTGCCGACGCCGGGGTCGCCCGCCATCAGCAGCACCGAGCCGCGCACGAAGCCGCCGCCGGTGACGCGGTCGAGTTCGGCCATACCGGACTTCAGGCGAGGAGCGTCCTGCGCTTCGCCGCCCGAGAGCGGCTCGAGCGCGAAGGTGCGTCCCTTGCGCGGCGGCTTGCCGGGACCGGCCGGCCGTGCGCCGATGCCGCCGCCTGCGCCTTCCTCGACCAGCGTGTTCCATTCGCCGCAGGCGTCGCACTTGCCCTGCCAGCGGTTGGTGGCCGCGCCGCAGTTCTGACAGACGAAGGAGAGGTGGCGCTTCGACATCTCTTTAAGCCGCTTCGATCAGTTGCACGTTGCCGCGCGCGTTGAACTCGGCGACGGAAATCTCGCGGTTGATCGCGGCGAGCGCCCAGATGTGCCCGAACGGATCGATGATGGTGGCGACGCGGTCGCCCCAGTCGGCGTCCTCGACCGGCGTGCGGATGGTGGCGCCGGCGGCCACCGCGCGGTCGACGACGTCATCGATGTCGTCGACGCAAAGCTGGAAGATGGTGCTGGCGCGGCCGAGCGGCGGCACGGAGCAGGGGCCGGGTGCGGTCGGATCGGCGTCGCGCTTGGGGTTCACGGCGCAGACCGTGAAGGTCGCGTCGCCCACTGTGATGTCGATGGCGGTGATCTCCCCGGTCTTGGGGTGAATCCAGTGGCGGGGCGAGGTCGCGTTGAACGCGATGAGATAGAAGGCCGCTGCCTCGTTCTGGCGGCCGTGCGGAACGAACAAAGACAAACCGATCCCGTCGCGCGAGGTGATGCCTCGGATCGCCATGCGAATTCTCCCGTCAATTTGAAGAATCGAAGCTATCAGAAGAATGAGAACATATCAAGAACATTCTTGGTGGGCAGCAGTCCGTTGAAACCGAGAAGCCACCAACGAGGGGGCAGCGTCGGTCCCAAGTCATTGCGGTGAGAACGGCTTCCAGCCGGCCGTGGCCTGCGCCGGGTTGGGCGCTCGAAAGCCGCAGTTCAGAAAACCCCAAGGTGCTTCTTGGCTTCGTTGGGCGACACGTAGTGGGGATCGTGCGCAAATGGGAGCGCGACGCCTTTGCCCAGAGCCGAAAGAATGGTGGAGAAGTCGGTGTTGCAGCGGAATCCCAGCTCGCGCTCGATCGCACCTGCATCATAGATGCGTCCAATGCTCGCTGGCAGAGACCAGCCACGATCAGCATAGAGAGCGGCCGCCTGGGGAAAATAACGCGCGACGATGCCCGGAGCATCTCGTTTCAGCGCAGATACATCGCGGCGGTCAAAGGGCGTCGGAGCGGACACGATATAAAGCCCGAAGCCGACCTCGGGCGCCTTTTCGAGCGCGACAACGTGTGCCCGGGCGCAGTCCTCCACGGTCAGACGTCGATTCAGGAATTCGTTTGCCTTCATGTTCTCGCCAGAAAGCGTTTTGTGCGTGTCGTCATCTTCGGGGAAGAAACGAGCGGTGCGAAGGATGACGACCGGCAAAGCGTTGTCGACATGGATCAGCCGACAAAGCTCCTCAGCGGCGCGCTTGGTCGCGCCATAGATGTTGCGGGGGGACAACGGGCCGCTCGTTTCGTCAAGCCACACCGCTGCGTCTGCGGTTTCGTCGCGTATCTCTTGGGTGATCATCAGCGAGGTGGTTGAAGTAAACACGAAACGCGAGGCCCCATGGGCCACCGCCGCCTCCAGCAGGTTGAGCGTGCCGTTCACGTTCACATCGACGAAGGCATATCGCGGATAGCGAGCAATATCGGGTTTGTGTAGCGCACCCGCATGAATGACGCCTTCGAAGGCGTGCTCGGCGAAAAGCCGATTAACCAAGCCGCGATCGGACACGCTGCCAATGACGTTAGTATGCGGGCCCGTTGCAACGTCGAGCCCGACGGGGTTGTGTCCCGCCGTTTGGAGAAGCGGAGCGAGAAAACGACCGAGCCAGCCTGATGAGCCTGTCAGGAGAATGCGCATACGTTGATCCACTCGCGGCGTCTGATGTCAGTCGAGCCGCCAATTGCCATCCAGACCGAGCCAGCCCTAAAGCCGCCCGGGGACGATGACCCGCCGGCGGCCATCTCTGCTCGACAAGTTCACACCTTCCAAACGCGGTGGAAGCGGCGGCCGAGGTTGGTCAGCACCTCGTAGCTGATGGTGCCGGCCTGTCCCGCGACCTCGTCGATCGGCAGCCCGTCGCCGATCAGCGTGACCATGTCGCCGCGGCGGACCGCGCCGTCGGGAAGGTCGCTGACGTCGACCGCCATCATATCCATCGAGACGCGGCCGACGATGCGGCAGCGCTTGCCCGCGACCAGCACGTCGCGGCCCTGGTTGCTGCTGTCGGTCTGGGCCGCGGCGCGGAGGAGGCCGTCCGCGTAGCCCGCCGCGATCACCGCGATGCGGCTTGCGCGCTTCGCGGTCCACGCCGCCTGATAGCCGACGGTGCCGCCCTTCGGCACGTTGCGGACCTGAAGCACACGCGCCTTCAGATCGATCACCGGTCTCATCGGGTTCGGCTTGCCCGGCGTCGGATTGCCGCCGTAGAGCGCGATGCCCGGACGCACGAGGTCGCAGTACGCCGACTTGTCGAGGAAGATGCCGCCGGAGTTTGCGAGCGAGCTCGCGATGCCGCGGAAGAGGACGCGGATTTCGCGGAACTGGCGGATCTGCTGATCGTTGAGCGGATTCTCCGGCCGGTCGGCGCAGGCGAGATGGCTCATCAGCAGCGTGAGGCCGTGGCTCTCGCTCGCCATTCGCGCCGCGACCGCCGCGGTCTCGTCGATGGTGAGGCCGAGGCGGTTCATGCCGGTGTCGACATGGATGCCGCATCCGCCGGTCCAGCCGCTCGTCTGCACGAAGTGGTCCCACTCGCCGAGCTCGTTCGACGAATTGATCACCGGTTGCGCGTAGGCTTCGGCGAATGCCGGACCGGTGCCCGCGGTGAAGCCGTTCAGCACGTAGATCACGGCCTCGGGCGCGACCGCGCGCACCTTCCGCGCCTCTTCGAGATGCGCGACGAAGAAGGTCTTGCAGCCCGCGCGCGTGAGCGTCGTGACGACGGGCTCGATGCCGCAGCCGTAGGCGTCGCCCTTCACGGCGGCCGCGCATTCGGTCGGCAGCACGCGCACCGCAAGCGCCCGGTAATTGTCGAAGATCGCGCCAAGATCGATGGTCAGGACGCCGGGGGCCTCCGCCTCGGGCGGGCCGCCAAACGTCGTGACGGGATCGGGCGGGGGAGCCGCTTCTTGCTTCGGTTCGCGTGCCATGGGGCAGGGTTATGGCCGGGCCGGGGGCGCGCGTAAAGCGCGCGCAGCGCACGATCATGTGTGCGTAAGTGGGGCGGTTGGTCGCTGAAACCAATCGCTCCGATGAGGCGATTAGATCAGTCGCCCATCCGTTCAGGCAGATACTGATCGTGCGCCAGATCGCTGAACTTGGTGACGCTGGACTCGAACTGCACCTGCACGGTGCCGGTGGGTCCGTGACGCTGCTTGCCGATGATGATCTCGGCCTTGCCGGAGACGATATCCATCTCGGTTTGCCACTTGAGATGCTCTTCGGTGCCGGGGCGCGGCTCCTTGTTGGCGAGATAATACTCCTCGCGGAAGACGAAGATGACGACGTCGGCGTCCTGCTCGATGGAGCCGGACTCGCGAAGGTCGGAGAGCTGCGGGCGCTTGTCGTCGCGGCTTTCGACCTGACGCGAGAGCTGCGACAGCGCGATGATCGGAACCATCAGCTCCTTCGCCAGCGCCTTGAGGCCGGTGGTGATCTCGGTCACCTCCTGCACGCGGTTGTCGGAGCGCTTGCCGGAGCCCGCGAGAAGCTGGATGTAATCGATCACGATCAGATCGAGGCCGCGCTGGCGTTTAAGCCGGCGCGCGCGCGCGGCAAGCTGCGAGATGTTGAGGCCGCCGGTCTCATCGACGAAGAACGGCAGGTTCTGCAACTCGATCGCGCAGTCGCGGATCTTCTCGAAGTCGCTTTCGCTGATGCTGCCGCGGCGGATCGTGCTCGACGGAATCTCGGTGTGCTCGGCGATGATACGGGTGGCGAGCTGCTCGGCCGACATTTCGAGCGAGAAGAAGCCGACGCGGCCGCCGTTGACGGCCTTCATGCTGCCGTCAGGCTGGGTTTCGCCCTGGAAGGCGGAGGCGACGTTGTAGGCGATGTTGGTGGCGAGCGAGGTTTTGCCCATGCCCGGACGGCCCGCGACGATGATCAAGTCCGAGTGCTGAAGGCCGCCCATCTTGCTGTCGAGGTCTTTCAGGCCGGTCGCGATGCCCGAAAGCTTGCCATCGCGGCTGAAAGCGGCGGCGGCCATGTCCACGGCGGTGGTCAGGGCCTGCGAGAACATCTGGAAGCCCGCGCCGAACTTGCCGGTTTCGGCGAGCTGATAAAGGCGGCTCTCGGCGTCCTCGATCTGCTCGCGCGGCGCGGAGTCCACGGGCGAGTCATAGGCCACGTTGACCATGTCCTCGCCGATCGCGATCAGGTTCCGTCGCAGCGCGAGGTCGCCGATGGTGCGGCCGTAGTCGGCCGCGTTGATGACGGTGGTCGCTTCCGCGGCGAGGCGGGCCAGATACTGGCTGACGTTCATCCCGCCGACATCGATATCGGCGGGCAGGAAGGTCTTCAGCGTGATCGGGCTCGCGCTCTTGCCGGCGCGAATGAGCTTGGAGGCAATCTCATAGACCTGCTGGTGCAGCGGCTCGACGAAATGCTCGGGCTCCAGGAAGTCCGAGACGCGGTAGAACGCGTCGTTGTTGACGAGGATCGCGCCGAGCAGGGCCTGCTCGGCCTCTAGGTTCTGCGGCGCCACGCGGTATTGGGGCGCTGCGGCGTCGGGCAGCTTGCGGACGTTTGATTCGGCGGGTGCCATGTTCTGCGTTCGGAAAAATCTGTGTCGAAAGTTGGAGCACGTTCAGGTTTGGCGGCAGCACTCAAACATCAACACAACATCTGGCACTCTCGAGCTTTGCTGCGGCGCGAGCACTGCGCTGCGCATCCGTAACATTGGAAAGAATGGCTTAGCACCCACGTTGCGCGGGAGGGGCGCGCGTTTTCGTCTGACCACGCTATCCACATGGCGGGAGAAGTTACGAAAAGACGATTGACGCCGAATGGCGGTAAAGGCGGTAGCAGGAAGCCGCGCTACTCGCCGGCGAGCCGCAATGGCGGGCGCTGGCCACCTTCGACTCCGCGCAGCCGCGCCTCTTCACGCGCGATGTAGTCGCGCGTCATCGGAATGACGTCCTGCCGCTTGGTGAGCTGGAACTGCATCACCATCATGGCCTGGCCGCGGAACGCCATTTCGGACGCGGCAAGGTAGAACTCCCACATCCGCACGAAACGCCGGTCGTAGAGCCGTTCCGCGTCCTCGCGGTGCGCCAGGAAGCGGTCGCGCCACGCTTTCAGCGTCTCGGCGTAGTGCAGCCGCAGGATCTCGATGTCGGTGACGAGGAGGCCGGACTTCTCGATCGACGGCATCACCTCGGAGAGGGCGGGGATATAGCCGCCGGGGAAGATGTACTTGGCGATCCAGGGGTTGGTGACGTTCGGCCCCTCGGAGCGGCCGATGGTGTGCAGCAGCATCACGCCCTTGTCGTCGAGCAGCTCCGCGGCCTTCTCGAAGAACCTGTCGTAGTAGCCGACGCCAACATGCTCGAACATGCCGACCGAGACGATGCGGTCGAACGTCTCGTCGAGGTCGCGATAGTCCTGAAGGCGGAAATCGACCTTGCTCTTGAGACCTTTTTCGGAGGCGCGCCCCGTCGCGCAGGCAAGCTGCTCGCGCGACAGCGTGACGCCGGTGACGTGCTTGGCGCCGCCGGCCTCTGCAAGATAAAGCGCGAGCCCGCCCCAGCCGGAGCCGATGTCGAGCACGCGGAGGTTCGGGCCGTATCCCGGTGCGAGCCCGAGCTTCGCGGCGATATGGCGCTTTTTGGCCAATTGCGCGTCGTCGAGCGATTGCTCGGGATGCTCGAAGTAGGCGCAGGAGTATTGCCGGTCGGCGTCGAGGAAGAGGGAATAGAGACGCCCGTCGAGATCGTAATGATGCGCGACGTTCTGCTGCGAGCGCTTGGGACGATTGAACTGCGCGATACGGCGCTTGATGAAGCGCAATATCCACTGAATGCGCGCCCAGCGCGGTGGCGCTCCGTCCGGCGTTTGCAGCGCGAGGATTTCGAGCACGTCGGCGATGGAGCCTTCCTCCACCACGAAGGTGCCGTCCATGTAGGCTTCGCCGAGCTTCAACTCGGGATCGAGCAGAACGCCGTACTCTGCGGATTTTGTGAGGAAACGGACAGCCACCGGCTTGCCGGTGCCGTCGCCGACTGTGAAGACCGAGCCTCTTGCCGTCGTGTACCGAAGTGTCCCTCGGCGCACGAATCGCCTGAGCAAAAACTCCAGCAGCCGTTCCATCGGCCGCCTCCCACCGCTGTTCACCAACCCGGCTGGTAGGGCCACACCGCCAAAAAACCCCGATATTAGAACAAAAGTGTCGCAGTGCCGCAATGCACTAGACGGGATACTGAAAGCGCCTCACTTTCGCGCAAATATGGTTTAAAGACCGAGGGGGCCTCCGAACGGCAATAACCGTCTGAGGCGCGGGAGGTTCCATTTGCCGCGATTGAAGCGTCTGACATTGTCGCTGCCGCTGTTCGGCATCCTTGCGATGTTGGCCGCGTCCACAGCAGCGGCCCAACCACGCCCGCCTGCGCCGGTCACGCCAGAAACGTCAGGACAGGCTTCGCCGCCCAGTTCGAAGGGGGAGAACTTCAGCGCCAACAAGACGCCGGCTCAGCTCTTTCAATCGGATTGCACGGGCGCGGGTTGCCACAAGGGACCGGGCGGGCTCGCCAAGAACTCAAGCTCCCTGGGCCTCGCGGGCTTTCTTCGCGAGCACTACACCAACAGCCGCGAGAGCGCGGGGGCGCTCGCCGCGTATCTGATGGGGGCCGGCTCGGGGCCCGCGGAGGCGGCGCGGCCCGCCCGCGAACCGCGCCAGCCGCGCGCCGCGACGCGTGCACCGGCCGCGGGTGAAGAGGCCAAGCCCGAGGACGGGCAGGGACCGCTGACCCCGGCGCGTCCGCGCCGTCAGGCAGCGCCAGCCGCGACGCCAAGCGCCGCCGGCACGCCCGCGAGCGAGGCGTCCGGCGATATCGTGAGACCGGAGCAAGGGCAGGGCGCGAAGCCCGCCCCGGCTGCTGCGCAACGCAATCAACGCGGACAACGCCAGCACACCACCGCGGCGCCAACACCTGCGCCTGAAGCGGCGCCGGCACCGCCACCTCCGCCGCCCCCACCGCCGCCGGTGCACGACATCTTCGATTGATCAAGCGACAGGCGTGATCGCCGTTCCGGGCGGTCCGCGCGGCTACTCGGCAGGAGGGGATGCCTTACGCAGCCCTTGCCATCGGCTCCACGCGATTGCGGCCGTTGCGCTTGGCTTCGTAGAGGGCCGCGTCGGCGCTGCGAAGCACGTCAGCCATTGCGAGCGCGAGTTCGGCAGGCTTGGTCGCTATTCCGACGCTGACAGTGGGCAGCCGGTGCGGGAAGGTCGCGGCCGCTTCGATCACCCGATTGCGGATTCGCTCGGCGATGGCCGAAGCCTCGGCAAGCGACGTGTTGGGCAACAGGATGGCGAACTCTTCGCCGCCATAGCGTGCGGCGAGGTCGGTTTCGCTTCGCAAGCAGGCCGAGATGCAAGCCGCGATGACCTTCAGTGCGTCGTCGCCGGCTTGGTGGCCATGCGTGTCGTTCAGGCTCTTGAAGTGATCGGCATCCACCATCAGCAACGATAGCGGATTCTTTTGCGCATCCGCTTTCCTGCAAGCATTCTCCATTTCGGCGTCGAAGGTGCGCCGATTTGAGAGTTGGGTGAGGCCGTCGGTCGCGGCTTGATGCGCGAGCGCCCGGCGTGCCTCGGCTGTTTCCTTCAACTGCCGTGCAAGCAGCAGGGCGAGACCAATGCCGCCGCCGCATAGCGCCAGCACGATGGCAGTGATCCAGGCTGCCTGCACATTCCAGTCGGAATAGATTTCATCGACGGAAATTCCGACTATGAGCTGAAGGGGGAAGTCCGCGACACGCTTGAACGTGAACAGACGAGTTTCACCGTCGATGCCGGAGAGCTGTTCGAACTGTCCGTATCGGGCGAAACCGCTCCGTTGAAACACTTGACCCTTGCTCACGTCGCGGCCGATATCCTCGAGTCGAAACGGCGAACGCATGAGCAGCATGCCATCCTCGCGAATAAGGCCCATCGAGCTTTTTTCGCCGAGTTTCAGACGCCGGAACAAGTCATGGAAGTAAGCCAACTGCATTGTTCCGACGACGACGCCGGCAAATGAGCCGTCGGCGTTGTTGAGCTGGCGGCTGATGCCGATGATGTATTGTCCATCCGGACGCTGCGCGGGCTCGCTGACGTGCAAGCCGAGGTTCGGGTTGTCTCGATGAACCCTGAAATAATCCCGCTTCGAACGGTCGCGGTTTTCGGGAAGCGCGATTTGGCGGGAATGCACAATGATGTTGCCCGACGCATCGATGACCTTGATCGCGCTCAAATACTTTGCGGTGGCGGCGCGGTCGAACAGGATCACCTGACGAAGCTCCGGCTCGACGCGCTGGATTTGCGGCAGCTTCAATCCGTCGATGACCGCTTGGAGCGAAAGATCATAGGATTCGAGCGTGCGGGCGATGTCGGCCTCGATCGTCGTCACGATGTTTTTGCTGGCGTCGCTGGCCTTGTCCCAGGACGCGTGGCGCATTTCCGTCAGCACGACTGCGCTCAGAACCGAGAAGCCCGCGAGAACGATGGCAACGCCGGCCGCCAACCAAGCGATCGACTTCCGTGCGCTGGCGATGTGAGCGGTGGTGCCCGTTTGTTTGCCGCGAAATAGCACTGCGTTCCCCAGTCACAACGGCTGCCCCCACAGCCGGTCTTGGCCGCCAATTTAGCGGGTGCGGACTAAGGGTCCTGTTGAGGTTTCGGTTCAATGCGGCGGATTGCATTAAGTGTTTGGAAAGCATGCGCGCCGCCCTCGGTCGGCTGGGCGCACCGCGTCCTGGCCTGAACGAACAAACCCCGGCCTTCCGGCCGGGGTTTGATGTGTTGCCGATTTTTGGCGTGCGCCAAAAAGCAGATTTGCGCGGCGCTTAGGCCTTCTCGGCGGCTTCCTCGCCGTCGGCGTGCTTGGCCTCCGGCTCGAACATCGCCTCGGCGACCGCCTTTGCGGCCTCCGCGTCTTCTTCCTCCTCGGTCGCCTCGCGACGGATGGTCACGTTCTCACCGCGCTTGAGACGCTCGGCCTCGTCGGCGCTGCGCGCGACGTGGACGGTGACGGTGACCTCGACCTCCGGATGCAGATGCACCGGCACCTTGTGCGAGCCGATGGTCTTGATCGGCGTGTTGAGCGCGACCTGGTTGCGCTCGACCTTGAAGCCGCCATCGGTCATGAGCTGGGCGAGATCGCGCGGCGACACCGAGCCGTAGAGCTGGCCGATTTCCGACGCCTGACGGATGACGATGAAGTCCTTGCCGTTGAGCTTGCCGCCGACCTTGTCGGCGTCGCCCTTGGCTTCGGCGTTCTTGGCCTGGAGCTCCGCCTTCATGACGTCGTACTTGGCCTTGTTGGCGGCGGTGGCGCGGAGCGCCTTGCCCTGCGGCAGCAGGAAGTTGCGCGCAAAGCCGTCTTTCACGCGCACGACATCGCCCATGTGTCCGAGCCTGCCGACGCGTTCGAGCAGAATGACTTCCATTGTCTTCTCCTTTGAAATTCCGGTTGTGAGTTCGGTTGCGGGTTTCGTTTCAGTTGCGAGTTTTCAAGTCGAGGTGTTCGGCGGACCGCGCTTGGCCGCAGCACGGGCGCGGAAGTCGAAGGCGGAATCGGCGAGGCCGAGGATCGAGGTCATCAGCAGCGGCCAGAAAAACACGATGACGGCCGCATAGACCGTGCCGATCACGAACGGCCGCGCCGTCATGCCCCTGGTGATGACGTGCAGCACCGCGAAGCCGAGGATCGCGTAGGCCATCATCAGCGCGGCTGCGAGCACGCCCGAGAGCACGCCGAACATGCCCGGCAGCAGGCAGCCGAGAAACGCCAAGCCGGTCAGGGCCGGTGTGTAGGCGGGGAAGCGCATGGTCGCGAGCTCGGGCATCGGACGTTTCAGGCGGCCCGAGACATGGGCGACACGCACCGCGAGATAGAGATTGATCGCATTCACCATGGTGGTGAGGAGGCCCGCGAACAGCGGCAGCGCGATCACCAGCGTATCGAGCAGCAGCTTGCGCGCTTCGAGGCCGGCGGCAGACGTGTCGGTGCGGCCCGCGACGCTCAGCATGCGGTCGAGCGTCGAACGCATCTGGTTGCGGAAGTTATCCGCGTCGATGCCCATGCTCAGGATCACGCCCGCGACCACGGCAGCGCCGAGGATCGCGGTCCAGACCACGAGATTTCCGGTCGGGTACCACTCGAGCCCGTCGGGCGTCGTTGCGGTGGCGGTCGGACGCGCCAGGAGCGTGAGATAGCCGAGCCACCACGCCGGCAGGCCGATGCCGAGCAGGAACGCGAGGAAGAAATAGCCGCCGAACACCACCGCGAGTCCCGCGGAGGCGGTGAGCGCCGCGATAAGCGCCGCCCAATGGCTCCAGCCCACCGCCGCGATCAGGATCGGCAGCGGCGCGAGATAGAAGAGCAGGATCGACATGAAGGCGCCCGAGGCAACGGAGGCGAACAGCAACGCGGTTGCTGCGCCTGCGCCAATGCCAATGAGGACCATCTGCAACATCGAGCTGTCCCGCTCCTTTGAGCGGTTAGAGACGGAGCGCCGTCCGTCCCAACCATCGGCGCGCGGGCCAATCCCGAACGCCTCGATTTTTAAAACCGGCCCTCCGCCCTTTCGGGTTTTTTGGGAGGGCCGGAAGCTTCAATCCGCGATTAGCGGATCACGTAAGGCAGCAGACCAAGGAAGCGCGAACGCTTGATCGCCTGGGCGAGCTCGCGCTGCTTCTTGGCCGACACCGCGGTGATGCGGCTCGGCACGATCTTGCCGCGCTCGGAGACGTAGCGCTGAAGCAGCTTCGCGTCCTTGTAATCGATCTTCGGAGCGTTGGCGCCGGAGAACGGGCAGGTCTTGCGCCGGCGGAAGAACGGACGGCGTCCGCCGCCACCAGCACCGCCACCCGAGGAGGAATCACCGAATGCCATGATGCTTACTCCTGTCCTTCGTCACGCGGGCGGTCATCGCGGTCGCGGCGCGGGGGCCGATCGCCACGGTCGCCGAAGCGTCCGCCGCCACCGAAGCCGCCGCCATCACGGTCGCCGAACCGGCCACCGCCGCCAAAGCCACCACCGCGCTCGTCGCGCTCACGGTCACGATCGGCCTTGCGCATCATCGCGGAGGGACCTTCCTCCAGCTCTTCGACGCGCACGGTGAGATAACGGATGACGTCTTCGTTGATGCTCTCCTGACGCTCGACTTCGGCGAGCGCCGCGGACGGCGCGTCGACGTTGAGAAGCGTGAAGTGAGCCTTGCGGTTCTTCTTGATGCGGAAGTTGAGCGTCTTCACGCCCCAGTATTCGTTCTTGGTGACCTTGCCACCGAGGCCTTCGATGACGGTCGTGAACTGCTTGGTCAGGTCTTCGACCTGCTGCGCGCTGACGTCCTGGCGCGCAAGATAAACGTGCTCATAAAGCGGCATGGAAATGCCTTCCTCTGTTGGTCCATCTTTCGGCGCCAAGCCCTTCGAGCCCTTCGGAAAGGCTCGATTGCTCTGAAGGCGGGAACACGGGACGACGGGCCACTGGCCCTACCGCTTTGCCCTGAAAGGGAAAACAGCCGTCCGTTCAGCTCCCGGCCGATCGACGGAATGCGGCGGTTATAGGGGTTTTCAACCCGAATGCAAGGCTTGGGTTTTCGATGCAATCAGGGGTTGTTTAACGCGGGTGCCTGCCGCTGGAGGCGGCAGTGCGACGCCTGCGCGCGCCTCGCTCCGGGTGGACCCATGCT
>BFBZ01000008.1_pt294 | contig 15829 bp, 36 predicted proteins | sample 1888401 | NCBI WGS metagenome assembly BFBZ01 (sample SAMD00112614, study PRJDB3348) | symbiont metagenome | host: Chara braunii | reverse complement strand
GTCGGCCAGCCGCTGTTGTCGAGGTACGAGAAATTTGGCGACGTCTTGAGATGATTGATGAACGGATAGTCGCCGCCGCCTGCCAAGAAGTTCGATTGCAGTTGCGAGCGCCCACCATTGAAGGCCGTTGGCTTCGCCACGATAGAGATAAGCCCGACGGTCAAATGCCGTACCTCAGGCGGGCATTCGCAACCACGGCCCCGCGCTGCGTGCTGTTTAGATTGGCGCCAATAAACAACAGGCCCCCCTCAACCCACGATCCATCCATGGTGCCCCCGCCGTTTCCTCTCATGATGCGAGGTGTGGCGCCAATAGGGATGCCTGACGTGCTCGTAGTTCCGGTCGTTTCCGTGCCGCTGACGTTGATGACAGAAGCAGGAGAGGCGCCGTTGATCAGTCCGAGAACGGCATTGAACTGACCATCCGTTGCAGTGGCATCGAACCCAGCGCCGGTATTCGCGCGAAGAAATGCAGTGTTCGCCGTCGCATCGCTTCCAAGGCACAGGTCGGAGCTGTTGAAACCCATCGCCGCAGCGACGGCGGCAGCGCCTGTCTTCTTGTAGACGGCCATCAGCACCAACGGCTCGAGAACAGCGCTCGACAGACCCGATGCTGCTTGGAGCGAGGTATTGCTGGCGGCCACAGCGTTGAGAACCGGAAGCCCATTCAGCGCGTTCAGCGTCAGCGTTGGCATCGTCGCCAGGGTACCGTTCGACCAGTGGTTTCCGTTTCCGGTCTGATCGTAGACCTGCGAGACCCGGATCGTGGTAACCGACTTCGCGGCCACCCACGCGGCAATCGATGCGACGTCAACGAGGCCCGTTGAGAGGATATTGATCGTCACCGGGTTGGCACCAGCTTGATCTACGAGACCCATGCAGGGATTTGTGCCGGGCGCGGCATACGCGGCGCTGTAGGAGCAGCCTGTGCTTCCCCACCGATCCCAGCCGGAGAGGATATCGCCAATACCGACGTAGGGCGACTGTGACGCATCTAGCGCGCCACGGCCGCCGATCCAGCCGGGATTTGCCGCCCAGAGCATTAGCTAAACTTACCAATCGCGATGGCCGAGACGTTGGCGCCGGTCGTGAGTTTCCAYGACCCGGAAGARAGCGCGTTGCGGCTGACCGCGCCGAGCGGGACGAAGAACGGGACGAGATTGCTGACGCTATTCGCGCCGCCAGMAAAAATCGTCATGGCCGATCCAGTCCCGTCTGTAAGCGTGACGGCGCCTGGCGACGTGCTCGCAGGAATGATGAGGACCCCTGAAACATAGTCTCCAATCGCTCCCGCTGTGGATTGAAGAGGAAAAGCAGATTGAGACGCGGCAACCGGGACATAATACCCGGTGCTGAACTTGGAAAGCGCTGTTGTACCAACCCAATCCGTCGCCGGCACAACGGGCGCCGATTGAGAAGAGGCCACTGCACCATTTGCGTTCAAACTGTTCGGCGAGATCGCCACGACGAGCGCTGGATCGGACGCCAGCGGCGCCGTGCTCGCCGGCTTGATGGTTCCGAACTGACCGCTCGCCGGATCGTAGAGCAGCGACACCGGCACCCAAGGGCCAGTGCCGGCGCCGCTGACGTCGAACATCCGCACGCCGCCGACAATGGCGGTGTTATTCCCGTCCTTGACGACTTGCGTACCGATGACGCCGGCCATGTCAGATCACCCCTAGAATGAGATATTGCGAGTTGCGACCGTCACTGAAGTTCAGCGACGGATTGAAGTTCGCGGCGAAATCGCCCGTCAGCGTCGTCGAACCGCTGATCGTGCCCTGGAGGCCGATCGTCATGCTTCCGCTCAAGGCGGTCGAACCGTTGAGCGCGCCGATCAGGCCGATCGAGAGCGCCGCGGAGAGCACCGTGCGGCCGGAGATCAACCCTTGAAGGACGCCGGTCGCGACACCGCCGCCCCTGGCATAGGTGCCGAGGAAGACGCCTACGCCGTGGTACATCAGTCCTCAGTCCACGTGATCGCGCCGGCCGCGAATGATACCGGCGTACCGGAGCTGATCGCCTGGGAGCCGCTCGTGAGCGGCCCAGAGCCCAGCATGTTGCCTGCGGACGCCGCGTCCATGATCGCGAAGTGAGTCACAGTGGCCGCCCCAGCGGCGTTGCCGAAGTTGACGATGGCGCTGTTGGACATGGTCCCGCCGCCGGTGATCGACCCGAAGGTGACCGCAACGCGGCCGGCAGCGCGGATGGTGGTGGTGACCTCCGTTCCGCCGGTTCCGGTATCGGTCGGGTCGCCGTTCCAGAGAGCCACGTACACCGCGGCGGGCGCGGCGGGCATCGCGGTGCCCTTGATCCAGTTGCACAGCGACGTCTCGAGATAGTCCGATTTGCTCATGATAGCCCCTCAGAATCCCGCGAAGATGCCTGTGGCGGTGGTGCCGGATTGCAGGACCGCCTGCACCTGCATCGGGTGCCAGACGCCAGCGGCGAGACCGACGAGCGTCACGGAGCTGTTGTCGGAGACAAACTGCACCGTGATGTTGCCGGACGCGCCGACATAGATGCCGCGTGAGACGCGAGTGAGCGTAACATCGCCACCTCCGACGTTGATCGCTTGAACCGACTTGATGCCGGCGGTGTTGTCCTGGAGGGCTTCGCCGCTGCGAGGTGCCATGGGCTAGGTCCGCTTCTTCGAGGGATGCTTCTTGACCGCGGCGTTCGCGACGCGAACGGCCTGGCCCTCGTCGCCGGTGCGCTCACGCACGGCGTTGGCCGTCTTGGCCCACTGCTCGCGCTTCGCGGGCGTGTTGGCCTTCTTGGTGTGGCGGGAAGGGCCGTCGTTCTTCGACCAGGGCATCAGGTGCCACTCTCGCCGGTGAGGTCGTTCTTGAACTGCCCGATGGTGGCGAGGAGATCATCCGCCTCCTTGCCGACGTCATCGCCCAGGCTCTGCATGGCCTGCGCGGCCTGCCCGAGCTTGCCGAATTGCGTCTCGACGTGCGCTTTCGCGTCGGCGACGAGCTTGCGGTGCTGATCCAGCATGCCCTTGAGGGACATACCGGCGTGAGAGGCGCCGGTGACGCTCATGGTGGTTGCCTTCGGTTGCAGCTGCGTGGGTGCAGCCTGCGGTTCGGGTTGAGCGGCGACGGGTGCCGCTGGCATCGGCTGTACAGCTGGGATCGGCGCCGGCCGCAGGTTGGCAGCGCTCCGGATCGCGGCAACCATCTGATCCTCGGTGGAGGAGGGGTCGACGGCCGCGATCAGGCCATTGAAGCCCGCCACGAGCCGGCCACCGATTTCACTGACGGTCAGCGTCTCGATGCCCTTCACTTCGCTGGCGAGCTTGGCCTTGATCGCGGAGACGTCCATAGCCGCTACTCCACGAAGCCGAACAGCGGCTTGACCTCGAACGTCAGGGTATTGACGGCCTCGGTCGGCTTGGTGCTGTCGGGCACCCACTGGCTGCCGGAGGCGTTCACCTGCACGGCGCTGCCCGGCGGCAGGGAGTTCAGCAGTGTCTCCATCGAGACCATCGCTTGCGCACGGATCGTCTGCTCGGGCTCCGGACACGAATTGCGGGAGGCGTCCGCCTTCAACTTCGCAAGGACCGCAGCCGGCTTGCCGACGGCGCTGAGTGACCAGGACATGTGTTGCTCCAAAAGAAAAGGCCCCACCGAAGGGCAGGGCCAAGGTTGCTTGCAGATCGGGCCATTCGAGGCCCTTGGTTCGATCATGGCCGGGGTGGCTGTACATCCGAGCCAACCCCGGCCTCTCTCGCGGTGTAACCATTGGGATCGCGCGAGAGGCCGCTAAGTGCTTCGGCTTGACGCGATCCCGGCGAAGGGACCTCGTTCGGTCCGCTTCGCGCTCCCCTTCCTCGAAGCCACCGGCGATTGCTCGTCATGGCCTCGACTTGCGTACCGCCCCGAAAGGCGGCGGGAGGAGTGCGCGGTGTTCCGGTCAACCCTGGACGAGAACGATCAGGCGAAACACCGCACCCTGATGAATTTGACGGAATAAATTCCTACAAGTGATTTGTCAACGCTGTTGTCTCAGGGTGTTTCAGGTCATCCACAGGGTGGCGTGAAACAGGAGTCATTCCGAATCTCAGCGAGTCGCCTGTGGCCGAAATCCCGTAACTTGATCTTCGCCATCCGACCATCAGGATGGTGCCAAACGATACCCTCGATGTCCTTGCCGGCGAGCCAGTCACGGAGGGCATCGAACGTGCGCGGTGGCGGATCAGAGAACGCAAGTCCAGTCGAATGCAGGACAAGGGTGTGGAGTGACACACCTTCGGGGTTGCCTTGGATCTTGGGGCCGATCAGCTCATAGGTCCCGTCTGGCTCTACACCACTGAACGCCGCGCGGTGCCAAACGAAACCCGGACTATCATCGACCGGGATCCAGCCCGTGACCTTGCCGGTCTCGGTGTCGTAATCAACCTGCTCGAAGCCGGCTGGCGGCAGCTGCTCGTGCCGCAATTCGCGGCGAGCATACAGCTTTCCGTTCCGAACCATGCAACATGAGCCATCCACCTTGCGGGTGGCGATGCCTTTCCCGGCCAGCACCCATTCGCAGCCTGAGTGCACCTTGTCGATGACGCGGCTGCGATCGCCATTCCAGTCGCGCTCGAATACGGTTGGTATCTTCTTCATGTTCTCCTCCGGTTACCCACCAGTTGCGGACTCGGTGAGCATCGCGTCGAGAACCGCTTTCCCCTCCGGGCTCGACATGAGTTGCAGCTGCTCGCCGTCGGAGATGAAGTATCGCTCCGACGTCACGCCGTCGATCGTGACCGGACCATGCCAGCGCGCACCGCGGGAGAGCTTCAGCGTCGGCCACGGATGCTCCTCGACGGCGGCCGGCGCGGCCTCCACGCGCGGTGCGCGCGGCCTCTCTGCCCAGATCGTGATACGCTTGTAAGCCAGAACGCGATCCTTGAGCATCGTACCGTCCTCGGAATAGAGCGCTTGCTTGACGGTCTCGACGCTGTCGGGGCCGCAGGAGATGCAATGGATCTCCATCGGCTCGACGCCGAGCTGTTCGGCCGCTGCCGCGCGGTGATCCTCCGGATCGAACAGCGGCGTGTCGTGGGTGGTGGTGATTGTGACGGGTTCAACCGACATCAGGTTTGTCCTCGATCTTGGAGAGAGTGACGACGCCGTCGGAGCGGTTCTCGATGCGGAGAACCGTGCCGGGATCGGTGAATCCCAGGTGGTCGAACAGATCGAAGGCGTATTTGATGCCTTGGATCGTCACCACTCTGGCGTTGTGGTCGACGTCGACGGAGAACGCCTTCACGGCTTGAACTCCGCGATATCGCCGTTGCGATGCCAGCGCTGGAGCTTGCGCACGGACGACGAGCGGTCGGGATGCAGCCGATCGCGTGAGCCCTTGGCGCCAGAGCCTTTCTTGGCGATCCGACGCCCGGGCAGGAAGCCGCCGGGCGTCGGCGGCGCCATCAGCTGGAGCGCACTCGGAATCCCCAGGCGCATGCCTGCCAACAGTAGGGCGCGAGACATGTTGAACATCAGTGTTTCCCCTTGCGTGGACGGCCGCGGCGCGACTGCACTTGCACGTCGAACTCGTGACCGATGTGTTTGAGCACCGCGGATATCTGCTCGCGGTACTTCGGATCGGGCTCCACGTCCTCGCAGCACATCTTGTCGAGCGCTTCCTTGACCGGGTTGCGCCCCACGATGTCGAGATACGGCAGCAGCAGCATCTGGAGCTTGTCGTACTGCCGCTTGGCCTTGCGCGCGGACTTCTCGTAGCTGTCGATCGTGCCCTCGAAGGCGCGACGCTCGAGCTCCTGATCCTCGCCATAGGCGCGCTCGTAGGACGGCGAGCGGGCGGTGCGGCGGCCCTCGGTGAAATGCCGGTCGAACCGCGCCATGATGAAGGCGTAGCGGCGTGCCGCTTCCGCCTGGAATGGTGTGAGATGCCGATACAGGAGCCAGCGACCGATGACGGAAGCAGCATCGCGCGCGATCTTGTTGGCGTCGAGGATCGACTGATCGAGCGATTTGATCCGCTTCCACTGGACGTTTTCACCCTTGCTCTGGCGCTCGCCAGCGCGAGGATATTTCTTCACCGCCGAAATTCCTTTCGGTGGCGCCCCCGGTTTTGTCACGGTCTCTGCTCCTGTTCGCAGCATCTTCTTGTTCTCTCGGGTGGTGATGGTGTCAGGCGGCCTGCGGCTTGGTGCTGACCGACATGAGGGAGCCGGAACCCTTGCCGAACCCCGAGTAGCCATGGTCCGTCAGAAACTCCTCGATCGCCTCGATCTGCGAGCGAGACACCATGATGGGGAAGTGTCCCTTCATGCCGCCCATCTGGCGCATCGCGACCATGTCGGCGAGGAAGCAGGCGATTTGCTCGTCTCGATGCATTTCGAGCGTGCGGCCGACAGCGTCGACAGCTTCAGAACGGGGTATCGAATTCGTCGCCGCTGCCTGCGCGGTCAGCTTGTTGTCGTTCGCCGTGTCCGTCGACACTGCCGGCGTGCCCTCGAACAGCTTGTCCAGTTCGGGCTTCAGCTTCGCCGCTTCCGCCTCGATCCGCTTCAGTTCGGCCTTGCGCTTGCGGCGGCGCGTTGCCCAGCCCTTCTTGTGTCGGTTCAACGGCTGGCGCTTCGGTGACGTCATGCTTTTGCTCCTGGTTGATGGTCCGCACGGGAAATCGTGGTGACCAGTTGAACGCTGTCGGTCGTGGCCGCGTGCGGTAGCGTTCGATCCACTCGCGGGATTCGATGAGACGTTTGTTGTTGGCGGCGAGCTGGCGCTCCAGCGCCACGCGGGCCTCGCGCTCCTTGAGGAAGTCGCGGGCAGGACTTGCTGGCTTCCAGCCGTAGAGGTCGCGGGTCATAGGCGCCCCAAACCCGTTTCGCGTTTGGCGGGGGGCTCCGACGGCATCGACGCCGCATCGTGCAGCTCGATGATGAGCGTGCCGATATCGCGCACGCCTTTGGTGTAGCCGTGGTGGTAGCCGACCTGATTGCCAGCGGCGAAGGCGAGGCCAGACCACAGCGTCACGTTGGCGAGGAATCGCAGCAGACGCTTCATGGCTTTGTCCTCATCGCTGCCCTGACCGTCTCGCGGATGATCTCGTGCTCGCGCCACATGCGGGCGTCCGCTTCGGTGCGGAAGCTATGGACGCTGAAGGCCTGCGATGGCTCGATCGGCTGCTCCGCGCTGAGAACCATCTCCGGCACGACGCGAACCACGAACTGCAAGCCGGGTGGCGCGTGAGGCAACTTCTCCAGCCGGTACCGCATCTTCAGCGTGTTGAACGCGAGCATCGCCTCGAACAGCTGGCGCTCGGTGGGCTCGGGCAGGCGCGCAGCGTTGCGCGAGCGGCGTGATTTGCGCTTGGTGGTCATCGGCTCGGCCTCCGGCGCGGCAGCTTCTTCGCGTTCAAGCGCTGCAAATTTGAGTAGTGGACGATCTCGTGCGAGAGCAGCGTCGCTGCGCCGGCAAGCTCCAGCACGTTGCCGTCGGTGTGCCAGACCGTTTGGTGGCGGCCGTCGTCATCGATCATCACGATGCCGATGGCCTTCGGATTCCGGCGCGCGACGGCGCGGGCGAGGGATGCTGCTGGCGTCATGCGCGCCACTCCGCGATCAGTTTGTCGATCTCGTCGTCGGTCGCGCGGATCGTGATCTCGCCCTCGAAGCGAGCGGGCTTGAACAGGATGTGCGCCTTGTCGCCGTGGCGAACCATCAGCTCGAACCCGTAGTCGCCGCTGTCGTCGACGTAGACGTTCCGGCACTCCCGCCTGATCCTGGCTGCGACGTTGCGCACGTCGTTGAGCGTGTAATCGCTGCTCATGCCGACACCGCCTGCTTCTGCGGCGGAATCCGCCGCTCACCGGTCTGCGGATCGATGCCGTAGCGATCGAGGATGTGCTGCGGCGCCTTGCAGCGGCCAACGTGCATCGGGTCAGGGCCAGCGTCACGCGCCCAGCGGCCAGTCCTGGCGTACAGCTGCACGATGCCGTCCCAGGCTTCCTCGGAGAGATCCTCGGGCGTTGAGCGCGGAAGCGTCGGCGCGCGTGACAGCTGCACGCGGGGCGGCGCCTGCTTGTCGCGGTGTTCCTTCCAGCGCTTGCAGAACAGGTAGAACGTTTTGTTCCAGTCGCTCGAATAGGTCGCATTGGCGACGTTGTAGGCGTGGAAAGCCGGCAACTCGGTGCGCAGATCGTCATCGGTCATCCCGAAATCGACCTTGCAAGCCTCGCAGGTGGTGTCGTTGGGGATCCAGTCGGGCGGCAGCTCGGTGCCGAGCGCTTGCAGGCCTGCCGTCGGGCGCGGTGGCCGGCGTTTGAGTTCTTCAGGCGAAGCCGGCAAATCCGGAGAGAGAGTTTCCGACGGCGGAGCCGGCGGCGCGTCGACCGTGGTGAGCGCAACACTCTCCAAGGACTCGGTAGAGGTTTCGGGTTCTCCTTTTCCCTTTCCTCCTCCTTCTCCTATTCCCTCCTTCCTCTGCGGCGAAAGTTCTCCACCGGTGGGGGACTGCTTCGGTACCACGCTCCAATCCGATGCCTTATTCGGGTCGACATAGGTCCGTAACTGGTGGGGTACCGGATATCGATACGTGGCCTTCTTTGGCCTCTGCCACTTGCAGAAGTTCCGAACCGCTCCGTAAGTCTTGCCGCTGTCGTCGAATTGCCTGACGCACTCGGCTTGCTCCAATTCGGCGAGCAAGTCCGGCATGTCGATGCCGTCGTCGCCGGGCAGGATCGCCGCCTTCAGCGATCTCGGCCGCCACTCGAACACGCCATGGTCGTCGCACTGGACCCAGATGCCGATCAGCACCACGCGGGCGGCCATGGATAGCTCGAGGAAGGCGTCATCGATGAACAGTCCGGGGTGCACCGAGCGGATGCGGGCCATTTAAGTCGTCTCCTGGCATTGAAAGAGGTCGCCGCTGGCGCGTTGCGCGCGGGCGCGGGCTTGGATGCCGGCGCGCCGCATGGGCGCGTCGTAGCGGTTGTGACAGCCCTGGCAGGCGTGCAGCAGGTTCTCGTCGCTGCAATCCTCCGGCGTGTGGTTGAGGTGCATGACGGTCAGCACGATCTTGGCCGGGCTCAGATAGTGGATGATCTCGCCGTTGACGGCCGGGCAGCGGCGGTCGGCATGTTTCCACCCGCATTGGCCGGTGCACTCACTCCGATTGCCGGAACGCGCGCGAATCCTGGGCACGATCTCGGTGCGCCAGTTCTTCGGGTAGCGCTCGCGGTTCTCCGGCCTGATCGGCATCAGCGGGCCCTCGTCGGGACACCGATGTCTTCGAGCATCTGCACCATGTCGCCGGTGCGGCCGATGCGCAGCCATCCCTCGCAATCGATCCAGACCGGCCGGGTGACGACCGTAGTGGGCCGCGCGAGCAACACTTCCTTCCGCTGGATGCGCTCCTTCGTGGTGAGTGGCATCAGGCCGCCTCCGGCATCAGTGGGCAGCGGCAGCACGCACGCGGCGGGCCGCGGCGTGGGATGACCAGATCGGCAGCGGCCGACCAGGGCACCGGGAACGCATACCGCTGCACGTAATCGTCGGCGGTGTGGTACTCGCTCATGCGCAGAAGCAGGCCGTCGCGCAGCAGGAGCGAGAGCTCGTGCTTGATCGAGGACAGCTTCCACGCCTCATTGAGCCGGTTGTGGACGCCAGCAGGCGATAGCCAGCCATCCCAACGCAGTTCGAGGATCGCAGCGCGCAGCTGCGGGCACTTCGTGACCGTCATGATTTCCCCCGTCCGAAGCCCGGCAGGGCTCTTTTTGAGTCCTCTGCCGGGCCGCGTTCGATGTGCTGGTTACGACTTGCTGTCCGCCACCGCGCCCATCACGACGGGCACGCCGGTCGACGTTGCGATCGCCTCGGAGATCCGCGCGACTTCCCGTTCGACGACGATGCGGGTACGCACCAGCTGGAGACCGAGCGAGATCTTGCCGCTGTTGGCATCGAGGCTGTCGAGCGTCTGCGCGCGCACTTCCACGGGAAGCTCGCCCGAGAACACGGGGATGGCGAGGACGAAGAAGGCCGGGAGCACGGTGCCCTCGACCTTGCGGCCGGTGCCGCCCTGACCACGGTCGGAACCAGAGCGTTCCAGCTTGCGCTGGACGGTGACCGTCGAGGTCATCTCCAGATCGAGCACCTGCTCAAGCAACTCGGCGCCGGTCGGGATGGCGATGTCGTCGGAGTTGATGTCGATCATCTTGGCGAACGCCTTCTGATCGTACATGCGGCCGCTCACCGCACTCCACGTTTGCCACTCCGTGGAGTGACTGAGCTTGAGCACCGCGCGATGCTCGGCGAGGCCAGCGCCCTCGTTGGACGGCTTGTGGTAGTCGATGATCGCGTGCACCTCCAACTCGTCGGTGTCCGCGAAGATGACGGTCTCGGGCGTCTTGAACCGGTTGACGTATTCGATCAGTGAAGCAGCCTGATCGATGTTCACCAGCTGGTCGACGAACGCCGGAGCAGGGCGGATCACGCCTTTCGGCGTGATGTCGACCCGCTCGAACGACGGCTGAACCGCGCCCGGCGTTGCCTTGGGATAGAAGGCGTGCTGTCGACCCCACTTGTCCGTCAGGATGGTCGGAACAAGTGCGGCCCCCGTCACCATCTCAGCGATGGCTTTGACTTCAGACATTTTGTCTGTCCTCTTATGGTGTGATGCGTCCCTTTGTTTGAACTCCGGTCGTGCGGGACGCGCCCACGCCGAATACGCCTTACGCAACGCTACAAAGAGAGATCAGGGCTTCGAGGTATGGACCCTGCACTCGTGTCCGAGCGCCTCGCCGGACACGGTGAGAAGATCGTGGCCGTTGAACCTGACGCGCAGATCGACCGGCGCATCGTTGGCGGTGCCGCGGATCGCCAAAGTCTCGGCGTCAGCCTCGGTGATGGAGACGTTGAAGCTCGCGCCGAGGAAGGTGCCCGTGAGTTTGAGGGCCTTGATGACGTTAGCCACGGGTGCTCTCCCCATCGATCACGCGGCCACGGCCAATGCCGCCCAGGTTGCGCTCGTGTTCCTCGCGCGCGGCGGCGCGGCGATCTTCGAGCATCGACAGCTGGCGCGGATCGGTGCGGTGAAGCGCTCCGTTTTCGCCGGGGAAGTAGATGCCGAACGGAATCGCCTCCACCGGGATTGAGGAGGTGACCTTCATGTCAACCTTCAACTCGGTCTCGCCGCCCTTGAGCTTGGAGACCTTGATCTTGATGTTGACGAAGCCGCTGGCCTTCTCGTCGCCGGCCTGCTGGATCGCGTCGATGAGCTTCTCCATCTCGGCGGTGGCGCGATCGTTGGCCGCGCCGTTGCGCATGGTAGCGAGCAGGTGCGAGACGGTGATTACCTGCTCCTCGCTGGTGTTCTCAGGGTAGGGCATTGGTTCTCCTCTGGTAGGGAAGCGGTGGTTACTCGGTGGGGTGCGCGTAGCCCTTGGGCATACCGGCCTTGCCGCAGAAGCCATGCGTGTCGGACACGCGCACGTTCGCGGTGAAATGGTTCGGCGTCTCAGGGTCGGGGACGTATTCGGTCCAGGCGTGCCAGCGCCACGCCATGCAGGCGGAGCCGAGGCAGTGCACGCGATAGGTGCCGTCGTCGTAGGTGCGCACCGTTCCGCAACCGCTTCCGCCGCAGCACACCTTGGCCTTGGCTTCGTCCTCGGTGGTCAGCATCAGGTCAGCCTCCAGTTGAGCATGATGGCGGCGAGGATCAGCGCGGCGCCGGCGGCGATGAGAATCTGCGGGATCACGACGGCCTCCCTTCCGCCCAAGGCGCGACGTGGGATGGCGAGCACGTCTCGATCACCTTGGGCGGGGCGGAATTGGCTGCGCGACGCTCGCGCTCGGTCAGGATGGCGAATTGCACCGCGTGCATGAACGCGCCGCGGCGGCCCTGAAGGCTGGGCGCCTGGGCCAATCCGTAGAAGTAGCCAGCGTTGAACTCGCTGCCATCGAACGTGGATGCAAACCGAACGACATCGCCGTAGGGCAGGCCGAACTCGCGGGCGATCTGGAGGAACGGGAAGCTGGTGCTCATGCGCGCACCGTGAAGATGTAGTCGAACAGGTCGGCACCGCGCCGACGCTGGGTGAGACAGCCTCGCTTCTCGCTCTGGTAGCGCTGGACGACCTCGCGGAGCGTCAGGAGCTCGCCGCGCGTGTCCTTGGCGCAGCTGGCGGCAATACTGCCGCTGGCGTAGATGATCCCGTCGCCGGGCTGCGCAGCGCCCACCATGTCGACGAAGTGATTGGCCGACATGTGCTTGGTGCCGGCGGTGGTGTGCAGGAGGGTCATGCGCAGGCCTCGATCGCTTTGTCGAAGGCGGCCAGCACCTGCTCTTTGGTGCGCTCGGGTGCGTCGTTCCATGCGCCGATGGTGATGACGGGCTCGATGCCATTGGCCTCACGGAAAGCTCTGAGGACGTCAGCCTGGGCCGAAATGTTGTCCCACAGTGTCTTGGTGACTGCCGTAGCGACGCAGAAGCCGTGCGGACAGCCTTCGGCGAACACCTGCTCGTCGCCCTTGGCCCAACCGCGGGTCTCGATCAGCTGCTTGGCTGCGGTGAGGATCTCGCGGCGGTTCATGCCAGCACCACCTTGAGGCCAGCCTGGGCGAGCCACTGCTTCATGGTGTCGACGGTGCCGGGCATGCCGAGCGGGGAGCGGCCGGCGGCGGCCAGCGCCTTGAACAGGCGGTCGTCGACCGCGCGAGATTCCGCGGTGATCGGCGCGCTATAGCCGAGGGTTTGCTGGAGGCTCATGACGCCACCCGCGCGGCGATCAGCAGGAATAGGCCGGCGCCGATCAGAAAGATCACGATGCCGAGAACGCTCTCGGCAGCATCCCTGTGGGTGCGGTCCGTCCGGAGACAGCGATATCCGCCGATGATGGCGATCGCCGCGCACATGAGCCCGATCAGCGCGAACGGAATAGATGCGACGGCCCACATCATGCCCGGCCTCCGTCATCAGCGAGGCGGGCGAGGTCGGGGCAGTATTCGGGGTCGCAGCCCCTCAGACCGCAGCCGGAAGTGCGACCCTCAGCCACCTCGAAACCGTTTTGCAAACGGCTTGAGTTTCCGGCATTGGCGCCGGGGTCGCTGGATGGTGTTTTGCTGAAAAGCTCTGGAGTGTCAGTGGTAGCGCAGGGTTTTAAGTCCCTTGCGTCTACCAGTTCCGCCACGTCCGCGTTGCGCCAGGCGCGCCGATATCTAGCGCGTTTGGACGCCGAGTGGAATTACCATTATCCGGTGCTAACAGGCGCGGTTTCAAGGGCTTATGCCGAAGCCCGCAATTCCATTTGCGTTGAGCTCGCCGCATTGGGATAAGCAGCCGCCGCCGCGATTGGGCCTCAATCCGGACACCGGCGGCTGCTTTAGCCAATCTCAACACTGTCGGACTAAGAACGCTGAATGTTTGTTCGTCTCCCACGCCGCCCGAAGCTGTCGCGCGCGGCCGCCATTATTGTGCTGCTCGCCTCCGCCGCGGGCGTTTCCGGCTGTGCACAGATCGGCGACAGCGTGCCGTCGGCATTCGCCGATCCTGCCAGATACGACCTCTATGATTGCAAGCAGCTCGAGACCGAGCGTACGAGCCTCGCGGCCCGTGCGACGGATCAGGAAAAGCTGATGGCCAAGGCGCAGACCGGCGTGGGCGGTACCGTGGTCTCCGAGATGGTCTATCGCAACGAACTGATCTCGATCCACGCCCAGCAAAAGCTCGCGGAAGAGGCCTGGCGCAAGAACAAGTGCCATGAAAGCCCGCCGGATACTCCCGCGGCAGCAACACCCGCCGCGCCTTCGCCGGCCGCGAAGGGGCCGCGGGCGCCGCGCGGTCTCGTTCACTAACGGTCTCGTTCACTAACGATCTTGGCGCGCGGGCTCGCTTGACGTGGTTCTCAGACCCGCCAGTCGTAGATCCAGTCCTGCCGCGCCAGCATGCGCTGCGGACCGATGGCGCGGATCGCGAGATCGCGCGCGATCGCGGCCGGTCCGGTCAAATGATAGATGCGGCCCTGTTGCCGCGCCATCCGCTGCACCTTCAGCACGCGCCCGCGCCGCATCCGTGCGTAGCGCTTCAGCGCCGCGGGAATGCCCGCGGTATTCTCCCCGGTGCTGTCGCTCAGCGCCTTCGCGAGCACGGCGGCGTCCTCGATCGCGAGGGCGGCGCCCTGTGCCAGGACTGTCTCTTATACACATCTAGATGTGTATAAGAGACAGCTCAGCGCCTTCGCGAGCACGGCGGCGTCCTCGATCGCGAGGGCGGCGCCCTGTGCCAGGACTGTCTCTTATACACATCTAGATGTGTATAAGAGACAGCTCAGCGCCTTCGCGAGCACGGCGGCGTCCTCGATCGCGAGGGCGGCGCCCTGTGCCAGGACTGTCTCTTATACACATCTAGATGTGTATAAGAGACAGCTCAGCGCCTTCGCGAGCACGGCGGCGTCCTCGATCGCCATGCCGGCGCCCTGAGCGGCAAACGGCAACATCGCGTGGGCCGCGTCGCCGATCAGCGTCACTGCGCCTTCGCTCCAGCGGCCGAGGTCGGGCAGGGTGAACAGCGCCCATTTGCGCCAGCCGTCGACCGCACCGATCAGCATCCGCGCCGTCGCGGGCCAGCGTGCCGTGGCGAACGCGGCCTTGATCTCGTTGACGTCGCCGGGCGCGCTCCAGCCCGGCCGGTTCCAGCTGCCCGACACGATCGCGACCACGTTGATCTGACGCCCGGCCGAGATCGGATAGGTCACGAGATGGGCATCCGGCCCCATCCAGAGCTGCACGCGCGGCGCGGTGTATTCACGCGGCAGGGCGGTTGCGTCCAGCGTGCCGCGCCAGGCGATCAGGCCGGAGAATTGCGGTTGTACATCCGGAAACAAATGTCCGCGCACCGACGACCAGATGCCGTCGGCGCCGATCAGCGCAACCGCCAATTCCTCCTGCCGTGAATTGCCGCGGCGCTGCACGACCGTGAGGCCCTTGGCGTGCTTGGTCACGTCCTCGAACTGGCAGCCAAGCCGCAGGTCGATATCGGGATGGTGGTTGACCGCGGTCTGCAACGCGGCTTGCAGATCGGCGCGATGGATCACCCAATAGGGTGCGCCGGCGCGGAACTCGGCGGCCTGGCCGAGCGGCATCCGTGCGATCTCGCCGCCGGCCCGCGCGCTCAAAATGGTGACGGATTCAGGCGTGACCGCGCGTCGCGCAAGCACGTCCTTGAGCCCGAGTTCGACCAGGATGCGGCTGGCATTGGGTGAGAGCTGGATGCCGGCGCCGGCTTCCTCGAGCCGTTCCGCCCTCTCCAACACGACGACGCGAAAGCCCTGCGCCGCCAAGGTCAGTGATGCCGTCAGTCCTGCGATCCCGGCGCCTGCAACGATGACGGTTCGCGTCAGCGCCACGGAGTGCTCAGGCGACCTTGTCTTTGAGCACGCATTCCGGCGGCCGCGCTTCGCCGGCAGCGAGGTCGGGCGCGAAGCGATACAGCGTCGAGCAGTACGGGCAGATGATCTCGTTGTCGTTGCCGAGGTCGAGGAACACGTGCGGATGGTCGAACGGCGGGTTGGCGCCCACGCACATGAACTCCTGCGACCCGATCTCGATCACCGAGACACCGGCATCGTTATGGAAGTGCGGGACGACGTGGTCGGACATATTCTCACCTTGGTGGCAACGACRGGCAGACGCAATCAACAGCATGCGGCATCGCGAAATGCCGCGCACCATACTGGCGGGAACAGTTGATTCCTAGAGCCCCGATGGCTCATCTGCTCATGCAAATTCGACACAATCTTGTCGTCCCAGAGAAGCCCTTCTTTGGTCGGACCCGGTGTGTCGCAAAAACGGCACACTATTTCCAAGGCGAATT
>BFBZ01001436.1_pt1 | contig 15831 bp, 11 predicted proteins | sample 1888401 | NCBI WGS metagenome assembly BFBZ01 (sample SAMD00112614, study PRJDB3348) | symbiont metagenome | host: Chara braunii | reverse complement strand
CTCGTCAAGCATGGCTCGCAAATCTACTCGATTAGATTGCGGCGTCACCGTCGTGCGCGACGTTATACCCTGAGAATTCATCCGTCGGATCGCGAGGCGATCCTCACGATGCCGCCGCGCGGCACCATCATCGAGGCGAAAGACTTCGCGCAGCGTCACGGCGCCTGGATCGCAGCCCGTCTAGGACGTCTGCCGAAGGCGGCGCCGTTCCTGCCGGGCACGTTGGTGCCGCTTCGCGGCGTGCCGCACAAGATCGTGCATCGCGCGGGCGAACGCGGCACGGTGTGGACCGAGACGCGAGACAGTGGCGAGAAGATCCTGTGCGTGGCCGGCGGGATCGAGCACACTGAACGCCGCGTGCTCGACTTCCTGAAGCGCGAGGCGCGCCGTGACCTGCAGAAGGCGGCCGACGCCTATGCCGAGCAGCTTGGCGTCAAGGTCAAGCGGCTGTCGATCCGCGACCAGTCCAGCCGCTGGGGCTCGTGCACCTCGGCCGGCTCGCTGTCGTTCTCGTGGCGCCTGATCCTGGCGCCGCCCTTCGTGCTCGATTATCTCGCGGCGCACGAGGTCGCGCATCTGATCGAGATGAACCACTCGCCGCGGTTCTGGAAGGTGTGTGGCCGGATCTGCGCCTCGGTCGAGCGCGCCAAGAAGTGGCTCGACACCTGCGGCAACGACCTGCATCGCTACGGCATCGACGATTGAGGTATCGACGACGGACCGCTCGACGATGTGAATCCCAATGGCCCCGCCTTCTGGTCCGGGCCATTTCTTCGTCGGGTTCCAATCTGCAATGATGAACTCAGAACCCGCCTGCGGACTATCGAATTCTTAAGCCTTCTCGCCTGCAGTCGGAGGATATTGCCCAATTCGGCGGCGCTTTAACGTGGCTGTAACGCTGCGCTCGCCAGATTTACCGCAATCAAACCCAAGGTGACGTCCCAGCGAGCTGCCGGGTCGTTCGCTGCAACCAAAGCGCAGATCGTTTCTCTCGAAACGTGCAGCGCGCCTCGAATCGAACGATGCTTGCAAGCGAGTTCCAACCGGCCGCATCCACACAATTGCTCTCGGCCGCGCTCGACGGTGTTTCCGAGGCGATTCTCTTTCTCGACGCGCAGGGCCACGTCCAGCACGCCAATCGGGCGGCGTCGGTGCTGCTGCGGCGCGAGCCGGCCGCTCTGGTCGGCGCCGACCTCGAAAGTCTGGGTCTGCCCGCGGATCTGATCCCGGCGATCGCGTGCGACGAGACGACCGACGCGCAGCACGAGGCGGACCAGTCCGACGCCCGCGAAACGACGATGCGCCATGCCGACGGCGGGCGGACCCGCCTCCGCCTGTCGCTGTGCGCGCTCCCGCCGGGCCGGGAGGATGAGCCGGTCCGTTCGCTGCTGTTCATTCGTGACGTGACCACCGAAGTCGACATGCGCGAGCGCAATGCGCTGCTGACGTCGGTCGCCGACCGGACCAACCGGGCCGTCATCGTCACCGACCGCGATCTCAACATCCTCTACACCAACGCCGCCTTTGCCAGCCTGTTCGGCTACACGCCTGAACAGGCGATCGGGCGCCGCGCCGAGGAGCTGCTGATCGGCCCCTGCACCGATCCCGCCATCGTCGACCGGCTGAGACAATGCCTCGAGGACGACCGTGGCATCGAAGAGGACGTGCTGGTCTACGACAAGGACGGCCGCGAGATCTGGACGACCGCCTATGTCAAGGCGCACCGGACCAAGCGGGGCAAGGTCAGATATCTGTTCGGGCTGCTCACGGACATCCGGGAGACCAAGCAGTTGCGCTCGCTGCAGCAGTTGATCATGGCGTCGCTGGCGTCCGACGTTTCGATCACGACCATCGCCGATCAGCTGTGCCGCCGGGTCGAAGAGCTCGCTCCGGACGCCGTCTGCTCGATCCTGCACGTCGATTCCGATGGGCACGTACATCCGCTCGGCGGCCCCAGCCTGCCGCCCGCTTATTCGGCCAGCCTCGACGGCGTCGCGATCGGGCCGGACGTCGGCTCCTGCGGCACCGCCGCCTATCTCTGCGAGCCGGTGCTGTCGCACGACATCGATAATGATCCGCGTTGGCAACCCTACAAGGCCGGCCCGCTCGCCGCCGGCCTGCGTGCCTGCTGGTCGTCGCCCATCAAGGGTAAGGATGGCCGCGTCATCGGCACCTTTGCCTTCTACTTCCGTGAATGCCGCGGCCCCAGTCCCTGGCACGAGCAGATCGTCGCCGCCTGCGTCCAGCTCGGTGCGCTCGCCATCGAGCGCCAGGAGGTCCGCTCGACGATCTCACAGGTCGCCTATCACGACATGCTGACGGGCCTGCCGAACCGGGCCCGCATCCCGTCGCTGATCGCCGAAGCCATCAAGGCGTGTCCGGACGGCGGACACGTCGCCGTGGCCTTCCTCGACGCCGACAATTTCAAGGACGTCAACGACACGCTGGGCCATGCCGCCGGCGACGAGTTCCTGGTCGGCTTCGCCAACCGCCTGCGAGCGCAGATCCGCCCCGGCGACATGCTGGGCCGGCTCGGCGGCGACGAGTTCGTGATCGTGCTGCAGAACCGCGATGCCCTGGAAGCCTCGCTCGCGGCGGCGCGCATCACCGCCGCGCTGGCGATGCCGCTGACGATCGGCAAGCGCCAAGTGCCGATGTCGGCGAGCATGGGGCTCAGCCTCTATCCTGATAATGCCAAGGACATCGAGACCCTGATCAAGCAGGCCGACGCGGCGATGTACAAGGCCAAGCGCGGCGGCCGGGCGACCTACCGCTTCTTCAGCGCCGACATCGACAAGCTCGCCGAAGAACGGCTGATGCATTCGACCGCGCTGCGCGAGGCGATCGCCAGCGAGGCCCTGACATTGCACTATCAGCCGCAGATCCGCACCCGCGACGGCGCGATCCACGGCGTGGAAGCGCTGGCGCGCTGGCACGATCCGGTGCTCGGCGAGGTCTCGCCCGCCAAGTTCATTCCGCTCGCCGAGGAATGCGGCCTGATCGAGCAGATCGGCGTGTGGTCGATCAAGCTGGCCTGCCAGCAGATGGCGTCGTGGCGCCGCGCCGGTCTCGACATCCCCTGCATCTCGGTGAACCTGTCGCCGATCAACTTCCAGAACGTCAACCTGGCGGCGATGGTGGCGCAGATCCTGGCCGCCAACGACCTGCCGGCGAAGATGCTGATGCTGGAGATCACCGAGGGCGTCATCCTCAACGAGCGCGCCACCGTGATCGCGACCATGAACGAACTGCGCAACATGGGCGTCGGCCTGTCGCTGGACGATTTCGGCACCGGCTATTCGAGCCTGAGCCGACTGGCCCAGCTGCCGATCGACGAGCTGAAGATCGATCGCAGCTTCATGCGCGATTTCGAGAACGACAGCGGCACGCGGGCGATCGTGACCGCGGTCGTGCGCGTCGGCCAGAGCCTCGACGTGGCTGTGGTCGCCGAAGGTGTCGAGACCGAGCCGCAGCGCAAGCTGCTGGCCGAGCTCGGTTGCGATGCAATGCAGGGCTTCCTGTTCGCGCGGCCGATGGCCGCCAGCGCCTTCAGCCGCTGGCTGCTGGACTACAGCGCGCTGCGGGCGAGCCTGATGCTGCGGCAGATCGGGCGCAAACTGGCCCGAGCGTCCGGCGCGGCAACCGCCGAGCCGGCAGCGCGTCCCATCGCCGCAGCCGCCAGCTGAGAAGGGTGCATCCCCTCGCGGATGCGCCTCTCACCTCATCTTCGCCGGCTCAGCGCTTTCCACCGAACAATCGATCCACCAGCCAGCCGTCGAGACCCGCGGCGGCTTCCGGCCGCGCGTTGCCGCGGCTCGGCGGCGCCGAGCGTGCGCTCGGTGCCGGCGCGGATGGCGCCGTGATCTGCGAGGCGATCTGCGCCAGGGTCGGGACCAGGCCCGAGCCCTGCGCGTTCGGCAGCGCCGCGACCGGCACGCCCTGATGCGCTGATCGCATGAAGCGGGTCCAGACCTCGACGGGCAGGCCGCCGCCGGTCGCCTTCTTGGTCGGCGAGTTGTCGTCATTGCCGAGCCAGACGCCGGTGACGAGATGCGCGGTGTAGCCGATGAACCAGGCGTCGCGGAAATCCTGGCTGGTGCCGGTCTTGCCGGCAGCGATCCAGCCCGGGATCTCCGCCTTCTTCGCGGTGCCGGAGATCAGCGTCTCCTGCATCATCTGATTCATCATCGCCGCGTTGCGCGGCTCGATCACCTGCACCGGCTGCTCGGTCTGGCGCATGTAGAGCAGCTTGCCGTCGAGCGTCCTGATCCGCGTCACCACATGCGGCGAGACGGTGAGGCCGCCATTGGAGAACGGCGCGTAGGCGCCGACCAGCTCGATCATCGACACCTCGGAGGTGCCGAGCGCGATCGACGGGTTGGGATCGAGCTTGGAGGCGATGCCGAGCCGGTGTGCGGTCCGCACCACGTTCTTCGGTCCGACCTCGAGGCCGACGCGCACCGCGACCGTGTTGAGCGACATCGCCAGCGCCTGGGTCAGCGTCACCGGGCCGAAATATTCGCGGGTGTAGTTCTCCGGCTTCCAGCCCTTCAGATCGAGCGGCGCGTCCTGGCGAACCGTGTCCGGCGTCAGGCCCTGCTCGATCGCGGTGAGATAGACGAACGGCTTGAACGCCGAGCCGGGCTGGCGTTTGGCGGTTACGGCGCGGTTGAACTGGCTGTCGGCATAGTTGCGACCGCCGACCATGGCGCGCACGGCGCCGTCGGGGGTCATCGCCACCAGCGCGCCCTGGCTGACGTTGAACTTGACGCTCTTCGCCGCGAGCTCGTCGATGATGGCCGCTTCCGCCACGCTCTGCAGCTTCGGATCGATCGTGGTCTCCACCACGATCGATTCCTCGACCTGGCCGACGAGGTCGTCGAGCACCTCGCCGATCCAGTCGGCGACGTAGTTGATGGTACCGGCGCCGGCCGGCTTCACCGCGACGGATGGATGCGCGATCTGGGCCTGCGCCTGGGCCTCGGTGATGAACTTGGCCTCCGCCATCGCCGCCAGCACGGTCTGGGCGCGCTTGGCCGCGCCCTCCGGGTTGCGGTTCGGCGCCAGCCGCGACGGCGATTTGACGAGGCCGGCGAGCATCGCCGCTTCGCCCACCGTCACCTGCCGCGCCGACTTGCCGAAATAGCGCTGCGCCGCCGCCTCGACGCCATAGGCGCCGGAGCCGAAATAGACCCGGTTGAGATACAGCTCGAGGATCTCGCGCTTGGAATATTTGCGCTCCAGCCACAGCGCCAGCTCCGCCTCCTGCAGCTTGCGCGCCAGCGTGCGCTCCTGGGTCAGGAACAGGTTCTTGGCGAGCTGCTGCGTCAGGGTCGAGCCGCCCTGCGACACGCCGCGATGCAGGATGTTGGCGACGACGGCGCGGGCGATGCCGATCGGGTCGATGCCGAAATGCTGGTAGAAGCGGCGGTCCTCGATGGCGATGAACGCCTTCGGCAGATAGGGCGGCAGATCCTTCAGCGCGACGTTGGCGCCGGCCATCTCGCCGCGCTGCGCCAGCATGGTGCCGTCATAGCCCACGATCTCGATCGTCGGCGGCCGCTTGGGGATCTCCAGCGATTGGATCGGCGGCAGATGCGCGCCGGCCCAGATCACGACGCCGACCAGCGCGATCACGCCCCACAGGCCGCAGACCAGCGCCCAGTAGAACATGCGCCCGATCGACATTCCCCAGCGCGACTTGCCGCGTCTCGGCTTTGGTTTCGGTGTCGAGGCCTTCGGCTCGCGCGCCGGCACATCGTCCTCGTCGTCGGGCTCGACCGGCCTTTTCTTTGCAGTCTTTGCAACTGACTTCTTGGGCGTGTCGTCGGAGGGAATGCGATCCTTGGGGTCGAGGCGCAGATCGGCCATCGCGGCCGCAAGACCGAATCGCGGCTCCTTGCGTCCGCCGCCCTGTTTCCGTCCCCGCGCCATACGCAACCCGAGCCCGCGACCCCGCCGTCCGACCACGGTAACGTCCGGAGTTTAAGGGGCAGTTAGAAAGACCTTAACGCGCGATTAGGAGTTTCGCGCCGCTAACGCCGCGTTATGGTTAAGCCAAGGTAAACAACAACAGGCGAGGGAGTTCATGGGCCATATCGATCCCACCAAGGAGGTGTTCGCGCAGTTTCGGGAGAACGACCGCCCGGGGCCGATCCACATGCTGAACCTGGTGAGGCTGCGCAGGGAGGCAGCCTATCCCGATGGACGCAAGGTCAGCGGCGCGGAAGCCTATGCCGCCTATGGCCGCGAGAGCGGCCCGGTGTTCGAGCGCCTCGGCGGCCGCATCGTCTGGCAGGGCCGCTTCGAGCTGATGCTGATCGGTCCGCAGGACGAACGTTGGGACCACTGTTTCATCGCCGAATATCCGAGCGTGCAAGCCTTCGTCGAGATGATCCGCGATCCCGTCTATCGCGAGGCGGTGAAGCATCGCCAGGCGGCGGTCGAAGACTCGCGCCTGATCCGCCACGCCGTGCTGCCGGTGGGCAAGAACTTTGGCGAGGTGCCGGCGGTGTAAGTCTGACTACACCCGCAAGATTGGTAGTTCCCAGTCGCCAAGCAAAAGGTACGTTCCCTCCCCCTGTGTGGGGGAGGGCTAGGGAGAGGGGGCGTCCGGGCGACCGTCTCCGTGGCTACTCCCTCCCGAACCCTCCTCCCCCACAAGGGGGGAGGGAGCGCGGCAGTGGGCTGGGTGAGAGCGAATGCTGATCCAGAAGCGCCCGGGCGCGTCGCTCTGCTCGAAGACATCCGCGTTCTCAGCCTCCGTTGCCGCTTGCACGACACATAAGTTTATGCTTATGTGTCGGTATGATCGAGAGTGACATCTTCAGGGCCCTGGCTGATCCGACGCGATACGCGATCTTCGAGAAGCTGGCGAACGGCAGCATGAATGCCAGCGCGCTTCGCGAGGGTCTGACGATCAGCCAGCCGGCGATGTCCCAGCACCTCGCGGTTCTCCGAAGCGCGGGATTGGTGAGGGAAGAACGGCAGGGTCGCTTCGTCAACTATGAGGTCGATCCGGAGGGCTTGGCGCAGATCGCGCGCTGGCTGGCGAAGTACCGTGCCTACTGGCCGTCGCGGGTCGATGCGTTGAAGGCCGTGCTGAAGGACATGGACCAATGACCGATATCAAGGCTGACCTGCAGAGCGACGATCTGGTGCTCGACTACGAACTGGACGCGCCGCCGGAGAAGGTCTGGCGTGCCATCAGCATTCCTGCGCTGCGCGAGAACTGGCTGCCGCGCGGCGACCTCGCCGATGCTGCGCCAATCTCCGCGACGCCCGGCGAAGAAGTCCGCTACCGGATGCGCGACCACGAACCGCCGTTCCTGGAGAGCATCGTGACGTTTCAGGTCATGCCCAATGCCGAGGGCGGCACCCGGCTCAGAATCACTCACGGGTTGGTCGCCACGACGCTGATGCGGCGGACGCCGTCGGCGGCGAACAGCAACAGGCGCAGCCTGATGCGCGCGGCCTGATTCTCCAAGTCACCGACACCTCACTGAAACCGGGAGCTCGCGCATGCGCGACACGATGCAACTCGTCCCTATGGTCATCGAGCAGTCGAGCCGGGGAGAGCGATCCTTCGACATCTATTCGCGGCTGCTGCGCGAGCGGATCGTCTTCCTCAACGGCGAGGTCAACGATACGGTCTCCGCCCTGGTCTGCGCGCAACTGCTTTTCCTCGAGGCGGAGAACCCAAAGCGGCCGATCCATCTCTACATCAATTCACCCGGCGGCGTGATCACCAGCGGCCTGGCGATGTATGACACGATGCAATTCGTCAAAGCACCGGTGCACACGCTCTGCATGGGAACGGCGCGTTCGATGGGCTCGTTTCTTCTGATGGCGGGAGAGCCGGGCGAGCGGACGGCGCTGCCCAATGCAAGCCTTCACGTCCATCAGCCGCTCGGCGGCTTTCAGGGCCAGGCGTCCGACATCCTGATTCACGCGAGGGAGATGGAGCAGACCAAGCACCGCATGATCAGGCTCTACGCCGAGCATTGCGGGCGCAGCTATGAGGACGTCGAGCGCACCCTGGATCGCGATCACTTCATGACCGCGGACGAAGCCTTGCAGTGGGGCTTGATCGACCGCGTCGTCAAGCAACGCGACCTGGGTGACGTCATCAACGACTGATACTCCCTCGACGCGACGGCGGATCCTGCCGCAACAGCCGTCGTCACCCGCGATGCGGTCGAATGACCGTCGGCGAGCGCACGCAGCGGCGAACGGGCGCAACCCGTGCCGCAATGCAGAACGGGGCCGCGCCATCGCGCAGCCCCGTACCATCGATGTTGACCGCGTCATTCCGGGGCGAAGCGCAGCATCGAACCCGGAATCTCGAGGTTGGTTCGTCGCTGTCGCGACGCCCTGGAACGACGTCGAGTGCAGCTAGCCCGCCGCGCCCTTGTCCTCCAGGATCGGGCCGAACAGCTCCCAGCGCTCGCCGTTGAACTTCATCATCTGCAGTTGCTTGTTGACGCGATAGTCGGTCGGCGAGGTGTTGATCTTCATTCCCGGTAGCGAGAAGTCGCCGGTTACATCCTTCAGCGACGCCGCCTGCTTCATGACGTTCTCGTGCGTCAGGTTGTCGCCGCACATCTGCAGCACGGTGACCAGGAGCTGCGCGGTCGAATAGCCGTAGGTATTGAAGTTCGAGTTCTTGTCACCCTCGGGATAATACTTGGCCATGAAATCGAAATAGCGCTTCAGGCCCGGATCGTCCTTCCACTGCGGGTCGAGCGGATCCTTGCCGTAGTTGACGGAGATGACGCCCTTGGCAGCGTCGAGGCCCGCAGGCTGCATGACCGCGCCGACCGAGGTCGCGTTGATGTCGACAATGTGCACGGGGTGCCAATCGAGCTCATGGAGCTTCTTGATCGCCTGCGCGGCTTGTTTCGGCGTCGCGGCCGAGAACAACAGGTCGGCTCCCGCCGACTTGATCTTCAGGATCTGCGAGTCGATGGTCGGATCGGAAACCTCGTAGGAGGCTTCGGACACGATCATCGTCGACGCCTTGTCGCCGAGGCCGGCCTTGATGCCGTTCAGGTAGTCCTTGCCGAGATCGTCATTCTGATAGAGCACGCCGATCTTGGCGTTGGGATGCTCCTTCAGAATATACTGGCCGTAGATGCGGCCCTCGGTGAAGTAGTTGGGATTGTACCCCATGGTCCACGGGAAGTTCTTGGGGTCCGTGAACTTGGTGGCGCCGGTGGCGGCGAACAACTGCGGCACCTTCTTGGCGTTGAGGTATTTCTGGACCGCGGCGTTGGACGGCGTGCCGATGATCTGGAAGGTCAGCAGAACTCCGTCGTCCTCGACCAGCTTGCGGACCTGCTCGACGGCCTTGGGCGGCGAATAGGCGTCGTCATACTGGATCAGCTTGATCTTGCGGCCGTTGATGCCGCCCTGCTCGTTGATCATGTTGAAATAGGCGGCCTGGGTCTTGCCGATCGAGGCATAGGCCGAGGCGGGACCCGAGAACGGCACGGTCTGGCCGATCTTGATCTCGGTGTCGGAGGCGCCGGGGTCGTACTTCTTCTGGGCCGAGGCTGACGTGACGGAGAGGGTGACGGCCAAAGCAGCCGCCCCTGCAAGACGGAAATATCCCTGTCGCATGGGGTCTATCGTTCCTCCTGATTTGTTATGCGGCTGGTCTGCCCGACCGGGGCGCCATCGCTGGGAGGGAGTGTGGAGGAAGGGCTGGGCGGACGCAAGGCGAGGGGAGCACGGGTGCGGCGGTTCCGTCGATGTCGCTATGATGAGCCCAACTGGCTCAACAAGTTCGGTGTCGTCCCGGCCAAGCCCGGCGTCGCGCAGCGACGTCGGGCGCAGAGCCGGGATCCATGGCCACAGGCCGTCGTGTGGCTACGGCTCGGAGTGGCGATCCTGCCCCAAAACGCTGCCTGGGATTATGGGCCCCGGATCGGCGCCGTGACGCGCTTGTGCGCGTCACGGCTTGTCCGGGACGACACAGAGGATGGAGATACAGCCCGGCTCAGCCCGCGAGCCAAACCAGCACCAGGCCGATCGTGGCCGGCACGCTCTGGATGAACAGGATCTTGCGGCTGGCGGTGGCGGCGCCATAGAGCCCGGCGACGAGCACGCAGAGCAGGAAGAAGATCTTGATCTGGAACGCGAAGGCCGGCGTCGGGTGCGCCAGGCCCCAGAACAGGCCGGCGGCGAGGAAGCCGTTGTAGAGGCCCTGATTGGCGCCGAGCACCTTGGTCTGCTCCGCGCGCTCCGGCGTGTTGTTGAACGCTCTCAAGCCGGCCGGTTTGGTCCAGAGAAACATCTCGAGTACCAGAATGTAGACGTGCAGCAGGCCGATCAGCCCGACGACGATGCCTGCAATCAATGCCATGGTTCGGCTCCCCCAAGCCTGCGCGGGCCGGCGCTGGTGCCGGTCCCCTCGTTCAAATCGAGCTCCGAGCGGCTCAGGGCCGCGCGATGGTCGCTCATGCCGCCGGTTGAGCGGCCGCGTCGTCGTTCGCCAGCAGATGCAGCAGCGCGCTCTTGATCGCGGCCTGCCGGGTCGGCGCGTTGATCTGCGCGCCCAGGAGGTCGGTGACGTAGAACACGTCGCGGGCGCGTTCGCCGAAGGTGGCGACATGGGCCGAGGCGATGTTGAGATTCAGCTTCGAAATCGCGGTGGTCAGCTCGTACAGTAGGCCGGGGCGATCGAGGCCGGAGACCTCGATGACGGTGTAGAGCTCCGACCATTGATTGTTGATGGTGACCTCCGGCTCGACCGAGAACGCCTTGTGCTGTTTGCCCCGCGTCGTCCGCCGCGCCACGGCGTCCGGCAGCCGCAGCTTGCCCTCCAGCACCTGCTCGATGGTCTCGCCGATCCGCGTCGCGCGGCGGCCTTCGTCCTCGTCGCGCTCATATTCGCGGGAGATCGCGATGGTGTCGAGCGCGCGGCCGTCGGTCGTGGTGTAGATCTGGGCGTCGACGATGTTGGCGCCGGCCGAGGCGCAGGCGCCGGCGATGATCGACAGCAGCCAGGGATGGTCCATGGCGAAGATCGTCAGCTCGGTCACGCCGCGCGCCGGATCGAAGCCGACGTTGATCGCGAGCTTGTGGCCGGCATCCTCGCTCGATCGCACGAAGCGGGCATGGCGGATCTTGCGCGGCAGCTCGACCTTGAGCCAGTAGGCCGGATAGTGCCGGCCGATATAGGTGTTGAGCTCGTCCTCGGGCCAGTCGGTGAAGGCGTTGCGGAATTCGGCCTGCGCCGCGGTGATGCGCTTGGCGCGGTTGACCTCGGAGAAGCCGCCGGTCAGTACCGGCTCGGTCTCGTAATACAGCGTACGCAGCAGCTGCGCCTTCCAGCCGTTCCAGACGCCGGGGCCGACTCCGCGGATGTCGGCGGTGGTCAGGATGGTCAGCAGCTTCATCTGCTCGACGGACTGCACCACGGCGGCGAAATTCTCGATCGTCTTGCGGTCCGACAGGTCGCGCGACTGCGCCACCGTCGACATCGTCAGATGCTCCTCGATCAGCCAGGCGACCAGTTCGGTGTCGGCATTGTTGAAGCCGAGCCGCGGGCACAGCCGGCGCGCGATCTTGGCGCCGGCGATGGAATGGTCCTCGGGCCGCCCCTTGGCGACGTCGTGCAGCAGCACGGTGATGTAGATGACAGCGCGGTGCTCGGGCCGGATCTTGCGCATCAGGTCGGAGGCCAGGGTGAACTCGTCGATGCCGCCGCGCTCGATCTCCTGCAGGAACCCGATGCAGCGGATCAGGTGCTCGTCGACCGTGTAGTGATGATACATGTTGAACTGCATCATCGAGACGATGCGGCCGAAGGCGCGAATGAAGTGGCCGAGCACGCCGGTCTCGTTCATCCGCCGCAGCACGACCTCGGCATCGTTGGAGGTCAGGATCTCCATGAACAGCCGGTTGGCCTCGGGATCGTCGCGCAGCTCGGTGTTGATCAGGTTCAAAGAGCGCGTGACCGCGCGCATCGCGTCGGGATGGAAGGCGAGGTTGTGCTTCTGCGCCAGCCGGAAGATGCGGATCAGATTGACCGGATCGTGCTTGAAGACGTCGGGCGCGGCGAGGTTGATGCGGTTGTTGTCGACGATGAAGTCGTCGCTCTCCGGCACGCGCCGCCAGGTGGCGCCGGTGGTCAGGCGCGAGATCATCCGGCTCAGCACCGGCGCCGGCTTGGCCTGCTGGTCCTCGAGCTTGGCGCACAGGATGGCGGTGAGATTGCCGACCTCCTTGGCGACCAGGAAGTAGTGCTTCATGAAGCGCTCGACATCCTGCATGCCAGGATGGCTGGTGTAGCCAAGCCGCACCGCGATCTCGCGCTGCAGGTCGAACGACAGCCGTTCTTCCGGACGGCCGCTGACGAAATGCAGGTTGCAGCGCACCGACCACAGGAAGTCCGCGCAGCGCCGGAAGGTGCGGTATTCATGCGCGTCGAACACGCCGCGCTCGACCAATTCGGCGGTCTCGCGCACGCGGTAGACGTATTTAGCGATCCAGAACAGCGTGTGCAGGTCGCGCAGGCCGCCCTTGCCGTCCTTGACGTTGGGCTCGACGAGATAGCGCGACTGGCCGCCGCGGCGGTGCCGCTCCTCGCGCTCGGCGAGCTTGGCGGCCACGAACTCGGCTGCGGTGCCCTGCACCACCTCGCTGTCGAAGCGCGCGACCAGCTCGTCATAGAGCGGCCGGTCGCCCGCGAGATAGCGCGTCTCCAGGATGGCGGTGCGGATGGTCATGTCGCCGCGCGCCTGGCGGATCGACTCGTCGACCGAGCGGGTCGCGTGGCCGACCTTCAATCCCATGTCCCACAGCGAGTACAGGATGGCTTCGGCGACCTGCTCGCCCCAGGCGGTCTGCTTGTAGGGCAGGATGAACAGGAGATCGATGTCGGACTCCGGCGCCATCAGGCCGCGGCCATAGCCGCCGGTGGCGACCACCGCCATGCGCTCGGCGCCGCTCGGCACCTGCGAGCGATAGAGGTGCTGGGTGGCGGCGGCGTAGAGGATGCGAATGATCTCGTCCTGCACGAAGCAGAGCTGCTCGGCGCAGCGCCGGCCGTGGCGGTCCTTCAACAGTTGCGCCTGGGCCGCCGCGCGCGCCTTGACCAGCTCGGCCTTGAGGAATTGCACCACGGCGGCGCGGAACATGTCCTCGCGTCCCGAATGCTGCGCGGCCAACGCGTCGACCGCAGCCGCGATGCCGGCGCTGTCGAAATCGGAAAGGCTATCAGGGTGGGAATGGGGGGCGACGCTGTCCATGGATGCAACCGGATATCGAACAAGGCCTGTGCTGTCACGAAACTTCCAATGCAACAATCGATCCATGCTGTCATCGGTGCTCACGGGATGATGATCGTTCTGAACGGCGCCGTCGAAAGGAAAAGCAATTCTCGCGCGCCCCTGGCATAACTCATTGAAACAACAGCAATGTTTCTTGAGGGTTGGAGGGGTGACGATGGGTGGATTGTCGAGGCGCGGATTTGCTGCGGTTGCGGCCGTGGTTCTACTGGGATGCGGCGCTGCACGCGCGGCCGAGCCGGTGAAGGAGATCCGCTTGGATTGGGCGACCTACAATCCGGTGTCGCTGGTGCTGAAGCAGAAAGGACTTCTGGAGAAGGAGTTCGCCAAGGACGGCATCAGCATCGTCTGGGTGCAGTCGGCCGGCTCCAACAAGGCGCTCGAATTCCTCAACGCCGGCTCGCTCGATTTCGGCTCGACCGCCGGCTCCGCCGCGCTTGTCGCCCGGATCAACGGCAACCCGATCAAGTCGGTCTACGTCTATTCGCGGCCCGAATGGACCGCGCTGGTCACGGCCAAGGATTCCAAGATTGCCTCTGTGGCCGACCTCAAGGGCAAGCGGGTCGCGGTGACCCGCGGCACCGATCCGCACATCTTCCTGGTGCGCGCGCTGCTGTCGGCGGGCCTCACCGACAAGGACATCACGCCGGTATTGCTGCAGCACGCCGACGGCAAGGCGGCGCTGATCCGCGGCGACGTCGACGCCTGGGCCGGGCTCGATCCGATGATGGCGCAGGCCGAGGTCGAGGAGGGCGCCAGGCTGTTCTACCGCAAGGCCGACGCCAACACCTGGGGCATCCTGAACGTGCGCGAGCAGTTCCTGAAGGATAATCCGGAGATCGTCCGCCGCGTGCTCGCCACCTACGAGGTCGCGCGCAAGGACGCGCTGGCCAACTACGACGACCTCAAGAAGACCTTCATCGCCGTCACGAAGCTGCCTGAGACGGTGGTCGACAAGCAGCTCAAGGAGCGCACCGAGCTGACCCATAGCCGCATCGGCGCACCCCAGCGCGAGTCGATTCTGGCTGCGGGCCTGGCGCTGCAGCAGGCCGGTGTCGTCGATGCCAAGGTGGATGTGAAGGCCACGCTGGACGCCCTGATCGACGACCAGGTCCCGTTGCCGACGAATTAGGACTTGCACGGCTCGGGCAATAGGCCGCTGCGCCAAATCGCCTATGCCAAGAGCCGGCGATCAAAAACCGGTGTCGTCCCGGACAAGCTCGCCAACGCGATAGCGTTGGCGGGCGCAGATCCGGGACCCATAATCCGTGACGCCTGTTGTGAGGCAAAGCTGGAGCGGCATCTCGCTTCAATACGACGGCCGCGGAGTATGGGTCCCGGCCCAAGGCCGGGACGACAGCGATTGCTGGGCGCCGTCCTTGGTCACCATGCTGATCGGCCACCACGACTATCCGCCAACGCCACGCCTTGCATTCCCGCGCGAGACACTGTTCTCACTATGACCATGACCGTCGAATTGCAGGCACCCGCTTCGGCCGCCCCGACATCCCAGACCGCTACCACGCCGCGGCTCGCACGCTTCGCGCGGCCGCTGGTGGGCCTGCTGCTGCCGCTATCGCTCGCACTCGCCTGGGAGCTTGCCGTCCGGGCCGGCTGGTCCAACGGCCGGCTGGTGCCGCCGCCCTCGAAGGTCTTCACCACCATCGCCGAGCTCGCCCGCTCCGGCGAACTCTCCCGCCACATCACGATGACCTTGACCCGCGTCGGCATCGGCTTCGGCCTCGGCGTCGCCGCCGGCACGCTGCTCGGCGGCATCTGCGGCTATTGGGGTTTCGCGCGCCGGCTGGTCGATCCGACGATCCAGGCGCTGCGTGCGATTCCGTCGATCGCCTGGGTGCCGTTGTTCATTCTGTGGCTCGGCATCTTCGAGACCTCCAAGGTGGCGCTGATCGCAGTCGGCGTGTTCTTCCCGGTCTATCTCGGCCTGACCGGTGCCATTCTTTCGGTCGACCGCAAGATCGTCGAGGTCGGCCGCGTTTTCCGCCTGTCCGGACCGGCCATGATCCGCCGCATCCTGCTGCCGGCGGTGCTGCCGGCCTATGTGGTGGCGCTGCGCGTCGGCCTCGGCCTGGGGTGGATGTTCGTCGTTGCCGCCGAGTTCATGGGCGCCTCCGAAGGGCTCGGCTACCTCCTGATCGACGGCCAGCAGCTCGGCAAGCCGGCGCAGATCGTGGCGGCCATCGTCATCTTCGCGATCATCGGCAAGGTCACCGACTGGCTCCTGGAGATATCAACCGCGCCGCTGTTGCGCTGGCAGGACAGTTTCGCGCGCCAGAGCGGGGCGGCCTGATGCTGCAGCTCGCATCCGTCACCAAGGTCTATCCCAACGGTGTCCACGCGCTGGAGCGGTTCTCGGCCGGGATCCAGCTCGGCGAGATCATCGCCATCATCGGCGGCTCCGGCTGCGGCAAGTCGACGTTGTTGCGCACCATCGCCGGGCTCGACCGCGCCAGCGCCGGCACCGTGACGCTCGACGGCGAGGCGATCATTGCGCCGCATCCCAAGGTCGGCATCA
>BFBZ01000012.1_pt266 | contig 15832 bp, 17 predicted proteins | sample 1888401 | NCBI WGS metagenome assembly BFBZ01 (sample SAMD00112614, study PRJDB3348) | symbiont metagenome | host: Chara braunii | reverse complement strand
ATGAAGGTCGAAGTTCCCGAAGGGCTGACCGCCAGGCGCGCCATGGGCGAGGCCAACCGCAAGCGCTTTGGCGAGATGTTCGGGCGCGATCACAGCCACGCAACCGACGCCGAGGTGCTGGATGCGCTCGTCTACAATGTGTTTCCGAATTTTGCGCCCTGGGGCGGGTTCATGCCGAATATCGTCTATCGCTTCCGGCCATGGCCGGATCAGGACAAGACGCTCATGGAAGTGCGGATACTGACCCGCGTTCCTCCCGGCCAGAAAATTCCCCGGGCCGTCGGCATGCACATGCTCTCCGACGATGAGACCTGGTCTGCGGCAACAGAGCTTGGCGTTCTGGGCAACGTGTTCGATCAGGACATGGCCAACCTGCCCTATGTGCAGGACGGGCTGAAAGCCTCCAAGAACAATCAGGTCAATCTTGGCGACTATCAGGAAATCAGAATTCGGCAATTCCACCGGACATTGGACAAATATCTCGCGCAGTATTGAGATCAGCGCAGGAGGAACACCGGCATGACGACGCTTATCGACAGATCCGAACTCACCGCGATGGTCAGGACGACGATCGAACACGGCAAGACGAGAACGATCCCCAAGGCGCCCGGCATCCTGAAGATTCCCGCATCCAATTATTTCGATCCGGACCGCTTTCAGGTGGAGGTGGACCGTATCTTCAAGCGCCTGCCCCTGATGCTTGCCGCCAGCGCCGAATTGCCGAAGCCGGGCGACTTCAAGACCATGGAGGCGGTGGGCGTTCCGATACTGATCGTGCGCGGAGCCGACGGGCAAGTGCGCGCGTTCATCAATTCCTGCGTTCATCGCGGGGCCAATGTGGCAACCGCGGAGCGCGGCAATGCACGGCTGTTCATGTGTCCCTATCACGGCTGGACCTATAGCCAGAAGGGCGACCTGATCGGCGTGGCGGCCCAGGAAGATTTCGGCGATCTGGACAAATCCTGCCTGAAACTCAAGGCGCTGCCGGCTGCCGAACGCGCTGGCCTGATCTGGGTGATCGTCAATCCCAATTCCGGGCTGGATATCGATGCCTTCCTCTCGGGATATGATCGTTATCTGGGGCATTTCGGGTTCAAGGATTGGTATTTCTTCTCGAACCGCACGCTCAAGGGGCCGAACTGGAAGGTCGCCTATGACGGCTATCTCGATTTCTATCACCTGCCCGTTCTGCACAAGAACACGTTCGGCGAGGATATGTGCAACCAGGCCATCTATACGGCTTGGGGACCCCATCAGCGCGTTCAGATGCCGGCACGCAACCATGCCGAGCTGGAAGCAAAGCCCGAGACCGATTGGGGCGCAGACACGTTGATGACCGGGGTGTGGACCATCTTTCCGCACATCTCCATCGCGAGCTTCGATGGCGGCGGGCGCGGTGTGATGGTTTCGCAATTGTTGCCGGGCGACACGGTGGGCGAATCCTTCACCACCCAGATCTACCTGATGGAAAAGAAGCCGGATGGCGAGACGGAGAAACTCGCGCACGAGCAATTCGCGTTTCTGGAAAACGTGGTGCAGAACGAGGATTACTTTACCGGCCTGCGCCAACAGCGGGCCCTGAAGGCAGGCGGTCTCGACCATGTGATGTTTGGGCGCAACGAAGGCGGCGCGCAGCAATTCCATCAATGGGTCGACAGGATCATCGGCGCCGACGATCAGACGCTGAACCGGATGTTCTCCGAGTAGCAAACCCGGCTCGCCAGATACCGATACCCGGAAATGGCGGCTATTCGGCCGCCATTTTCACGAGGTTCAGCCTGGGCTCGTTTGGATAAACCCATTCTTCGCCGATGACCGGCTCGACACGCAGCTCCGGCGGAATGTTTTCGGATCCGATCATTCGATCCGCCGTCTGATGCCAGTAATAGATTCGCATTTCCTGATAGCTCAGCGGCACGCCCTTGAAGCCATAGGATTCGACGGATTTCTGAATCCACTTTCCGAATTCGGTATCTTCCTTCAGCACTTCATTGAAGGCGGCGATATAACCATCCCAATTCGGGGATTTTTTGCCGCTGCCCCAATCGGCGCCGAACCACCAGACTTCGAGCTTGCACTTGTCGAGACCATTGGGCCAGAACAGCAGCACCGGAAAGCCATAAGAACCCAGCGGCGAAACCCAGTTCGGAAACATGCCGTAGGATTGCGTGCAGGTTCGCGCGATTTCGCCGACAGTCGGGATGTCTATCTCCGGCGTGCCGCTGAGATATGGTTTCGCCTGCCCCACCATTTCGCGCGAAGGTGCCACCATCCGGCCGTGACCATATGGATAAATCGTGTTCACGTTCTTGTCGGAATCGAGCAGCAGATCGACCGTCGCGGGATGGATGGATTTCACATGGTAGACTTCCATGTTGGCTTCCATCGCGATCTTCCAGTTGGAATTCAGATCCCAGACATAGTGATCCACAAGGCGAACCTGGTCGAAACGGAATTCATCCCATTCGCCGGCGATGCTGCCCAGCCATTCCTTCAAGGCGGGCGCATCGGCATCGAAATTCACGAAGATCAGGTTGCCGAAGCGTTCGCAACGCACGGACCGCAGCGAACGGCAGGAAAAATCCAGATCCACGAAATCACGCGGATCGCGCACGGAGACGAGCTTGCCTTCATCATCATACGTCCAGCCGTGATATTTGCATGAGAGGCGCGCGCGCTTGCCCGATGCTTCCTGGACCACGGGCGCACCGCGATGGCTGCAGGTGTTGTAAAACGCATTGATGGCGCCGGAGCGGGAATGAATGATGACGACGGGCTGACCGGACGTTTCCCAGAGCTTGTAGCAACCGGGCTCGGGTATCTCGTCGATATGCCCGGCAAGCAACCAGGATTTGCGCCACACGTGCTGCTTTTCCAGCTCCTGAAACCGCACATCGTTGTAGCGTCCGGCAGGCAGATCGGGAAACTTCGGAAAGCCTATCGGCGGGCCGTTTCGCGATCCCTCATAATCCATGAGTCTGCGAAGGTCGTGAATTTCCTGCTTGTTCATCTCTTTTCCCTGACTGAGGGTCGCTTGCGAACTGCCCTTGTGCCTAACCGGCCGGCGGGCGCGGCTTGTTGGTCAACGTCCAATTCTGGCGCTTGACCCAATCATGGATGGTTTCGAGCTTGATCGGCATGCGATCCAGCATGGCATCGACATCCACCTGAAATGGGCGCGTCGGGGCATTGTTGTTGTATTGGTAGAATTGATCGATATAGGCGCGCGTTGCCGCCTGTTCCTCTTCGCCCATCTCGTCGCCAAAGGCGTCGGTCAGCAATTCGCCGAATTTCCTGGGCGAGATCGGTTCATAAACCACCTTGCGCCCCACCACATCCGACAGGGCCGCGGCGATATCCGTCGGCTTGATCCTTTGGGGACCGCCGATATTCATCCATGCGCCCTCCATATCGGGCCGATCGAGAGACGCGATCATGAACTTCGCCACATCATCGAGGCTGATCCAATTGGCCTCCAGATCGGGCCGATGTGCATAGATGAACTTTCCTTCGCGAACGATATAGGGAAATGCCCAGTTGGTAAGAAGGTTGTCCATGAACAACACCGAACCAAACACGGTCGCCGGCACACCGCTTCGCCACAGGGCATTCACGCCTTCGGTATTGTTCGCGTAGAAGCCGGGATCGCCGGGACGATCCGGTATCCAGCTGCTTGTGTTCCAGACCAGGCGCTTGACGCCTGCCGCCTTGGCGACCCGCCCGAGGCGATCGAGAGAGGCAGAGCGATCCGAACGATCGCGCGCCTCGCCCGGCGTCGGGCCGCGCAGGGGATGGGTATAGAACACCGCATCGACACCTTCGAACGCGCGCGCGAGAGACGCTTCGTCCATGATATCGGCGGGCATGATTTCGACGTTTTCGAATTTCTCGCCGTTAAACGGATCGGCGCGGCGCGACAGGGCGCGCACCTTGTGGCCAGCCGCGACGAGTTGGCGAACCTGTGCCATGCCCTGGCGCCCGCTTGCTCCGAAGACTGTCACAAAGGCCATCGCTCGTCCTTTCTGCTGTTTGTTCTTGCGACCCGCGCCTATGGCATATAGGGCGCGCGATCCATGAATACGGTGGTTTCACGCTCCACGGATTCAGTAAGCCCGGCGGCGATTTCGGGGAAGCGTGCGTGACGGGCCATCGCCTGCAGGCCGCGATCATAGTGGTTGAAATCTTCGAGTTCCCAGATGTCGATCACCGTGTGCAGGCGTCCAGTGCGCTGCATATAGGCACCGCGCAGCTTCCAGCCCGCCGCGGTCGCGATCGGAAGAACGATCTCCATCGTCTGATAGAACTTTGCAATCCCTTCGGCGCGAAGCTCTATTGTCGCTTGAAAGTAAACAGCCATGACAATCGCCTGTCCTTTAGCGCATCGAGAACAGCGCGGCGGCGCTTGAATGCGCCGCCGGCTCCGTTTGATCAGTACCGATAGGTTGCCTGGATCGCGATGGTGCGTGGATCCAGAACGACGCCACCTTGATCGGAGAGGAGTTGTGCCGGCGTCGTCGTGTGAAGTCCGGTCGAGCCACCCGAAAGCGGCAAGCCCTGTGCGCCGGCTATGACGAACTCATTGTTCAGGTTCTTGCCGATGAGGGCGACCTCCCAATGATTGTCTGTGTCGCCGATGCGCACCGACGCATCGAACATGGCGTATGCGCCCTGGCGATCGATCTGCATGGCAAGATCGCTCGGGAACCCGTTTGCAACATAACTGCTGCTGAAGCGCAGATTCCCCGAAAGACCCAGGATCAAATCCTCACCGACGGGGGTGTTGTAATCACCCTCGAAGGACGCGGTCCATTTGGGCGCCAATGCTGTCGGGCGGCCGCTGACATTCATGAAGTCGCAAGCATGGGCCGCCGATCCATCGCAGAAAGATCCGGTGGTCGGATCGAGCTGCCCTGCCGGAATGATGCTGCCGGTTATGGGATCGCGATGGTAGTTGCAGCCCTCCTCGAATGAGATGCCGGCAGGCGAGCAAGGCGCGATGAAATGACCGTAATGGGCATCGTCATAAGCAAGCGTGCCACGCAGCGTCAGGCCGGTGACATCTTTGGGTGCGTATTGCGCCTCGAACTCTATGCCTTTGGTACGCGCCGAGGCAGCGTTGAGCGTGATGTAGTTGAAGGTCGGTGTGTTGAAGAAATCGACCTGAAGATTGGTGTAGAGGTAATTGTAGACGTCGACATTGACTTGCAGTTGGTTGTCGAACCACGTCGATTTCACGCCACCTTCGAGGCCCTGTGCCTTTTCCGGCTTGAAGAAGAAGTCATTCGGGCTGCCCAATGTGCTGAGAATGGCGCTGGCCGAGAACCCGCCAGACTTGAAGCCGCGCTTCCAGCCACCATAGACCGTCATGTCTTCCGTGGGATGCCAGGTGAGCATCGCTTCAGGCGAGAAATTGTCGAAATCCTGATGGCCGGCCACCTGTGTGGCGGGATTGCTGGGATCGTATTGCAGGAACAGGAAAGGATAGGGCACCGCAAGCGTGTAGGGCGGAGGCGAACCGGGACCGGCCGGCGCCGTATTGATGCCCGGATTCACGTAGGGCTGGCGGAAGAACGAACTCTTGATTTCGTGGGTGAAGCGCCCGCCGAGCGTGCCTTGCAGATCCGGCAAAATATCCCAGATGAACTGTCCGAACGCTGCGTAAGTTGTTCCCGCGGTGGCGGAGAGTTTGCGGTAAGACGTGTACTGGGTTGTCGGGTCGGTGACGGCGGTGTTGTCGCTGCCGAAGAAAACGACATCCTGATTGAAATCGAGCTGGGTGGATTGATAATAGAGACCGCCGCTGAAATTCACCGGAAAGTCCAAGGTGGTCAGAATGCGCTCTTCGGTCGAAAACGCGTGCCAGGTGAAATGTTCCCCGGCCATCACAAGTGGCGTTCCCGTGAAATCCTGGTCGCCGGCCCAATCGTTGTAGAGGCGCTGATAGCCGGAGACCGAAGACAGCGTATATTTCGGCATCACATACTGGGCATTCGCGATGAGGGTATAAGATTCATATTCCTCGAAATTGCGGCCACCCTTTTTGTTCAGCAGGGGATTGGTCGCTGCTATATCCGCAGGCGTGTCATTCACCTGATATGACCATTGCTTGCCGCAGGATTCGGCCGGATTCAGTTGCGGGCTGCCGAGCGGGCAATAGAACGGGACGACATTGTAACTGTTGTTGTTGGTTTTGTAGACGTCGCCTGTCGCTTTCACGTTCAGCGAGAAGCGGTCGTCCGGTGTCCATTTTGCCGTCAGCCGAACCACGCCGGTCTTTTCGCGCGGAGAATCGCGTTCCGGCGTGTCGGTGGGATGCAGGGCTATGTCGCCCGTTACCGCATCGCGGGTCGCATAGTTGAGACCGCCCGGCGCATTGTTTGTAAAATAGCCGCTGAACATCTCACTGCCGCGAACGGCAAGGCGAAGGCCGAGCGTATCGGTTACCGGGCCGGATACCACCGCCTCGATGGACGGTTCCTGGGCTTTGAATTCATAGGTCGCGCGAACGTAAGCCTCAAGCGTGTCGCCGGGGTCTTTCGATTCCAGCGAGATTGCGCCGGCAGTGGCGTTCTTGCCGAAATAGAGCGCCTGCGGACCTTTGAGTATTTCGACCTGCTTCATGTCAAAGAAGCCGTCATTGAGAACGCGGCCCTGGCCGAAATAAACGCCATCCACGTTCACGGCCACCGACTGCTCAATGCCGATATTTTCGAACGACGAACCGATGCCGCGCAGGCTGATATCCGCGCCGCTTCCGCTGCCGCCGCGCTGAACGATCAGCTGCGGGGTCTGCGCCGCCACGTTTTCGAGGCTGGTCATATTGTATTTGTCGAGCTTTTCGCCGCTCAGGGCAGTGACGGCGACAGGGATGTTCTGAACATTCTCTTCGCGCTTTCGAGCGGTCACGACGACGGTCTCGATCTGGGCGGTGGCGGACGAAAAGTCGAGTGCCGTGAAAGCCGTGGCTGCGAATGCCATCAGAACGGCGCTTGAGGTCTTGCGGTAAAGGCTGCTCACTTTGCGAGCCGTACGTGAAGACGTCGTCATGGGTTAGCCCCTCGGTTGAATAGCGTTCCAATCCCTTTGGAGACCGGTTGCCTCAAGCTGTGGGCCCGTCGTCTCCGAGTCTTTTGCGAGCCGTTTGGCTGCGCACCGTCCTTGAAGGCGCTGCATAGATTATTGCAGCGCAACAATACCGGCAGAAATTTCCTAACATAAAAAAACAGTCTGTTCTATTTCTTTTAGTCAAGGTAACCGGAATAAGGGACCCGGGTTGCGTTTTTGCCACTTGGAAAACGGCGCGGCCTGCGAACGCGCAGCCCGCACCGCAAATTATGCATTCGCTATACGGCGCTTGCGGACCGATGGCATTGCGATGGCTATCAACCCAATCGCTGCAAGCACCGCAGCCGCAACATAGCCAACCTGAAAATCGGTGGCACTCAATGTCCCGGACGAATTCAAAGATGACGCTGCCGCCACCGAAAGACAAACCGTCCCGCCCACGGCCACCCCAATCTGTTGGAACGTGAACAATACGGCGGACGCCAGCCCCTGCTGCGATGAAGAAATGCCTGCGGTCGCATTTCCGATAAGCGCCATATATCCCACAAGGCTGCCGATCGGCGCGATGATCGAGCCCAGAAGCACCGCAATGACGTATGTCTCCGACCTTGCAAATGCGGCAAGCATCAGAAGGCCCAGAATGTTGATACAAAATCCCAGAATTGCAGTCGCCTTTAGCGGCATCCGCGCCATGATGAATGGCACGGCCTGCCCGGCCACCACGACCGCCGTCGCATAAGGAAGCATCCCCAGACCGGACGCGGCCGCAGAGAATTTCAGAACCGTCTGCATATAGAGATTGGCAAGCAGAAAGATGCCGCCAACGCCTGCGAGCAAACCAAGCCCCGCAAAACATCCGACGATCAATTGTGGTGTGAACACCGATCTCGGCACCAGCGGCGAGGCAATACGCGACTCAAAGATATAGAACGCCACATACCCGGCTACCGCCAGCAGAAGCGCCGCCGCGCCACCGCCGGATTTGAGGCCGCTTTCGCCAATCAGTGACAGCGCCCAGAGCAACAAGGTGGTCGCAAGTGTAATCAACACAGCGCTCGGGAGATTTGCGAGTGTCTTTACGCCTTCGCGGCTGGTGCGGGGCACCAATCGCCAGACAAGAATGAGCGCCACCAATATGGACGGCACATTGAGAAGGAAAACGATCCGCCAGCCGAAAGCCGTGGTCAGGAAGCCACCCAGGACAAGACCGATGATCACCGACATGCCCTGCATCATGCCAAACACACCTAGTGCGCGGTGACGCGGCGCCCCTTCCGGGACGAGCGTGTTGATCAATGAGAAGCTCGATGGCGACAACAGCGCCGCGCCCAATCCCTGCAAAGCGCGGGCGGGCAACAGCGCCCAGATCGACGGCGCAAGCGCGGACAGCAACGAGCCCGCACCAAACAATACTAGGCCGGCGAACAGGCATCGGCGCTGACCGAGCAGATCGGTGAGGCGGCCACCAAGTATCAAAAAGCCCGCAAAGGCCAGGGCGGTTGCGGAAATCACCCAGGAAAGCATGGCCGGTTGAATGTTGAGAGCACGGCCGATGGATGGCAGCGCGACACTGACGATCGAGAAATCCGTTGTCAGCACAAGCTGGCAAAGGCCCATGAGAAACACAATGCCGCGATAGCGCGGCGCAGGGGGAACGGCATCGGGCCGCAACTGGCGCAAGGTCATATAGCTCGCCCTTTGCTGCTTGGTGGCTAGAGGCGCCCGGCAAAATTCGCGTAGGACTTATCGCCCTCGCCCCGCTCACCAAACGTCCACGCGCCGGGTTCCGCGCGGTTCCAATTGTCTGTGGAGGGCACCGCCGAATTCCAATCATAGCTGGCGTGCCGATGGGCGATCTTCCACGCGCCATCGCGCCGCTCGAATCTGTCGAGATAGCGGCCAGCCGCGATCATGAACTGATCCTTTCCGCCATCCTGCGGCAGCGCGTGGTGGGCAATGAAATAGCTTTCGCCATAGGCCTTATCGCCCTTCACCTCGATCAGCACATTGCAGATGCAGTGCTGGGTACGCCGCATCGAGCCCAGAACGGGCATCACCCAGGTCGCAAAATCCCCCGCCGTGCCGTGAAAGACACCGTGATCGTCGGTCGCATCGGGATGAAACAGCGACCGCAGAAGTTTTTCATCGCAGCGGTCGATCGCGCGCGCGAGCCTGTAGACGAGTTCGGCGCATGACTGTTTGTCAAGCAACTCGAGCATCCGGGCGTCCAGCGATTCGGCCATGGCTTACCTCCCGCGATCCCATTCCTGTGGGAATGTTTCAGCAAATGCTCTCACGCCATAAAAGAAACGCAAGAGTTTTTATTCGTCAATGATGATTATTTTCTGCGGCCGGCCATTTTGGGCGGCCGCGACCACAGGGCGTGCAGTGCAACACGCAAGGCTTCGCGAACGCCCTCGATGCGAGATGCGCCATCATCGGGAAAGACGTGGAGGAACATCCATTCGTCGATGATCCCCGTCAGATCCCGCGCGCCGCGAAAACGATCGGTATCGGCAATCCCGGGAATTCCAAACAATTCGTCGGTAAAACTGCGCTGCCAATCATCACGCTGCTTGGCGGCCTGCCTCAATACGGTGCGCAATGTCGGGTTGGTGCGGGACGCAGCGATCAGTTCCAGCCGCGCGGCGCGATAACAATCCTCCTGCGGGCTCGCGACCATATCGATGGCCTTCTCGATGGGATCGCGGCCAACCGCCCTTTGATTCAGGCTGGCAACATAGGTTTCCCATTGCTGCTGTTCGATATGTTGGGCCAGCGCAAGAATGACATCGGCAATGGTGAGAAAATAGTACTGAAGACAGCCTCGCGTGACGCCTGCGAGTTCCGCAACTTGCGCAAGATTCGTTCCGCGATAGCCATACTGGTTCAGGCTTTTGACGGCTGCTTCGAGAATTGCCACGCGCGTCCCGGCGCTTTTTGCCGTGCCCTTGCGCGACCGTTCGACGGCGGGCTTTCGCGCACGAACCGCCGCAGCGGACGCGATAGCGGTGGTGGGCGATTTCATTTCGGCGATCCTCATGGCCGGCCTTCGGCGCATCGATTAATATAAAAACACAATGGCCTAAATTAATCACTATTGCTTTTTTTCTAAAACCACCGGATGCTGGCGAAACTGGCCGAAAAGCCGCTTGCACAAACCGGCTCGGCAGACGCCAGATATTTGGGAGATCGCCAATGGTCATGCTGGACGAAACCCGCACGCAAGCTCGCCGCGTCGACAAGCGAAAAGCGCCGGAACCCCTGCTCAGCGATCATCCCATATCTCCCGATCGCTACTATTCCCGCGAATTTGCGCAACGCGAATGGGACAAGATCTGGACCAAGACATGGCAGATCGCCGGCGTTGTTCAGCAACTTCAAAAACCCGGCGACTACATCACCATGCCGCTGGGACCGGAAACCATTCTTTGCGTCATGGGCGAAGACCGGAAAGTCCGTGCGTTCTACAATGTGTGCCAGCATCGCGGCATGCTTCTGATGGGCGCCGAACAGGGAAGCTCGCGCCGCCTTGTTTGCCCGTATCACGGCTGGGCTTATGATCTGAAAGGCACGCTGCGCGTGGTGCCGGAGGAGGCGGATTTCCCGCAAGGCAGCCCTTGCGGGAAGCTTAATCTCGCCGAAATCCCTTGCGATGTGTGGGCGGGATTCGTGTGGTTCAACATGGATCCGAAATGCGCCCCGCTGCGTGAAGCACTAAGCCCCATTGTCGATCAGGTTGAATGTTACCCGATGGACGACATGGTGCGCACCCATTGGGTAACGCTGGAAGGAAACTTCAACTGGAAACTCGTGCAAGACAATTTCAACGAGTCCTATCATGTGCCGTTTGTGCATCCGCAAACGAAATTCGTGATGGAATATGCGCATCAGGATTGCCAGTTCGATCTTTATGACACCGGGCATTGCCGCATGTTCCTGCCGGGCTCGACCCCGACACGCCATTTGCAGGGCGGCGAGGAAGAAACGCTGAGATATATGGCCGAAGATCTGGCGTTCTGGGGATTGGATGCCGATCAGTTTCGCGGCGGCAAGACCCGCGAAATCCGGCGGGCCATTCAGCTACAGAAGCGCAAACTCGGCGCATCGAAAGGTTATGATTTTTCGGCTTACGACGATGATCAGCTGACCGATCACTGGCACTACACGATCTTCCCGAATCTTTCGTTCAGCCTGAAACCCGATGGCAATATCTGGCTGCGCGCCCGGCCACACGAAACGGACCCCGAAAAATGCTATTTCGACATGTGGTATCTGACTCTGTTCCCCAAGGGACAGACGAAATACTACTCCGCGAGCATGGCGGAATGGGTCAGCATCGAGACGCCCGCGCCGCATCAGCAAGGCAAATGGGGCGAAGTCTCCATGGGCCCCGGCATCGATCAGGACGTATCAATCTGGGAGATGCAGCAGCGCGGCCTGCATTCACGCGGCTACAAGCGCGATACACTGGCCTGGCAGGAAAGGCGAGTGCGCTTTTTTCACGACAACATCGAGCGCTGGCTCGCGCGTTGACTATTTCTTGCGGCTGCGCGGGCCGCGGAATTTTTCCGCTTCCTGCTTTGTCGGTGGCTTCAGCTCGCCATCGCGGAGCTGGCGCATCACAAGGGCAAGCAGGGCGCGCAACGTGGCCTCCCGCGCGGGATTATTCCAGATCGGCCTGTTGAGGACGAGACCTTCAAGTGTCGCCTCTACAAAGTCCGTTGCATATTCAAGCAATTCCGCCTTGTTCTTCCACTCGGGGAAGACCCGCACGCTTTCGGCGCGCCAAATACGATCGTAACGTTGTGCCTTCGGCAGGAATATCTGCTGCAACTCGATGTTGGTTCGCGCAGCCACGCTAAGCTCGAGATAGGCTTTGTATTCGCGCGTGAAATATCCTTCCCACGCCTGCTCGATGCCCAGGTTCTCCTGCACGCGCTGCTTTTCCGAAAGCGTTCCTATCCGTTCGCCGAAAATCGCCATGCGGCGGAAAAACAGATAGTCGATAACCGCCGAGATCAATTCCTGCTTCGACGCATAGTGGTGGGTCATCGCTCCGCGCGATATCTTTGCGACCTCGGCAATCAATTGCATCGTGGTCTGCGCGTAGCCATGCCGCTCGAGACAATCGATGGCCGCTTCGAGAATCGCGGTTCGCGTCTGTGAGCTTTTCCGCTGCTGCCACTTTGGCCCGTGCGGGGCCAGCCCTTCCGGCTCGAGTTCGGCCAGCAAATTAGCGGTCTTTTTCGTCATTCCAAACCCCACCCCGTCCGAATCGTAGGCTTCAAAAAGCTGTAGCGCGCAAAAGGGGCGCGCACCACGCCAATATTGTCGCGAATCAACAGGAAACGCGCGTGGCGCGCCTCATTTGGCGGGCTCCAGAAGGACAAATACAGTCCTATCCACAATTTCAACGGGGAATGTTCGGATCGGCGCCTTGGTCAATGCGCCTGCCGTCGAGCCATCCCGCAGGTCAAACCTCGCGCCGTGGACGGGGCAGGACAGAATATGCCCCCTGATACGCCCCCCTTCCAGCGGGGAGCCATTGTGGGTGCAGCGATTCTCGACAGCAAAAACCCCGCCAGCCGAGCGACAAACAAGGACCGAAAGGCCCGCCACATCGAACGCGAGGCTGCCTCCTTCCGGAACGCTATCCAATTCCGCAACACGGATTTTGGGCATCGAGAGCTACAATGGCATTTTGGGATTCAGCCCCAGGCTGTAGAGCGGATCTTCCGGGTATCGGCGCCCGACCACTTTCAAACCGGCATAGAGCCCGCTGTCCCAGATTGCAGATGACGGGCCGTTTTGATTGAAGTCCATCGCATATTGGCGATGGAGAATGCGCCATTGACCTGCCCGGCATTCAAAGCGGTCAAGGTAGCGGCCGCCCACCATCATCTCCCTGTTGCCTTCCGGCGTATGCACCTCGTGATAGGCTCTACAATAGGTTTCTGCCGTTGCCCTTTCGCCTTCCAGATGGATCAGGATATTGCTGATTGCATGCTGGGTGCGCGCCATGGAGCGCAGCGCGGGGATGACGCCTTCGCACCAAGCCCAGGCATTCAAATCGCCATCGCCGTACTTGGCGATACCATCGGGCCAGAAGGCGGATTTCAAAGTATCGAGATCGCAGCGATCAATGCCGCGTGAATAGCGTGCGAGCGTCTCCGAAATCGCAAGCTTTGCAGAAACTTCAGCCAGCATATGCGTGGCGGTTTCAGCAAGATCCATGGCTACGCCTCCGATCGGTCAAAGCCTGCGCAGCTTTTCGCGCTGGTTGCTGAGATCTGCCGCGCCACGGGCGCCCCAGGGCATTTTCGGGGAACCCTTCAACCAGCCATCCGCGCGCGGTTCCGAACGCACCCAATCCACCCGTTCGCTGCGATGGGCGATTTTCCAGACGCCGGCGCGCTTTTCGTAGCGGTCGACATATCTGCCACTGACGAACAAGTCTTGTTCCTCGCCATTCTCCACCACGCGGTGGTGCGCCTGGAAATAGACCTCGCCGAACCCGATATCGCCTTCGATCTCGATCTTCGCCTGGCCGATCATGTGGTGGTTGGCCAGGTGCTTGTTCAGGATGCCTTGGGCAAAGGCCACAAAACCGTCGGGGCCCCCAACATAGGCGCCGTAATCCGTCGTGGCGTCGTCGTGGAATACCGAGCGATGCAGGATCGGATCGAGCCGGTCCTGGGCATGCATATAATCGCAAAGGAGATTGTAGATTTCCTCTCGCGCGATGAGATCGCGAATCTTCTTTTCCTCAAGCGCGTCGAGCATAGCATGGCCTCGCGGTGCGCGATTTAACGGCTTAGATAGCCATCAATCGTCTGGTGAAATTTTCGGATGCGCACTTCCTGATAATTGCCAAGCGTTTGACCGGCCTTCTTGGATGCCTGAAAGCCGCGATATTGCAGGGCCAGATTGTTCGTATCCTGGTCATAAACGGCACCCAGGCCGGGATCCATTCCCGGCGCGGTGGCATAGGAATCGTTTACACCCACCGGAACAGGTTCCGGGGCATCCGGGCGCTTCATTCCGGGTGCAAGCGGCCTGAGGAAGACGAGATCGAAAAGCGTGCGGCCAGGATCGTTTCCTATGGGCCGAAAGCGATAGATCATGGGCAGCGACACGCCCGGGAACAGGCACATATTCGGAAAGAGATGATACTCTATGGAATCCAGCATCTCACTGTCCGAATAGCTCGACAGATCGACGCCCCAATCTCCGCCCAAGGTCTGCCGCAAATGAGCCGCGGCGACCGAGCGCGCCGTGCGGCCTTCCGGCACTTTGGTTCCGGCGGGCGCCGCGCGCATCTTTTCGAGAATTTCGGTTTGTGTTTGCGGCGTCGTGTAATGCGGGCTTGGAAAGCCGATGGTATGGATGAACCGCGTGACGTGATCACCAAAGACATCGTATTGCGCATTGGCATCGCCCGCGGTGGCAAGGCCCTGCGCGTGCGTCTCCACCACGTGATAGGCTTCAAGAAAGGCTTCCGTCGCTGCCTTCCAATTGGTGGGGAGTTCTTTTTGAAGATGGAGAACCGTGTAACGCTGGCTCAAATCCCAGCCGTCACGGAAATGTTCCGGCAGCACGCCCAAAAATTCTTCCAGAGGCCTGGCCTCAGGATCCATGTTGATGAAGACGAAACCGCCCCATCGCGCGACTTTCACTTCCGGCAGCTTGAAATCTTCGTCTCTCACATGGGGGAAATCCCAGCGGCAGGGAATGTTCTTAAGCTCTCCTTCAAGAGACCAGGTCCAGCCATGAAACGGACATTTGAATTCGCGCGCCGACCCTTGCGAGTTCGATTCACGAAGCTGCGTTCCGCGATGCAGGCAGGTGTTGTAATACGCCTTGATCTGGCCGCCTTCGAGCCGTGTGACGAGGAATGAATAAGGGCCGATATCATAGGTGATGTAATCACCGGCTTCCGGGATGTTTTCCTCCCGGCACACCCATTGCCAGACCTTTGGCCAAAGCTTTTCCATTTCGAGCTGGAAGAACTTCGCGGATGTGTAGCGTTCATATGGAATGTTTTCGCTGCCGAGATAGCTGTAGGCCTCCTCCACCAGCGCGTCCGGCACTTTCCAGCCATCGGAGAGGATAATATCGCGCGTGCTTGGGCCAGGGCACCGGCTTTCGCCCGGAGATGGTTCTTTCGCCCTTATGTTCATGCCCTTCTCCCGTGGGTTCGGCGTGCATTACGCTCCGAGGATGGCCACTGCAGACAAACCCGGCGCGCCATAAACCTGGCTGTACGCGATCTTTGCGTCTTTGACCTGCCGGCCATCCGCTCTGCCGCGCAGTTGCTGCACGTTTTCATAAACCTGCCGCAGGCCGGAGGCGCCAATGGGTTCGCCGCATGCAATGCAGCCGCCATCGGTATTGATCGGCAAACGGCCGCCAAGGCGGGTTTCGCCGTCGGCGATGAGTTTCTCCTGATCGCCGTCCGCACAAAGGCCGTTCTCGGCCATGTGCATGATTTCCGCGCCGCTCTCCGTGTCCTGGATCTGGGCGACGTCGATGTCTTCAGGGCCGACGCCGGCGATGGCATAGGCAGCCTTGGAAGCGATTTCCGTCGGCGAAGGCCCGCGTTCCACATCAAGCGATGGCGAAAACACTTCAAAGGAGCCGTTCACGCGCGTGCGTACGGCCGCGCCAAGCATACGCGGGCCACCGAGCCCCAATTCCCGCATCTTCTTGTCGGATGCCAGGATGAGGGCGGCGCCACCTTCCGCCGGAGAGCAAAACATATATT